>Ga0302299_10003039_pt1 | contig 10218 bp, 6 predicted proteins | sample III_Fen_N3_4_FD_198795 | JGI IMG/M metagenome (GOLD analysis project Ga0302299, IMG submission 198795) | Peat permafrost microbial communities from Stordalen Mire near Abisko, Sweden - III_Fen_N3_4 | ecosystem: Environmental > Terrestrial > Soil > Wetlands > Permafrost | place: Sweden: Abisko...
AGGCGCGCCGTGGACGGCGCCGTGAGCCGCTCCACGAGCACCTCGTCCGCGCCGGCGAGCCCGGTGAGGTGGGTCTGCACCTGGATCCCCCGGGCCGCCGCGAGCGCCGCCTCGGTCTGGCCGGCGCCTGTGGTGTCGTTGCCATCCGAGAGGAGGACGATTCGCTTCTGGGCGTCGTCCGGGAACAGCGCTCCGGCGAGCCGCAACGCCGCGCCGATGTCCGTGGCCCCGCGGACGGGGGTCGACGCGATGCGGTCGATCTCCGCGAGCTCTGACGGCAGGCGCTCCACGAGCGCGTCGGCGCCGAACGCGACGATGCCCGCGATGTCCTCGTCCCCCTTGGCCGCGAGGCTCTGCCGAAGGTACGCGAGCGCCTCCTCGCGGCCGGCCGTCCCCACCGAATCGGAGAGGTCCACGACGTACACAACCGACAGGCGGTCCACCGGCAGCACGAGCTGGAACCCCGCGAGCGCGAAGACCAGCGCGGACAACAGCAGCACGCGGACGGCGAGGGCGGCCCGTCGCCTCCCAACGCCAAGGCGCCGGCGCGAGGTCAGGTGCAGGGCGACCACCATCGCGATGAGCGGGACCAGGAGCAGGAGCGCCGCCGGCGCGTCGAAGCTGACGCCCATCACGCGCCCCGGCCGGCTGGGCGGGTCCCGCGCAGCCGCGAGGCGAGCGAGCGCCGCAGGCGGGCCAACGTGTCGCGCTCGTAGACGAGCCACTCGATGGTCAGGACCAGCAGCGCGAGCGCCACGATCGGGATCCAGATCTCGTCGCGGGCCGCCGGCCGCGCCGCCCCCGAGGTCGTGCCCCCGGGGCCCGCGCTGGCGCCCGGGGCGGGGGAGCTCCCGCCGCTCATGGCCTGGAGCTTCGCGGGGTCGCCGGGTGCGATGCGCGACTCGTCGACGTCCAGGAGCGCCACCGCGAACCGGACGGGCGCGTCCGGGTCGGCCGGGCGGAAGGTCGGCGAGGCGCCCGGCGACGCCGGTGCGCCCGACGGGGCCGCGGTGGTCGAGCCCGAGGCGCCCGCGGTGGGCGACGGCGTCGCCTTGGGGTAGGGGACCGGGGTGACGGTGTAGACGCCGAGGAGGTCCGTCCGGGCGAACGTCACGGTGGGTGCGCCTCCGCTCGGGGCGACGAGCTCGTCGGCGCTGCCGTCGGGGCGCTCGACCCGCAGGCCGATGGCCCCGGCCGGGATCGTGAGCGTCACCGGGGCCCCGGGCGCGATGGCGTCCTGTGGGGTCTCGGAGCCGCCCAGCAGCTCGCCCGCGAGGTTGGCGAGGAGCACCGGGAAGGCGACCTGGAGCGGCAGGTCGGAACGGCGCGGCTCGAAGGCCATCACCGCGGCCGGCCGCCCGGCCAGGGACCCGGCGTAGAGCAGCGGTGCGGTGCCCGGGCCCGGGATGACGGACCGCGCCCACGGGGGCAGCTCCATCCTGCTGGCCTCGCCGATGTGGACCGTCGTGAGGTCGACGTAGCGCAGGATCGGGTCCGTGCTGTCCATGCTGCCGATGCCCGGATTCGTCAGGGTCCCGGTCACCGTGCCCAGCGGCGAGGAGGCCGGCGGCGCGATCGCGAGGATGGGCTTCGCCGGCAGCTCGGCGGGCAGGTAGCCCTCGAAGATGATCAGGTCGAAGAGGTCGGACTTGGTCGCGGGGCCGTACTCGTCGGGCTTGACGCCGTAGAGCTCCGTGTCGGGGAGGTACGAGAGGGCGGTTTCCAGGTACGGGTCACCCGGGCTGACGAGGAGCACCCGGCGGAGCCGGGCCGGCGGCACGATGGCCCACGCCCGGTCGTCGACGCCGAGCGGATCCGGCGCCGCGGTGCTCGTCTCGTCCTTGGCGACGAGGCGCACCTCGACCACGGATGCCGGGCTGTTCGGGTCGTCGATGTCGTCGATGGAGATGTCCGTCTTGCGTTGCGGATCGAGCTGGAGCACCCGCGAGTCGCGCAGCACGCCGTCCGCGTAGAGCTGGATCCGGCGCTCGGCCATCTCCAGGCCCACGTTCGCGACGGACACGAACGCCGAGTGCGACAGGCCGCTCGGGGCCGTCCGCACCGCGAGCGCCACGATCGCCTCGTTCTTCGATTCGCGGCCCACCTGGAGCACCCGCACGGGCGCCTCGAGGGTCCCCGCGGGCGGCGTCGCGAGCGCGGCGTCCGTCGCGACCAGGATCTCCGCGTCGCCGGTGCGGGCCGCCAGTGCCGAGGCAAGGCGGAGCGCGTCACCCAGGTCGCCGATGTCCGACGTCGGCGCGATCGCGTTGATCGCCGCCTTGACGTTGCCGATGTCGTCCGTGCCGTTGGCCACGACCCGTGCCGTCCGGCCCGCGGCGATCACGCTGACCTTGCCACCGCCCGGGAGGTCCTTGAGCGCGTCGATGGCCGCGGCCTTCGCCGCGTCGAGCCGGGTGGGGGACACGTCGGTCGCCTGCATGGACGCCGAGGTATCGATCACGAGCACGATGTCGCCCGCCAGGCCCGCCGGCCGTTCCACGAACGGCCGTGCCGCGAGGAGCGCCAGGATCAGCACGAGGAGCAGCTGCAGCAGCAGCAGCAGGCTACGGCGGAGCCGCTGCCACGGCGCGTTGGCCTCCACGTCCGCGACCAGCTTCAGCCACAGCATGGTCGAGGGCACCACAGCCTCGTCCCGGCGCAGCTTGAGCAGGTACATCGCGACCACGACCGGCAGGAATGCCAGGCCGGCGAGCGCGAGCGGGGCGAGGAAGCTCATGTCAGCCCACCACCCGCCGCCGGCGGAGCTCGGCGAACACCAGGTCCGCGAGCGGCGTGTCGGTGGCGATGGGCACGTAGGACGCGCGACGCTTCCGGGCGAGGTCCTCGAGACCCTCCTGCCACGCCGCCAGGCGCGTCTTGTAGTCGTCGAGCGCCGCGAGGTCCACGGTGACGTCGATGCCGGCACCGGTCTCGGCGTCGACCAGCCGGAGGTCGCCCTCGAGCGGCGGGTCGAGCTCCTCGGGCGAGAGCGTGTGCAGGACGATCAGCTCAGACCCCGTCGCCGCCAGCTCGCGCACGACACGGTCCGCGTTGGGGTCCAGCAGGTCCGAGATGAGGACGACCACGCCCCGGCCGGACAGCATCGCCGCGGCATGGCGTGCCGCGAGGAGCAGGTCCGTCGGGCCCTCCTGGGGCGTGATGCCCGAGAGGTTGCCGAGGAGCCGGAAGATCCGCCCGGAGCCGCGGAGGCCGCCGTGCCGGCGGGCGCTCCGCCCGGACAGGGCCGTCGTCACCACCCGGTCCTCGCCGGCCAGGGCGATGTAGCCGAGGGCCGCCGCGGCGCGCTTGGCGAACAGCAGCTTCTGCGGCCTGCCGTAGGCCATCGACGGGCTGGCGTCGAGGAGGAACGTGATCGTCACGTCCTCCTCCTCCACGAACAGCTTCACGAACAGCTTCTCGAGGCGCGCGTAGACGTTCCAGTCCAGCTGGCGCAGGTCGTCGCCCAGGCTGTAGTCACGGTAGTCGGCGAACTCCACGGACTGGCCGCGCTTGGTGCTCCGGCGACCGCCCTTGAGCCCGCCCCGAACGGGCTGCTTCATGAGGACGCCGAGACGCTCGAGCTGGCGCAGGAACCCCTCGTCGAAGACCGTGGGGTCCAGGTCGTTCGGCAGGAATGCCCGGACACCGATGGGCTTGGCGGGCGCCTCGCGGGCCGCGGCGGCGGACCCGGGGGCGGCCTCGGGCACCCGGTCCGCGCCCGGGTCCGGCGGAGGGGTGGGGGAGAGGGCCATGTCGGGGACGCCGCCTACTCCACGGAGGGCGGAGCGACCTCGTCGAGGATGGAGCGGACGACCGCCTCCGAGCTGATGCCCTCGGCCTCGCCCTCGAAGTTGAGGATCACGCGGTGGCGCAGGGCCGGCAGGGCCGCTGCGCGCACGTCGTCCACGGAGACGTTGAAGCGGCCGTCCATCAGCGCGAGGATCTTGCCCGCGGTCACGAGCGCCTGGGCGCCGCGCGGCGACCCGCCGTAGCGCACGTACTGGCGCACGAGCGAGGGCGCCCGGCGGTTGTCAGGGTGTGTCGCCGCGAGCACGGAGACGGCATACGCGGTGATGTGGGGCGCGATCGGCACGGCGCGCGCCAGGCGCTGCATCTCGACGATCTCGGCGGCGGTCGCGGCGGGCTGCGCCTGCGGGGCGTCGTTGCCGGTCGTCCGGTCGAGGATCGCGATCAGGTCCTCCTCGGACGGGAACGGCACCATGACCTTGAGCAGGAACCGGTCGAGCTGGGCCTCGGGGAGGGGATATGTCCCCTCCATCTCGAGGGGGTTCTGGGTCGCGAGGACGAAGAACGGCGGGTCCAGCGGGTAGCGGTTGCGCGCGACGGTGACCTGGTGCTCCTGCATCGCCTCGAGCAGGGACGACTGCGTCTTGGGCGTCGCGCGGTTGATCTCGTCGGCGAGGACGAGGTTGGCGAAGATGGGGCCCGGCTGGAACCGGAAGACCCGGGCGCCGTTCTCCTCGATCAGGATGTTGGTGCCGGTGATGTCCGCGGGCATCAGGTCCGGGGTGAACTGGACGCGGTTGAAGTTGCAGTCGATGACGTCCGCGATGGTCCGGACGAGCATCGTCTTGCCGAGGCCCGGGACGCCCTCGAGGAGGACGTGGCTGTTGGCGAGCAGCCCCACGAGGGTGTGCCGCACCAGCTCACGCTGGCCGACGATGACCTTGCCGACCTCCGCCTCGATGGCGTGGGCGCGCTCGGCAAATGCCTCGGGGGCGATCCGGTGCGGCTCGATGGCGGCCGCGTTGTGGGCGGTGGGAGCGTCCATGGGTCCTCCGGGAGGCGGGCCGTCACCGGCCGGCCGCGCTACTTGCTTGGGTCGAGCGAGCTGAAGTAGTCGCGCACGTAGTCCTTCACCGAGATCGGGACATACGAGCGGTCGAGGGTCGTCAGCGCGTAGTTGTAGAAGTCGCCGTACACGGAGTCGTATGGGACATACGAGCCGTTGTTGCTGCCCTGGCCCTGCTGGCTGCCCTGCTGGGTCTGGCCGTCGCCGCCGGTGCCCGCGATGTAGGACGGGTCGCCGGGCTTGCCGAGCCGGTCGAACGGCGCGTACACGGAGCCCAGGTCCGGACCGAGGACGCTCGGCCGGTTCGGGTTCGTGGGGCCGCCCGGCCTGCCGTTGGACATGCCCGACCCGAGGTGCGCAGCGTTGGAGCCGCCGCCGCCGAGAGAGCCGCCACCCTGCCCTTGCCCCTGCCCCTGGCCTTGCCCCTGCCCCTGCCCCTGGCCCTGGCCTTGCCCCTGCCCCTGGCCCTGGCCCTGCCCCTGCCCCTGGCCCTGCCCCTGGCCCTGCCCCTGCCCCTGGCCCTGCCCCTGCCCCTGCCCCTGCCCGGACGCGCTCGGGTTGGGACTCCCGCCCTGGCCCTGGCCCTGCCCGGACGCGCTCGGGTTGGGACTGCCCCCCTGGCCCGTGCCCTGCTGCCCCTGGCCCTGCTGCCCGTTGCCCTGCGCGCCGGCCTGGCCCTGCTGGCCGCCGCTCTGCGGGTTGCCGGCGTTCGCGAGCTGGCGGCGCGCGTCCTGCAGGCCCGATGCGGCACTGGCCAGGTCCCGGTTCGCCTGGACACGCGTGCTTGCAGCATCGAGCGCCTCGCCGAGCCGGTCGAGCGCCGCCTTGGCGCCCGCGCTATCGCCCTGCGAGAGGCTGGCGACCGCGTCGCGGAGCGCCTGGCCCGCCGCCCCATCGGCCTGGCTCGCCTGACCCTGGAGCTCGGCCAGTCGGCGGGCGAGGTCATCGCGCTGGGCCTGCGTCATGCCATCGACCTTCGAGCCGAGGTCCTTGAGGTCCTCCCTGGTCACCTTCGGGTCGCCGCCCGCGTTGGCCTGCGGGTTGCCCGTCGAGGTGCGTGACAGGGCACGGGACAGCGCCGCGATGGAGGCGGCCTTCTGCTCGTTGGCGGGATCGAGCTGCGTGCGGAGGTTGTCTTCCACGGAGCCCAGCTGGGCGAGGTTCTTGTCCAGCTCGCCCGGGTTGGAGCGGAGCCGCTCGGCGAGCTGGCGGAGCTCCGCGGCCAGCTGCGTCCGCGGGTCGCTGGCGTTGGCGCCCTTGCCCTCGAGATTCCTGGCGATCTGGTCGATCCGCTCCGCCTGGCGCTGGGCCTCGTCGCGGATCTCGCGGCTCTGCGCGATGACCCGGTCCATGGGGTTGGGGACCAGGATCGCCGGCACCACCAGCGCGACCGCGACCAGCGCGGCCAGCGCGGGCCGTCGCTCAAGGCGTGGCCGGAACAGCGACGGGTCCACGGCCCGCAGCCGGGAGACCGCGTCGCGCCGCTGGCGGCGCACGAAGCGCGTCTCCGCCTCCACCATGTCGAAGCTGCCGTCGACGGCGATCGTCTCGTCCGCGTCGCCCGTCGGGCCCGCCGACTCGGGCAGCGCGCCCGCGAACGCCAGCGCCGAGGCCACGGCGTCGCCCGCTCCGCCCTCGGCGTCCACGGCCAGCGCCGTCTCGCCCAGCGTCGGCCGGGTGTGGACGACCAGCGCGAGCAGCACCAGCAGCCCGGCGATCGGGATCGCGAGCGCGACCAGCGGCGCCCCCTCCAGGGGGAACAACCGCGAGGCGATCGCGAGGACCAGCTCCGCCACTGCCACGACGGCGGCCACGTACCAGGACCGGCGGACCGCGCGGCGCAACCACAGCCGGCGGCGGTGCGCGGCGAGGCCTGCGCGGATCTCCGTGAGCCATGGGTCCAGGGCGACACCCAGCGTCGCCGGATCAGCGGGGACGAACGGCGTCGCCGCCGAACGCGCCCTGCCACCCCGCCCGGTTCCGGCCGGCCCGATCTTCGGCATCACGCTTCACTCCCGGCCGCCCGGCGGCGTGGGCGCGGCAGGCGGATGCGCCAGCGCCGGGTCGGCGATACGAGCTGGACGGACAGCACGATGAGGATGAGGGCGGTCCCGAGCATCGCGGCCAGGCTGACCGGCCAGTACGTGTCCTTGGGGGCGCCGAAGTCGTTGCCGACGGGGTTGCTCACCCCGTTGAGGAATCCAGCCTCGTTGGTGATCCCGGCGATGATCTGGCACGAGGTGCCGAAGCCGGTCTCCGTGCCGCACATGACGTCCACCTGGGCGACGAACGGGTTGAACCACATGAGGGCCTCGGGCGGGCGCTTGGTCAGCGACTCCACGACGCCGTCCCTGGTCCCGGTCTGGTCGGGCAGGAACCCGGAGCTGCCGGTCATCGCGGTCCAGAAGATGAAGACGAACGCCGTGCCGGCCGTGAGGACGATGACGGCGACGAGGTTGATCACGGTTGCCGCCTGCGTGCGGCGTACGAGCGCCGAGACGAAGAGGCCGATGGCGCCGTACGCGAAGGCGGTGCCCAGCAGGACGACGTAGGCCTTGACCACGTCGTCAGGTCCCACGCCGCCGAACGTGAACACGAGGGCGACGACCGGGATCGACGCCAGGAGCAGCAGCAGGATCCACGACAGGGCGGACAGCAGCTTGCCCAGGACGATCGCGAGCGACGAGATCGGGGTGGTCGTCAGCAGGTCGAGCGTCTGCTTCTCGCGCTCGAGGCTGATCGCGCCCGCGGTCGAGGCCGGGGCGAGGATCAGGGTGATCAGCGTCAGCAGGAGGATGATGCCCATGAACAGCTGTCGCCCGATCTCCGACGACGCCGAGAACGACGAGTTGAACCCGCCCGAGTAGGCACGCTCCGCGAGCGACTCGATCATCCACGCGAAGCCCGCGACGAGCAGCAGGTGGATCGTGAGGATCACGAAGGCGCGCCTGCCGCGCATGCGGCCGCGGAGCTCCTTGACGCCGACGGCGGCCATGCCGGAGCCGATGTCCCGGAGGGCGCCGAAGCGGGGACGAGTCACGGTCGGAGCTGTCACGCGACGGCCTCCGCGGGGACGGGAGGCGGGGCCGTGACCTGCAGGAAGAGCTCCTCGAGATCGCTGGCGGCACGCGCGAAGGAGGCGACCCGGAGGCCGGCACCCACCGCGTCCGCGAGGAGCCGGGCGGAGCCGTCATCGTCGCCGTGGAAGCCGATCTCGACCGTGCCGTCGTCGAGCAGGTCAGCGGTCACGACATCCTGCTGCGTGGCGAACCAGGCTCGCGCCGCCTCGTGCTCCTCGGAGCCGCCCAGCACGCGGGCCCGCAGGATCGCGCCCACCCGCAGCCGCTTCTCGATCTCGGCAACCTTTCCGTGGGCGAGGACCTGGCCGCGGTCGATGATCGCGACCGAGGTGCACAGCTCCTCGAGCTCGGGGAGGATGTGCGACGAGACGAGGATCGTCTTGCCGAGGCTCCGGAGCTCCCGGAGCAGCTCGCGCAGCTCCACGCGCGCTCGCGGGTCCAGGCCCGATGCGGGCTCGTCGAGGAGGAGGACCTGCGGGTCGTGCACGAGCGTGTGCGCGAGGCACAGCCGCTGCTGCATGCCGCGCGACAGGCCCTGGACGTAGACGTCGCGCTTGGCCCCGAGGTCCACGAGCTCCAGGAGGTCGCCGATCGTGCGCCGGCGCCGCTCGGCCGGGATGCCGTAGCAGCGCGCGAAGAAGTCCAGGTACTCCCAGACCTTCATGTCGTCGTAGACCCCGAAGCTGTCCGGCATGAAGCCGAGGACGCGCCGGACATCGTTGGGGTTCCGGCGCACGGACGCCCCGGCGACCTCCGCGTCGCCGCGGTCGGGGACCAGCAGCGTGGCCAGGATCCGGAGCGTCGTGGTCTTGCCCGCGCCGTTGGGACCCACCAGGCCGAAGATCTCGCCCGCGGCGATGTCGAGGTCCAGGCCCGCCACCGCGAGGGTCTTGTCATACCGCTTCACGAGGCCCGTGGCCCGGACGATGCTGGTCATCGGACGGTCCCCTCGATCTGGATGGGGAACTGGAACGAGATCTGGTCCTGGCGCTCGTTCACGAACCTGACCTGGACCTCGCCGCTGGCCGGATCGACCCAGCGCGAGGCGTCGGCGAGCTCGTACGGCGTGTTCTGGGCCATGTGCGCGAACTGGACCCAGGCCCCGGTCCTCACGTCCAGCACCTCCAGGTCGGGGAGCCCGTCCTGGGGAACGAGACAGCCGGTCGTCCCGGGCTCGCAGCGCGTCTTCTCCGCAAGCGCCTTGGGGGTCCCGGCCGGGATGGTCGGGTCGCCGCCGAAGGTGAGCGAGACCACGACCCTCGACGGGCTGAACGAGCCCTCGAACGGGATGGGCCGGTAGGAGACGCGCGCCGTGCCGGGGCCGAGGTTGATGGAGTACGGGTCCTTGGTGAAGAAGTTGGCGCCCACGTCGAGGACCGACGCGCGCAGGAGGTCGTTGGCGAAGACCGTCCTGCCGCTGAGCGCGTAGGCGAGCGGGATCTCGGTCAGGATGTTCGCCATCCGGCGCACCTTCTGGCCCTCGATCTCCATCGGTACGACGGGCTGGGTGCTCCATGCCATGAGCGTGGCGGAGTCGGCCGGGATGGCGTTCGGGAAGCCGGTCGTCGGGTCGTAGCCGATCTGGTCGATGACGGAGCGGCGGACGAGGGTCCGCTGCTGCTGCTCGTTGAGCGCAGAGCCGTCCCAGTTCTGCGGGCCGAAGATCCGCTCCGAGAGCGACACGCCGTTGGGGTTGCTGCCGGTGAGCGCGAGGTTCACGTTGACGGTCGCACCCGGCGCGATGTCGCCCAGCGACGTTGCGGACGACCCGACGACGATCGCGGTCGCCTCGAGCGTGCCCGCGGAGCGGTTGGTGACCGATCCGTTGAGGTGGCCGTCGACGACGGTCAGGGTGGCGGTCACGTCAGGGCCGGTCGCGCTGGCGTCGGCGCGGATCGTGCGGATGGACCCGAAGCCCACGTCCAGGTCCCGGACCCGCGAGGGGTCGCCCTGGAGGACGTCCAGCGCGGTGGAGGTGCCGTTGCCGAAGACGTCGCCGTTCATGGGTGGGGAGAGGAGCGCGTCGCCCGCGACCTTGACCTGGTAGGTGGCCCGGGACGGGCTGAAGATCCCGAGGTAGGACTGGATGGTGGCGTCGGTTGCGCCCGGGGCGCCGCGCACGATGCCGACCTCGTGGATGATCACGTCGGATCCCCGCAGCAGCCCGCCGATCCCGAACGAGCCGGCGGTGAAGACGACGATCAGCGCCGGCACCGTGACCCACGCCCACTCACGCCGGTCCAGCCTGCGCAGGACGAGGTAGTTCACCGGTCCCACCAGCAGGATGTAGCCGAGCAGCAGGACCATGATCCCGCCGATCGGGGG
>Ga0302299_10003040_pt1 | contig 10214 bp, 11 predicted proteins | sample III_Fen_N3_4_FD_198795 | JGI IMG/M metagenome (GOLD analysis project Ga0302299, IMG submission 198795) | Peat permafrost microbial communities from Stordalen Mire near Abisko, Sweden - III_Fen_N3_4 | ecosystem: Environmental > Terrestrial > Soil > Wetlands > Permafrost | place: Sweden: Abisko...
GTCCGTCGGCCACCAGGTCGAGGGCCTCGTCCCAGCCGATCTCCTCCCAGTCGTCCCCACGCCTGCGAACCGGCCGGCGCAGCCGGTCGGGGTCGTCGTACACGTCGGCGAGCGCCACGCCCTTGGGACAGATGTAGCCGCGCGAGAGCGGGTCGTCCGGGTTGCCGCGGATGCCGGTGACCTTCCCGTCGGTGAGGGTCAGCTCGAGCCCGCAGATCGCCTCACACAGGTTGCACGCGGTCAGACGGGTCCCGGTGTAGCCCGCGGGCACCGGCGGCTCGGCGAGCTGAAGGAGAGGGCGCACCTCTCGAGTGTTCCTCATCGGAGACAGCGACGACACCCTCACCCCACGGGGTCTGCCCGGCTCCGCCTGGCCGGGCGACGATCCGCCCGGGCCGGGGCGGACCTGACTGAAGGGATGTCTCGATGGGATACGGACCAGGTGTCTTCCTCCTGGCCGTCGGCCTGATCCTCGTGTACGCCGTGCAGGACTCGATCAACGCCGTCGACCCGACCACCGTCGGCTGGATCCTGGTCCTCGCCGGCGTCCTGGTGATCGTGCTGACCGCCGTCACGATGAACCGTGGGCGGACTACTCGGTCGGTCGCGACCACGACGCACGCCGACGGTAGCCGGACCACGACCGAGCAGCAGCAGCGCAACGACCCGCCGCCGGTGGTCTGACCCTCGTGCCTCGGAGGCGGGTGCCGGACGGCGCCCGCCTTCGTCGCGTCCGCACGGCCCACGCCATTTTGGGTGAGGTCGCGCAGCGCTGATAATCTCGCCAGGTTGCCGTGCAACGGCCGCGGATCGAGAGTGCCCGGGTGAACAGGCCCCGGCGCGCCGCGCAACGAACAGTGCCCCGAGGGGCGGAGAAGGAGCCCGAATGTCGATCGGAACCGACGCGGAGACCAAGAAGAAGATCATCGCCGACTACGCCACGACCGAGGGCGATACCGGCTCTCCCGAGGTACAGATCGCGCTGCTGAGCCACCGCATCGCTCACCTGACGGAGCACCTCAAGACGCACAAACACGACCACCACACGCGTCGTGGGCTCCTGCTGCTGGTCGGCCAGCGCCGCCGGCTGCTGAACTACCTGAACAAGACCGACATCGAGCGTTACCGCTCGATCATCGAGCGTCTCGGCCTGCGCCGTTGACGTCGCGGAGCGGCTGACCCCCCGGGGCAGCCGCTCCTTCCATGTCCGCTGGCCCCATGGCCGGCGGACCTCGACCGCTAGGGTCGAACTGCACAACTGAACACGAATCCAACACCAGGAGCGACCCGGCGCAACGCTCGGCCCGGTCCTCGGTAGTGGCTCTCGAGATCGCCTCCGGGCGAGCCGCGAGCCTCGATCGAAGACCGGCCGGTTCTCGACAGGCTCGAGATCGCGCCGCGGGCGTCCGCGGGGTCGCTCCGCGTACGAGAGAGACAGGGAATCTGTCCATGTCAGAACCCATCATTTCCGCCGTCGAGACCGTTCTCGACAACGGCAAGTTCGGCCAGCGGACCATCAAGTTCGAGACCGGGCTGCTGGCCCGTCAGGCCGCCGGCTCCGTCACGGCCTACCTCGACGACGAGACCATGCTCCTGTCGGCCACCACGGCCGGCAAGCACCCCAAGGAGCAGTTCGACTTCTTCCCCCTGACGATCGACGTCGAGGAGCGGATGTACGCCGTGGGCCAGATCCCCGGCTCGTTCTTCCGGAGCGAGGGTCGCCCCGGCGAGGACGCGATCCTCACCTGCCGGCTGATCGACCGCCCGCTGCGCCCGACCTTCAAGAAGGGCCTGCGCAACGAGGTCCAGGTGGTCATCACCGTGCTGTCGCTCGACCCCGACCAGCCCTACGACGTGCTGGCGATCAACGCCGCGTCGATGTCCACCCAGCTGTCCGGCCTGCCGTTCTCCGGCCCGGTCGGCGGCGTCCGCGTGGCTCTGATCGAGGGCCAGTGGGTCGCCTTCCCGTCGCACAGCCAGCTCGAGGGCGCCGTCTTCGACATGGTCGTGGCCGGCCGCGTCACCGAGACCGGCGACGTCGCGATCATGATGGTCGAGGCCGAGGCCACCGAGCAGACCTGGGACCTGGTCCAGTCCGGCACCCAGGCGCCGACCGAGGAGGTCGTCGCCGGCGGCCTCGACGCCGCCAAGCCCTTCATCAAGCAGCTGTGCGAGGCGCAGAGCGAGCTCGCCAAGCAGGCCGCGAAGCCGATCCAGGAGTTCCCGGTCTTCCTCGACTACGAGGACGACGTCTACGACGCCGTCGAGGCGGCCGCCAAGGCCGACCTCGTGTCCGCGATGACGATCGCCGACAAGCAGGAGCGCGAGCTGCGCGTCGACGAGCTCAAGCAGAGCGTCCTGGAGAAGGTCGCCCCGCAGTTCGAGGGTCGCGAGAAGGAGGTCGGCGCGGCGTTCCGTTCGGTCAACAAGCAGGTCGTGCGCGAGCGCGTGCTGCGCGACCACGTGCGCATCGACGGTCGCGGCCTGGCCGACATCCGGCCGCTGCACGCCGAGGTCGACGTGATCCCGCGTGTCCACGGCTCAGCCCTGTTCGAGCGCGGCGAGACCCAGATCCTGGGCGTCACCACTCTCGACATGCTCAAGATGGAGCAGCAGCTCGACACGCTGTCGCCGGAGAAGCACCGCCGCTACATGCACAAGTACGTGTTCCCGCCGTTCTCCACCGGTGAGACCGGTCGCGTGGGCTCGCCCAAGCGTCGCGAGGTCGGCCACGGGGCGCTGGCGCGCCGTGCGCTGCTGCCGGTGCTGCCGACGCGTGAGGAGTTCCCCTACGCGATCCGTCAGCTCTCCGAGGCCATGGGCTCCAACGGCTCCACCTCGATGGGCTCGGTCTGCGCCTCCACGATGTCGCTCCTGCAGGCCGGAGTGCCGCTGCGCGCCGCCGTCGCGGGCATCGCGATGGGCCTGATCTCCGGAGAGGTCGACGGCCAGACGCAGTACGTCGCGCTGACCGACATCCTCGGCGCCGAGGACGCCTTCGGCGACATGGACTTCAAGGTCGCCGGCACCAAGGAGTTCGTCACCGCGCTCCAGCTCGACACCAAGCTCGACGGCATTCCGGCCGAGGTCCTCGGGGCGGCCCTCCAGCAGGCCCGCGACGCCCGCCACACGATCCTCGAGGTCATGGGCGAGGCCATCGACGGCCCCGAGGAGATGTCCCTCTACGCCCCGCGGATCATCAGCATCAAGGTCCCCGTCGACAAGATCGGCGAGGTCATCGGGCCCAAGGGCAAGGTGATCAACCAGATCCAGGACGACACCGGCGCGAGCCTGTCCATCGAGGACGACGGCACCGTCTACATCGGTGCCAGCAACGGCGAGGCGGCCGAGGCCGCTCGTGCCGCTGTGAACGCGATCGCCAACCCGACCATGCCGGAGGTCGGCGAGCGCTACCTCGGCACGGTCGTGAAGACGACCAACTTCGGCGCCTTCGTGTCCTTGCTCCCGGGCAAGGACGGTCTGCTCCACATCACCAAGCTCCGCGCCCTGGTGGGTGGCAAGCGGGTCGAGAACGTCGACGACGTCGTCTCGGTCGGCCAGAAGATCCAGGTCCAGATCGCCGAGATCGACGACCGCGGCAAGCTCTCGCTGATCCCGGTGGTCGAGGACTCCTCGGAGCCGGTCGGCGACGTGGGCGACGACACCGCTGCCGACGAGGCTGCGGACGCCGAGTGACCCACGTGGTTCTCGCGACGACCGGTCGGCAGCCTGCTGCCGGCCGGTCGTCGGTTTCCCAGTTCGGTACGACGCGCACGCTGATCCGCGAGGACGGCGGCGTGATCCGTCGTACCACCCTGCCCAGCGGGCTGCGGGTCATCACCGAGCGCGTGCCCGGCCAGCGGTCGGCCACCATCGGGGTCTGGGTCGGCGTCGGGTCGCGCGACGAGTCGCCGGCGCTGCACGGCTGCTCGCACTTCCTCGAGCACCTGCTGTTCAAGGGGACCGCGGAGCGCTCCGCCCTCGACATCTCCATCGCGCTCGACGCGGTCGGTGGCGAGTTCAACGCCTTCACCGCCAAGGAGTACACCTGCTTCCACGCGCGCGTGCTCGACGCCGACCTGCCGCTGGCCGTCGACGTCCTGGGTGACATGGTCACCGGCTCGCTGATCACTTCCGACGACGTCGAGGCCGAGCGTGACGTGATCCTCGACGAGATCGCGATGCACGACGACGACCCCGACGACGTGGCACACAACCTGTTCGCCGCCCGGGCCTGGGGCGACTCTCCGCTCGGCCGCCCGATCGCGGGCACGGTCGAGTCGATCGAGGCGATGAGCCGGGAGCAGGTCGTCCGCTTCTACAAGCGTCACTACCGGCCCGAGCGCATGGTCGTGGCCGTCGCCGGCAACGTCGACCACGCGGCGACGGTGCGCCGGGTGCGCAAGGCGTTCGGCCGTCACGGCTTCCTCGACCGCACCGCCGAGCCGGTCATCGGCCGCCAGGTGGCTCGGGCGCGTCGCGTCGGTACCGGCGTCGCCGAGGCGACCCGCCAGTTCGAGCAGGTCAACGTCGTGCTGGGCGTGAACGGGCTGACCCGGTCCGACCCGCGGCGCTTCGCCCTCGGCGTGCTCAACGCCGCCCTCGGTGGTGGCACCTCGAGCCGGCTCTTCCAGGAGGTCCGCGAGAAGCGCGGGCTGGCCTACTCCGTCTTCTCCTTCGCCAGCCAGCACGTCGACGCCGGCCTCGTCGGCGTCTCCGTGGGCTGCCTGCCCTCCAAGCTCGACCAGGTGCTCCAGGTCGTGCGGACCGAGCTCGCGAAGATCGCCGAGTCCGGGATCGACGACGGGGAGCTGACCCGCGGCAAGGGCCAGCTCAAGGGTGGGCTCGTCCTCGGCCTCGAGGACTCCGGCTCGCGGATGACCCGCCTCGGGAAGTCGGAGCTGGTCGACGAGGAGCTGCTGAGCATCGACGAGGTCCTCGCCCGCATCGACGCCGTCACCCTCGACGACGTACGCACCCTGGCCGCCCAGCTGTTCTCGCAGCCCGAGATCCTGGCCATCGTCGGCCCTCGCTGATCGCGGGGAGCCCCGCTCAGCGAGGCGTCACGTCGACGACCCCGGAGAATCCCGGCATCGCGCGGGGTCCGTCGAGGGCCCACAGGACCTGCTGACGGCCGGGCTCGTCGGGAACGGTCACGCGCATCCGGAAGAGCACCTGCGTCCCGGCCGGTAGCACAGGTCGGAACCCGGTGACCTTTCCCGTCGACCGGACCAGGCTGGCGTAGTACGGCACCTCGGCGCAGTTCAGCTGCCGCGTCGTGGTGAGCGTGCCGAAGGTGATCGTGTAGTCCGGGCAGGGAAGCAGGCTGACCAACCCCGGAGCCTCCAGCACCGCGTCGAACGCGAGGGTGTCGCCGGGGTGGACCGTCCCCGAGATGTCACCGGTGGCCGAGACGTCGTCGTACGGCGTCCGCCGTACGCCGTTCTCGACCCGCCCGAGCGCCGGGTGCGCGGGCTCCAGGTCGCGGAAGGGGACCCTCTTCGTCGCGCGGTGGACGCCGGGCGTGGGTGAGGCGCCAGCGTGCGCCGGTGGGCTGTCACCGTCGCGGCCCAGGCCGCTCACGGCGACCGCGGCGCCGCCGGCGAGCAGCACCACGGCCGCGCCGACCAGAGCACGCCGCCACGGCAGGTGCCGCCGGAGTGACTCGTCGAGCCGCTGGAGCGGAACTTCGGGCGGGGGAGGCTGCTCGTCCTGCCAGCGCCGGGCCGCGGTGGAGAGCCGCTGGTCCATCAGGTCCTCGTCGTCGTCCCCCAGGAGCCGTCGGAGCCGGTCCCGAGCTTGGGCCAGCGTGGCCTCGACCGTCCCGGGGGCGCCGTGCACGACCTCTGCGACGGTCGCGAGGTCGAGCCCCACGAAGTAGCGCAGGTCGACGGCGTGCCGCTCGCGCCGGCCGAGACCCTCGACGGCGCGCTCCAGGTCGACGTCGCGGGTCTGCGGACCGGTACCCGCACCGTCGACGAGCTCGACCACCTCGCGTGCGGGCTGCGGGGAGTTGTCGCGTGGGGACTCGGTCGCCGCGATCCCGAGCAGCCAGGCGACCGGAGTGAGCCGCGACGCGTCGTACGTCGACCAGCGCTGGTAGGCGCGGATCAGTGCCTGCCGCACGACATCGTCCCGCTCGGCGGGTGCGGCCCGCCGGCCGGCGTACCGGGCGAGGGTCGTCAGGTGGGGCTCCACCCAGCGCGCGAAGTCCGCACGGGTCCCGCCCTCGGCCATGTCCCGCCCTCCGTGGACCAGTGTCTCCACGCCCGTTCCACGCCGCAACCACGTCGCCTGGACTCCTTGATCGGGTCGTCCGCCTGAGCGGCCACTAGGAGCTCCTGTGAGGCGGACGACCCGGTGGGAGGGAGGTCAGCTGCCGCGGACCACGTCGACCAGGCCGTAGAAGCCCGGCATCTGCTGGGGTCCGTCGAGCGTCCACAGCACCTTCTGCCGCCCCGGCTCGTCCGGCACGGTCACCTGCATGTCGAAGCGCACGTTGGTCGCCGCGGGCAGGTAGGGCCGGCCCCGGGCGTCGCGGTAGGGCACCGCTGAGCAGTTCAGCTGCCAGGTCCGGTGGGAGTTCCGTCCGAAGGCGATGGAGTAGTCGGGGCAGGGGTCGAGGGGTAGGTCGGTCGACGACAACAGCACCGCCTCGAAGACGAGCACGTCACCGGGCTCGGCCTTGCCGGTGATGGCCCCCACGGCGGAGACGCCGTCGAACGGCGTCACCACCCGTCCGTGGGTCGCACCGCCGTGCGGTGCCAGGGTCGTCCGCACGTGGGGGTGACCGGCCGGGAGATCGGCCCAGGGAACCGTCCCCGGGTGCTCGAGCCCGACCCGGTGGGTCACCGGGCCGGTCGGCGACGGCGACGTGCCGGAGGAGCCGAGGCGGCCGACCGCGACTGCGCCGGCTGCGACGACCAGTACGGCGGCCGCGGCGATGACACCGGCCCGACGGCGTCGCCCGGGGTGAGGACGATGCTCCGCGAGCCGATCCAGTAGTACGACGGGTGGCGGCGGCTGGGTCTCCTGCCAGCGGCGGGCCGCTCGCGCGAGCCGCTCGTCGATCAGGTCAGGCATGGTCGTCTCCCAGCAGGTCGCGCAGGCGGGCTCGAGCCTGGTGCAGGGTGGCCTTGACGGTGCCGGGCGCGCAGCCCATCACCTCGGCGACGGTCGCCACGTCGAGGCCCACGTAGTAGTGGAGGTCGACGGCCGCGCGCTGGCGGTCGGTGAGCCGGTCGAGCGCGCGCTCGAGGTCGATGTCCGGCATCGCGGCGGGCTCCACGCCCTCCACGAGCTCGACCACGGCGCCCGGACCGCGGGCGCGGTGCCGCCGGCAGCGGTCGGCCACGATCCCGATCAGCCACGCGACCGGCGCACCCCGGCGCTCGTCGTACGTCGACCAGCGCTGCCAGGCCCGGATCAGGGCCTCCTGAACGACGTCGTCGCGGTCGGCCGCCGGCGCATGGCGTCCGGCGTAGCGGGCGAGGACGAGCAGATGAGGCTCCACCCAGCGTGCGAACTCTGCCGGGGTGCCGCGCTCGGTCATGTCCCGTCCTCCGGAGATGAGTGTCTCCACACCCTCCCTACGCCGAGAAGAGGCCCAGCGGTTTAGCCGCGGGCCGATCCCGCTGCGGACTCACGGGTGCGACAGCGGGGGCACGGCCCAGACCCAGTCGCTCACCTGGCGATCGTGCCACCTCGCAGAGCCGATCGTGACCTCGGTCGCCCCGCGCTTCGCGATGCTGTCGTCCTACGGAGCGAGCAGCTCGAGCACCTCGTCGACACTCCTGGTCTCGCGCAGGCGCCGGGCCGACTGCTGGTTGCTGAGGACCTTCGCGAGCGCCTGCAGGATGCCGATGTGCTCGTCGCTCTTGCTCGCGATGGCGATGCACACGTGACAGTCCCTACCGTCCCAGTCGACGCCGTCGGGGAACTGCAGGAAGGCCAGGGCAGCTCGGTTGATGTGCTCGCGGCTGGCGTCGGTGCCGTGTGGGATGGCGAAGCCCATCCCCATGTAGGTCGAGACCAGCTGTTCGCGCTCCAGCATCGCCTCGGCGTAGGCCGGTCCAGCGGCGCCGATCTGCACCAGGACCGCTCCGCACTGACGCAGGGCGTCCTGCCGGTCGGTGGCTCGGAGGCCGAGCCGCACGGCGTCGGCTCTCAGCACCCGCGGAGTCGTCTCAGGAGTCAAGGGTCCCGCCGTCCTCGACCTGCTCATGGTCGGGGGTACTGACTGGCATGAGACTTCCTCTCGTCCGCGTGGGTCACACCCGCGGTGTGTCCGATGGATCTACGACGGCAGGACGGCCAGGCCGACGCACGCCACCGCCCAGAGCACGCTGGTGAACGTGCCGATGATGAACCGCTCGGCTGCGCCGGTGTCCTCCTGGCTCCGCAGCTCCGGGTAGCGACCGAGGCCCTTGACCGCGAGCACGATGGCCAGACCCGGCCCCCAGCCCGCGACCAGCGCGACGTACACGGCCAGGCGCTCCAGCGCGCCGATCCAGGCACCGCCCCGCAGTACCTCACCGGCCCGGCGTACGGGGGAGGCCCGGTCGACGATCCCGAAGACCTGGGTGGTGACCAGGCCACCGCCGGCCACGGCGACGACGCCGGCGACGACGGTGAGCAGCCGGTCGCGCGAGCCGTCGGCGTCGTCAGCGAACCAGGCGATGGCGAGCGCCAGCCCGACGAGCGCGACCGTCGCGACCGTCCACAGGCGCTGGGCGCGGCCCGTGACGAGCCCGACCAGGGCGGTGACCGCCGCCAGCAGGGTGAGGGCGAGCTCGGCGTCGTACCGGGGGTTCATCGTTCTCCTTCCAGGGCGGTCCGGGTCAGGAACTGCACGAGCTCACGAGCCCGGCGCCCCTCGGCGATGCCGGCCGCGGCGGCCCGCTGGCTGACCGCCGACTGCGTGATGCCGAGGCGTGACGCCGCCTCCTCGTAGGTCAGGCCCTGGTCGACGAGGTCGGCGACCTCCCAGCCCCGGGCGGTACGCCGTGCCAGCAGGGCCGCCCACAGCCAGACCGCCGACTCGAGGGCGCGCGCCGTGTCGGCCGGTCCGGACACGCGGATCCGCCACGGACTGGACTTGGCCGCGGTGACGGCCTCCCTCGCCGCGACGTACGCCGGCCCGCGGCCGGCGCGGGCCTGGTCGGGGAGTGGGGTCTCGATCTCGCCGATCCCGATCCCGATGTTCCACACCTCGGAGCGGAGCAGGTGCTCGAGCGCGAGGGGCAGGGCCGCCGGGTCGTCGAGCACGCCCTGGAACTCGTCACCGGCGGTGCGCTGGAAGGCGAGCCGGGCCGGGACGGAGGCGGCGAGGTCGTCGAGCGCGGCCGGCACGTGGTCGGGCTGCGTCTGGCTGCCGTGCTGGTCCACGGTGAGCACCACGACGCGCATCCCGGCTCCTTCCCTGATGACGAGCCAAGTTTAGGGAATAACCTAATAGTCAGTCAATATCAGGTTAAAAGCTTATCTCCGGCCGATGATGGCGACGACCGGCGGGGCCTTCTGGTCGACCACGGAGACCCGGAAGCCGCCCTCGGTCAGGGCCAGCGAGGCCTTCTTCACGATGTTGGGCACCAGCTCGGGCTGCGTGGTCTCGTAGAAGAGGTGGACGGCGCCCCCGGGCAGCACCCGCTCGTGCAGCAGCGCGACCTCGTCGGCACACTGGCGGACCCAGAACAGGTTGACGTTGAAGGCGAAGACCTTGTGCAGGCGCTTGACCGGGACACGGAGGGTGGCGAGGTCGATCTGGCGCACGGTGAGGCGCCCGGCGTCGACGTACTTCTGGTTGCGGCGTCGGGTGCGGTCCACGCCGGACTCGGACCGGTCGATCGCGAAGAGCTTGCCGGTGGTCAGCCGCGCACAGATCAGCTCGGCGCCCGCGCCCGCCCCGCAGCCGATCTCGAGAATGTTGTCACCCGGCTGCGGATCCATCAGGTCGACGGCCCACAGGAGACGCGGGGGGATCGGCTGCACTGGCATGGCCTCAGACTGCCAGATTCCGCCAGGAGGGTGACCCACAGTCGCCCGGTGTCGCGGCGCGCGTCGAGGCCCTGGTCCGTGGCGCTGCTCCCGCACGCTCCGCCGCGGCCGCTAGGTTGGCCCCGTGAGCGTCAAGGTGGGCGTCCTCGGTGCGCGCGGCCGGGTCGGTTCGGAGGTGTGCCGGGCGGTCGAGGCGGCCGACGACCTGGAGCTCGTGG
>Ga0302299_10003041_pt1 | contig 10214 bp, 9 predicted proteins | sample III_Fen_N3_4_FD_198795 | JGI IMG/M metagenome (GOLD analysis project Ga0302299, IMG submission 198795) | Peat permafrost microbial communities from Stordalen Mire near Abisko, Sweden - III_Fen_N3_4 | ecosystem: Environmental > Terrestrial > Soil > Wetlands > Permafrost | place: Sweden: Abisko...
CCGCACCGCCGAGGAGCGCGACGCGATGAGCACGCACCCGGGCTACCGCCCCCCGTCCCGTCACGCGTGAAGCATGCCACCCGGGGGGCGACTTCCGGTCGCGCGGCCAGGTCCGATTCCCGCCAGCCGCTGGCCGCGACCGTAGGGCAGACTCCTCGGCATGACGACGACGACCGAGCCGCGTGCGGGCATCACCGCGCCCGCGGGGTTGGACGTCGACGCCGCCTACGCCGCACTGGCGGCGCGTGATCGCCGCTTCGACGGGCGGATCTGGTTCGGCGTCACGAGCACCGGTGTCTACTGCCGCCCGGTGTGCCCGGCGCAGACGCCGAAGGCGGCGAACGTGCGCTTCTTCGCCTCGCCCGCGGCCGCGGTCAGCTCCGGCTTCCGGGCCTGCCGTCGCTGTCGCCCGGACTCGGCGCCGGGCTCGCGGCACTGGGACCACCGCGGTGATCTCACGGCGCGCGCGCTACGCCTCATCGCCGACGGAGCCGTCGACGACGGCGGCGTCGCGGGTCTCGCGCGGTCGCTGCACGTGAGCGAGCGGCACCTGCACCGCACGCTCGTCGCGGAGGTCGGCGCCGGTCCGCTGCACCTCGCGGTGAGCCGTCGCGCGCAGACCGCGCGGCTGCTCATCGAGCAGACCGCGCTGCCGCTCGCGGACGTCGCGTTCGCAGCGGGCTTCTCGAGCATCCGGCAGTTCAACGACGTCATGCGCCGCGAGTTCGGCCTCCCTCCCTCGGCGCTGCGTCGCTCGCCGTCGGCGCCGCTCGCCGCAGCCGACCCGTCGCTCGTGCTGCGCCTGCGGCTGCGTCCGCCGTACGACTCCGACGCCGTGGGGGAGTTCCTCGGCGCGCGTGCCGTCGTCGGGCTCGAGGAGCACGAGACCGGTCACCGCGGATGGACGCACCGTCGGGTCGTGCCGCTGCCCTCGCGCGCCGCGGTCATCGGCGTCGAGGTCGTCGGCGACCACGTGGTGGTGCGCAGCGACGCCGACCTGCGCGACACCGCGGCGCTCGTCCACCGCGTACGCCGATGGCTCGACCTCGACGCCGAGCCGTCGACGATCGCCGCGGCGCTGTCGACCGACCCAGCTCTCGCGGTGCTCGTCGCGGACCGCCCCGGCCTGCGCGTGCCGACGACCGTCGACCCGTGGGAGACGGTCGTCCGCGCGGTCGTCGGTCAGCAGGTGTCGGTCGCCGGGGCGCGCACGCTGCTCGGTCGGATCGTGCGCGACCTCGGGAGCGCCGACGTGGGCGGGCTGCGTGCCTTCCCGACGCCGGACGAGGTCGCCGACGCCGGCGCGGACCGGATCGCGGCGATCGGCATGCCTGGTGCGCGCGCCAGGTCGTTGGCGGCGGTCGCGTCGGGTGTCGCCGACGGGTCGATCGACCTGCGCTCGGGCGACCTCGACGCAGTCGGCGACGCGCTGCTCGCCGTGCCCGGCATCGGGCCGTGGACCGTCGCCTACGTCCGGCTCCGCGCCCTCGGCGACCCCGACGTCCTGCCCGAGACCGACCTCGGGGTCCGGCACGGCGCCGCCGCGCTCGGCCTGCCGGACGCCCCTCGCGCGCTCTACGAGCGCGCTCGTGCGTGGAGCCCGTGGCGCTCCTACGCCGCCCAGCACCTGTGGACCCGACCCGAGGAGAAGCCATGAGCGACAAGCCTTTCGAGACGACGTCGGTCACCATCCCGGGCGGCACGGTCGTCGTGGTCGTCGACCCCGACGACGGTGCCGTGGTCGCGTCGGGCTTCGGCGACATCGACCACGTGTTCGCCTTCCTCTCCGATGCCGAGCAGGCACGGGGACGGCGTGCCGTCGAGCCGGGCGCCGACTCCGTGCGCGCTGCCGTGGACGCGCTGACGGCGTACGCAGGTGGCGAGGTCGACGCGCTCGACGCGGTCGTCGTGCGGCAGCCGGGCGGGCCGTTCATGCGGCGCGCGTGGGACGAGCTGCGCGGGGTGAGGGCGGGGGAGACCGACTCCTACGCCGGGCTCGCGGTCCGCGCCGGCAGCCCGAAGGCGGTGCGCGCCGCGGGTCAGGCGTGCGCGACGAACAAGGTCGCGCCGTTCGTGCCGTGCCACCGCATCCTGCGCACCGACGGGTCGCTCGGCGGCTACGCCTACGGCCTGCCGGTGAAGGAGGCCCTCCTGGTCCACGAGGGCGCCCTGCGCGCCACTGGTCTCTTCTGAGGCGTCAGAGCCTGCTCGCCGCCCGATGCCCTGGGTGCCTGGGGGCATGACCTCGATCGTGGAGCGTTTCGCGCCGCACTGCCCGTCGCGATGCGCGCGCGTGACGCCGTCGCTCGCGGATCGCGGACGCTGCGGTGCTCGAGGGGCACGGTCAGCCAGACCGGGCGCAGCGGCTGAGAGACGAGGCAGCGGTGCTGCGCGACCTGCTGGAGGGCACGGCCTAGGCTCCGCACGTGAGCACCGACCTGCGCAGCGACACCGTCACGAGGCCGACCGCCGCCATGCGTGCCGCGATGGCCGACGCCGAGGTCGGCGACGACGTCTACGGCGAGGACCCCACCGTCACCGAGCTCGAACGGCGGGTCGCCGAGCTGCTCGGTCACGAGGCCGCGGTGTTCACCCCGACCGGCTCGCTGGCCAACCAGCTCGGGATGCGGCTGCTCGTCGCCCCCGGCGAGGAGATCGTGTGCGACGCGCAGGCGCACGTCGTGCGCGCCGAGCTCGGGGCGGCCGCGACGTTCAGCGGCATCACCATGCGCACGTGGGACGCGCCGCGCGGGCTCGTCGACCCCGAGGTCGTGCGCGCCTTCGTCCGGCCGAACGGCGGGCCCTACCTCGTGTCGACCACGGCCATCGCCGTCGAGAACACCCATAACTTCGGCGGAGGCACCGTGCAGCCGCTCGAGGCGCTGCAGGCGGTGCGCGAGATCGCCGACGAGCAGGGCATGGCCGTGCACCTCGACGGCGCACGGCTCTGGAACGCGCACATGGCCAGCGGCGTACCCCTGCGCTCCTACGGCACCGTGGCCGACACCGTGTCGGTCTGCCTGTCGAAGGGTCTCGGCGCGCCCGTCGGGTCGGTGCTCGCGAGCAGCGCCGAGCGGATCGCGTCGGCGCGCGTGTGGCGCAAGCGCTACGGCGCGGGCATGAGGCAGGTCGGGATCCTCGCGGCCGCGGGGCTCTACGCGCTCGACCACCACGTCGAGCGGCTCGCGGAGGACCACGCGCGGGCGCAGCGGCTCGCCTTCGCGATCGCGGAGAGCGTCGACGACGTCGTCGTGCCCGAGCACGTGGAGACCAACATCGTGGTCCTCGACCTCGCGCCCACCTCGTGGACGGCAGCCGCTCTCGCGGCTGCCGCGCGCGAGGACGGCGTGCTGATCTCCGCGCTCGGGCCGACCTTCGCCCGTCTCGTGACGCACCTCGACGTCGACGACGACGGCCTCGACCACGCAGCCTCGGTCCTCACGCACCTGCTGCGCGCCACCCCGTGACACCGGCACACGGGGCGCCGGCCCTCGGCTGGACCGCGCGGCTCGGGCGTACGTCGGCCCGCCACCCGGGGCGGGTGATCGGCGCGTGGCTCCTGCTCGCCGTCGTCCTCGGCCTCCTCGTGGCGCGGTTCGGCGCGGCGACGACCGACGACGTCACGATCCCCGGGGCGGACAGCCAGGCCGCGATCGACACGTCCCGTGCGGCGTTCCCCGGCGCCGGCAACCCGGCGCAGCGCTTCGTGGTGACGGCGCCGTCGCTCACGACGCCGGCCGACGTGACCGCCCTGCAGAAGGCGGTGGACGCGCTGAGGGCCGAGCCCGAGGTGTCCGCCGCGACGCCGCCGACGAAGCGCGACGGCCAGCTCGCCGCCGACGGCTCCACCGGAACGATCAACGTCACGCTCACCGTCGCCGGGCGCGACATCACGAAGCCGCTCGCGACGAGGTTGCGCGACGACGTCGACGGAGCGGTCGCGGGCACCGACATCGTCGTGACGCCGGCCGACCAGCTCGCGCAGGTGCTCGACCAGGACAACAACCGGCGAGCGGAGCTCTTCGGCCTGCTCGCGGCGCTCGTGATCCTGCTCGTGGCGTTCGGCTCGGTCGCCGCGGCGCTTCTTCCGCTCGGGATCGCGATCGTCGGTCTCGTCGTCGCGATCCTCGGTCTCGGCCTGCTCGGCCACGCGATCGACATCCCCACCGTCGGCCCTGCCCTCGCGTCGATGATCGGGCTCGGCGTCGGCATCGACTACTCGCTCTTCGGCCTCAACCGGTTCCAGCGCGCACTCATCGACGGTGCCGACCCGGTCGGCGCCGCGACGACGACCTCCGCGACGGCCGGCCGTGCGGTCCTCTTCGCCGGCTTCTCCGTGATCGCGGCGCTGTCGGGCCTCGCCCTCGTCGGCATGCCGCTCATGCGCAGCCTCGCGATCGCCTCCGGCCTCGCGGTGCTCGTCGCGTGCACGGCGTCCGTCACCCTGCTGCCGGCCGCGCTCGGCCGCCTCGGGCACCGCCTCGCGACGCGCCGCCCGGAGTCCCTCGGCGAGGCCGGGGGATGGGCGCGCCTCGCGAACGGAGTGGCGCGTCGGCCGTGGACCGTGCTGCTCGGCAGCATCGCGGTGCTCGGCCTGCTCGCCCTGCCGGCGCTCGACCTGCGCCTCGGTCAGCTCGACTCCGGCGGCTGGCCGACGACGACCCTCTCGCGGCAGTCCTACGACCAGCTCTCGACGGGTTTCGGCCCCGGCGCCAACGGCCCGCTGCTCGTCACGTCGACGTACCCGACGGCGCTGACCGGCCCGACCGACCCGAGGGCGGTCACCGAGACGAAGGCGCTCGCGGGAGCGTCGGGTGTCGCGGCGGTGTCGCCACCCCAGGTGTCCGCCGACGGACTCGTCGCGCGCTGGTCGCTGCAGCCGACGACCGCGCCGTCGGACCCGGCCACGGCGGACCTCGTGAGCCACCTGCGGTCCGACGTCCTGCCGGCCGCGGCGCCGACGGCCACGTCGCACGTCGGCGGCCTCACGGCCGGGAAGGCCGACCTGACCGAGCGGATCTCGAGCCGGATGCTGCTCGTCGTCGGCGCGGTGGTGCTCGTCGCGACGCTGCTGCTGCTCGTCGCGTTCCGGGCGCCGATCGTCGCGGTGAAGGCGGCGCTCATGAACCTGCTGTCCGTGGGAGCGGCGTACGGGATCCTCGTGTTCGTCTTCACCTGGGGGCACGGCGCGTCGCTGCTCGGGCTCGAGGCGCCGGTGCCGATCGAGAGCTACGTGCCGCTGCTCATGTTCGCCGTGCTGTTCGGGCTGTCGACCGACTACGAGGTCTTCCTGCTCACCGCGGTCCGCGAGGAGTGGGCGGTGAGCGGCGACGGGCGCGGGTCGGTCGCGCTCGGCATGGCGAAGACCGGGCGGGTCATCACCTCGGCCGCGCTGATCATGATCTGCGTCTTCCTCAGCTTCACCATCACGGTCGACCCGGTGATCAAGATGCTCGGCGTCGGCATGGCCGCCGCGGTCGCCGTCGACGCGACGATCGTGCGCGGGCTGCTCGTGCCGTCGACGATGACGCTGCTCGGACGGTGGAACTGGTGGCTGCCCGGCTGGCTCGACCGCGTCCTCCCGCACCTGCACGACCCGGCTCCCGCGAAGCTGCCCGAGCGCGAGTACCTGGCCTGACTGTCGTTCTGCGCCACCCGCCAGCAGCAGTTGGACCAGGTACTCGAGCCCCGGGCTAGGCGGTGGGGAGGGCTTGGCGGCGACCTGCGATCGGGGTGAGCTGGCGCACGGCGGTCGCGAGGGCGCGGAGGTCGGCGTCGACCAGGGCCTGCGGACCGTCGCAGAGCGCGGCCTCGGGGTGCGGGTGCACGTCGACGATGATGCCGTCGGCGCCGATGGCGATCGCGGCGCGCGAGAGCGGCACGACGAGGTCGCGGCGTCCGCCCGAGTGCGACGGGTCGACGACGATCGGCAGGTGCGCGAGGTCGTGGGCGACCGGCACGGCCGAGATGTCGAGAGTGTTGCGGGTCGCCTTCTCGAACGTCCGGATCCCGCGCTCGCACAGGACCACGTCGAGGTTGCCGCGCTGCGCAATGTACTCCGCGGCCATCAGCCACTCCTCGATCGTGGAGCTCATCCCGCGCTTGAGCATCACCGGCTTGCCCGCGTCGCCGACGGCCTGCAGGAGCGAGAAGTTCTGCGCGTTGCGCGTGCCGACCTGCAGCATGTCGGCGTAGGAGGCGACGAGCTCGACGTCGCTCACGTCGACCACCTCGGTCACGACGGGCAGCCCGGTCTCGGCGCGCACGTCCGCGAGGATCTTCAGGCCGTCCTCACCGAGACCCTGGAAGGCGTACGGCGAGCTCCGGGGCTTGAACGCCCCGCCGCGCAGCAGCGTGGCGCCGGCCGCCTGGGCCATCCGCGCAGCCTCGACCGTCTGCTCCGCCGTCTCGACGGCGCACGGGCCGGCGATCAGCGTGAACGTGTCGGGACCGATCGGCACGCGCGTCGCTCCGACGAACACGGTCGACATCTCCGGGTGGTGCTGGCGGCTCACGAGCTTGAACGGCGTCGAGATCCGCACGACCTCGGCGACGCCGGACAGTGCGCGCAGGTTGAGGCCGTGGAAGCGGTCGAGGTCGCCGACGAGGCCGACGATCGTTCGGGTGTCGCCGCGGCTGACGAACGCCTCACCTCCGGCGTCGGTGACGCGACCGACGACCGCGTCGATCTGCGCGTCGCTGGCTCCCGGGCTCATGACGATGACCATGGGGGTTCCGTGCCTCTCGTGCTCGTGCTCCGTCCCCATCGGGGACGAGAAGAGCCCCGGCCGGTGCGGCGCGGGGCTCGTGGTGGATGGGTGCGCGTCAGCAGGCGCGGCCCACCCGGGAGGACCCGGGCCGGTCGCCATAGAGCTGCCAGCTGCGCACGGCACGACGATAGCCCGACCGATCCGAGGGGTGGACGCAGGGTCCACGATGCGGGACAGGGGGTCAGACGACGGAGATCGTGATCGTCGATCCCCAGGGCAGCTGGCTGCCGGCCTTGGCCGACTGCGAGAGCACGCGGTCGATCGGCGTGGCGATGAGCGGGTAGATCGCGTTGACCTTGAAGCCGGCCGCGATGAGGATCCGCTTGGCCTCGGGCTCGAACTTGTCGACGACGCTCGGCACGGTGACGAGCGGCGGGCCCTTGCTCACGACGAGCGCGACCGTCGTGCCCTTGGGCACGGTCTTGCCAGCGGTGGGCGTCATCGAGACCACGGACCCGTCGGCCACGGTCTTGCTGTACGCCGAGGTGCTCGTGACCTTCATGCCGGACTTCTCCAGCGCCGCGGTGGCCTTGTCGGCGGGCTGGCCGACGTAGCTCGGCAGCTTGACGGGCGCCGGACCCTTGGACAGCACGAGCGACACGGCCTGGCCGCGCTTGAGCGCGGCGGCCGGCGCCGGGTTGGTCGTGACGACGTCGCCGACAGGGATCTTCTCGTCGTAGGCCTGGGTCGGTGCGCCGACGGTGAGCGAGGCGTCGCCGATGGCCGCCGTCGCGTCGCCGACCGTCATGCCCGCGACGACCGGCACGGCATGGCGCTCCGGGCCCCTGGACACGACGGCGCTGACCGTCGAGTCCTGCTTCGCGGGCGTCCCGGGCTTCGGGTCGGTGGAGATGATCTTGCCCGGGGCGACCGTCTCGCTGAAGTCCGTGGCGCCCGAGTCCAGGGACAGGTGCAGCGGGGTGAGCTTCGCCGCCGCCGCCGTGGGGGTGAGGCCGACGACCGACGGCATCGTGACGGTGCGGGCTGCGCCGTAGACCCAGGCACCGCCGGCGACGAGCGCGCCGACGAGCAGGACCGCGAGCAGCCCGATCCAGCCGCGGCGCCGACGACGGCGGGGCTTGACCGCGCTGGCGGCGTTCCCGGTGGCGACGGGTGCGGTCACGCCGGTGGCGCCCGCCGCGGTGGCCATCGGCACGACGAGCGTGGCCGCCTGGTCCTCGCTCACGCCGAACGGCCGTGGCACGGGCATGCCGCGCTTGGCCTCCCGGACGGCGGCGAGGAACGCGGCGGCGCTCGGGTAGCGGTCGTCGGCGTCACGCGCCGTGGCGCGGGCGACGATCGCGTCGAGGGACGCCGGGACGCCGGGGCGGATCGACGACGGCGCAGGCACTGCGGCGTTGACGTGCTGGTAGGCCACCGCGAGCGGCGTCTCGCCGGCGAAGGGCACCGAGCCGGTGACCATCTCGTAGAGCAGGATGCCGGCGCCGTAGACGTCGCTGCGGGCGTCGGCGATGCCGCGCTGGACCTGCTCGGGGGAGAGGTAGGCGACCGTGCCGATCAGCAGGCCCTGGGTGGCGGCGGTGGAGGTGGCGGCGGAGATGGCGCGCGCCAGGCCGAAGTCGGCGACCTTCACCTTGCCGTCGTCGGTGAGCAGGACGTTCTCGGGCTTGACGTCGCGGTGCACGAAGCCGGCGTGGTGCGCGGCGTCGAGGGCCTGCAGCACCGGGTCGATGATCGTGAGCGCCTGCTCCGCGGTCAGCCGGCCGTACTCCCGCAGGACGTCGCGCACGGTGCGGCCGGCGACGTACTCCATGACGAGGTAGACGAGGTCGCCGTCCTCGCCCTGGTCGTAGACGGCGACGACGTGCGGGTCGGACAGTCGCGCGGCCGACTTCGCCTCGCGCACGAACCGGGACACGAACGCGGCGTCCTCCGCGAGGCCCGGGTGCATGATCTTGAGGGCGACCGTGCGGTCGAGACGCAGGTCCATCGCCTCGTAGACCGTGGCCATCCCGCCGCGCGCCAGGCGTCGCTCGACGCGGTAGCGCGCGTCGACGACGCGCCCCACCATCGCGTCGGCGACTCGAGTGCCGGCAGGGGACTCCACAGTCGTCGAGTCTACGTTCGACCCGCCGACCCGCCTGCCGTGCCGCGCCGAGGCAGGCAGAATGCGCTCATGGCCAACCAGCGGGCGTCGATCGCGCTCACGGAGAGTGAGGTCGACGCGCTGCTGCGTGCGGCGCGGACCCTCGTGCTGGTCACGAACGGTCCCGACGGCGTGCCCGACCCGGTGCCGATGTGGTTCGTGGTCGACGAGGGCGGCACGGTCTGGATGCGGACCTACGCGAAGAGCCAGAAGGTCCTCAACCTCGAGCGCGACCCGCGGTTCGCGGTGCTCGTCGAGACCGGCGACCGGTATGTCGAGCTCCGCGGTGCCCAGCTGTCCGGCACGGTCGGCTTCGTCGACGACGTCGACACGATCTGCGAGGTGTTCGCCGGCCTGATGGTGAAGTACGAGGGGCTCGACCCCGAGCAGGTCGACGCCGTGAAGGCGGCGTACCGCTCCCGTGCCGCGAAGCAGCGCGCGCTGCGGCTCGACGTGACGAAGGTCGTCTCGTGGGACCACGGCAAGCAGGCCGCCGGCGGCGTGGCGTGATGCGCGGATGAGCAGGTTCGCCTACGTCGCTGTCCTCGTGTTCGTCCTCGTCGGGACCGGCTGGCTCGAGGTGCTGCTGCGCGCGCGGGTCTACGCCCGTCGGCGCCGGCTCGCGCTGACGCTCGTCCCCGTCGTCGCCGTGTTCTGCCTCTGGGACCTCTACGCGATCGCGGCCGGGCACTGGACGTTCGACGTCGAGCGCACCACGGGGATCGTGCTCCCCGGAGGCCTGCCGCTCGACGAGGTGCTGTTCTTCGTCGTCGTGCCGATCGCCTCGTTGCTGACCCTCGAGGCGGTGCGGTCGGTGAAGCGCTGGGAGGTCGGCGACGAGGCTCCCGGCGAGTGCGTCGACGGCGTCCGGGTCCACGACGCCGTGCGGCGCAGCGACGGCGAGGCGTCGTGACCTACACGCAGCTGGCCCTGCTCGGCGTCGTCGTCGTGGTGGTGCTCGACCTGGTGGTGCTCCGCACCCGTCTGCTGCGGCGCCGCGTCTTCTGGACGTCGTACGCCATCGTCGTGTTCTTCCAGCTCGTCACGAACGGCGTCCTCACCGGCCTGCGGATCGTGCGCTACGACGGCGCCGCGATCGTCGGGTCCTCGACGCCGGTCGACGCGCCGCCGCCCTTCCTCGGCGACGGCCGCATCGCGTTCGCGCCGTTCGAGGACTTGCTCTTCGGCTTCGCCCTCGTCGTCCTGACCCAGGTCCTCTGGGTCTGGCTCGGGCGCCGTGGCGTCCAGCGCACCCCGTACTCCGGTCCGCCGCGCGTGCGGATGCCCGGTGATGCACGGCAGCTCTAGGGCGGCGGGCGCCGGGCTCGTTCCTCCGG
>Ga0302299_10003042_pt1 | contig 10214 bp, 8 predicted proteins | sample III_Fen_N3_4_FD_198795 | JGI IMG/M metagenome (GOLD analysis project Ga0302299, IMG submission 198795) | Peat permafrost microbial communities from Stordalen Mire near Abisko, Sweden - III_Fen_N3_4 | ecosystem: Environmental > Terrestrial > Soil > Wetlands > Permafrost | place: Sweden: Abisko...
GACCGGGGCCATCATCAGCCCGACGATGTGCATGGACGCCCCGGCTGCAACCGTGCCGAGCCCGAGCAGCCACCGCTTGTTGCGCACGAGGTCCCAGACCTGGCCGAGGTCCATCGAGCGGTTCTCCGAGGCCTTGTCCACCGAACGGCTCACGGCGAGGTGCTGGATGGTCGATCCACCGGCGAACAGGAACGATGCGAACACGACGATGGTGATGGCCAGCGGGATGTTCTGATTGAAGATCGAGAACCCCGGACCCATCAATGGAATCGGGTTGGTCATCTGAGCCTGTCTGTGAGCAACGGCAGAGCGGCAAGCCTACCGGAGGCCGGGAGCACCATAATCCGCCCCGACAACGGGCTCAACGCTGCTCGGAGAAGCGGACGGCAGCCCGGAACTGGGCAGCGACGGTTGCCTCGAGGCTGAGCGGCCAGCGGTGCATCACGTAGGAGTTGGCCTCATCGACGCTGAGCTGCCGGGTGGAGTTGCCGGTCCGCACCCATAATTCCGGCCCGGCTCCCTTCCCGCTGCGCAGGTACACCGGACGCGGCGACGGCTCGCAGGTGAGCCGGCAGACCACCGGCTCGCCGGCGGCGTCGGTCATGGTCGTGAACTCGATGCCGACGGCTGCGGCCGCGTTCTGGCCAAGGGTCGTGGACAGCAGGTCACGCAGGAAGAGCTCGTAGCGGTCGGCGTCCGGCGCCTTCAGCGTGGCGTAGTCGGCCTCCAGCCCGAGCGGCGTGCCCGCGTCGTCCACCCCGACAAGGAGCGTGCCTCCGTCACCGTTGAGGAAGCCGCAGACGGTCTTGGCGATCACCAGTTCCATCCGGTCGTCCTTCGCACCGGTGTGCAGGTTGACCCGGGCGGTGGACTTGAACTCGACCCGGTCGGACTCCCCCGCTGCCAGCAACTCGGCAACGGCGGCGCGATCGCCCGCTGGCTGCTGCGTGGCAGGGCCCGGCTGGGCGTGGCGACGTCGATCGTGATCGCCATCATCGGCACGGCCGCCAGCCTGCTCATCGCCGGCTGGATCGCGCCACAGGCCACGCCGCGACGAGCAGGACGATCGGAAGGCCGCGGCGATCAGCCAATCCACCGGGATGGTGGTGGTCATGACGGTGCAGCCGTCCGCCGGTTCTCGAACGCGGCAAGGCCGAGGGCGATCGCCGCTGCCAGCAGGGCGCCGGCAAGCGTCGCCAACGCCCGCTCGGACGCGATCTGGAACGGGTTCCCCGCAGAACCGAGCAGGACAATGGCCGGGGTCATGAACAGCACCTGCCGCGTGTAGTCGCCCGCGAGGGCGTACGCGCTGCTGAGCACCGTGCTGACCACAAGGAGCACCAGCAGTGCCCACAGCGGAAGGAAGACGGCAGCCACCAGCGCGAGCAGCGCACCCGCGACGGTGCCGAGCACCCGCTGGACGGACTTCTTCATCGTCTGCTCTTCGAAGGGGCGCAGCACGGCCGTCAGGGTGAGAGCCACCCAGTAGCCGTGGGGAATCTCCCACAACCCGACGACGTAGACGATGGCGCCAACGGACACCGCCATGACGGCGGCGTGCCGCCAGGCCCGCCGTTGCTCCACGCCCGCGGCAGGAGCCGTGCGAGGCAGTCGGGTCGCGACAGCAACGACGAGGGCGCCCCCGAAGATCATCCAGATCGCGGTCCTGCCCGGCTGGAACTCACCCGGAACGAGCACGAGCACTGCGACGACGGTGGGCACCATGGCCAGCAGCCCGTCCTGCAGGATGCCGGCGGGTGCGACAAGGAGGCAGCACAACACGACGAAGAACGCCGCGGCGAGCGGTTGCCCGCGCAGGGCAACGGCCACACCGCCGGCCATCGCTGCCGGCACAGCGAGAGCGAACGAGTGGAGGGGCCGCAGGCTGAGTGCCGGGCGAAGCGAAGCCAGCACGCCCATCCCGAGGGCGAGGGCGCCCTGCGTCCCGCCGGCGAGGTAGGCGATGACGATCGCAGGAACGAAGACGATCGTGGCGATCACGCTCAGCAGGACAGCCTGACGGGGCACCGCCCAAGCGCCCAGCCGTCCCGTCATGAGTCGAGAGCGTAGCGGCTAGGCCGGGTTCGGGCGGTCACCAGCCGCCGCCACCGCCGCCGCCGAAACCGCCGCCGCCGGAGAAGCCGGAGCCACCGCTGGTTGCCGCCGTCGCGTGCTGCATGGAGGAGGACATCGTGCTCGCCATGCTGTCCATCGAGCTCGCGAAGCTGTGGGCGTTGAAGCCGTACCCATAGCCGTAGCCGACGTACCACGGGGTGTCGAAGGTGTAGCGGCCCTGTGCTGCGAGCTGTTCGAAGACCTTGGTCCAGCGCTCGGCGACGCCGAACATGATGGCGTAGGGCAGGTACCGGGAGAAGATGTCGATGCCCTCCTCGAACTTGATCTGGTCTGCCTCAGCCGTCCGCAGGTACAGCTCGAAACCGCGCGCCTGGGCGAGCATGGCCGAGCCGGTGGCCGAGCGGGCGCCGAAGTGGTTGTTCAGCAGCAGCACGCCGATGCCGAGGACGATCCCTGCGAGCCCGACAAGCCCCCAGCCGAACAGCCCGAACAGCAGCCCGACGCCGACGCTGGCAGCGATGATCACGGTGCCGACGAGGAACGCGACGCCGCGCACGGTCGCAGGGTTCCTGGTGAACCAGCCGAGGTCCTTGGTCACTCGGGCGTGCAGGTTCTCGCGCGCCTTCGTCAACAGGCCGGCGTACTGCGGATCACGCAGGTCGTCGGTGGTGACCGGGTTGCCGCCGGAGAACATCTTGGAGAGCAGGGCCTTCTCGTAGTGGGCCAGTTCGTCGGCGCCGCCGCCGCGCTCGCCGGTGAGACGGGTGAAGGTCCAGTCCTTGCCGTCGCCCTTCTCGATACGGAGGTGGCCGCGGACGGCGAGGTCGATCACGGTGGCGGTGACGTCCTTGTTGTCCGCCGTCGCGTCGACCAGCGTCCCGATCTCACCGGGACGGGCGCCCGCCGGCGGCTGGAACTGGACGGCAACAGGTGCTTTGCCGTTGTCGTGGCCGACGGTGACCTGCTGGTTCGCGGCAGGCACGACACCGGGCGTCAGGCCCAGGTACACCTGATCGCGCGCGCCCCGCCGCGTCCGACGGAAGAGGAAGGCGAGGCCGAGTGCTGCGAGGGCCGCGGTGACACCTCCCGTCAGCGGGGTGACCGGGAACATGTTCCCGATCCCGTAGCGCCGCTCGATCCGGGCGTCGGCACCGGTGAAGGTGCCGGCGGGGAAGCCCGCAGTGACCTGCATGCCGCTGCCGTTGCCGATGTCGGTGGCCGTGAAGCTCGCTGCCGAACCCGACTGGCTGGCAGTACAGGGGGTCGTGAAGTCGTAGCCCATGAAGCAGGCGGTCCTGCTGACGGCTGCGGGCCCGGCGACGGTGACGGATGCCTTGTCGATCGCCACCTCCCATGCGTTGCCGACAGCGCTCCAGTTGAACTCGTCCAGCCCCGACTGCGCCTGCTGGGGGGCGATCAGTCCGCGGATCGTGTAGTTCACCTGGTAGGTCTGCACGCCCTGGAAGATCTGGTTCTCGTTGCCGACGCGCACCAGCAGGTTGCCGTCCTGCTCCTCGGTCTGCACCTCGGCGTTGGCGCCGCTGGGGCTGGTGACGGCCCCGATGGTCATGTCGAGCATGCGCCAGTGGTCAGGATCGTTGGCAATCTCCTGTCGCAGCGGGAAGAACAGCTTCACCCCGTGCCCACCGTCACTGCCGAACGCGTACGTGAGGTCCAGCTGCACGGCCGCTGTGCCCGAAGCGTCCACGGTTGCGCTGACGCGGTAATCGGTGATCGTCCCGTCCCCGACGTCCGCTTGCGCCTCCGTCGGCGCGGCGGCCAGGGGTGCGAGAACAAGGAACAACGCGAGCAGGGCCATACAGAACCGCTTCATGACCCGAGAGTAACGCCGGGACGCCGCCCGCTCCTCAGGTAACGACCCCGGTCCGTCCCCGATCGCGTCCGGCGCGTCGCTATCCTGACCGCAACGAGCCAGGGGGTGTGATGACGGGTCAGGCGGTGACCGCCGAGCTGCTGGCTGTCGTTGTGGCCATGGTCGACGGGCGCCCCGCGGTGCTGACCCTCGGCGAGCCGCCGCGGCTGCCCGCCGGGCCGCTGCTTCCCAGCCACCGGTCGCTCCAGGCGGCCACCCGCACCTGGGTCGAGGAGCAGACCGGACGCCGGCTGGGCTACCTCGAGCAGCTGTACACCTTCGCCGACCTCGACCGTGAGGGAGTCGGCGAGCTCCGTCCGATCTCGGTCTCCTACCTCGGTCTCACCACCCCCGGCGAGGAGCCGGGCATCGGCGGCTGGCAGGACTGGTACGCCCTGCTGCCCTGGGAGGACACGCGCACCGACACCGGCGCACGGGACGCCTTCGCCCCGCACCTGTGGCACTGGGCGTCCTCCGAGCATGCGCTCGAGGCGGAGCGGCGGCAGCGGGTGGCGATCACGTTCGGACTGGAGGGGCAGGCCTGGCAGCCCGACCTGGTGCTGCAGCGCTACGAGCTGCTGTACGAGAGCGGGCTCGTCCCGGAGTCCCCGGCGGAGTGGCGCCGTCCGGCAGAGGAGCTGGCTCCCGGGGACCGCATGCTCGGCGACCACCGGCGCGTGCTGGCCACCGGGCTCGCCCGCCTGCGGGCCAAGATCGGCTACCGCCCGGTCGTGTTCGAGCTGCTCAGCCCCACCTTCACGTTGCGACAGCTGCAGGACTGCGTCGAGGCGCTTGCCGGACGGGCCGTCCACACGCAGAACTTCCGCCGCCTGATCGAGCAGCAGGCGCTGGTCGAGGAGACCGGCGAGGTCGATGCCGATACCGGCGGACGCCCGGCCCGGCGCTATCGCTTCCGTCGCCAGGTGCTGCAGGAGCGCAGCGTCGCCGGCACGAAACTCCCCACCACCCGCTCCCGCTGACACCCCTCCCAAGGAAGCGGGTGACCGTCCCCCGATTCCCGCGCCAAGCTGTGAGTGATTCGCCGATGTCGGCGAAAAAGTCACAGCTTGCGAGGGCTGGGGGGTGGAGGTGCCAGGGGAGATTGGGCTTGGGGGTCGTCCCACGGATCGGGAATATCTGTCCAGTGGCTTTTGCTCAGATGTAGCATAAGGCAGGACCTGGAAGGGGATTCCGATGACGACGCTGACCGCAGCCGACCTCTACCCGAAGGTGGCGCACGTCGTGCCGGCCGTCGAGTGGGCCACCATGGCCGACGACGTGGACGCGATCATGCGGCTGAAGCAGGAGCGCAACGCCGTGATCCTCGCCCACAACTACATGACCCCGGAGATCTTCCACGGCGTCTCCGACATCGTCGGCGACTCCCTCGCGCTGGCCCGTGAGGCCATCGATGTCGAGGCCGATGTCATCGTGCTGGCCGGCGTCCACTTCATGGCGGAGACGGCCAAGCTGCTCAATCCGTCCAAGACCGTGCTCATCCCCGACCTGCGCTCCGGCTGCTCACTGGCCGAGTCGATCACGCCGGAGGACGTCCGTGCGCTCCGCGCCGCGCACCCGGGCGTGCCCGTGGTCACCTACGTGAACACCTCTGCTGCCGTGAAGGCCGAGTCCGACATCTGTTGCACCTCCGGCAACGCCGTGAAGGTGATCGAGAGCCTCGGCGTGCCGAAGGTGATCATGATCCCCGACCGGTTCCTCGCGGCCAACGTCGCGCGGCAGACCGGCGTCGAGGTGATCGTCCACCCCGGCGCGTGCGAGGTGCACGAGCGGTTCACGCCGGGCGACATCCGCCAGGTACGCCTCGAGAACCCCGGCATCACCGTCCTTGCCCACCCGGAATGCCCGCCCGAGGTGGTGGACGAGGCTGACTACGCCGGCTCGACGGCCCAGATGGTGAAGTTCGTGGACGCCAAGCGCCCGTTGAAGGTGGCGCTGATCACGGAATGCTCGATGAGCGACAACGTCTCGGAGGCCTACCCCGACATCGAGTTCATCCGGCCGTGCAACCTGTGCCCGCACATGAAGCGCAACACCCTCGCCGCCATCCGGCACGCCCTGGAGACCATGACCAACGAGGTCACCGTCCCCGCCGATGTGGCCGACCGCGCGCGGCGTGCCGTCGAGCGGATGCTGGCGGTGGGCAAGTGACTACCGTCGTGGAAGCAGGCTGCCCGGTCATCATCGGGGCAGGCCTTGCCGGTCTCACCGCAGCCATCGAGCTCAGCCCGCTGCCCTGCATCGTGCTCAGTGCCGGGGCTGTCAGCACCGGTACCTCCACCGGCTGGGCGCAGGGTGGAGTGGCGGCTGCCGTCGGACCCGATGACGATCCCGCACTGCACGCTGCCGACACCCTCGCCGCGGGCGCAGGCCTCTGCGAGCCCGACGTGGTGCAGGCCATCACGGCCGCGGCACCGGACGCGATCGCCTGGCTCTCGAGCAAGGGTGCCGAGTTCGATCGCGCACCCGACGGCACTCTGCGTCTCGGGCTCGAGGGAGCCCACGGCCGACGCCGGATCGTGCACGCACACGGTGACCGCACTGGCGCGGAGCTCCTCGAGACCGTCGTGGACGCAGCCCGCGCACTGCCGTCGGTCTCGTTGTGGGACCACTCCCCCGCCCGCGAGATCCTCACCGAGGGCGGACGCACCTGCGGCGTCCTCGTCGACACCCCCGACGGCCCGGTCGAACTGCGCACGGAGATCGTGCTGCTGGCAACCGGCGGCATCGGCGGACTGTTCAGCCACACCACCAACCCGCTGTCCTCCCGGGGCCAGGGCCTCGCCCTCGCGCACCGTGCGGGCGCGACGCTCCGCGACGTCGAGATGGTGCAGTTCCACCCGACTGCCCTCGACGTGGGCATCGACCCGATGCCCCTGGTCAGCGAAGCCGTCCGCGGCGAGGGCGCCATCCTCGTCAACGAGCTGGGCCAGTGGGTGCTGAAGAACCCGCTCGCCGCGCGCGACGTCGTGTCCCGGGCCGAATGGGCGCAGCTCCAGGCCGGCCACCGGGTCTTCCTGGACGCCACCAAGGATCCCGGCGAGCGGTTCGCAGAGCTGTTCGGCTCCATCTACGCGACCGCCCGCGAGTCCGGCCTTGATCCGTCGAAGGACCTGCTGCCCGTCCGGCCCGCCGCCCATTACCACATGGGCGGGGTACTGGTTGAGCTCACCGGCGCGACCAGCCTCCCCGGGCTGTACGCCGCCGGCGAGGTTGCGTCCACCGGGCTGCACGGGGCCAACCGGCTGGCCAGCAACTCCCTGCTCGAAGCCGTCGTCTGCGGACGCTGGGTGGCCCAGCACTGGCGCACCCTCGGTCTCGCTGCGGGTGCGCCGCCGGCAGCCCGCACCTACCCCGGCTTCGAGTGGAGCGGCGCCCCCGACCCCGTGGTCGCGCAGGTGCGCACCATCGTCAGCGCCGGGGCCGGAGTGCTCCGGGACGCCGAAGGACTGCGAACGGCACTCGCGGCCCTCGAAGGCCTGCGCCACAACGACACCGGTCTCGTCGGCCACCTGCTGGTCGACGCCGCCCTGCACCGGGAGGAGTCCCGCGGCGGCCACACCCGCCTCGACTTCCCCGCGACGGCCGAGGTGGGCGAGCACATCCTCACCCTCCCAGCCCTCTCCACCACCGACTTGTCAGACCCACGGAGGGCCATAGCCCTCCCTGGGTCTGACAAGTCGGAGAGGGGGGAGCGGGCGGGGGTGGCTGCGCGATGAGGTCACTGCCCCGCATCGTGATCGAGCCGCTCGTCCGGGCTGCGCTGCTGGAGGACCTCGGCCGGGCCGGCGACCTGACCAGCGACTCCACCATCGGCGCGGACGAGACGGCGCGAGTCGCCCTGGTGTCCCGGGAGCCGGGCGTCATCGCCGGCACCGACTGCGCGCGACTGGCCTGGGAGCTGGTCGACCCGCGGATCGTCATCTCCGACCTGCTGCCCGACGGCAGCCGCGTCCAGCCCGGGACGGTGATCGGCACCATCTCCGGTCCGGCGCGCGGCCTGCTCAGCGGTGAACGCGTCGCACTCAACTTCCTCGGGCACCTGTCCGGGGTGGCGACCGGCACCGCCACCATCGCGGACGCGATCGCGCACACTCGTGCCGTGGTGGCAGACACCCGCAAGACCATTCCTGGCCTGCGCGCGCTGCAGAAGCACGCAGTGAAGGCCGGCGGCGGCAGCAACCACCGCTTCGGCCTCGACGACGCCGTCCTGATCAAGGACAACCACATCGCCATCGCCGGCGGGGTGGCGGAGGCCGTCCGCCGCGCGAAGGCCGGCGTGGGGCACCTGGTGAAGATCGAGGTGGAGGTGGATTCGCTGGCCCAGCTTGCCGAACTGCTCCCCCTCGGTGTGGACGCGGTCCTGCTCGACAACATGGGCCCCGACCTGGTGCGCGAAGCCGTCGCCATGGTCGCCGGCCGGTTGATCACGGAGGCGTCCGGCCGGATCACGCCGGAGACAGCCGTCCCCCTCGCCGAGGCAGGCGTCGACCTGATCTCCGTGGGCTGGCTGACCCATTCGGCCCACGTGCTCGACATCGGCCTGGACTACGCCGGCGGTTAACGGGGCGCCGCGGGGTGTGCTAGCGCTGCTGGAGGATCGCCTCTGCCGTCCGGCGGCCGGAGACCAGCGCACCCTGGATGGACGCCGTGTCGCGGTGGTCGCCGCAGACGAACAGCCCCAATCCGAAGGCGATTTCGCGGCGCACCTCCAGGGGCGGCGGCATCACCGGGAGCGCGTTCGGGATCGCGTGGGTGGCGAGCAGCTCCCAGCCGTCGGTCGGGCAGTCGTAGAGCGAGGCCAGCTGGCTGCGCACCAGCGCCTCCGCCGGCACCTCGTCGGCTAGCAGCGCCGTCGCCTGCACCAGGTGGCCTCCTGCCGGCGCATAGCTCGGGGCGGCGTTGGAGACCACGGCCGTGTTCACCACCGGCCCGGTGCCGTGGCGCCCGTCCAGCATCAGCAGCGTGTGCTTCACCGGGGCGGACGGGGCGGAGAACCACCAGGTGACAAGGCCCTTCATCGCCGGCACCGGCGAACCGGTGAGCCGTCCAGCCGTCACAGGGTCGGTCGCGACGACCACAACCGGAGCGTGGGCCTCTCCGTCGGGAAGCGACACCGTCCAGCCGGCACCGTCGGACCGGACAGCACTCACCGGCGCCTCAAGCTCGGGCGGGACGGCGAGGTGCGCGGCGAGCTGGTGCGCGATCGCTGCCATGCCCTGGGTGGGCAGCCCGGGCGTGCCGAGGCTGAACGAGCGCACCAGCAACCGCGCAAACCGGGCTGACGTGCTGCCGTCGGTCTCGGCGAGCACGCCGGCGAGGAACTGCTCGAACACCTCCGTGCGCAGCGGACCGTGGAAACCGGCGGCGTCGAAGGAGTCGGCGAGGCTCGCGTCCGGGGCGGAGAGCAGCCGGGGCACGGGACCCAGCGCGGGGGCTGCCCAGCGGGCCAGCGCGGCCCAGGCGCCGACGTCGGCGTACGGGCCGCGGACAAGCCCGCCGACGCCGCCGAAGGAGGCCTCCAGCACCACAAGTTCGCTGTCGCGGCGCACGGCCACGCCGCGTCCGAAGCGCTGCAGGCCGAGGGCCCCGAGGTCGAGCTGGGTGCGGGCGTCCGGATAGGCGGGGTTGAGCAGCTGGAAACCGCGGTCGAGCCGGAACCCGTCCACCAGGTCGGTCCGCACCCGTCCACCGATCCCGTCAGAAGCCTCGAGCACGCGGACGCTGCGTCCGCCCGCTGTCAGCACACGCGCGCATTGCAGACCTGCGAGCCCCGCGCCGATCACGATCGCGTCGGTCATGGGCCCATCCTCCCAGCCCGCTCAAGACCGTGCCAAAGCACTTCGGTGACTGCCCGCCGCGTGACGGACGGTTTCACCGTTGTAACCGGACTTGGTTACGGTGGCCCAATGACTGCCGACATCGATCCCGCGTCGCTGGCCGAAACTGGCCCGATCCCGACCGGCCCGATCCCGACCGACGAGAGCCCGATCACCGAGGCACGCCGGGTAGGGCCGCTCTTCCAGCCGACACACCCGCTGGCGCTTGCTCCGGTGAGTGCACCGCCCCATTCCGTTGACGGCTTCGTCCGCGAATTCCTGCGCGAGCTCAACACCGGACAGGGCGTTGCGCTCTCGCGCTCCACCGTGAACGACCAGTACCTTGCGCTCGCCCGCACCGTCCGTCACTACCTGATGGCCCGCTGGCTCGAGACGCTCAAGCACAATCGGTCGTCCAAGGCGAAGAC
>Ga0302299_10003044_pt1 | contig 10212 bp, 13 predicted proteins | sample III_Fen_N3_4_FD_198795 | JGI IMG/M metagenome (GOLD analysis project Ga0302299, IMG submission 198795) | Peat permafrost microbial communities from Stordalen Mire near Abisko, Sweden - III_Fen_N3_4 | ecosystem: Environmental > Terrestrial > Soil > Wetlands > Permafrost | place: Sweden: Abisko...
CCTCGCCGGTCACGATCGGATCGCGCTCGATCGCCACCGCGGCCTGCTCCTGCTCCGCGGTCAGCTCGACGGGCGCGTCGAGCCGCCCGGAGGTCCAGGCGCCCGGGAGCGTGAGGTCGATGACCCGAACCGAACGCGGCGCCTTCGGTGCGGAGACGTACGTCGGGACGGGGACGGGGACCGGGTCCCAGGCCCGCTGCGCGATCTGGTCGTAGAACTCCGGCTCCACGACCTCGGCCACCGACCTGGACGGTGCGACTGCCGCCGGCTCTGCGACTGCTGGGCGGGCTTGCGCGGCTGGGCGGCTGCGGAGGGGACCGTCCTGCGCCGCGGCTTGAGCGGCTGCGACCTGACGGCGACGGCGGGCTGCCACGGCGCGACGGCGGCGTGCCGCGAGAGCGCGGTTCTGCTCGCGCCGCATCGCCGCCCGCGCCTGCAGGATGTACGCGACCAGCAGGACGAGCGGCAACAGGCTCAGCAGCAGCGGGGTGACGCCGAGCCCGCCGAGCCCGATCGCGAGCACCACCGCGCCCGCGAGGCCGAGGATGACGAGTCGGCGCCTGGCGGCGGCCTCCTGAACGGGAGTCCGCTGGACCGGCTCGCCGTCCGCATGTGCGCGGAAGGCAGCAGGCCGGCGCGGGACGAAGACCTCGCGCCGGTCGACCGACGCCTCACGCCGCGAGAGGGTGCGCATCGCGCCTTGAAAACGGTCCACCGAACGGGATTCGGAGACCTCGTCGTGCCGGCGCAACCACATCGGCACCAGGACGACGGCCCAGAGCAGTGCGATGACTGCGTAGATGACGCCGCTGCTGCTGCCCACGAGGCGAAACGGTAGGCGCCAGGCTGCCCTTGCTCACGCATTGTGGACGGTGTGTCGCGGATTCGCTGAACCGGCGGCCACGGCAGGCGACCCGACTACCCCGCTGCGCCCTCGCGCGCCCGCCGCCACCGGTTGACCATTCCCTCGGGCACCTCGTCCACGGTCAGCGCGAAGCACAGGTGGTCCCGCCAGGCGCCGTCGATGTGCAGGTATCTCGGACGCAGTCCCTCAGGGCGGAAGCCGAGCTTCTCGACCACGCGCAGGGACGCAGCGTTCTCGGGCCGGATGTTGATCTCGACCCGGTGCAGCCCGATCGCGAACAGGTGGTCGGTCACGAGGGCGACCCCGGTCGGGATGACCCCTCGCCCGGCCTGCTCTCGGTCGATCCAGTAGCCCACGTGCGCCGAACGCAGCGAGCCCCACGTGATGCCGCCGGCGGTCACCTGGCCGACCAGCCGTCCCTCGTACGTGGTCACGAACGGCATCACCCGCCCCGCGCGTGCCTCGGACGTCAGGGTCCGGACCATCTGCCCGAACGACGGCGGCTCCTCAGCCGGTCCTCCGGGCGAGGTCGCGTCCCAGGGCCGGAGCCAGGCGCCGTTGCGGGCTCGGATGGCGCGCCACTCGGCCCGGTCGCGCATGCGGATGGGGCGGAGCCCGACTGGTCCCTCCGCCAGGTGAGCCGGCCACCCGGGCGTCAGTGGTCGCCTCCTGCGATCTGGTCGACCGCATGGCCCAGCAACGGTCCGAGGACGGCCAGCCCGTCGCGGACGCCACCAGTGGACCCCGGCAGGTTGACGACCAGGGTGCCACCGACGATGCCGGCGATCCCCCGCGAGAGCACGGCGGTCGCAACCCCGGAGGCTGCGCCGTGCGCGCGGATCGCCTCGGCGACGCCCGGGACCTCGCGCTCGATCACCGCGCGGGTCGCCTCGGGGGTGCGGTCGGTGGGGCTGAGCCCGGTACCTCCGGTCGTCACGACGACGGCGCAGCCCGAGGCGACCGCCGCCCGCAGCGCCGCCTCGACCGGGGCGCCGTCGGCCACCACCACCGGTGCGTCGACCGTGAAGCCGAGAGCCCGTAGCCCCTCGACCAGCACCGGACCGGACCGGTCGGGGTAGACGCCGGCCGCGGCCCGGTTGGAGCAGGTGATGACGCAGGCCCGCATCAGGGAGCCGTCCTCGTCCAAAGCCCCGTCTTGCCGCCGGTCTTCTCCTCGACCCGGATGTCGGTGATCACGGCAGCGGGGTCGACCGCCTTGACCATGTCGATCAGGGCGAGCCCGGCCACGGCCACGCAGGTCAGCGCTTCCATCTCCACGCCCGTACGGTCGGCCGTGCGCACCGTCGCGCGGATGGCGACCTGGTCGTCGAGCACCTCGAGCCCGAGGTCGACGCCGTGGATGGCGATCGGGTGGCAGAGCGGGACCAGGTCAGGCGTGCGTTTGGCGGCCTGGATGCCCGCGATCCGGGCGACGGCGAGCGCGTCCCCCTTGGGCAACCCACCTCCGCGCAGCAGCGCCACCACCTCGTCGGACACGAGGACCCGGCCCGTCGCTGTCGCCGTGCGCACGGAGATCTCCTTGCCGGACACGTCGACCATCCGGGCGGAGCCATCGGCGGCGAGGTGGGTGAACCCCGCTTGCTCGGCGGTCATGACAGCCGACGCTCGAGCACCATGACCGTGACCGTGCCGCCAGCAGGCACCTCGGTGACGACCTCGGGGACGACGATGAAGCTGTTCGCGTGGGCCAGGTCGTTCATCAGGTGGGAGCCCTGGCCACCGAGCGGGCGCACGACGTACCGCCCGTCCTCGACGCTGAGCCAGCTGCGCGCGAACTGCCGCTTGCCCTGCGGGGACGACAGCGGCTCGATGCACGACGCGCGGACCGTCGGTCGTTCGAGCGGCTCGACCCCGAGCATGCGCCGGATCACCGGGCGAACGAACACCTCGAACGAGACGAACGCGCTCACCGGGTTGCCCGGGAGCGTGAAGATCGGCGTGGAGTCAGGGCCGATTGTGCCCCGGCCCTGAGGCATGCCCGGCTGCATCGCGACCTTGTCGAAGTCGACGGTGCCGAGCCGCAGCAGCACCTCCTTGACCACGTCGTACGCCCCGGCGCTCACGCCACCCGTGGTGACCACCAGGTCGGCGCGGATGAGCTGGTCCTCGATCGTGTCGAGCAGTCGGCGGGGATCGTCGCCGACGATGCCCACCCGGTAGGCCAGCGCGCCGGCCTCCTTGGCCGCGGCGGTCAGTGCGAACGAGTTCGACTCGCTGATCTGACCGTGCTGCAGCGGCAAGCCAGGCTCGACCAGCTCGGAGCCGGTCGACAGCACGACGACCCTGGGTTTGGGCCGGCACCGCACCCGGTCACGGCCGACCGCCGCGAGCAGGCCCAGCTGGGCTGGGCCGAGCCGGGTCCCTTCCTCGAGCACAGTGACGCCCTGGCGTACGTCACTGCCGGCACGCCGGATGAAGCCGCCCAGGTCGGGAGCCCGGTCGAAGACCGCGTGGGCGAGCCCGCCGTCGGTCCACTCCACCGGGATCACGGCGTCGCACCCGTCCGGGATCGGCGCGCCCGTCATGATCCGCATGGCCGTGCCCGGCGCGAGCGGTAGCGCCGACGGACGGCCGGCCGGGATGTCGCCGTACACCGGGAACTCGGTCGGCGTGCCCGCACGTACGGCATCGAGGTCCTCGAACCGGACGGCGTACCCGTCCATCGAGGCGTTGTCGAAGTTGGGCAGGTCCCACGGGGCGACGACGTCCTCGGCCAGGCTGCAGCCGTGGGCATCGAGCAGCTGGAGCTCGATCGGGTCGAGCGGCGCGATCCCGCGCAGACAGTCGTCCAGGTGCTCGTCGACGGACTTCATCAGGCGTGGTTCTCCGCCACGAACGCGGTCAGCCACGCGAGCAGGTCAGGACCCAGGTCGTCGCGCTCGCAGGCCAGGCGAACGACCGCCTTGAGGTAGTCGAGCCGGTCCCCGGTGTCGTAGCGACGACCGCGGAAGACGACCCCGATCACTCCGCCCCCAGCCTCGGCGGGTGCGTTGATCAGGTCGCGTAGCGCGTCGGTGAGCTGAATCTCGCCACCGCGACCCGGGGCGGTGCGCTTGATCGCCTCGAACACCGCCGGGTCGAGGACGTAGCGCCCGATGATCGCGTAGTTGCTCGGCGCCTCGTCGGTCGCCGGCTTCTCGACCAGGTCGGTGATCCGCACGACGTCGGCCGGCTCACCCTCGATCGCGACGACGGCCGCGCATCCGTAGAGGTGGATCTGCTCGCGCGGGACCTCCATGAGGGCGACCACCGACCCACCGTGGGAGTCGAGCACGTCGGTCATGACGGACAGCAGCGGGTCGCGGGGGTCGATCAGGTCGTCGCCCAGGAGCACGGCGAACGGCTCGTCGCCCACGTGCTGCTCTGCCATCAGCACCGCGTGTCCGAGGCCGAGCGGGTCACCTTGACGGACGAAGTGGACCCGAGCCATCTCGTTCGAGACCTGGACGGCCTCGAGCTTGGCGGTGTCTCCCTTGGACCTGAGCGTCTCCTCGAGCTCCACGCTGCGGTCGAAGTGGTCCTCGAGCGCCCGCTTGCCCCGGCCGCTGATCATGAGCACGTCGGTGAGCCCGGCCGCAGCAGCCTCCTCGACGACGTACTGGATCGCGGGCTTGTCGACGACCGGAAGCATCTCCTTCGGGATCGACTTGGTCGCGGGCAGGAACCGGGTGCCGAGGCCAGCGGCCGGGATGACGGCTTTGGTTACGCGCATAAGGGCACCCTAGACGGACTCCCTGCCGCGATGATGAACGGGTGAGCACCGAATCGGATCGCAAGACGTCCTTCCGGACGCGGCTGCGGGCGGCCCGCCGGGAGCGGCCACGCGCCGAGCTCGACGCCGCAGGGCCGGCCCTGGCCCGGCAGGTGCTCGAGCTGCCCGAAGTCGTGGCCGCCAAGACCGTGTCGTTGTACGTCTCCGGACCGCTCGAGCCACCGACGGCTGAGCTGCTCGCGGCGCTCGTCCGGCGCGGCCAGCGGGTCCTTCTGCCCGTCGTGCTGCCCGACCTGGACCTCGACTGGGCCTGGTACGACGGCCCGGAGGCGCTCGGTCGGGCCCAGGACACGGCGACGCCCCTGCTCGAGCCGACCGGGCCGCGGCTGGGCCGAGACGCGATCGGGTCGGTGGACGTCGTGCTGGCTCCCGGGCTGGCCGTCGGCGCCGACGGATCCCGGCTCGGTCAGGGGGGCGGCTGCTACGACAGGGCGCTCACGAGGGTGGGCGGGCACGTGCCCGTAGTCGTGCTGTTGTTCGACGACGAGGTCGTGCCCGAGGTGCCGGCCGAACCGCACGACCGTCGGGTCGACGCGGCAGCAACTCCGGCGCGGGTCGTCCAATTCGATTCGGGACGCCCGCGCTGAAATGGACTCCAGCCGGTCGATAGCCCATCATTAGCACTCTGACCTATCGAGTGCCAGCGTATCGAGTGCCAGTCAGGAGTTGCTCGTTGTGCCCACGTACCAATACACCTGTACCGACTGTGGCGAACCGTTCGAGGCGGTCCAAGCCTTCACTGACGACGCGCTGACCGAGTGCCCGCTTTGCGGCGGCACCCTGCGCAAGGTCTTCTCCGCGGTCGGCGTCGTGTTCAAGGGCAGCGGCTTCTACCGCACCGACAGCCGGGCCGGATCGGGCAAGGGCAGCAGCACGGCGTCGACCCCAGCCGGCAGCTCGGGGTCCGGAGGCGGGACCGGCTCGTCGAGCTCGTCTTCCGGCGACTCGTCCAGTTCGGCCTCGTCCGACTCGTCCAGCAGCACGCCGTCCGACAAGTCATCCGGCCAGTCCTCCGGAAAGTCCTCCGGCGACTCGTCGAGCGGCTCGTCCGCTTCGGGCAGCAAATCCGCCGTACCGGCGAGCAGTGCTCCATCCACAGGTGGCGGCTCCTCCTCGTAGTCCCCAGTTCGTGGCTGCGCCCCGATCGGACGGTCGGCCACGGCTAGCCTCGGGCCATGGACTCCAGCACCGGCACCACGACGGATCACCCGACCGCTGAGCTCGGCATCATCGGCGGTTCGGGCTTCTACTCGCTGCTCGACGGGCTTGCGGAAGTGGTCGTCGACACCCCGTACGGTCCCCCCAGCGACCCCCTGATGGTGGGTGAGGTCGGCGGCCGTCGGGTCGCGTTCCTGCCGCGCCACGGACGAGACCATCGGTACCCGCCGCACCGGATCAACTACCGCGCCAACCTGTGGGCGCTGCGCTCGGTCGGCGTGCGCCAGATCCTGGCCCCGTGCGCCGTGGGCGGCCTGCGGGCCGACCTCGGCCCAGGCACCCTGGTCGTCCCCGACCAGCTGGTCGACCGCACCTCGGGACGGGTCCAGACGTACTTCGACGAGGGCGCAGTGCATGTCTCGATGGCCGACCCCTACTGCGCCGACGGGCGGGCCGCCGCGCTCGTGGCCGCCCGCCGCGGTGGCTGGTCGCCGGTCGACGGCGGCACGCTGGTGGTGATCGAGGGCCCCCGATTCTCGACCAGAGCGGAGTCCCGTTGGTACGCCGCGAGCGGCTGGTCGGTGGTGGGCATGACCGGCCACCCCGAAGCAGTCCTCGCGCGTGAGCTCGGGCTCTGCTACACCGCTGTCGCACTGGTGACCGACCTCGACGCGGGGGTCGAGCAGGGGCGCGGCGTCACGCACGCCGAGGTGCTGGAGGTGTTCGGGCGCAACGTGAGCCGGTTGCGCAGCCTGCTCATCGACCTCGTCCCGGGGCTGCCTACCGAGCGTCGCTGCGCGTGCGCCCACTCCCTCGACGGGGTGACCTTGCCCATCACGTTGCCGTGACCGGCTCGGGCCGCCGACGCCGGGGCGTTTCGAGGCTGTTGACCTGGATCCACCGCCGGCGGCGGCTGCTGTCCGCCTCGTTCGTCGGGCTGGCCGTCGTCTTCGGGCTCGGCGCTGTGCGGCCGGCTCCACCGGCGACCGGCCCGGTGCTGGTCGCCACGCATGACCTGGTGGCCGGCCAGCTGCTCGACGCCTCGGACCTCACCGTGCGCAGGTTCCCGGTCGACCTCGTCCCGGCCGGCGCGGTGCTCGAGGTCGCCCCGCTGACCGCTCGCCGGCTGGCCGGTCCGATGCGCGCCGGAGAGCCCTTGACCGACGCCCGTCTGGTCGGGCCGTCGCTGCTGCGCGGGCTGACCGGTCAGGTGGCGGTTCCCGTGCACGTCGCGGATGCGCAGACCGCGCAGCTCGTGCGCCCCGGAGATCGCGTCGACGTCGTGGCCTTGGCCGACGACGCCGTCGGTCGGCCGCTCGATGCGGTAGGTCAGCCGCTCGACTCCGCCGAGACCGGCTCAGCCGGCAGCCGTTCGGCCGGTGGTGGAGTGCTGGCGACCGCCGCTCTGGTCCTCGCCGTGCCTGCGCTGGACTCGTCGGCGACTGGGGGCACCGGTGGGTTGGTCGGATCCGGCGGCTCGGGGACGCTCGTGGTGCTTGCGGTCCCGGGCGCCACGGCGACTCGGCTGGCGCGGGCGACGGCCCCAGTCACGCTGCTACTGCGCGTGACTCCATCAGCCGAAGACACCGACCCCGGTCACACTCCGCTACGGTAGCCCCGCCCAACGGATGGGTGTAAATGGTGCGAAGGGATCTCTAAATGATCAAGGGTTTCCGCGAATTCCTGATGCGCGGCAACGTCGTCGACCTCGCTGTCGCGGTCGTGATCGGCACTGCGTTCGGCAAGGTGATCAATGCGTTGGTGGTGGGCTTCATCAACCCGATCGTGGCCGCGATCTTCGGCAAGCCGGACCTGACCAGCGTGGGCAACTTCACGATCGGCAAGGGCGAGTTCCACATCGGCCTCATCCTGACCGAGCTGCTCTCGTTCTTCTTCGTTGCGCTGGCGATCTACTTCTTCGTCGTCGTCCCGATGAACAAGCTCAACGAGCGCCGAGCGCGCAATGCCGAGGTCGTCGAAGTCGGCCCGACCGAGGTCGAGCTGCTCACCGAGATCCGCGACTCGCTGCGGACCCGCTAGACCGACCCGTGATGGGGCGGCTGGTCGCGCAGGAACCGATCCAGATCGTCCGGATCGGAGTCCGGCACCCGGTCGCCCCACCCTCGGTCGAGATCGTTCGAGGTGGGCTCTGGCATGGACTCGCTCACGGGCGCGCGCGTTTACCGGGCGCGCAGCAGTTCGAGCCGCTCGGAGAGGATCTCCTCGAGCTCGGCGACACTGCGACGCTCGAGCAGCATCTCCCAGTGGGTCTTGCCGGTGGCGCTGGTACGCGGGGAGGCGAGCGCCTGGCCCGCGGCCGTCTTGGACTGCACGAGCGCGGTGTCGGCGTCGCTGAAGGCGATCCGGCCGCACTTGGGGCAGTCCCAGACCTCGGGGATGTCTTCGGCGTGGACCGAGAACTGCAGGGTCGTCGTGTGACCGGCGGGGCAGTGGTACCCGCGCGGATCCGTCTGGGCCGGAGCGACGCCCTTGTCGCTCTCGTAGCTGTGCGAATTCAAGGTGAAGCCGCGTAGCGCGGTCATAGGGGAAGGCCTCCTGGCGTAGCGGTCACACAGTCTGACGTTGAGATACCCAACGACGTTCCCGTCTGCACTGTGATCTCGGCCTCAGCGGGTCGCCCCTGAGGACGTCGAACGGGTGGTGTGCGGCCTGACCTCGATGGTGACACAGGCCGGCGGCAACGTGTGAACCCACGCCCTGCAGGGGGCTCGGGCGCGTCGTGCGCGTATCCTGACTCGCCCGAGAGCCCCCGTAGCTCAGGGGATAGAGCATCGGTTTCCTAAACCGTGTGTCGGCAGTTCGAATCTGCCCGGGGGCACCCCGGCCTGGACCACTTCGGTCGATCAGGCGGCCAGCGAGTTCACCAGCGCCCCGAACACGCCCGGGAGCGCTTGGGCCGCAGGGACGATGGTCCGTCGGAGCTGGGGGCGACCGGCGCACCAGAGCAACGTCCGGGTCAGCATCCGGTACGAGCGGGTGATCTGCCGCCACTCCGCCTCGTACGCGTCGGGCCGCCCCGCCCGCAGGCACTCGACTGCCGCCGCGGCCTCCTGGAAGCCGACCCGCAAGCCCTCACCGGTGAGCGCGTCCACGTACCCCGCAGCGTCCCCGACCAGCAGTGTGCGGCCGTTGACCTGACCCGACGTGACCTGGCGCAGAGGCCCGGCGCCGCGTAGCTCGCTCGTCGGCTCAGCTCCGATCAGCCGCTCCGCGAGCACCGGCACGAGGGCCAGCGCTTGCTCGAGGTGCAGCGGTGCCGCGCCGAGGACGGCGACGCCGACAGTGTCGGCCGCCACCGGGGTGACGTAGATCTCGACCTTCCGGGTCCAGTACACCTCGACCAGGTCCGACCACGGCGCGACGCTGAAGTGCTGCCGGAGCCCGTACCTCGCCGGAGCCCGGCTCGGCTTCTGCAGTCCGACCGCGCGGCGGACGGTCGAGTGCAGGCCGTCGGCGCCGACGAGGTAGCTGGCCCGGATGCCGCACGCCTGCACCCAGTCGGCGCCCTGATCGACCGCGGTCGCGCGTTGCTCGACGAAGTCGACACCTAAGACCGCTGCCCGGTCGAACAGAGCGCGCTGGAGCTCGGTGCGCCGCACCCCCCGTCCGGGTCCGGTGCTGAATCGGGCCTCAGCGACTCGCTGCCCCTGGACGTAGCGGATGCCGTGGAACGGAACGCCAGGCGGGTGCACCGCCAGACCGGCCAGGTGACCCAGAGCGTCCGGCATCAGCCCCTCACCGCACGCCTTGTCGACGGGGGTCTCGCGGGGTTCGGCCACGACCACGGAGAGCCCGAGCCCGGCAGCGTGGATGGCTGCGACCAGGCCGACCGGACCCCCACCGACGACCAGCACGTCGATCACCGGCGACCACCCGAAGCCGCGCCGCCGGAAGCCGTGGCGAGAGCAGCGTTCTCGGCGCGGATCCGGACGCGGAGCAGGGGGATGTTCAACAGGGTGAAGACCAGCGCCGTGATCCAGGCCGAGCCGACCAGAGGCAGCGCGATGCCCTCGACCACCACCGCGACGTAGTTGGGATGACGAAACCAGCGATAGGGCCCACCGGTGACCAGCGGCAGCCCCGGGACGACCACGATCCGGGTGTTCCAGCGAGGTCCGAGGGTTCGGATGCACCACCAGCGCAATGCCTGCGCCGCAAGAACGACGGCCAGCATCGGCCAGGCCAACCACGGGTAGATCGTGCGCGAAAGGAGGTGGACCTCGGCCAAGGCCCCCACCAGCAGACCGGTATGGAGCAGCACCATGAAGCGGTAGTGGCTGGCGCCGTACTCGACGCCGCCTCGCTCCAGGCTCCATCGCTCGTTGCGCCGCGAGACGACGAGCTCGGCCACGCGCTCGAGCCCGACGAGCAGGAT
>Ga0302299_10003045_pt1 | contig 10211 bp, 10 predicted proteins | sample III_Fen_N3_4_FD_198795 | JGI IMG/M metagenome (GOLD analysis project Ga0302299, IMG submission 198795) | Peat permafrost microbial communities from Stordalen Mire near Abisko, Sweden - III_Fen_N3_4 | ecosystem: Environmental > Terrestrial > Soil > Wetlands > Permafrost | place: Sweden: Abisko...
GCTCCGAGTCGGGCCGCATCCGCCCAGCCAGCCAGCAATCAGTTCCGATCGCACGACCCGCACGAGGGAGCGCGCCGCGCGATCGGGGGAACAGACGAACGCAGATGAAGACCGCTCGCATCGACAACAAGGGGAACCCGTCCAGGCGCGGGAGCGGACTGGCGCTGATCGTCATGTCCGTGGCCGGACTCGCGGCGCTCTCCGCCGCCATGGTCACCGTGAGCCTCGGCAGCCACCGCGAACAAGCCGCGGAGTTGCGCAAGAGCCAAGCCTCGTACATGTGCCAGGCCGGACTCTCGCAGGCGATGTACCAGCTGCAACGCGGCCAGGAGGGCGTGGTCGGGAGCGCGCACAACCCCTCCAACTGGGGCGGCGGCAAGTTCTGGGTGGGCTCGTCTTCCGGCGGTGTGAACATCACCGTGCTCAACTCCACCGGTACCGACGGCGGGGATACCGTCAATCAGCAGCTCGTCGTGCGCTCGGTCCCGACCAACATGTGGACGCGCGCACTGTTCGGCAAGGACAGGGTGGCACTCGACTCGAGCGTGATCATCGACAGCTACAACTCGACGCTCGGTACCTACGCGTCGCAGGTGAGCGGCGGCAAGGCGCGGTCGAACGGCGCCGTGGGCTCGAACGGCAACATCACCGCGGGGTCGGGCACCAAGGTCTGGGGCAATGCGACGCCCGGTCCGGGCCACACCGTCTCGCTGCACGAGGCGACCGTCTCGGGCTCCACGACCGCGGCGACCTCGCAGGTGGTCTTCCCGCCCCTTTCCGTGCCGTCCTACACGGCCAAGGGCGCGCTCTCGGCGACCTCGAACAAGACGATCCCGGCGGGCAACTGGACCTACACGAACATCTCGGTCAGCGAGAACAAGACGCTCACGATCACAGGCCCGGCCAACGTGGTCATCTCGAACCTGACGATGGTCTCGAACTCCAACATCAGCATCAACGACGCCGGGGGGCCGGTCACGCTGACGATCATCGACAACGTCAAGCTCGACTCGAACTCGAACATCATCCCGGTGAGCAAGAACCCGGCCAACCTGCGCATCAACATGCTCAGCGACAACGTGGCCGACCCGGAAGTGGTCGTGGCGCTCGACACGGTCTCGATCAGCTCGAACTCCACCGTCTACGGTGTCATCTATGCGCCCGAGGCCCGCATCCGCATCGACAGCGCCTTCACGCTCTACGGCGCGATCATGGCCCGCGACCTGAGTTTCGACAGCAACTGCAAATTCCACTTCGACGAAAACCTGCTGAGTGCGATGTCCAGCGGGGCCACGACCTACGAAGTCCTCGCCTGGCGCGAGATCTCCCACAGCAACTGAACCATGAAAGCCACCCGCGCGATGCGCCTCCCCCTCCGAATCCTCCCCGCCTGCGCGCTGGTCTTCGTCTCCGGGCTCTCCTTCGCGCCCCGCGCGCTCGCGCAGGCCGCGCAGGCCCCGGTCGACGATGCCGCACCTGCAAAGCTCGGCCCCTGGACCTGGGACACGACGCCCGCGCACCTGCGCATCGCAGCGGCTTTGCGCGAGGCGCGTCATGCCGGCCCGAACGACGGGCCGCTGCTGCAGCAGCGCATCATCGGTTCGGGCAAGGACTCGGTCGCGGCGCAGGTCGACATCCTGCTGCGCTCGCGCGTGCCCGAGACGAGCCCCAAGGACGGGCCGCAGGTCCTGAGCGACGCGCAGCGCGAGCTGCTGCTCAGCTCCATGGCGAAGATGCCGCTCAAGGCCGTGCGCAAGGAGCTCGACGCGCGCCTCGCGCTCACGCCGGACGACGTGCGGGCGCGACTCGGCTGCATGCAGGCGCTGAGCGTGATCGGCGAAGCGAAGGACCTCGCGCGGCTCGTTGAGCTCGCGCCGCGCAAGCAGGACAGCACCGACCTGGCGCTGCCCTACAGCTCGCGCGAGACGCTGCGCGACTCGACCGCCGCGCTGCTGCACCGCTTGCCGCAAGCCTGGCCCGAGTTCGGCACGACGCTGCGCAAGGCCGACCCGAGCGCCGCCAAGTCACTGCTCGATGCGCTCGCCTGCGCGCGTGATCCGCGCGCGCTGCGAGTCCTGCTCGATGCCGTGCGCAACGATCCCAAACTCTCCTGGAAGGCGGCCAGCCTCGTCGCCGCCTGCGGGCCCTCGCTCAGCACCGAGACGAACCACGAATTCCTCGAGTGGATGCGCAACGAGTTCCAGGGCGCCACGCCGGACTACCGCCGCACGCTGCTGATGGCCGTCGGCACGCTCGACGACGGCGACTGGGTCCCGCTGCTCGCCGACAAGCTCGAGGACGAGGACACCGGCGTGCGCGAGGAGTCGCTCAGCGCGCTGCAGAAGATCTCCGGCCTGGGTTTTCCGGGCGATCCGGCGCTGTGGCGCAGTTGGAACGAGGGCGAGGAGCGCTGGCACGCGCAGCAGCGCCCGAAACTCCTGCAGGAACTCGCCGACCCCGAGTCGCCCAAGGTGCTCGCCGCCGTGCGCGAATACTCGGAACACCGCACGCACCGCGCGGCGATGTCCGAGGAACTGCTCGACGTGCTCCGTCACGGCCGTCCCGAGGTGCGCTGCATGGTGATCAGCGTGCTCGAACGCCTCGGCTCACCCGTCGCTTGCAGCGCGCTGCTCGGCATGCTGAACGACTCCGATCCGAAGGTCGCCGAGGCCGCCTGGCAAGCGCTGCACACGATCAGCGGCATCGAGATCTCGCGCGATCCCGAAGAGCTGCAGGCGCTCTTCGGCCGCTCCTGAGCCCGAAGGCGGCCTGTGGATCGGCGTCTGCGCCCGCTGCGGGCTCAGGCTACGACCTCCGCCCGCCTTGCCCCGCGTAGGCGCTCCCGGTACCCTCCGCGCCCCCCATTTCCCGCGCCAGCGAACCTGCGGGAGGGAGGGAAAGCGCATGAAAATCGTCGCCTGCATCAAGCGCGTCCCCACCACGGAGGCGCAGGTCAAGGTCGCCGCGGACCAAAAGAGCCTGGATACCGCCGGCCTCTCCTGGATGACCTCGTTCTACGACGAGATCGCCGTCGAAGAGGCCATCCGCACCAAGGAGAAGCACGGCGGCGACGTGACCGTGCTGACGCTCGGGCCAGCGGAGGCTTCGAAGGACGTGCGCGAGTTCATGGCGCGCGGCGCGGATGCGGGCGTGATCCTGAAGGACGACCAGTGGCACGCGCGCGACGTGCGTTCGAGCGCCAGGATCCTCTGCGCGCGCATCCAGAAGAGCGGCGCGGAGATCGCCTTCTTCGGCAAGCTCGCGACCGACCGCGACAACGGCGGCGTCGGGCCGATGATCGCGACCTGGCTCGGCTGGGCCTGCGTCAGCGACGTGGTCGCGCTCGAGATCGCCGGCACGCAAGGCACGGCCAAGCGCGAGACCGAACAGGGCATCGAGACGGTCAGCTTCTCGCTGCCGGCCGTGATCACCTGCCAGAAGGGGCTCAACGAGCCGCGGCGCGCGAACTTGAAGGGCATCATGGCCGTGAAGCAGAAACCCATCCCCGAGGAAGCCTTCGAGGACGTGCCCAATCAGCAGCAGGTCCAGAAGGTCGAGCCGCCGCCGGCGCGCAAGCCCGGGCGCATCGTGGGCGAAGGTGCCGCGGCCGTGCCCGCGCTGATCCAAGCCCTGCGCAACGAAGCCGGAGTCGTCTGAGAGGAGCGCGCCATGCCGAACATCGTCGTCTTCGTCGAACAGTTGTCGGGCAAGCCCTCGCGCGCCTCGCTCGAATGCATCGGAGCCGCACGCAGCTGCGGCGGCACGGTCACCGCGATCGTCGCGGGTGCGGGCGCCGACGCGGCCGCGGCCGAACTCGGGCGCTTTGGAGCGGCCAAGGCCGTGGTCCTGACAGGCGGCGAAGCGAGCCCGGACGCGCTGGCCGCGGACCTCGCCGCGATCGCCAAGGAGCAGGGCGCGAAGGCCTTCCTGGCCGCGGCCACGAGCGCCGGTCGCGATCTCGCGCCGCGCGTGGCGGCGCTGCTCGACTCGACGCTCTTCAGCGATTGCACCGCGCTCTCCGCGCAGGGCGACGCGTTCACGGCCGTGCGGCCCTGGCTCGCGGGCAAGGCGATCGCGACGCTCGGCTCGAGCGCGCCGGTCTTCTGCGCCACGACGCGCCCGAACGTCTTCGCCGCCAGCGAAGCGGGCGGCAAGGCGGAGCTCACGACACGCGCGGCGCAGAGCGGCGGCAAGGCCAAGGTCACGGGCATCGCGGCCAAAGCCATCGGCAAGCTCGACGTCAAGGAAGCGCCGGTGGTCGTCTCGGGCGGCCGCGGCATGAAGGGCCCGGAGAACTTCGGGATCCTCGAGGACCTCGCGGCGGCCTTCGGCAACGCGGCGACGGGCGCGTCGCGCGCCGTCGTCGACGCCGGCTGGCGTCCGCATTCCGAGCAGGTCGGCCAGACGGGCAAGACCGTCGCGCCGCAGCTCTACATCGCGGTCGGCATCTCGGGCGCGATCCAGCACCTCGCCGGCATGCGCACCTCGAAAGTCATCGTCGCGATCAACAAGGACGCCGAGGCGCCGATCTTCAAGGTCGCCGACTACGGCATCGTGGGCGACGCGCTCGAGGTCGTGCCGGCGCTGGCCAAGGCCGTGCGCGAGCTGAAGGCCAAGGGATGAAGGCGCGCACGCCGAAGCTGTCTGCAGCGAAGCTGCGCGCCGGGATCGCGCGGCTGCCGCACTGGAAGTCGCGCGCGGGCAGGCTGCGGCGCGAGTTCGTCTTCGCCGACTTCTCCGAGGCCTTCGCGTTCATGACGCGCGTCGCGCTGCTGGCGGAGAAGGCCGATCACCACCCGGACTGGTCGAATGCCTGGAACAAGGTCGTGATCGAGCTCACGAGCCACGACGCCGGCGGGTTGACGCAGCGCGACCTCGACCTCGCCCGGGCAATCGACGCCCTCGCGCCCGCGGGCTAGCCGAGCACGCGCGCGCCGTGCGCGTAGACGTTGAAGCGCCGCTCGCGCAGGAAGCCGACCAGGGTGATGCCCGCTGCCTCGGCCAGCTCCACGGCGAGGCTCGAGGGCGCGGAAACAGAGGCCATGATCGGGATGCCCGCGAAGGTTGCCTTCTGCACGATTTCGAAGCCCGCGCGGCCCGAGACCATGAGCACGCATTCACGCAGCGGCAGCTCGCCCGCGAGCCAGCGCGCGCCGACGAGCTTGTCGACCGCGTTGTGGCGGCCGATGTCCTCGCGCGCCGCGAGCAGCCGGCCCTGCGCGTCGAAAAGGCCGGCCGCGTGCAAACCTCCGGTGCGCGCGAAGACCGACTGCTGCTCGCGCAGGCGCGCGGGCAGCGCGTAGAGCAGCTCCGCGTCGACGCGCAGTGTCGACTGGATCCGCGGCGTGCCCTCGGGCAGCACGCGCCCGATCACGGTTCGGCCGCAGACGCCGCAGGCCGAACCCATCACGGTCGAACGCTGCAAGCCCTCGGCGCGCGCGAAGGCCGCCTTCGAGAGCGTCGCGATGAGCGCGTTAGCGCGCAGCTCGGGCTCGATGCGCGGGTCGGACGGCCTCTCGAGCGCGAGGAGGTCCTCGCGCTGCTCGAGCACGCCCTCGGCGAAGAACAGGCCGGCTGCGAGATCCTCGTCGTGCCCTGGCGTGCGCATCGTGGTCACGAAGCGCGCGACCGCGGCATTCTCCGCGGAACGGATGCGCAGCTCGAGCGGCTCCTCGACGGCCAACGCGTCCTCGCGCTCGACGTCCTGGCCGTCCTCGCGCGCATGCAAACGCACTCGCTCGACCGGATCCACACGCGGATCGTAGCATGGCGGCCATGATGCGAATCCTGCTCTGCTCCGTCCTCCTCCTCGTCCCCGCACTCCTCTGCGCCAGCTCGCTGCAGGAGAAACACCCGACCGGTTACACCGACACGCCGCTGATCCCGGGCACGAAGTGGCACGTGCACGATCCCGATCGGCAGCCGCCGGCCGCGATCACGCCCGGCACGAACGGCAGCGCGCCGAGCGATGCGATCGTGCTCTTCGACGGCAAGAACCTCGGCGCGTGGAAGAAGGAAGGCGCGAAGGACGACGCCGGCTGGAAGATCGAGAACGGCTACGCCGAGGTCAACGGCACCGGCTCGATCGAGACCAAGGAGAGCTTCGGCGATTGCCAGTTGCACCTCGAGTGGGCCACACCCGCCAAGGTCGAGTCCGAATCGCAAGGCCGCGGCAACAGCGGTGTGTTCATGATGGGCCGCTACGAGATCCAGGTACTCGACTCGTTCGAGAACCGCACCTATGCCGACGGCCAGGCATCGGCGCTCTACGGCCAGTTCCCGCCGCTCGTGAACGCCTGCCGCAAGCCCGGCGAGTGGCAGACCTACGACATCGTCTTCCGCGCCCCGCGCTTCGAAGGCGGGAAGCTCACGAAGCCGGCGCGCGTGACCGTGTTCCAGAACGGCGTGCTCACGCAGGACGCACAGGAGCTCCTCGGCCCGACGCAGCACCGCATGATCGGCGAGTACACTGCGCACGAGGCCGCGCTGCCGATCGCGCTGCAGGATCACGGCAACCCGGTGCACTATCGGAACATCTGGGTCCGCAAGCTCTGACGCAATCTTCATCCAAGTTCGCACATCGAGGCATGGAGGGCCTCGCGGCGAGCCGGTACATTTCATCCCGATGTCGCGCCAATCCCTCTGCCCTGTCTCGAAGCAGCACTGCCTGTGTGCCCACAAGCGCACGTGGCAAACCCTCGTGACCTAGGCGGACCCGGCATCAGCCGAACAAGATCCCGCCCGGGTCACGAAGACCCGGGCGGGTTTTTTTTCGGCCTCACGTCCCGCGACCCCGAACCGTAGCCGATCACCATGATCCAGAAGACCAGCACCACCAGCCTGCGGATCCCCTCCGTCCTGCGCGCGCGCATCGAAAGCGCCGCGAAGCGTGGTCTGCCGCATTCCTCGTGCGGCGTGCTGATCGGCGAGGCGACTTGCGACGAAGTGCTCGTCAAACACGCCGTCGACGCCGAGAACCTCGCGCTGCAGCGGCCCTCGGGCGCCTACGAGCTCGACCCGCTCGCACTCTTCCGCGCCGAGCGCAAGGCGCACGATCTGGGCCTCAGCGTGGTCGGGATCTGGATCGCGCGCGCAGCGGAAGAAGCCCGTCCGACGCGCGTCGACCTCGCGCTCGCCTGGGAGGGCTGGTCGTACCTGCATGTAGCCGCGGGGCCGGAAGAGGTGCGCGAGCTGCGCTCGTGGAGGCTCGTCGGCGGAGACTTCGAGGAAGAGGCGCTGGTGGCGGGTTGAAAGCAGGAGCCGAGCACGGCTGCCGCTAGAATCCCGCCCATGTCCCCCGACCTCGAGCTCTCTGCCCTCGAAGCGCGCGTCCTCGGCGTGCTGATCGAGAAGGAACTGACGACCCCCGAGGCCTACCCGCTGACGCTCAACGCGCTCGTCGCGGGCTGCAACCAGAAGAACAACCGCGAGCCGGTGCTCGAGCTCTTCGACGGCGACGTCTACGCCGCGGTGCAGAAGCTCGTCAAGAAGACGATCCTCGGCTCCGTGCACCCGATCGGCGCGCGCGTGGAGAAGTTCCGCCACAACGCGGCGGCGCTGTACGAGCTCCCGCCGCCGCAGCTGGCGGTGATGTGCGAGCTCCTGCTGCGCGGACCGCAGCAGCCGGGCGAGCTGCGCGCGCGCGTGGCGCGCATGCATCCGCTGGAATCGCAGCAGGCGCTGGCCGACGCGCTGGCGCCGCTGCTCGCCAACGGGCGCGTGAAGCGCCTCGATCCGCTGCCCGGCTCGCGCGCCGAGCGCTATGTGCAGACGATTGCTCCCGCGGCGCACCCGATCGAGGTGCGCGCGAACACAACTCCCGCTGCGAGCCCCGGTGCGAGCGGCGGCGGCACCGTCGTGACCTCGGTGCTCATGCCCGAGACCGCGCAGTTCGTGAAGCGCGACGAGCAGGCGCTGCTCGAGAAGCGCATCGTCGAGCTCGAGGACCAGTCGGCGCGCCTGCGCCGGCAGCTCGACCACCTCGCCTGGAGCCTCGGCAAGAAGCTCGAAGGCTAGCGGTCGAGGAAGTTCACCGCGCCGGTCTCGAGCTCGTACTCCGCCCCCACCACGGCCACGCGGCCGATGCGCACGAGCTCTTCGAGCATGCGGCTGCCGTGACGCAGGTGGTCCACCGAGGCGCGCACGTTGGCGCGCATCGCCTCGCGCGGATCGGGCGCTGGCGCGCCGGGCCGCAAGAGCGGCACGATGTGCGGCGCGATACGGTCGGTCAGGTCGCGGATGTTGCGCGACTCGTGGCCCAGACCCGTCTCGAGCGCGTGCAGCGTCGCGCCGATCGCGCCGCAGCCGGTGTGGCCCATCACGACCACGAGGCGCGAGCCGAACTGCGAGGCGGCGAACTCGATCGAGCCGACGATCGAGGGCGCCACGATGTTGCCCGCCACGCGCACCACGAACAGGTCGCCGAAGCCCTGGTCGAAGAGGATCTCGACCGGCGTACGCGAGTCCGAGCAGCCGAGCACGATCGCGAAGGGCCGCTGGCTCTTTCCGGCGTGCAGCGCGCTGAAACTGCGATCGGCGGAGGCCGGGTGGCCCTCGCGGAAACGGCGGTTGCCCTCGGAGAGGCGTTGCAGCGCCTCCTCCGGCGCGGGCGAGTTCGGATCCAGCGTGTGCGGCATGGGCGCACAAGCTAGCAGGCCAGCGGCGGCTGTGTGTACGCTCTGCCGCGATGATCCAGAGCGTGCTCTACAGCCTCGCTACGGTGCCGCTCTTCGCCTCGCGGCCGTTCCTGGCGGCCTTCCTGACGGCGCTGCTCGCGCGCTACGGCACGCACATTCCCTGGATCGGCGACAAGGAGGTGATCGTCGCGCTCGGGCACTGCCCGGCCTGGTTCCAGAGCGGCTGGTGCATCCTCGTGCTCGCTGCGCTGGCTCTCGGCGAGGTGCTCTCGGCCAAGCACGCCGAGGTGCGCGCGCTGATGCAGGAGCTCGACGCCTGGGTCAAGTCCGCGGTGGCGCTGCTCGTCGCGCTGGCGCTGCTCGACAAGCAGGATGCCGAGACGATCAAGCACATCGGGCACCAGGGCCTCTCCTTCGACAGCATCTGGAGCCTGGTCGTCGCCGTGAGCGTCTGGTTCGCCGCGAAACTGCGCCAAGGCGCGCTCTCGATCGTGCACGAGATCGACGACCACGACGACATCGGATTGCAGACGGCGCTCAGCTGGGCCGAGAACAGCTGGGTCGTGCTGGGCGTGTTCTTCTTCGTGATCGCGCCGATGCTGGCGCTGTTCCTCTCGCTCGTCGCGGGCGCCGGCCTGTGGCTCGCGCAGCGCTGGGCCAGGAAGGAGGAAGAGCGCAAGCGCATTCCCTGCGCGAATTGCGCGACACCTGTCTATCCGCACGCGCTGCGCTGCCCTTCGTGCAACACGGCGCTCTCGAGCCCGCGCGCCGTGGGCGTCTTCGGCCAGCCCAAATCGAAGCCGGCCGAGGATCTCGTGCGCCAGCGTTTCCTGCTGATTGCGCGCAAGCGCTGCCCGGTCTGCGCCACGCGCCTCGTGAAGCGCGCCGTGCAGCAGGCTTGCCCGGCCTGCAAGACAGTCACGTTCACGAGCTGGCGCGAGTTCGAGGAGTACCGGCGCGAGATCGACTCGCGCTTGTGGAAAACGCTCTTCGTGTGCTTCTGCTTCAGCGCCATCCCCGTCGTGGGCGTGATCCCGGGCGTGATCTACTACCGGCTCAACCTCGTCACGGGTTTCCGCGGCTACATACCGCCCGTCTCGGGCTGCTTCGCGCGCATCTGGGTGCGCTTCGTGCACTGGGCGCTGATCCTCCTGCAGCCCGTGCCGCTCTTCGGCGCGCTGATGCTGCCGCTGATGTGCTGGAGCACCTACATCGTCTATCGCCACGCGCTCAACGGCAGCGCACGCAAGGGACTGCCCGCGACATTGCCCGCGGCCTGAGACTCAGAGCGCGTCCGAGCGCTCGAGGATCTCGAGCAGCTCGGCCGCGACCGAGATCGCGATCGCGTTGGGCTCCTTCGAGTGCTTGGAGAGGCCGATCGGGCAGCGCACGCCCGCAATCTGCGTTGGCGTGAGCCCGCGCTGCGCGAGGCGCGCCTGGAAACGCGCCCACTTGCGCTCCGAGCCGATCAGACCGAGGTAGGGAAAACCGCGCGGGATCGCGCGCGCGAGGATCTCGAGGTCGAGCGCATGGTTGTGCGTCATCACGAGCACGAGCGCGTCCTGCGGCAGCCCG
>Ga0302299_10003046_pt1 | contig 10208 bp, 9 predicted proteins | sample III_Fen_N3_4_FD_198795 | JGI IMG/M metagenome (GOLD analysis project Ga0302299, IMG submission 198795) | Peat permafrost microbial communities from Stordalen Mire near Abisko, Sweden - III_Fen_N3_4 | ecosystem: Environmental > Terrestrial > Soil > Wetlands > Permafrost | place: Sweden: Abisko...
CCGCCGATGCCGTGGCCGCCCCCACCGGGGGAGGGGACGTACCACCGGCCGGCGTTGGTGGTGTCGGCGATCTCGGGCACCCGCAACGCCATGGCCTGCACGAGCCGGGCGCTCACCCCGAGGGCCACGGCGTACACGAGGTAGCGCTCCCACAGGACGAGGTGACCGGGCGGCGCGTCCTCGAGCTCGGAGAAGTCGCGCAGGAAGTGCTCGACGCCGTCCCACTGCGCGGCCCGCAGCGCCCCGGCCGACGTGCGCTGACGCAGCACCACGGTGAGCCCGGCCTGGAGCAGCGCCCAAACAACCGCGATCGCGCCCACCCACCACGCACGCACCGCGAACGCGAGCCCGCCCGCCCCGGCCACGACGAGGGCCGCCCCGAGGTTGGCCGCGAACACCATGCCGCGCTCGCCGTGCTGGTACTTCTTCGCGTCGTAGGCCGTCCGGACCGACGTGCGGAACCCCTGCCACCACGTCTGCGCGCTGCTCGTGTGGGCCGCCGCCCACGTCGTCAGCTCCGACTGCGTGGTCTCGGGGCCGTCGGCGAAGAGGCGCTTCATGACCCGCTCGTCGAAGTCGGTGAGCGGGTCGGCGGGTGCGGGGTCGGTGCGGTGGAACCGGTAGTCGGTGCTGTCGGGCCAGAACGACCGCTCGATCTTCTCCTCGGTGATGGCGAGGTGCCCTCGCTGGGCGAGGTCCACCACGGTCGCGCCGAACGCGAGGGGAGACACCGAGCCCCAGTTGCGGAGCGCGTCGAGCACCGCCGGCGGATCGTCGGGGAGGTCACGGACGTACTCGCCGACGTCGGGCACCTTCGGCTCCCGGCCGTAGCGGAAGAAGAGCCAGGCGAACACGGCCATCCCGAGCAGGATCACGAACGGCACGACGACGTTGGCGAGGTCGCGCCGATGGGCGGCCTTCGTTGCGTCGCGGGCCGCCGCTTCGCGCTGCGCGTTGGCGGCCTCGGCCCAGGCGGTCTCCTGGGCCACGATCGTGTCGAGGCGGGGCTCGCCGGTCGGAGGCACGGTGAACCGCGATGACGGGACGGTCACCCGACCCTCCACGAAGGAGCCCTCGGGCACGTTCGGCGCGACCCAGCGCACGGTGTCGCCCTCGACCGTCACCTTGCCCGTCAGGTCGCCGTGGCCCCAGGCCTGAACCTCGCCCGAACCGGGGGGCACGGTCAGCGTTGCGGTGACCTCGCCGATCTTGGGGTGCTGCTCGCCCACCCACTTCCAGTAGACCTCGCCCACGTCGGGCGCCACCGTGGCGCCGGGCCGGACCGTGTACTCGACGTCGAAGGTCCGCTGCTCGTCCTTCGCGCTGAAGAACCACTGGAGGTTGTACGGCGCGCCGACGCTCGACAGCTCCTGGCCGTTCTCGGAGACGCGCGCGTCGGCGATCTCGTACGCGCCCACCGGGATCGGGCGGGTGCCGTAGGAGAAGGGCCCGTGGAAGTCGTAGGTGATGTGCTCGACGACGTGCATCGACCCGTCGCGGGCGAGCTCCGCCTCCACGGTCACGCGGGGGAGCGAGAACGACTTCTCCGGTGTGGCCAGGCCTCGGATGAGCCCGGACCCGGCCAGGATGAAGACCGAGATCATGACGATCGGGATCAGCTTGAGGAACCGCCGGAGGTTCGTCATGGCCGCGGCGTGCGAGGTGAGGGGTCGGGCTAGCCGGCCGGGCCGCTGCCGGCGGCCTCGCGCTGGATCTCCACGAACGCAAGGCGCAGCTGGGTCACGGCGTCCCGCAGGGGGGCGGCGTGGTCACCGAGGCGATCGCCGAGGGCGTCGACCATGCCTCCCATGGCGTCGATGGCGATGGCGGCCTCGCCCAGCCGGATCGGGTGGCCGGCCTCGGGGTTGAGGTGGAGCACCGCCAGCTGCCACAGACCGATGGCGTGGTTGGCCACGATGTCGATGGCCGGTGTGCCCGCGATCTCGGCCCGGACCCGGCGCAGCTCGTCCTCGAGGGCCTCCTCGTCGGGCTCGGCGCCGGGCGCGAACCCGGGGTCAGCGCCGGCTCCGGCTCCGATCCCACTCCCGGACCCGCCCCCGATCCCACCCCCAGGCCCGCTGGGCTCGGGAAGTTGCTCGCCGGACGGTGTCCACAGACCGCTCACGCTGGTAACCTCTGCCCTCGACAAACTTTTGTAGGAAGTGGTGTTGCACCCTACCGGCAGCCAATGCCGGTCGCAGCGCCCACCCGGCCGGACCCGGCGAGGTACTCCTCGGCGGCCCCCGAGCCGGGTCCGTCCTGGACGAGCCGCCCGCCGATGCCATCGGGGGACGGGTCGTCGTCACCTCGGCGGATGCTTCCTGCATCCGCCATCGTCGCGTCCGGGGCTCCCGGGGGCGACACGCGAAGGACACGGTGACCACATAGCCACAGAGGACGCCAGGATCAACGACCGGATCCGAGCTCGTGAAGTCCGCCTCATCGGGGCCGACGGCGCGCAGCTCGGGGTGCAGCCGCTGCCGGCTGCGCTCGCGATGGCCCGGGACCTCGAGCTCGATCTCGTCGAGGTTGCCGCCAACGCCGATCCCCCGGTGTGCAAGATCATGGACTTCAACCGCTGGAAGTACGAGCAGGACCAGAAGCGGAAGGAGTCCCGCCGGAAGGCGACGCAGGTCGTGATCAAGGAGATGAAGTTCCGACCCAAGATCGACGGCCACGACTACGAGACCAAGATGCGCCACGTCGAGCGGTTCCTCGCCGAGGGCAACAAGGTCAAGCTGACGATCATGTTCCGGGGGCGCGAGATGGCCCACCCGGAGCTCGGGCTCCGGATCCTGAACCGCATCGCCGAGCAGGTGAGCGAGTACGCCATGGTCGAGTCGGCCCCCCGCCAGGACGGCCGCAACATGACCATGGTCCTGCATCCGGTCAAGAAGGACACCCGCAAGCCCAAGTCCACCCCGGCGCCCGCCCCCCAGGCGAGCGCAGGAGCGGCACCCGACCCCGGATCCTGACTCCGGAGACCCACGGAGCATTCGATGCCCAAGATGAAGACCCACCGCGGTGCGGCCAAGCGGTACCGGATCACCGGCACCGGCAAGATCCGCCGGCGCAAGGCGAACCGCTCGCACCTGCTCGAGAAGAAGTCCAGCCGCCGCACCCGGCGACTCGGCCGTGGGGCCGAGGTCACCGGCGGCGACAAGAAGCACGTCGAGCGCCTGCTCGGGCGCGCGTAGGGAGAACGAGTCATGGCCCGCGTCAAGCGTTCCGTCCATTCGAAGAAGAAGCGCCGCGCAGTACTGAACGCGGCGGAGGGGTACTCCGGCGCTCGCAGCCGCCACCATCGGGCGGCCAACGAGCAGGTGATGCACTCCGGCAACTACGCGTTCCGCGACCGCCGGGCCCGCAAGGGGCAGTTCCGCCGCCTCTGGATCGTGCGCATCAACGCCGCCTGCCGCGAGCACGACATGTCGTACTCGCAGTTCGTCGCGGGGCTGAAGGCCGCCGACATCGAGGTCGACCGCAAGATCCTCGCCGATCTCGCGGTGCGCGACTCCGCGGCGTTCGGCGCGCTCGTCACCGCCGCCCGCGAGGCGCTCGAGGCTGCGTGACCGCAGCGGCGCCGCGGTGCCCGAAGCGGCGCATCGTGCGCGTCGGCGCCTAGACCCGTGACCGAGCCGTATGGCCTCCGTCATCCCGAGGTTCGTGCGCTGCGCGAGCTCGCGCGTTCCGCGAGCGCGCGTGCCGATGCCGGTGTCTGCCTGCTCGAGGGTCCCCGGGTGATCGACGCCGCGCTCGAGCGCGACGCCGAGCTCACGGCCGTCTACTTCGGCCACGGGGCCGTCGGCGCGTTCCCGGAGATCTCCACGCGCCTCGCGCGCGCTGGGGTCCCCACGCACGACCTGCGTGAGGGCGTGCTCGAGAAGATCGGCACCACCCGAACCCCCCAGCCGGTGCTCGCGGTGGCCCACTGGTCCCCGCAGCGCATCGCCGACATCGTCGAGCGGGCCGACGTCGGTTTCGTCGTCGTCACGGTCGACGTGTCCGACCCCGGCAACCTGGGCACGATCCTGCGCAGCGCCGAGGCCGCGGGTGCGGTCGGCGTGGTGGTCGCGGGCGTCTCGGTCGATGTGCGCAGCCCCAAGGTCGTGCGAGCCTCGGCCGGCGCGCTGTTCGGGGTGCCGGTGGTCGAGGCCGGCGATCCCGCCGCCGCGCTCGACGGTCTCCGGGTCGCGGGCGTGCGCACCTACGCGGCCGTCGCTCGGGGCGGGTCCGACCCCGCGTCGGTGCCGCTCGGCCGGGGGAGCGCGATCGTGGTGGGCAACGAGGCGCACGGGCTCGATGCCGCATTGATGGACCACCTCGACGGTACGGTCACGATTCCCATGGCCGGTGCCGCCGAGTCGCTCAACGTCGCGATGGCCGCGACGGTCCTCTGCTTCGAGGCCGCCCGCCAGCGCGCGGGTTCGGCTGAGGGCCCATGACCCTCGACGAAGCCCTCGCGCGCCTCGCCGCAGCCGCGGCCGACGCGGGCGTCGCCATCGGCGCGGCCGGCTCGCTCGCCGCGCTCGACGGCGTCGAGCGCGAGTGGCTGAAGGCGCGCACCTCGCCGGTGTCGGCGGTCAACGAGTCGATCAAGACCTTCGCGCCCGACGAGCGCCCGCGTGCGGGCCAGGCCGTGGGTGCGTACCGCAGCGCCGTGAGCGACGCCGTCGCGGCCCGGCGGGCCGAGCTCGAGGCCGAGGCCGCCGCGAGCCGAGGCCCGGGCCTCGACCTCACCCTCGGCGGGCACGGCCGCCGCCGCGGTCACCTGCACCTCGTCACCCAGATCCGCCGGGAGCTCGAGGACATCTTCGTCGGGCTCGGCTACCGGGTGGCCGAGGGTCCCGAGGTCGAGGACGACTGGCACAACTTCGAGGCGCTCAACATCCCGCCCGCGCACCCCGCCCGGTCGATGCAGGACACCATCTACGTCGACCTCGGCTTCGCGGAGCAGATGATGCTGCGCACCCACACGTCGCCCGTGCAGATCCGCACGATGGAGACGCAGGAACCGCCGATCTACGTGGTCGCGCCCGGGCGCACATACCGCAACGAGACGCTTGACGCCCGCCACTCGCCCGCGTTCCACCAGATGGAGTGCCTCGCGGTCGACCGCGGGCTCACCATGGCCGACCTGTTCGGCACCATCGAGGCGTTCGCCCGCCGGCTGTTCGACGACGAGTCGGTGCGCACGCGGTTCCGCTCCGACTTCTTCCCCTACACCGAGCCCTCGGCGGAGCTCGCGGTGAGCTGCGTGTTCTGCGGTGGCGCCGGCTGTCGCGTGTGCTCGCACACCGGGTGGATCGAGCTCGGCGGCTGCGGGATGGTCGACCCCAACGTGTTCGAGAAGGTGGGGATCGACCCCGACGTCTGGCAGGGCTTCGCGTTCGGCTTCGGCCTCGAGCGCATCGCGATGATCCGCTACGGGATCAACGAGATCCGCACCTTCTTCGACAACGACGTCCGCTTCCTGGAGCAGTACTGATGCGCGCGCCGCTGTCGTGGATCCGAGACTTCACTCCGGTCGACGCGCCGGTCGACGAGATCGTCACCGCGCTGAACCAGCTCGGCCTCGAGGTCGACGCGGTGGAGGAGCCCGGTCGCGAGGTGCTCGGCGTGCGCGTCGCGCGCATCCTCGACGTCGTGCCGCACCCCAACGCCGACAAGCTCCAGCTGGCCGACGTCGACTTCGGCGACGGCCAGACCCGTGTCGTGTGCGGCGCGCCCAACATCGCGCCGGGCATGGTCGTGCCCTTCGCTCCATCGGGGGCCACGCTGCCCGGCGGTGTCACCCTCGAGCGCCGCAAGATCCGCGGCGAGGTGTCCGACGGCATGCTCTGCTCCGCAAAGGAGCTGGGCCTCGGCGACGACCACTCCGGGATCGTCTCCCTCGACGACGCGACCGAGCTGGGGTCCGACGTCCGCGCGGTGCTCGGCCTCGACGACGTGGTCTTCGACCTCGCGATCACGCCCAACCGGCCCGACGCGATGTGCATCGTCGGCGTCGCTCGCGAGCTCGCCGCGCACTTCCGGCTCCCGTTCACCGTGCGCGAGCCGGTGGTGCCGCGCGATCCGGGCGTCACCACGACCGTCCCGGTCACGATCGATGCTCCCGAGCGTTGCCCTCGCTACCTCGCGTGGACGGCCGAGGTCACGATGGGCCCCGCACCCGCCTGGATGCAGCAGCGCCTGGTGAAAGCCGGGGTACGGTCGATCAGCAACGTCGTCGACGTCACCAACTACGTGCTGTTGGAGCGCAACCAGCCGCTCCACTCGTTCGACCTCGACCGGCTCGCCGGGCCCGGCATCGTGGTCCGCCTCGCGGCCGACGGTGAGCACATCACCACGCTCGACGGCGTGGAGCGCACGCTCGACGTGACCGACCTGCTCATCTGCGACGGTGCGCGCTCGCCGCAGGCCGTGGCGGGGATCATGGGCGGCGGTGACTCCGAGGTGAGTGACACCACCACACGCATCCTCCTGGAGGCCGCGTACTTCGAGCGCATGGGCATCGCGCGGTCGTCGAAGCGGCTGAAGCTGCGCTCGGAGTCGAGTGCGCGCTTCGAGCGGGGCATCGATCCCGACGGCGTGGCCCGCGCGGCGGCGCGTGCGATGGAGCTGCTCGTCGAGGTGGCGGGCGCGCGGGTCGCGGCCGACGTCGTCGACGAGTACCCGCGGCCGGCGGTGCGCCCGCGCATCCATGTGCGCACGAGCAAGGTCAACGGCGTGCTCGGCACCGCGCTCACCGACGCCGAGGTGCTCGACGCGCTCGCGCCCCTCGGCATCGACGTGTCGGGCTCGGGTGACGCGATCGAGGCCGTCCCGCCCACGTTCCGCCCCGACCTCGAACGCGAGATCGACCTCGTCGAGGAAGTCGCCCGGCGGGTCGGGTTCGCGTCCATCGGTCGCACCGTGCCCAAGCCGGAGCACCAGGTCGGCGGACTGTCCCACCGCCAGCAAGACCGCCGCCTCGCCGCGGACGCCCTCGTGGGCGCCGGCCTGTCGGAAGCCGTCACGATCCCGCTCGTCTCGCCCGAGGTCGCGGCCCGCTTCCGGGGCGACGCGCCGGTGCAGGTCGCGAACCCGTTGCGGGCCGAGGAATCGGTGCTGCGCCCCACGCTGCTCCCGGGCCTCGCCGCGGTCGCCGCGCACAACGCCGCCCGCGGCCAGGGCGACGTCGGCCTGTTCGAGATGGGCCGGGTGTTCTTCGTGCCCGAGACCCACGGCGAGCTGCCGCGGGAGACCGAGTCGCTCGCGGGGCTGCTCGTCGGCGCCGTGCGGCGCACGCCGGTCGAGGCCGACCGCCCTGTCGACGGGTACGACGCCGTCGACCTGGTCCGCACGGTCACCGACGCGCTCGGGATCGCGGACATCCGGCTCGAGCACGCAGTCGTACCCGGCTTCGACCCCGAGGCGTCGGCCTGCGTGTTCGCGGGGGAGCAGGCAGTCGGCGTGGTCGGCGTGCTCACGGCCGCCGCGCTTGCGGCGTCGGCGGTGCCCGCACCCGCGGTCGCGTTCGAGCTCGACCTCGACGCGCTCTCCGGCGCCGCCCGGGTCGACCGCCAGTTCCGCACGCCGTCGTCCTACCCGCCGTCGGTGATCGACCTCGCGTTCGTGGTCGCCGACGTCGTGCGCGCCGCCGAGATCACGGTCACGCTCCGGACCGCGGCGGGCGACCTGCTCGAGGACGTGCGCTGCTTCGACGAGTTCCGCGCTGCACAGCTCGGCGCCGGGCGCCGGAGCCTCGCCTTCGCGCTGCGGTTCCGGGCGCCCGACCGCACACTCACCAACGCCGAGGTCGACGAGCTGCGGGGCCGGTGCATCGACGCCGTCACCGCGGCCCATGGGGCCGAGCTCCGTGGTTGATATCCGAGCCTGACCGCAGGCTGAGACCGACCCGCACGCCTGAGAAACCGGCGGGGCGGTTCTCAGGATCCGATGCCCGTCCCGCCGGGCGAGCACGTTGAATGGAGCCACTGTCCGGATCCAGACGTGCGGAGGACCCCCCCTCCGCCGGGAAGGAACCACGACGATGACCGACTTCCCCACTCCCGGCGACCCTGCCGTCGATCCGCCCGGGTACCCGGCGCCCGCGTACGCGACGCCCGCGGCCGACCCCGCCTGGCCTCCGACGCCCGCTCCCGCGTCGCGCCGTCCGGGGCTGTCCCCGGCCCGCCGCCGGATCGCCATGACCCTCGCCGTCCTCGCGTTCCTCGCCGTCCCCACGATCGCGGGCTACGAGGTCGGCAAGGACCACGGCTCTTCCACCGGCGCCGACGCCGCCTCCACCGTGCTGCCCGGCGGGGCCACGCAGCTCCCGTCGAGTCGGCTGCCCACGCTCCCCGGCTCCGGCTCGACCGGTTCCTCGGGCTCGTCCGGCTCGTCCGGCTCGTCCGGCTCGACGACCTCGCGCTCGAACGTCGACGTCCAGGCGATCGCCGACAAGGTCGACGACTCCGTGGTCAACATCACCACCACCATCGAGGGCGGCGGGCTCGCGGCCGGGACCGGCATCGTGATCTCCGACAGCGGCCTCGTGCTCACCAACAACCACGTGATCGCGGGGACCACCGGGCTCCAGGTGGAGTTCGGGAGCACCGGCGTCACCAAGCCGGCCAAGGTGCTCGGCTACAGCATCGTCGACGACGTCGCCCTCATCCAGGTGCAGAACGTGTCGAAGCTCACTGCCGCGAGCCTCGGCTCGTCCTCGTCGCTGTCGGTCGGCGACGCGATCGTGGCCCTCGGCAACGCGGGCGGCCGGGGCGGCAGTCCCACCGTGGTCTCGGGCACGGTGACGGGGCTCGACGCGCAGATCCAGGCCTCCGACTCCGACGGATCCAACGTCCAGACCCTCGACGGGCTGATCGAGGTCGCGGCCAACATCCAGGCCGGCGACTCGGGCGGCCCCCTGGTCAACGCCAACGGCACGGTCGTCGGGATGGACGCCGCAGCCTCGGTGAGCAACGGCTTCGGCTACCCCGGCCAGTCGTCCGGCGGCCAGGGCTACGCGATCCCGATCGAGGACGCGCTGGCCATCGCCAAGCGCATCATCTCCGGTGAGGGCGGCCCCGACATCCGCGTCGGTGCGACCCGTGGCGTGCTCGGCGTCTCCGTCCAGCCGCAGCTCACCAGCAGCGGTCGCCTCCCGGGCGGCATCCCCTCCGGCTCGAACGGCGGTGCGCCGGTGCTCGGCGTGGAGTCGGGTTCGGGCGCCGGCAAGGCCGGTCTCGTCCAGGGCGACACGATCGTCGCCGTCGGCGGGAAGACCGTCGCCACCAGCAGCGACCTCATCAAGGCGCTGGTGCCGTACTCGCCCGGCGACACCGTCGAGATCACCTGGCGGACCGCGTCCGGGGAAACCCAGCACGGCGGCGTGAAGCTGGCCGAGGGCCCGCCCGCCTGATCCCGATCACCGCCGCACCCGGCCGAGCGGCCACACTGCACGGGTGCGAGTCCGGGACTGGACTGGGGCCGACTACTACCGCGAGCTCGGCGTGGCGCCCACGGCGACACGCGAGGAGATCACCGCGGCCTACCGGGCCCGGGCCCGGGTGCTCCATCCCGACACCGGGACGGCCGACCCCGCGGCCGAGCAGCAGTTCGTGCGGGTCGCCACCGCGTACCAGATCCTCACCGGGCCGATGCGCGAGGAGTACGACCGCGCCCGCCGGCGCGGCCAGGTCCGCCGCCCGGTCCCGGCCCCTGCCGGCCCGCCCGGCTCCGGCCCGGCCCCGCCCGCCCCGGTCTCGCGGCCGTGGCAGCTCAGCCGGCGCGGCGCCCGGGGCGCGCTCTGGGGCGGCATCGCCTTGGTGCTCGCCGGCTTCCTCGCCGCCGGGGTGGTGACCACGCTCATGGTGCGCGACGCTCACCTGCGGGGCACCGGCCTCGCGGTCGACGCGCTCGTCGTGCGCGACAACGGCCAAGCCCGGCTCGAGTTCACCACCAAGGGGGGCACCGTCGTGCGCACCGACCTCCCCGACACGAAGTCGGGTGCGCTGTCGGTCGGGGACACGGTGACGATCCGCTACGACCGTGCCGACCCCACCCGGGTCGTCACCGCGACGCACCCGCTCGGGCGCGACATCACGTTGTGGATCGTGGCCGCGAAGCTCCTCATCGTCGGGACGGCCCTCGCGATCATCGGTGGCCGCCGGCTCCTGCGGCCCGACGCTGCCGCCGGGTCCTGACCGCCAGGCCTCACCTCC
>Ga0302299_10003047_pt1 | contig 10208 bp, 10 predicted proteins | sample III_Fen_N3_4_FD_198795 | JGI IMG/M metagenome (GOLD analysis project Ga0302299, IMG submission 198795) | Peat permafrost microbial communities from Stordalen Mire near Abisko, Sweden - III_Fen_N3_4 | ecosystem: Environmental > Terrestrial > Soil > Wetlands > Permafrost | place: Sweden: Abisko...
CTTTTCGCCGCACAAGTTGACCGTTCATCGGGCACATGCATCGGGACGCCCGTTCAGCGGCCACGCGGACGGCCGCGACTAGGGCTTCCGGCGCATCACCACGCGCGGTGTGCCCGACGACGCCTTCGACTTCGTCGGGGCGACCACCTCGAACCCCGCCCGCTCGAACATGCCGGCCGTGCCCGTGTACACCGACGCCGACGAGATCCGCGCGCCGTCGGTCAGGACCGGGTAGCCCTCGACCGTCTGCGCGCCGTGGGCCTTCGCGTAGGCGACCGCCGCCTCGAGGAGCTGGCTTGCGACGCCGGTCCGCCGCGCCGACCTCGCCACGACGAAGCAGTTGACGGCCCAAACGACCGCACCAGGCAGCTGCGGGAGTGTCCTCGATCGAGCGAGGCGCGGGAAGTCCTCTCGCGGACCCAGACCCACCCATCCCACGGCCTTGCCGTCCGCGAGCGCGACGAGTCCGGGCGCGGGCCCATCCCGATCGAGGATGGCACGCAGGTCGTCGCGGTTCTCGTCGGCGGTCGTGTTCGACCAGTTCGAGCCGGGCTTTCGCCAGTACTGGCACCAGCACCACTTCGGGTCGCCGCCGGACGAGAACAACTCGACCAGGGCGGGCCAGAGGTCGACGGTGAGCGGGCGGACCTCGGCGGGCATCAGAGGGCGGCGATCCCGGCGATCTCCACCTTGTAGGCGGGCGCTGCCAGCTTCGCCTCGACGGTGGCCCGGACGGGGAGGTTCGCCTTGTCGACCCAGGCGTCCCACGCGAGGTTCATCTCGTCGAAGGTGCTGATGTCGGCGAGCCAGATCTGGACGGAGAGCAGCCTCGACTTGTCCGTGCCCGCCTCGGCGAGGTGCTGGTCGATGGACGCGAGGATCTCGGCGGTCTGCTCGCGGACGCTCGCGTCGGCGGTGTGGGCGACGTGCCCTGCGAGGTAGACGAGGCCGCCGTGGACGACCGCGGACGAGAACCGCTGGCCTGGGTCGATGCGGTCGATGGACACGGGATGACCTCCGGGGCTGCGGATGGCGGACACGGGCAGCGTACTCGCCGCGGCGGTAGGCTGGCTGGGTGACCGACCCCGCGCCTGCGCCTGTTCTTGCGCCGCCGGCAGCGCTGCTCGCCCTCGTGCGGGATCGCGTGCTCGACGCCGAGCTGGCCGCGCTGCTGTGGCTGACTGTCGAGGGCGGGATCCCAGTCGTCGTCGCCGGCGGGGCAGGGGAGACGCGGCGGGCGGTGCGCGACGCGCTTCTGCCCCTCGTCTCGGGCGCCGTGCCGGTCGTGCACCTGGCGGGCGCGGACGAGGACTTCGCGTGGATGCCGCAGGCCGGCGAGCTGGGCTGGCGGTCGTCCGGGCCAACGCTGCCGGGCACACAAGGCGCGGTGATGGTTGCCGACCTGGAGCCCGGCGACGCACGAACGTGGGGAGAGGCCGCGCACCTCGCGATCCGCGCGCTGACCGCCGGGTACTCGCTGGTCGCGACGGCCGGTGGGTCGACGCTCGAGGACGTGCTGGGCCGGCTCTCGCTGCCGCCCGTCAGCGCCATCGACGACGAGCTGGCGCGACTCGGCGTGGTCCTGCTGCTGGACGACGGCCCGCGCGTCAGGATCGCCCACTACCTGCGCCCGGCTGCTCGAGACCCCGGCGGCCATGTGCAGCGCCCGGCCCCGGCGGCCCTCGCCACGTGGAACGGGAAGACCGCCAAGTACGACCACTTCGCGTGGGGCGTGGTCGCGGAGCTCGCCGGGCGGATTGGGCAGCGACCCATCAGCTTCGAGCGGGAACAGGCGCGGCGCGCGGCTGCCATCTCATCGGGCGCAGCAGGGGCTTGACGGGCGGGGGCCATCTGCCCGTACAGTGCGCGCGGCGCGTCCCCGCCTGAGCCCTGCGTCCCGCAGGTCGTGGACGAGCCGGGGAGAGGACGCATGCTGCAGTTGTTCCTGGTGCTCCACGTGCTGGGCGCGATCTTCGTGTTCGGCCCGTCGATCGCGTTCACCTTCATCGCCAATGAGACCCGGCGCATGCCGGGCCACGGGCACTTCGCGGCGGTGGTCAGCGACGCGATCGAGCGCAAGGTCGTGCTGCCGGGCGCCGTCGTCCAGGGGATCACCGGCGTCGCCCTGATCTTCCTCGCCGGGTTCGACCTCACCCAGCCAGCCTCGCGGTGGCTCGTCGGCGGGCTGGTCCTCTACGCCGTCGCGATCGTGTTCGCCTTCGCCGTCCAGGCGCCCAATGCCGCGAAGATGGTCGAGCTGACCAAGACGCCGCCGCCCGCCCCGCAGCCCGGCGAGATGCCGAAAGGCCCGCCGCCCGAGATCGTGGCGCTCGGCGGCAAGCTCGCCCGAGGCGGGATGTTCCTCACGCTCCTGATCGTCCTGATCGTGATCCTGATGGTGACCAAGCCCGGCATCTAGCTCAGGCCGCGGGGAGAGTCGGCCGGAACCGAACCTCCAGATTGCGCTCGTGGGCCGCGAAGGCCCGAATGGTGGCTCCGACCAGCACGCCCATCATCACGATCCCTGCGCCCAGCCCCATGAGGGCCGCGAAGGTGAGATCGGCCCCGAGGCCCGCAGCAACAACGCCGACAAGAGCGCCGGCGATCACCGAGTCGATGACCGACACCATGCCGCCAGCCGTGGTCAAGCCGTGGACAGCCGATTGCGCGGAGCGCGCGCCCCCGGCCCGCGAGCCGTACGCGGACATGACGCTCGCGAAGTCATCGTGGTAGGCCGTGCTCAGGTAGGGCTCGACCCCTGGGACAAGCTCGACGTAGGCGTGGCGCAGCCGCGCCATGCCCTGGAGCGCTGCGATCTCCTCGGTCGTTGCCGAGACGATCCGACCCAGGGTCGCGACGCCGAGGAACAGGTCCACCGCTAACAGCACGCCGCCAACCAGCGGGACGGCGGGGCCGAACGCCTTGCCCTGGGCAACGAACCCCAGTGCGACCAGCGTCGCCGAGACGAAGGTCAAGAACATCCCGGACCGAGCAAACGCCTCGTTGTAGACGAGGGAACGCGCCGTCTGGAGGCCGAAGTGCTCAGTCGTGAGGATCGAGATCGCACGGGGATCCGCGAGGCTTCCGGGTCCCGATAGCAGGCCGGCGTCCGCACTGGAAGCTTGGCCAGAGGCCGGATTGGGCCGCGCCGGGTCGTCCACGGATCACCCTCCAGACGGCCGGCTGGGACAAGCCGGCGCATTCCCGCATCATGAGCCCAGGGTGCAACCGGCGGGCCATCGCGCCGTCCGCCGCCCCGGAGCAGTTCTCCTCGCCCCGCCCCGGCCGCACGGCTCGCCCGTCCAACCGGCCCGTGGTCGGGGCCCAACTGGCCCCCGCACCGCGCAGCATCGCCCGCGAGCGGCACGCCGTTCCGCCCATTCGTCCGGCGGTGCCACCGGGCATGCTCGCAGTGCCCCCGGAGGGCCGGGACGTGAAATCGTGTACGCCACGCCGTCGGCCGGTACCATCCGGTGCGCACGCAACAGGAGAACCGACCCACATGCCCCACGTCGCCACCTCCATCGCCGACCTGCTGGCCACGATGGCCGGCGCCGCCCACGTCGAGGGCGACCGGCTCGTCATCGACGACGAGGCGAAGTTCCGCGCAGACGCGATCAAGGACCTGGCCTGGACGGCGGCGTTCACCACGGACGAGCCGACCGCCGAGGCCACTCGCTGGCTCGTCTGGGAGGCCAGCCAGGCGCTGGGCGCCCGTTCCGCCAGCATCCAGGGCCTGTACATGGCCCGCAGCCGCGGCGATGTCGCGGGTTTCACCGTCCCGGCGGTCAACCTCCGCGCCCAGACGTTCGACATGGCCCGCACGTTCCTCTCCGTCGCGAAGGAGAAGGAGGTCGGCGCGATCATCTTCGAGATCGCCCGCAGCGAGCAGACCTACACGTTCCAGCGGCCGCAGGACTTCGCGACCAGCGTCCTCGCGGGCGCCATCGCGGCCGGCCATGTGGGCCCGGTGTTCATCCAGGGCGACCACTACCAGTTCAACGCCAAGAAGTACGCGGCCGATCCCGAGGCGATGACCGAGGAGATCCGCAAGGCGTGCAAGCTCGCGATCGACGCGGGCTACCGCAACATCGACATCGACAGCTCAACCCTCGTGGACCTCTCCCAGCCCAACCTCGATGCCGAGCAGAAGGAGAACTACACCCGCGCCGCCGAGCTCACAGCCCTGATCCGGGGCCTCGAGACTGACGGCGTGACCGTCAGCGTCGGCGGCGAGATCGGCGAGGTCGGCAAGGCGAACTCGACGGTCGAGGAGCTCAAGGCATACCTCGACGGGTACAACGCAGTCCTCGCAAAGCTGGCTCCAGGCGCCAAGGGCGTCTCCAAGGTCAGCGTGCAGACCGGCACGAGCCACGGCGGCATCCCGCTCCCGGGCGGCGGCGTCGCCGAGGTCAAGCTCGACTTCGAGGTGCTCCGCGCGCTGGGCGAGGTGGCCCGGTCCTACGGGCTGGCCGGCGCCGTCCAGCACGGTGCGTCCACGCTCCCGGACGAGCTCTTCCACCGGTTCCCGACAGTTGAGACCGCCGAGATCCACCTCGCGACCGGCTTCCAGAACTCGATGTACGACCACCCGGCCTTCCCCAAGGCGCTGATGGACGAGATCTACGCCTGGCTGCAGATCAATGCCGCCGACGAGCGCAAGGACGGCCAGACCGAGGACCAGTTCCTCTACACCACGCGCAAGAAGGCGATTGGGCCGTTCAAGCGCGCGATCTGGGATCTGGAGACCAAGGACGATGTCCTCGCCTCGCAGGGCGCCAAGATGGCGTTCCTGTTCGACCAGCTCAAGGTGCCCGGCACCGCAGACCTGGTGGCGAAGTACGTCGAGCCCGTCGCCGTGTCCCGGCCGATCCCCGCGGCCGTCAAGGCCGCGACCGCCGGCTGACCCGCGTGTCCGGCCCCGGCGGCGTCTTCGCGGCCGAGGGGCCGGAGCCGCTCCCCATCACGATTCGCCTCGAGACCCCCGGTGACGAGCCGGGGGTCCGGCGTGTCAACGAGGCCGCCTTCCCGGGTCCCGAGGAGGCGGACATCGTCGACGAGATCCGGCGGGTCAGTCCAGCGGGCTGGCAGTCGATCGTGGCGGTCGATCGGGCCGGCGACATCGTCGGCCACCTCCTGCTGTCCCCGTGCCCGGTGGAGGATGACGCCGGCGGAACCCTGGGCGAGGTGCTGGCCCTGGGGCCGGTGGCGGTCCTCCCGGCCGTCCAGTACCGCGGCGTTGGCAGCGCGCTCGTCACCGCCGCCTTGAGCCTTGCGATGGCCCGCGGTGCGCCCGCTGTGGTGCTCCTCGGGCACGCGTCGTACTACCCGCGCTTCGGCTTTGTCGCCGCGCGCTCTGTGGGTCTCGAGCCGCCCGCGCAGGCATGGCCGGACGCCGCGTGGATGGCCCGGCTCCTGCCCGCGTGGGACGACGGTCTCCGCGGCACCGTCCGCTACCCGGGAGCGTTCGAGCCGCTGGCCTGACGGGCTCGGCTGAGCGACGGCCGGGGCGCCCGCCCGCAACCCGACGTTCGGTCCTCGCGGCGCGCTCAACGATGCTCGAAGTTGAGTCCGAGGCGACTGAGGGCGGCGAGTGAGGACCGCCCAGCGCGACCGCACCGCAACCCTGTTGACTCCGCGCACCCCGAGCCCCACCATCCGCGCAAGTCTGCGAGGGAGAGCAGGCGATCCCGGTGATGGATTCGTGGCTGGATCGAGCGCCCTGTGTCCCAGGGGCGCCCGTGAGGAGGGTCTTCGCACGTGGCCGATTCCCCGCACCTTGATCAGGCCGCGCAGGACGATGCGCACCTACGGTCGCTGGGCATCAAGCCCGAGCTCCAGCGATCGCTCGGGTTCCTGTCCAACTTCGCCGTGGCGTTCAGCTACATCAGCGTCTCCACGGGCACATTCACGCTGATCGCGCTGGGCCTGGGGGTCGCTGGGCCCGCGTTCTTCTGGAGCTGGCCCATCGTCATCCTGGGCCAGACGTTCGTCGCCCTGAACTTCGCCGAGCTCTCGAGCCACTTCCCGATCGCTGGCTCCATCTACCAGTGGTCCAAGCGTCTCTCAAACAAGACGCTGGGCTGGTTCACCGGCTGGATCTACTTCTGGGCCGGCGTGCTGACGACCACCGCCGTCGCGATCACCGTCCCGCTGGTCCTGGGCAGCATCCTCGGCCAGGACCTCTCCAAGCAGCCGTTCCTGTTCACCAACATGCAGGTCGGCGTGGCGCTCATCACGCTCGTCGTGACCACGATCATCAACGCGTTCGGCGTCCGGCTGCTCTCGATCATCAACAACATCGGCGTGGGCGCGGAGATCCTCGGGATGCTCGTGTTCGCGCTCATCCTGCTGGTGCTCCACACGAACCAGCCTCTGTCGGTGCTGACCACGACTGCGGGCAACGAGGCGACGGCCACGGGCGGCAGCTATCTGCCCCTGTTCCTCGTCGGCATGTTCATGTCGCTGTTCGTGGTCTTCGGGTTCGACACCGCGGGCACCTTCGGCGAGGAGACGATCGGCGCGAGCAAGCAGGCCCCGCGCGGCATCCTGTCCGCCATCTGGATCTCGGGTGTGATCGGCGCCATCTTCCTGCTGGCGATCATCCTCTCGACGCAGGACATGACCGCTGCCCTCACCGACGCCACGCCGATCGCCACGGCGATCAAGACGAACCTCGGCGACGTGGTCGGCGGCGCCTACCTGTGGGTCATCTTCGTGGCCGTGTCCGTGTGCACCCTCGCCATTCAGGGCGCCACGACCCGGCTGATGTTCTCGATGGGTCGCGACCGCCGCCTTCCCCTCGGCTCGGTCTGGGGCCATGTCAGCCCGGGCTTCAAGACCCCCGCCAACGCCGCGATCGCGGTGGGCGTCCTCGCTGGCGTGCCGCTGCTCGTGACCGACAGCCCGTTCCTGCTGGCGGGTGGCGCCACCGGCCTGATCTACATCAGCTACTTCCTGTGCAACCTGGGCGTCTTCCTGGCGCGCACCAAGGGCTGGCCGCATGGCAAGGCGTGGTTCAGCCTGGGCGGCTGGGGCACGATCATCAACCTCTTCGCCCTCCTCTGGGGCGGCGTGATGATCATCAACTTCGCCCTGTGGAACGCACCCGACTGGTTCGGCAACTTCGCCGCCTTCCGCGACTTCACGAACCCGCTCATCAATGGCCTGTCGTTCTTCGGCAGCACGCTCGCGTGGCTGCCGGCGATCCCGATCTTCGAGTCGACGCTGGGCATCCTGATCGTGGCCGGCGTCGTCGTCTACGCGGTTGGCGCGAAGATCGATGCCGTCGGCACGAGTGTCGAGGCCGACGCAGTGACCGGCGAGGCCGTCATCGGCTAGACCGGGCCGCAGCAGCGAGACAACCCCGGGCGGGGCGGCGGATCCTCCGTCGTCCCGCCCGCGCACATCCGGGGAGGCGCGCATGAGCGACGACACGGCCGACATCCTCCACGGCGAGCTCCGCGACGAGCTGGTCGGGGCGATGCAGCGCGTGCCGGAGCTCGCCGGCAGGGAGCTGACGCTGGTCGCGCTCACCGGCGGCATCACCAACCGCAACTACCGCATCGACATCGCCGGACAGCGCGAGCGGTTCGTCATCCGGCTGGGCGGCAACGACACGCACCTGCTGGGGATCAGCCGAGAGGTCGAGCACGCCGCAACGGTGGCTGCGGCAGGCGTCGGCGTGGGCGCCGAGGTCCTCGCGTTCCTGCGCCCCGAGGGATACCTCGTCACCAAGTTCATCGAGGGCACGCCAATGGCGGAGCTCGACGTCCACGCGCCGCACGTGCTCGAGCGAATCGCCGACAGCGTTCGACGATTCCATGAGGGTCCGGCGATCCCCGGGCTCTTCGTGCCGCTGCGGATCGTGGAGGCGTACCGGGCGCTGGCGCGCGACAACGGCGTCCCCATCCCGCCCGAGTTCGAGCTGGCGCAGGCGATCGGCCGACGCGTGGAGCTCGCGCTCCTCACGAACCCCCTCGAGATGCGACCGTGCCACAACGACTTCCTGCCGGGGAACCTGATCGACGACGGACAGCGGATGCGCATCGTCGACTGGGAGTACGCGGGGATGGGCGACCCCTTCTTCGACCTCGGCAACTTCAGCATCAACAACGACCTCACGCCCGACGAGGACGCTGCGTTCCTCGCCGCGTATGACCTCGAGCCGCACCCGCGCGCCGACCGCCTCGCGCGGCTCGTCCTGTTCCGGGTGATCAGCGACTTCCGCGAGGCGATGTGGGCCGTCCTCCAGGAGGGGATCAGCACGCTCGAGGTGGACTTTCGGGCGTACGCCGCGGAGCACTTCGACCGGCTGCTCGCCAATACGGCCACGGTGCGCTTCGAGCACGCCCTGCGCGAGGTCGAGGGCGGGTGAGCGAGCCTGTTGACAATGTGCTCTACGACGTCCTTGCCGACTGGTACCACCTGCTGACAGCCCCGGAGGAGGCCCGTGAGGAGGCGGCGCTCGTGCTGCGGCTCCTGCGGGGCGCCGTGGAAGGGCCCCTGGACACGCTACTCGAGCTCGGGTGCGGCGGCGGGAACCTGGCCTCGCACCTGCACGGCACGCTCCGTCTCACGCTGACGGACCTCTCCGAGCCCATGCTTCGGCAGAGCCGCAAGCTCAACCCCGCGAGTGAGCACGTCCGCGGCGACATGCGGACCCTGCGGCTCGGGCGCGCCTTCGACGCCGTGCTCGTCCACGACGCCGTCCAGTACATGACATCTGCGGACGACCTGCGGGCTGCTGTCGAGACGGCCTTCGCGCACGTGCGACCGGGCGGCGCGGCCGTCTTCGTCCCGGACGCGGTCCGCGAGACGTGGACGCCATCCACGGAGAACGGCGGTCACGACGGCGACGGTCGGGCCCTCCGATACCTGGAGTGGACGTTCGACCCGGATCCCGACGACACCACGTTCGTCACGGACTTCGCCATCATGGTGCGACTCGACGACGGGACGACCCGCGTCGTGCACGACCGGCATGTCGAGGGGTTGTTCCCCGAGGCGACCTGGCTCGGGCTGCTGCGCGACGCGGGCTTCGACACGGAGGCCGTCACGGACGAGTGGGGCCGAGAGCTGTTCATCGCGCGGCGGCCGGGGGAGCCGGGCACCGCAGGCCAGGAGGAGGTCGGGTGACGGAGCACGCGCGGGCGGTGGTCATTGGAGGGGGAGTCGGCGGGACGTCGATCGCCTACCACCTCGCCGAGCGCGGCTGGACCGATGTGGTCCTCGTGGACCGGGCCGAGCTCACGTCGGGTTCGACCTTCCACTCGGCGGGACTCGTCGGGCAGCTGCGGGGCTCGGTGACGCTCACCCGGATGATCATGTACAGCGTCGAGCTGTACCGGCGGCTCGCCGCGGAGACGGGCGTGGACCCCTCGTGGCACGAGGTGGGCTCGCTGCGCCTGGCCAGCACCAAGGCGCGTTTCGAGGAGCTCCAGCGGCAGGCGGCGTGGGCCGCCACGTTTGGCCTGCCGATCGATTTGGTCAGCGCGCAGCAGGCGCAGGACCGCTTCCCGCTCATGAGCCTCGATGGGGTGCTGGGCGCGGTCTGGCTGCCGACCGACGGCTGGCTCGACCCGTCGAACCTCGCGTTCGCCATGGCGGCCGGCGCCCGCAAGCGCGGCGTGCGGATCCTGCCGCACCACAGGGTCATCGCGATCAGCGTGACGGACGGGCGCGTCACTGGGCTCACGGTTGAGCGCGACGGCGAGCGCGTTGAGATCGAGGCGGACGTCGTGGTCAACGCGGGCGGCATGTACGCCCCGGAGATCGGCCGGCTGGCGGGCGTCAACGTGCCGCTGATCCCCATGGCGCACCAGTACCTGCTCACCGGGCCCATAGAGGGCGTCACCCGCGACCTGCCCCAGCTCCGCGACCCGGACAACCTCGTCTACTTCCGCGAGGAGACTGGCGGCCTGCTCATGGGCGGCTACGAGCACAACCCGGCGCCCTGGGCGCTCGACGGGATCCCGCCCGACTTCAACCACCGCCTGCTCGACCCCGACTGGCCGCGCTTCGAGTCGATCATGGAGGGCGCCATCCGCCGCGTCCCGGCGATGGAAGACGCCAAGGTCACGCGGATGATCAACGGGCCCGAGGGCTTCACGCCGGACAACGAGTACATCCTGGGCGAGAGCGAAGTCCGCGGGTTCTTCGTGGCGGCTGGATTCTCCGCCCACGGGATCGCCGGCGCCGGCGGCATC
>Ga0302299_10003048_pt1 | contig 10202 bp, 10 predicted proteins | sample III_Fen_N3_4_FD_198795 | JGI IMG/M metagenome (GOLD analysis project Ga0302299, IMG submission 198795) | Peat permafrost microbial communities from Stordalen Mire near Abisko, Sweden - III_Fen_N3_4 | ecosystem: Environmental > Terrestrial > Soil > Wetlands > Permafrost | place: Sweden: Abisko...
CACCGAGGGTGAGACGGTCTCCGACTGGGACATGCTCCCCGAGAGCATGAAGAACACCTACGAGAAGCTGGGCATCCCCGAGGCGGAGCGCAAGTACCTCGCCGGCGTCACGGCGCAATTCGAATCCGAGGTCGTGTACCACAAGAACCGCGACGACCTCGCGGCCCAGGGGATCCTGTTCACCTCGATGGACCAGGCGCTCAAGGACTACCCCGACCTCGTACGCGAGCACTTCGGCACGGTCATCCCGCCGGGTGACAACAAGTTCGCCGCGCTCAACTCCGCAGTGTGGTCGGGTGGTTCGTTCATCTACGTGCCGCCGGGCGTGCACGTGGAGATGCCGCTGCAGGCCTACTTCCGCATCAACGCGGAGAACGCCGGCCAGTTCGAGCGCACGCTGATCATCGCCGACGAGGGCGCGTCGGTGCACTACGTCGAGGGGTGCTCGGCGCCGGTGTACTCCACCGACTCGCTGCACTCCGCGGTGGTGGAGCTCATCGCCAAGCCCGGCGCGCGCATCCGCTACACCACCATCCAGAACTGGTCGCCGAACGTCTACAACCTCGTCACCAAGCGGGCGCGCGCGGAGACGGAAGCCACCGTCGAGTGGATCGACGGCAACCTCGGCTCGAAGCTCACGATGAAGTATCCCGCCGTGGTGATGACCGGCCCGAAGGCGCACGGCGAGGTGCTCTCCGTCGCGTACGCGGGCGCCGGCCAGCACCAGGATGCCGGGGCGAAGATGACGCACGCCGCGCCCGAGACCACGTCGATCATCGACTCGAAGTCGATCTCGAAGGACGGCGGCCGCACCACGTACCGCGGTCTGGTGCGGGTCGAGGAAGGCGCGACCGGCTGCAAGAGCCAGGTGCGCTGCGACGCGTTGATCCTCGACGACGACAGCCGCTCCGACACCTATCCGTACATGGAGGTCGACGAGAAGGACGCCCGCATCGGCCACGAGGCCACGGTCTCGAAGGTCGGCGACGACCAGCTCTTCTACCTGATGGCCCGCGGACTCACCGAGCAGCAGGCCACCGCGATGGTGGTCAACGGCTTCATCGAGCCGGTCACCAAGACGCTGCCGATGGAGTACGCCGTCGAGCTGTCGCGCCTCATCGAGCTCAACATGGAAGGCAGCGTCGGGTAGCTCCCGCGCGCACAGGTCGATGACGAACACCGAGCACTTCACCGTTGACGCCGCGCGGGCCCTGCCGGGGCCCGACTGGCTGTCCGCCCGCCGCCTCGCCGCTTTCGAGCAGCTCACCGGCACCGAGTGGCCCACCGAGCACGAGGAGATCTGGCGCTACAGCCGGATCGGCGAGCTCGACCTCGGCCGGTTCCGTCCCGTGCCCGCCGACCGTCTCGGCGAGGCCGGCGTGGACACGGCGCCGGGTGGCGGCCCCATCGCCGCGGAGGCGGGTCAGCGCGCCGCACTGGTGGTGGTGCGCAACGGCCGCGTGGTGCACCACACCATGTCCGAGGAGCTCGAGCGCAAGGGCGTGAAGGTGTGCGGCATCGCCACGTGCGAGGCCGACGAGCTCGAAGGGGTGCTCGGCGCCACGTCCGACGCGTCGCCCGACGCGTTCACGCTCCTGCACGACGCCTTCCTCGCGGGCGGCGCCTACATCCGCGTGCCGCGAGGCGTCACCGTGGAGCACCCGATCGTGGTGCTCCACTGGTCGGAGGGCGACGGCCTCGCGAGCTTCCCGCACACGCTCGTGGTCGCGGAAGACGGCGCGCAGGTCACCGTGTTCGACCGCTACGGCAGCGCCGACGTCGGCGCGGGCAGCACCGGCCACCTCGTCGACGCGGTCGTGGAACTGCAGGTCGGCGACGGCGCCAACGTGCGCTACCTGTCGGTGCAGGAGCACGCCCCGCGCACCTGGCAGGTCGCGCTGCAGCGCGCCCACCTCGGCCGCGATGCCACGCTGCAGTCGTCGGTGGTCGCGCTCGGCGGCGACTATGCCCGCCTGCGCAGCGAGGCCCGCCTCGACGGGCGCGGCGCCGAGAGCAACCTCACCGCCGTGTACTTCGGCGACGGCCACCAGATGCTCGACTTCCGCACCCTGCAGGACCACGTCGCGCCGAACACGCGCAGCGACCTGCTGTTCAAGGGCGCGGTGGAGGACCACGCGAAGTCGGTGTACTCCGGCCTCATCCGCATCCGCAAGGAAGCCCAGAAGACCAACGCGTACCAGACCAACCGCAACCTCGTGTTGACGGAGGGCGCGGAGGCGTACTCGGTGCCCAACCTCGAGATCGAGGCCGACGACGTGCGCTGCTCGCACGCGAGCGCGGTCGGCCCCATCGACGAGGACCAGCTGTACTACCTCGCGACGCGCGGCGTGCCGCCGGAGGAGGCGGAGCGCCTAGTGGTGCTCGGCTTCTTCGACGACGTGTTCGACCGTCTGCCGGTGCGCTCGCTCGTCGCCCCGCTGCGCCGCAGCGTGATCGAGAAGCTCGAGCACCGCGACCCGGTCGCCCGGGCGGGTGCGCGATGAGCGACGTGCGGGTGTGCGCGCCCGGCGACGTCGCCGTGGGCACGGCCTCACGCTTCGACGTCGACGGCCACCGCCTCTGTGTCGTGCACCTCACCGACGCCGAGTGGTACGTGATCGGCGACCGCTGCTCGCATGCCGACTACTCGCTCGCCGAGGGCGAGGTGTGGGTCGACGAGTGCGAGATCGAATGCCCGAAACATGGCTCCACCTTCTTGCTCAGCACGGGTGAGCCGCAGAGCCTCCCCGCCACGAAGCCCGTGCCCGTGTACGCGGTGCGGGTCGATGGCGACGACCTGGTCGTGGCCGTCGATGTGAAGGACGTTCCATGAGTCTGTTGAAGATCGAAGGCCTGACCGCGACCGTCAACGGTCACGAGATCCTGCGCGGCGTCGACCTCGAGGTGCGCTCGGGCGAGGTGCACGCGCTGATGGGCCCCAACGGCTCGGGGAAGAGCACGCTGTCGCACGTGCTCATGGGCCGCGGCGACTACGAGGTCACCGGCGGCTCCGTCACCATCGACGGTGTCGAGCTGCTCACCCTCCCCACGCACGAGCGCGCGGCCGCCGGTCTCTTCCTCTCGCTGCAGTACCCGGTCGAGCTGCCCGGTGTGAAGATCGGCGACTTCCTCGACGCCGCGGTGCGCGGCCGGGGCGGCGACCCGTCGGGCCTGCCCGCGCTCGTCGCCGCGGAGGCGGTGCGCCTCGGTGTCGACGAACGGTTCCTCGTGCGCGGGCTCAACGTGGAGTTCTCCGGCGGTGAGCAGAAGCGGGCCGAGACGCTCCAGCTCGCGGTGCTCAAGCCGAAGTTCGCGGTGCTCGACGAGATCGACTCCGGCCTCGACGTCGACGCGCTGCGCGACGTGTCGCGCCGGGTCGAGGCGATGACCACCGAGGACGGCCTCGGTGTGCTCGCGATCACCCACTACGCGCGCCTGCTCGAAGAGCTCCGCCCCGACGTGGTGCACGTGTTCATGGACGGTCGCGTGGTCACGAGCGGCGGACCGGAGGTGGCCGGCGAGCTCGAGGCGAGCGGTTACGAGGGCGTGGCCGAACGACTCGGCGTCCAGCCCGTCGCCGTCGCCCCCGTGGTGTCCGATCCCTTCGCCGACCCCCTCGGTTTCTAGAGCGAGCGACCGCGTCAGCGCGATCAACCGATCACCACGCGCGTGCCGAGGGGCAGGCCGTGGGCGAGGCGTTCCACCACGTCGTTGGGCACCCGCACGCAGCCGTGCGACACCGACTGGCCGATGCTCCACGGCGTGTCGGTGCCGTGCACGCCGATCTGCCCGTCGCCACCCGCGAACTCGGAGAGCGTGTCGGAGTGGGCGGAGAGCCCCAGCGCGAACGGTCCGTAAGCGCCCGCGGGATCCGCGTTCTGCAACAGGTCGGTGACGAAGAAGGTGCCCGCGGGCGTCGGGGTCTCGGGGGCGCCGACCGCGACCGGTGACTCGAGCGCCACCGATCCCGCGTGCCACCAGGTGAGCGTGTGCGCGGCGAGGTCGACGCGCACCTCGTCGGCGATCGCCCGGGTGATGACGTCGCGGGCGCGGACCCAGCCGGTCGAGCCGTTGGGCCGCGTGGGCAGGAGCACGCGCAGCCACGTACCGCGCGTCGCGGTGGCGAGCAGCACGCGAGGCGTCCCGAACGACGTGGTCGCGGGCAGCGTCACCGAGCTCGCGGTCGCGCGCGGCGCGGACCACACGGTCACGCCCTCCGGCACGGTGGCACGGGCGGCAACCGGGGTCGTGAGCTCGACCGTGTGCACGCGGGGCTTCGCCGCGTGGGCGGCCGTGCCGAGGCCGGTGAAGAGCAGGGTGGCGAGGAGCACGAGAGCGACGAGCAGGGCCCGGGCGAGTGCGGCGGCGGTCGTGCGGACGGGAGTGGACATGGGTGGACTCCTTGCGCAGGGGCGGGGCCGGCCCCGAGGGAGTGGGCCGGCCCCGCACGATCGGTGAGGTGGTCGGGTGTCGCTGTGATCGGGTGCCGTCAGCCGGTGAAGGTGGGCTGGGCCACGACGATCGTGGGGTCCTGCGCCTCGGGGCCGGGGTCGACCACGGGCGGCGGGGTCGGGGCGGTGAAGTCGTCCGGCCCCTGCAGGCCGCCGCCGTTGCCGCCGTCGCAGCCGTGGGTGCAGTGCGTCGGGTTCGTGATGTCGCCGGGGCCCTGGGCCGCGCCCGCGAGGTGCGGGGCGACGGCGATCGAGCCGGACACTGCGATGGTGGCGATGGCGAACGTGCGGGTGATGCGGGTCGAGAGCTTCATGGTGGTTCCTCCAGGTGCGACCGGCCCGGTCGGCCGGTGTCGGAGGCCCTGAACCGCGACCGCCCGAATGCTTACGTGGCCCGCCGGCCCCTGTGACCGGGGGCACGTAAGCGCGGCGGGGCCTCCCGGGTCAGCAGTGTCGGAAGCACCGACCGGGAGCGGAGCGTGGGAGAGAATGGACCGCATATGGCAGGAAGGGGCACGGACCGGGAGCTCGATCGCGAGCGCGGCCGGACGCGTGACGAGCAGTGGGTGCTCGCGGCGCGTGCCGGCGACCCCCAGGCGTTCGGGCAGCTCTACGACGCCTGGATCGACCGCGTGCACGACCTGGCGCGTCGCGTCACCCATGACGACGCCGCGGCGGCCGACGTTGCGCAGGACGCCTTCCTCGCGGCCTGGCGCGGGCTCGACGGTCTCGAGCAACCGGCCTCGTTCGGGGGTTGGCTGCTGCGGATCGCCCGCAACCGGGCGTACAACCACGTGCGCGACGAGCAGCGCAGCCGTCCGGTCGACGAGCAGGGCCTGGCGATGATCGAGCGCACGCTTGCCGAGGACCGCGTCGAGCTGGTCGACGAACCGGCGGCCCTCGCGGCCGACGCCGAGGTCGCCGCGCTCGTGTGGGAGGCCGCGGAGGCGCTCGGTGGTCGCGACGCCGAGGTGCTCGACCTCACGTTGCGTCAGGGTCTCGATCCGGCGGCCGTCGCCGCGGTCGTCGGCACCAACCGCAACGCGGCCAACCAGATGGTGCACCGCGCGCGCACGAAGCTGCGCGACGCGTTGTGCGCGCGGGTGCTGTGGCGCGGTGGTGAACCGGTCTGCGGCGATCTCGCCGACACGCTCGCGGCGGCGGGCGTGGCGCGCTTCGACGCGGAGGCGGTGCGGATCGCGACCGCGCACGCCGACGTGTGCAACGTGTGCGAACGGCGCCGTCGCCTCAAGCTCGACCCCGCGGTGCTCTTCGGCGCGGTGCCCGTGGTCGCCGCGCCCACCTTGCTGCGCGCTCGCGTCGCCCACGCGCTCGCGGCCGAGGGCGTGCCGATGGACGGTTCGGCCGCGACGGGAGCTCCGTCGCCGACCACCGGTGGTCGCGGCGGTCACGGTGGTCACGGCGGTCGCACGCTGCTGCGCGTCGTGGGGGCGGCGGCGTTGGTGGTGCTGCTCGCGGTGGTCGCGATTGTGGTCGTGGCCGAGGAGACCGACGACGCCGCACCGACGCGGCGGGCCACCACCGCCACCGCCACGCCGGCGACCAGCCCTGCACTCGCGCCAACCACCACGACGCCGGGAGCGCTGGTCGTCGAACCCCGCACGCCAGCGTCGCCCGCGTCACCTACGGAGCCGACCCCACCGCCCACGACGGCGGCGCCCGTGGTGTCGGCGGCGATGGCGGTGACGCCCGCATCCGTGCCCGTCACCTACACGCGGTCAGGGGCGCCGGTGCTGGCGTGGCAGGTGAATGGCGCGGTGGCCACCGTCGAGGTGACCGGCCCCGGGTTCAGCGGCAGCGGCACCAGTGGTTCGGTGGCGGTCTGCCCCACGGCGTCGGTCCCCACCTGGACGGTGTGCACCGATCCCCCCGGCACCTATGGGTACACCCTCACGGCACGAGCAGCCGACGGGGCGGTGCTGGCGACCGCGAGCGCGACGCTGACGGTGAGCTAGCCGCCGAGGAGGAACCCGGCGTGCCGGGTGCGCGTCAGGTGATGACGACGGGGGTGCCGAGCGGGAGCTTGGCGAGTTCGAGGATCACGTCGTTGTCGACGCGCACGCAACCGTGCGACACCGGGGTACCGATGGTGCCGGGGTCGTTGGTGCCGTGGATCGCGATCTGCCCGTCGCCGCCGGCGAACTCGCTCAGTGTGTTGCTGTGGCCCGACAGACCGATCGCGAACACGCCGTAGGCGGAGCCGGGTTGGTTCGCGAGGTCGAGCGGGTCGGTGTAGTAGAAGACGCCCGTCGGCGTGGGGTTCTCGTCGGTGCCGATCGCCGCGGGCTCGGTGAACTCGACCTTGCCGTTGTGCAGCAGGGTGAGCGTGCGGTCGGCCAGGCTCACGCGGATCTGGTACGTGAGCGGCGCGCCGACGCGCACGTCGGAGGTCTTGACCCACGCCGTGCTGCTGTTGGGCCGCGTGGGCAGGTAGACGTGCAGCCAGTCGGCGTACTGGTCGAACACGAGGAACGACCGCGGCAGCAGGTACTCGGTGAGCTCGGGCAGCGTGGTGACCGGCGCGGCGTTCGCATCGGGCGACGCGTACACGGGGACGTCGGTGCCCTTGGTGGTGGCGGTGCGGTACGCGGCGGCGGTGAAGGTGGCGTCGACCGGAGGCCCGGAGACCGTGGGCAGCGTGGTGGTGGGTGTGGCCTTCGCGGTGTCGTCGCTGCCGCCGCTCGTGGCGACGACGACCCCGCCGGCCACGAGGACGAGCGCGACGACCGCCGCGAGGACGATCAGGAGGGTGCGGCGGCGCTTCGTGCGTTGCTGGCGTTGCGCGGCGCGCGCGGCTGCCCGGGAGCCGGCCCGCGAGCCGGAACCGTCGTTCGGGAACTCGGGAGGCGTCATCGAATCGGCCAAGCGCCGAGGATCCTACCTTTCCAGGTGCTTTCCCGCGCAAGGAAGTCGTGCCGCGAGGGAACCACACCCGCCGGCCACGGGCCCGGCGGGTGGGACGACGGGTTCAGCCCGTGGTGACGGGCGCGGTCTCGTCGAGCAGCTGCTCGAGCGAGCCGTCGTCGATCAGCAGCAGTCGCAGGTCGAGGAGTACGTCCTGGACCTCCGCGCTGGCAACGAGATCACGGCCCCGGAATCGCTCCAGCGCTTCGTCGATCACGTTCGTGAGCTCTTGCGTGTTCATCGGCATGACCTCCGTGGGACACAACCTACCGTCTGACGGTTTCCTTCCGGGTTCACCTGTGTTTCGAGGCGGTTGCCGTCATGGACGACGCCCGGCTGTGGGTGTCAGCGGTTGGTGTCAGGAGCTCTCGACCTCGTCGAGGCCCTGCTGAAGGGTGTTCCAGGCGAGGGTGGCGCATTTGATGCGCACCGGGAACTTCACGACGCCCTGGAGGGCCTCGAGGTCGCCCAGGCGGACGCCCTCGAGATCGGCGGCGAGGGCGTCGCCGTCGGCCTCGCCCTCGAGCTTGGACTCGTGGATCGACATCAGGGCCTTGAACGCACGGATCAGCCTGCGGGCCTCGGCGACGGACTTTCCCTTGACCGCGGCCGACATCATCGAGGTGGACGCCTGGCTGATCGAACAGCCTTGGCCCGAGATCTTGAGGTCGGTGACGGTGTCGCCGTCGACCACGAGGTAGAGCACGACCTCGTCGCCGCAGAGCGGGTTGAAGCCCTCGACCTTGTGGGCGGGCGGCACCGGGAGCTCACCGCGGTTCCGCGGGGCTCGGTAGTGATCGAGGATGATCTCGCGGTAGAGGTCTTCGAGGCCGGGCATGGTGGTTCTCCTTCGCGTCGAGAAGCCTAGAAGGCGAAGAACTTCTCGGCGCGCTCCAGGGCATCGACGAGGGCGTCGGCGTCGGCTTCGTCGTTGTAGACGTAGAACGAGGCTCGGGTGGTGGCGGGCACGCCCAGCACCTTCATGAGCGGCTTGGCGCAGTGGTGGCCGGCTCGCACGCAGATCGCCTCTTCGTCGACGACCTGCGAGATGTCGTGGGCGTGGATGCCGTCGAAGAGGAACGAGATGGCGCCGCCCCGCACGGCGAGGTCGCGGGGGCCGTAGATCGTGAGGTGGTCGCCAAAGCGCTGCTCGAGGCGGTCGAGGGCGTACCCGGTGAGCTGCACCTCGTGGGCGCGTACGGCCTCCATGCCCAGCTCGGAGAGGTAGTCGACCGCGGCGCCGAAGCCCACGGCCTCGGCGATGGCCGGGGTGCCGGCCTCGAATTTCCACGGCACCTCGTTGGGTACGAAGCCGTCGAGGGTGACCTGGTTGATCATCTCGCCGCCGCCCATGAACGGCGGCATCGCGTCGAGCAGCTCGCGGCGCGCCCACAGTGCGCCGATGCCGGTGGGTCCGCACATCTTGTGCGCGGAGAAGGCGACGAAGTCGGCGTCCCATGCCTGCACGTCGACGGCGAGGTGCGGCACGGCCTGGCAGGCGTCGACGAGCACGTGCGCGCCGGCCGCGTGCGCGGCATCGGCGAGCGGCCGGATCTCGTTGATGGTGCCGAGCACGTTCGACATCGCGCTGACCGCGAGGAGCTTGGCGCCGTCGAGCAGCTCCGCCAGGTTGGTGAGATCGAGGCGGAAGTCGGCGGTGAGCGGGATCCAGCGGATCTCGACACCGCGCTCCGCCGCGAGGATCTGCCAGGGCACCACGTTGGCGTGGTGCTCCATGTGCGTGAGCACGATCGGGTCGCCCTCGCGCAGGTTTGCCCGGGCCCACGAGTAGGCGACGAGGTTGATCGCCTCCGTGGCGTTGCGCACGTAGATGATCTCGGCGGTCTCCCGTGCGTTGACGAAGCGGGCGACCTTGCCGCGAGCACTCTCGAAGCCCTGGGTGGCCTGCTCCGCGATGGTGTAGACGCCGCGGTGCACGTTGGCGTTGGTCTCGCGGTAGTAGCGGTCCATCGCGTCGAGCACCGCGAGCGGCTTCTGCGACGTGGCCGCGGAGTCGAGGTACACGAGGCGCTTGCCGTGCACCTGCTGCTTCAGGATCGGGAAGTCGGCCTTGATGCGCGCGACATCGATCGTGTCGTCGATCGTGCGGTCGGCGCTCATGCCGGGACCCCGGCGCGGAAGGCCTCGAAGCCGTCGGCCTCGATGCGCTTGGCCAGCTCGGCGTCGCCCGTTGCCACGATGCGGCCGTCGAGGAGCACGTGTACGACGTCGGGGGTGAGGTGGTCGAGGATGCGCTGGTAGTGCGTGATCATCAGGATGCCGAGGTTGGGGCGGTCGGTGCGCACGATGTCGATGCCCTCGGCCACCGCGCGCAGCGCGTCGATGTCGAGACCGCTGTCGGTCTCGTCGAGGATCGCGAGGTCGGGTTCCATCAGGGCCATCTGCAGGATCTCGTTGCGCTTCTTCTCGCCCCCGGAGAAGCCCTCGTTGAGGTAGCGCTCCTGGAAGCGGTCGTCCATGCCGAGGCGCTTCGTCCACTCCATGAGCGCGAGGCGCACCTCGAGGATCGACAGGTCGCTGATGCCCTTGCGCACGGCCATGGTCTGGCGCAGGAAGTTGAGCACGCTGACGCCCGCGATCTCCTCGGGGTGCTGGAACCCGAGGAACATGCCCCGGGCGGCGCGCTCGTCGGTGGGCAGGGCGGTGACGTCCTCGCCCTTGAAGTGGATGCTGCCCGCCGTGACCTCGTACACCGGGTTGGCGAGGAGGGTGCTGGCGAGGGTCGACTTGCCCGAGCCGTTGGGGCCCATGAGGGCGTGGACCTCGCCCTCGGCGACCGTGAGGCTGACGCCCCGCAGGATCTCG
>Ga0302299_10003049_pt1 | contig 10201 bp, 8 predicted proteins | sample III_Fen_N3_4_FD_198795 | JGI IMG/M metagenome (GOLD analysis project Ga0302299, IMG submission 198795) | Peat permafrost microbial communities from Stordalen Mire near Abisko, Sweden - III_Fen_N3_4 | ecosystem: Environmental > Terrestrial > Soil > Wetlands > Permafrost | place: Sweden: Abisko...
TGGGCGAGGCGCTGGCACGGGCGCCGCGGCTGGCACTGACGCCCCCGGACCCGGTCGGCGTCGCCGATGCGTGGGAGCGCGTGCTGGGGCGCCTGGAGGCGGTCGGCGCCGCGGTCGAGAGTGAGCGCCCGGGCTCGGCGTGCTTCGAGGCACGCGGCCTGCGGCGGCTGCACGGCGGCTCGCTCGACGGCACCGTCGACGCGGTCCGCGCGGCGCTGCGGCTGCCCGCGCGGATCGGGGCGGGCCCCTCGCGCTTCTGCGCGGTCGCCGCCGCCACCCGCGCGCGCACGCGCCGTGCACACATCGTCCGCGGCGCGGAGGACCTGGCGGGCGAGCCGATCGGCCTGCTGCGCCGCCGCGCGGAGACCGCGCACCTGCCGGCCGCGCTGGAGCGCCTGGGGATCACGACGCTCGGCGCGGTCGCCGCCATGCCGCGGGCGGCGATGGCCGACCGCTTCGGCCCGGCCGGGATGCTCGCCCACGACCTCGCCCACGGACAGGACACGCCGCTGCGCCCGCGCGCGCCGCGGGAGGTGCTCGAGGAGACGCTCGACCTCGAGGAGTCCGCCTCCGGCGAGCAGCTCGAGCGCGCACTCGGCCTGCTCGTCGATCGCCTGCTCGCCCGCCCCGACCGTCACGGGCGGGTGCTGCGGGCCGCGGTCCTCTCGGCCCGGCTCGTCGAGGGCGGGACGTGGCGCGAGCGGGTCGTCTTTCGCGAGTCCACCGCCGATCCGCTGCGGATGCGCCTGGTGCTCACCGCGCGCCTGCGGCTGCTGCCCGCGCCGGCGGAGTCCCTGCGGCTGACCGCCGAGCAGCTCGGGGCGCCGCGGGCGGACGGGCCCGCGCTGTTCGAGGTCGACGCGGTGCGGCGGGCGGACCGGCTGAAGGAGGCGGTCCGCCAGGCGCGCGCCGCCGCCGGACCCGAGGCGGCGCTGCGGGTGCTCACGATCGACCCCGACTCGCGCATTCCCGAGCGGCGCACGGTGCTGACGCCGTTCGAGGGGTGAGCGGGGATGGTGCCGAGCGCCAGGCGGCTGGCGGAGCCGGCGGCCGCGCAGGTGCTGGCGGGTGCGGGCGGCCGCCCGATCGACGTGGACGGGCACGAGGTCATCGCGGTGCGCGAGTCGTGGCTCGTCGAGGATCGTTGGTGGACCGCGCGACCTTTGCGCCGCCGCTACTGGGAGGTCGTCACGATCGACGGTCACGACCTCGTCGTCTTCCGCGACCTCGTCGGAGGACGCTGGTTCCGCCACCGCTGACGCAGGCTCGGCGCTCCCTCGTGACGGTCTCGCGGTAGTCCCGTCACACGGTCCGCGACACGGTTGCCCGGTGCGGCTCGCGAGCGTGGAGGGGCAATCGACGATCGAGTACGCGGGGCTCGTGCTGGTCGCGGCGGCGGTGCTCGCCACGGGCGCCGCGGGTCTGCACCAGGTCGGGATCGCGGAGGCGCTGATCGGGCAGATCCAGCGGGCGATCTGCCGTGTCTCGGGCGGCGGGTGCCGCGCGGTGCCCGAGCCGTGCGTGGTCGCCTCGACGGCGACGCAGGACGACGCGAACGTGCGGATCGCGATCCTGCGCCTGCGCAGCGGGACGACCGTGCTGCGCGAGCGGCGCTCGGACGGCAGCGAACGGGTGACCCTTGTGCAGCGCACGAGCGGCGGCGCCGGGCTCGGCCTGGGCGCCGAGATCGGCGCGGGCACATGGATCCTGGGCGGGCGCGTGGACGGCTCGGTCGAGGCCCGCGGTGCGTCGGGGCGGGTCTGGACGCTGCATTCCACGCGCGCGGCCGACGCGCTCGTGCGCTTGATCGGGGCACGTCCGATCGTCCGCGGACGCACTCCGCGCGGGCCGCGCGCCCGTCCCGTGCCGCTGCCCCCGGCCGACGTCGTCTTCGGTGAGCACGGCCTCGGGGCGACGATCGCGGGCAACCTCGAGCGGGTCGGCCTGTCACTCGACGCCGAGGACCTCTTCTCGACCACGACGGATCGCCGCACCGGTGAGCGCACGCTGGTCATCCGTCGCCACAGCGACCTGCTCGGGACGCTCGGCGTGGCCGGTCCGCTCGGCGCCGAGGCCGGGCTGGGACGCGACGACCGGGCGGCGCTGGTCGTCGACGCGCGGGGGCGTCCGCTGCGCCTCACCGTGACCGCCGTCCAGCGCGTCCAGGCCGGCGTGCGGCTGCCCGGGCCGCTGCGCCTGCTGGTCGCGGGCCGGCTGCCGCTGCGCGAGGGCCGCATCGTTGTGGCCGAGCGCCGGCTCGATCTGTCCGACCCGGAGAACCTCGCCGCCGCGGGCGCCTACGTGCGGGCGCTGCACGACCCGGCGATTCGCCTGGCGTCGGCGTTCGCGGTCTCCGCCGCGCTGCGCCGGCGACTCGATGAGGCGGGGGAGACGCGCCTGCGCGTCTACGCGCTGAACGTCCGCCACAGCGGAGCCCACGGCGGGGTGGATCTGGGCGTCGGTCTCGGCGGCGGGTTCGAGCACGCCGTCGAGAGCACGCGCCTGATCGCCGCCGGGGAGCGCGAGGCGGGCGGCAGGTGGCGCACGCGCGACGACTGCCTGGTGGCGGCGTGAGCCGGATCGGTCTCATCTGCGCGACCGTTCCCCCGCCGCGTATGCGAACATGTGTTCGTGTCGTACGTCGAGCTCCATTGCCACTCGGCCTTCTCGTTTCTCGACGGGGCGTCGCTGCCCGACGAGCTCGTCACGGCGGCGGTCCGGAGCGGGCACACGGCGCTCGCGCTGACCGACCACGACACGGTCAGCGGCTCGATGGAGTTCGCGCAGGCCGCCCGGCAGGCCGGCCTGCGTGCGATCCACGGCGCCGAGCTCACGGTGCTCGACGGCCCCGGCATGCCGATCGAGGATGCCCGCCATCTGACGCTGCTCGTCCGCGACGCGCACGGCTGGACCAGTCTCTGCCGCCTGCTCACGCGCGCGTGGGCGCACACGCGGGAGACGGACGCGCGTCGCTCGCTCGGTATGCCGTCGGTGACGCTCGCCGACATCGAGGAGCACGCGGAGGGTCTCGTCTGCCTGAGCGGCTGCGCGCGCCGCGGCGTCCGTGACGAGCCGACGATGCGCCGCCTGCTGGCGGCGTTCGGCCGGGACGCGTTCCGGGTGGAGCTTCAGCGGCCGTTCGCCCGCCACGACCGCACACTGAATCGTGGCCTCGCTGCGCTCGCCGAGCGCCTGGGCGTGCCGTGCGTCGCGACCGGCAACGTCCACGCGCACACGTCGATGCGCGCGCGCCTGCAGGACACGCTGGTGGCCGTGCGCGAGCACACGACGCTCGACGCGTCCGAGCCGTTGCGGCGCGGCAACCACGCGCACGTCCTGACCACGCCCGCGGCGATGGCCGCACGCTTCGAGGACCATCCCGGCGCGGTCGCGGAGACGGCCAGGCTCGCCGAGACGCTGACGTTCGACCTCACGCACGACCTCGGCTACCGCTATCCCGGGGCCGAGGACTCGGGCGGCGATCGCGCGCTCGCCCAGGTCGCCCGCGCCAGCTTCGAGACGCGCTATGCGCCGGGACATCCCCTGCGCGACGAGGCGTCCGGGCGCCTCGACGAGGAGCTGGCGCTGATCGCCGAGCTCGGGCTGTCGGGCTTCTTCCTGCTGCACCGCGACATGCTCGAGCTCGCGCGCGAGGTGGCGGCCGAGGTCCGCGGCCCCGACACCGCCCGCGCGCTGCTGCCGCCGGGCCGCGGGCGCGGGTCCTCGGTCTCTTCGATCGTCTGTTACCTCACGGGCCTCTCGCACGTCGACCCGGTCGCGAACAAGCTCTTCCTCGGGCGCTTCCTCAACAACGAGATCACCGCGCTGCCGGACATCGATCTCGACTTCCCGCGCGATGTGCGCGAGCGGCTGATCCCGCGCATCCACGAGCGCTACGGCCGCGACAAGTCGGCGCTCGTCGCCGCCTTCCCGACCTACCGGGCACGCGGCGCGATCCGCGAGCTCGGCAAGGCACTCGGGCTGCCGCCGGGTGAGATCGAGCGCGTCGCACGCGGCTCGGAGGGCTGGTCGGCGCATGCGGTCGACCGCGACATCGTCACCGCGCTCGGGGCCGAGCGGCTCAGCTCCGACGGGCAGGCCGGCCGCTGGCGCCACCTCGCCGCACTCGCCGAAGAGGCGCACGGTCTGCCGCGCCATCTCTCCCAGCACTCGGGCGGGATGATCGTCGCCACGCGCCCGCTCGTGGACTGCTGCCCGGTCGTCCCCGCGGCGATGGAGGGCCGGCAGATCGCGATGTGGGACAAGGACTCGTGCGCCGACGCGGGCTTTCTGAAGATCGACCTGCTCGGCCTCGGGATGCTCTCCGCCGTCGAGCGTTGCGTCGAGCAGATCGCCGCGCGGCGCGGCGAGCGGATCGACCTCTCGCGGATCCCCTACGACGATCCCGCGGTCTACGAGATGATCCAGAGCGGCGAGACCACAGGGGTCTTCCAGATCGAGAGCCGGGCGCAGATCGCCTCGCTCGTGCGCACACGGCCGGAGAATCTCGACGACCTGACGATCCAGGTCGCGATCGTCCGCCCGGGGCCGATCCAGGGCGGGGCGGTCAACCCGTACATCGAGCGCCGCCAGCGCCTGCGCGTCGATCCCGGCTACCGGGTGCCCTACGAGCACCCGTCACTCGAGCCGGTGCTGCGCGACACGCTCGGCACGATCATCTTCCAGGACCAGGTGATCGAGGTCGCGATGGCCTTCGCCGGCTTCTCCGCCGGAGAGGCCGAGGGGCTGCGCCGCGCGATGAGCCGCAAGCGCTCCGCCGCGGCACTCGAGTCGCATCACCAGCACTTCGTCGAGGGGGCGGTCGCGCGCTGGGACGACGTCGACGAGCCGCTCGCCGAGCGGATCTTCACGATGATCGCGGGCTTCTCCGGGTTCGGCTTCCCCAAGGCGCACGGCGCTGCGTTCGGCCTGCTCGCCTACCAGTCGACCTGGTTGCGGGTGCACTACGGCCCGGAATTCCTCGCCGCGCTGCTCGACGAGCAGCCGATGGGCTTCTATCCGCCGGATGCACTCGTCCACGAGGCGCAGCGGCGCGGCATCGACGTGCTGGCGCCCGATGTCAACGCCAGCGGGGCGGGCTGCACCGTGACGCCGGAGGGGGCGGTCCGGCTGGGGCTCGGGCACGTCCTCGGGGTGAAGGGCGACGAGGTGCGGGCGCTGGTCGCCGAGCGGGAGACCGGGGGCGCCTTCGACTCACTGGAGGACCTGGCCTCGCGCGCCGGGATGGGGAGGCCGTCGCTGGAGAAGCTCGCCTGGTCGGGCTCCGCCGACGGCCTCGCCGGCGAGCATCGCTACGCGCGGCGCGAAGCCCTGTGGCGCCTGGGCATCGCCGCGCCGCCCGTGGCCACCGGGCGTCACGGCACGCAGCTCTCCCTCGCACTCGACCTGCCCGCCGCGCCGTCGCTCGATCCGCTCGGCGACTGGGACGCGATGATCGCCGACTACGCGACGACCGGGCTGACGACACAGGCGCATCCGCTGAAGCTGCTGCGTCCCGGGCTCGTCGCGCGGAAGACCGTGACGAGCGCGGAACTCGGTCGCATCGCGCATGCCACCCGCGTGCGGATCGGCGGCCTGGTCGTCGCCCGTCAGCGCCCGGGCACCGCCGGCGGCGTCTGCTTCATGCTGTTGGAGGACGAGCACGGGACGATCAACCTCGTCGTCCCGCCCGCCGTCTACGAGCGTCACCGGCTGGTGGTGCGCACCGAGCCGCTGGTGCTCGCCGAGGGCGTTCTGGAGCGCTACGCCGCCGGTGGCGGCGCCGTGAACGTGCTGGTGCGACGCCTTCACGCGCTCGACGCGCCCGATCGCCCGGTCGCGGAGATCAAGGACTTCTCGCCGCTCGACGAGCGCGAACACGAGCGCCGGGCACAGAGTCCGCCCGCTGCGGCGGCCGCTGGAGGGGGTGCCGGATTCCGGGCCGTGGCGCCGCCCGTCATGTCCTTTGCCCAGGGCCGCAGGCGCTGAGGCCGCCTGGCGCGGGGACGTTCAGGACGCCTTCCGGGGCCCTCTCGGTGTAACGTGCGGCGCCGATGATCGCCATCGCATTCCTCGTCGCCGCCTTCCTGCTCGTGGGCGGCGCGGTCGTCGCAGCCGCCTTCACCGGGGGCCGCCGCCGCAAGAACTCGGCAGGACCCTCCCGGGGCGCCAGCCGGCTGCTCTACACCGGCGTGGCGATCGTCTGCATCGGGATCGGGCTGGGTCTTCCCCTGCTGCTCCTGATCAACAACGCCGCCGACGCCGACCGCACGACGGTCGGCGGGGTGGACCTGACGGCGACGCAGGCCAAGGGCCGCGAGCTCTTCGCCGGCAACTGCGCGACCTGTCACACCCTTCAGGCGTCCAACTCCGTGGGCGTCACCGGCCCGAACCTCGACGTGCTGCGCCCCGCCGCCGGCCTGGTCGAGAACGCCATCCTCGTCGGGCGCGCCCGCGGGGCCGGCAACATGCCGGTCGGCCTGCTGACCGGGGACGACGCCAAGGCCGTCGCCGACTATGTCGCCGCCGTCGCCGGCCGCGGTCATGTCCAGATCACCGAGCCGGGCTCCGCCAAGACGACGACCACGCCGGCGGCTCCCGCAGCTCCCGCGGCGCCCGCCGCACCCGCGGCGACCACGCCCGCAGCGCCCGCCACACCCGCGGCGCCCGCGAGCGGCGGTTCGACGCAGGCGTCCGCCGCAGGCAAGACCGTCTTCACCGCGAACTGCGCCAGCTGCCACACCCTCAAGAGCGACAACGCGAGCGGCCAGGTCGGGCCGAACCTCGACACGCTCAAGCCGGATGCGGCGACGGTCACGAAGCAGGTTCTCAACGGCGGCGGCGGGATGCCGCCGTTCAAGGGCCAGCTGACCGACAAGCAGATCGCCGACGTCGCGGCCTTCGTCGCGGCGACCGCCGGCTCCTGATCGCCCCCGCGGGACGGCACGCCGCCGCCGCGCCCGCTAGCCTCGTACGTGACAGAAACCGCTGAGTCCGTGTGACCCAGGCAGCCGAAAGCGCCTGGGGATCGCGGAGCGGGGGACCCACGACTTGGGGCGAATCGCCGGGCGACCGGTGTAGCGCGACTCTTTCTGCGCGAGCCCGTCAGCTAACCCCGTAGGCCGACGAAAGAGGACCCCATGTCACAGCCGGAGGCCCGCGCCTGGTGGGCCGATGTCGAGGACCTACGGGAGCGGATCGAGCTTCGCCGCGAGGCCGAGGACCGCACGCCGGCCCCCGTCGCGGCCGTTCCGCGCGTCGCCGCTCCCCGCCGGACCGTGCAGATCACCGGCCGGCCCGTGTCGGCACCCGCGCCGCGCCCGCTCGTCACGTCGCGGCAGCGGCCGACCCGCGTGATGGACGCCGCGACCCGGCGCCCGGACCGCATCGCCGGCTGGGCCGCACTGCTCGGGCTCGTGCTCGTGCTCGTCTCGACCGCCACGCACTGACGCTGGCCCGGACGGCCCTCGCGGCCGTACTGCAGGAAGACCCGGCGATCGGACCCTTGCGCACACCTGTAGGCTTACGAAGAGTAAGCGTTTAGAAGCAGGACGCTCAGGGCAAGGACCGCTCAACCCGCCGTCTTTCTGAGGAACAGCCATGACTGCCATCAGCCGCTTTCCCGTCCATGATGAGCTCAGCGCTCCGGAGGGCTCCGTGCCCGTCCTGCGCGGTGCGCTCGCAACCGCCGGCCAGCTCCCGAACTTCCTCGGCGTGCTCGCCGGCTCACCCGCAGCGCTCCGCGGATACGCGCGGCTGCGCTCGGAACTGCGCCACGGCGCGCTCGAACCGCGCACGCTCGAGCGGATCTCGCTCGCCGTTGCGGAGCACCGCGGGTCCGACCCGGGCATCGCGATGCACAGCAAGTCCGCGCGCCTCGCGGGCATGTCGTTCGACGAGATCGCAGCGGCCAGGCGCTTCACGTCGGCCGACGAACATGAGCAGGCGCTGCTGAGCTACCTGCGCTCGCTGATCGAGGAGCGCGGCCGGCCTCCGGTCCATCTCCACGAGGAGGCGCGCGAGGCCGGCTGGACCGACGAGCAGCTGCTCGAGGCGATCGCGTTCGTGGCGCTCGAGACGTTCACGGCGCTGATCAACGTCGCCGGCGACGTGCCGGTCGACGGGTCCACCGAGCAGGGCCGCCTGATGGCCGCCTGAGAGGCGCCGGCCGGCCGCTCACCATGGAGGTCAGCCCGCACCACGCCGCAGCACCCGCGCCGCCCCCCGTCCAGATCGGGCGCGGCCCGGGCGGCTGCTGCCCGTACTACCACGAGGCGGTCGAGCTGATCGGCCGCCGCTGGACCGGGGCGATCATCGCGGTGCTGCTGAGTTCGCCCGAGCCGCTGCGGTTCTCGGAGATCGGCGCGGCGGTGCCGCAGCTGTCGGACCGCCTGCTGTCCGAGCGGATCAAGGAGCTCGAGCGCCGCGGCCTCGTCGTGCGCGACGACGCCCCGGGCGCGCCCGCACGCACGGGCTACCGGCTCAGCGCGATGGGCCGCGACCTGGAGCCGGCACTGAACGAGCTCTCGCACTGGGCCCGGCGCTGGCTCGCCTGCTGACCCGTCGTCGCGGCCGCGGAAGCACTCATCTAGGGTGCCGGACATGGCAGCCGACCCGACGCCCACCACCGCCGACGACGTCAAGGCGATCTGCGAGGAACGCAGCATCCGCTTCATCCGCTTCTGGTTCACCGACATCCTCGGGCAGCTGAAGTCGTTCTCGATCGGCAAGGACGAGCTCGACGACGCGTTCGAGGGCGGCATGGGTTTCGACGGCTCCTCGATCACCGGCTTCAACGCGATCGAGGAGTCGGACATGATCGCGATGCCCGACCCGTCCACGTTCGCAGTCCTGCCCTGGCGCCCCGAGGAACAGGGCGTCGGCCGGATGTTCTGCGACGTGCTGACGCCGGAGCGCACCCCCTACGAGGGCGATCCGCGGCACGTGCTGCGCCGCGCGCTGCAGCGCGCGGAGGGCATGGGCTTCGACCGCTTCAACGTCGGGCCGGAGCTCGAGTACTTCCTCTTCAAGGACAAGAACGGCACCGAGGTCCTCGACGAGGGCGGCTACTTCGACCTCACGACGCTCGACGCGGGCTCCGACGTGCGGCGCGAGACCGTCCTCGCGCTGGAGCAGCTCGGCATCCACGTCGAGTACAGCCACCACGAGGTCGGGCCCAGCCAGCACGAGGTCGACATGCGCTACGCCGGCGCACTGAAGATGGCCGACGACTGCATGACCTACCGGATCACGGTCAAGGAATACGCGATGAAGTACGGCTGGCATGCGACGTTCATGCCGAAGCCGCTGTTCGGCGAGAACGGCTCCGGCATGCACACGCACATGTCGCTGTTCAAGGGCGGCCGCAACGCCTTCTTCGACGAGAACGACGCGTACTACCTCAGCGACATCGGCAAGGCGTTCATCGCGGGGCAGCTGCGGCACGCGCGCGAGATGAGCGCGATCTTCGCCCAGTGGGTGAACAGCTACAAGCGCCTCGTGCCCGGCTACGAGGCTCCGGTCTACGTCGCATGGTCACGGCGCAACCGCTCAGCGCTCGTGCGCGTGCCGCTCTACCACCCCGGGAAGGAGCAGGCGACGCGGATGGAGCTGCGCTGCCCCGACCCGGCGTGCAACCCGTATCTGACGTTCGCGGTGCTCCTGCACGCCGGCCTCGAAGGCATCGAGAAGGGCTACGAGCTGCCCGAGCCGATGGAGCAGAACCTCTACCACCTCGCGTCGGACGAGCGCCGCAGGCTGGGGATCGAGCAGCTGCCCGAGACGCTGGGTGAGGCGATCGACCTGGCGGCCGACAGCGAGCTGGTGCTGCGCGCGCTGGGCGAGCACACGTTCAACCGCTACGTCGAGATCAAGCGCCAGGAGTGGGAGGACTACCGCGTGCAGGTCACGCAGTGGGAGCTCGACCGCTACCTGCCGGTGCTCTAGCGGAACGTCGTGATGACCGTCGTGCTGCCGGTGAGGCGCGGCGTGGCCTTGGGGTGATACCGCGGCTCGAAGTCGACCTGGACGCGCCACTTGCCCGCAGGCACGGTGCGTGCCGGGATGCCGGGCGCCTTGCGCTTCAGCGTTCCGCACGGGCCCTGCGGCACCCCGAAGCGGTAGTTGGCGTACGTCCTGCCGTTATGGCGGAAGTGGCCGTAGATCGGCTTGCCGGGCTGCTGGAAGAGCCCGCTGAACTTCC
>Ga0302299_10003052_pt1 | contig 10199 bp, 6 predicted proteins | sample III_Fen_N3_4_FD_198795 | JGI IMG/M metagenome (GOLD analysis project Ga0302299, IMG submission 198795) | Peat permafrost microbial communities from Stordalen Mire near Abisko, Sweden - III_Fen_N3_4 | ecosystem: Environmental > Terrestrial > Soil > Wetlands > Permafrost | place: Sweden: Abisko...
CGCCCCGGGCGCCGGCGGGTTGCGGGTGATGGCGTGGAACGACACCGACCACGGGTCGGCCAGCACGGCCACCTCGTCGGGGATCTGGTCGGGCACGGCGAAGGCCATGCTCTGGTGCGCGGGCAGGCGCTCGGCGAAGCCACCGGTGGCCTCGACCGCGTTGCCGGTGTGGATGCCCGGCGACAGGCGGCCGGCGTGGAAGTTGGCGCAGATCGAGTAGTCGCCGCGCGCGCAGGCCGGGCACAGGGGCGTCACGCCGCGGGGCCGGCAGCCCAGGTTGGGGTAGAGCACGACGCGCTGGCCGAGGTCGAGGTCGCGCACGGCGGGGCCCGCGGCATCGACGACGCCGACGACCTCGTGGCCGAGCACCTGCGGGAACGAGATGAAGGCGGTCATGGGGTTGTCGTCGGCGTCGCCGAAGTCCATGAGCACCTGCTTGGAGTCCGAGCCGCAGATCCCGGTGAGGCGGTTGCGCAGCACCATCCAGTCGTCGGCCACGATCGGCGGGTCGTCGAGCTCGACCAGCGCCATCGGCACGGTGCTCAGGTTGCGCAGCAGCCGCGGTGCGTCGTCGGGCAGCACCTCGGGCCACGGCTCGGGTTCGGTCAGGAACTGCAGCGCCTTCACGGGCCGCTCTCCTCTCGGGTCGTGCTCGGCTGCTCGGCGGTCAGGAACGCCACCGCCGAGGCCAGGTAGGTGTCGATGTCGCCGGTCTTGAACTCGGCGACGGCCTGCAGGTCGGGTACGTAGGTCTCGAAGCGGTCGCTGGTCATCGCGTCGCAGATCGCCGCCGCGACGGTGGTCGGTGGTTCGAGCGGGCCGTCGTAGGGCGCGGGATCGTTGCCCGGCTGGTCCCAGATCTCGGTGTCGATGGCGCCGGGGGTGATGAGGCGGACCTCGACCCCGGTCGACCACAGGTCCATGGCCATGGCCTCGGACCAGCCCGAGAGCGCGAACTTCGAGGCCACGTAGGCGGCCTCGTGGGCGATGCCGATGCGCCCGCCCAGGCTCGACACGTTGACGATGACCCCGTGGTCGCGCTCGAGCATCCGGGGCAGCACGGCCAGGCCCATGGCCACCGGCGAGAGGTAGTTCGTGCGCATCACCGCGTCGACGGTGGCGACGTCGAGCTGCGGGACGGGCCGGCGCATCGGGATCGCCGCGTTGTTCACCAGCGCATCGAGACCGTCGAGCGCGTCCCACGCCTCGAGCGCGAGTCGGGCCGCGGCGTCGGGATCGGACAGGTCGACGCTCCACCACCGGTGGCCGCGTCCCGGAGCCACCGCTTCGCATCGGTCGAGCACGTCGACCAGGCGATCGGCTCGGCGGGCGACGATCCCCACCGTCGCCCCCCGCTCGGCCAGCATCGGGGCCAGCGCGGCGCCGATGCCCGACGAGGCGCCGGTGACCAGCACCCGAGCCCCGTCCAGCCCGGCCAGCGCGGTCATCGTTCCCCGACCTCGACCACCTGGCCGACGTCGACCGCCTCGACCGCGTCGATGGGAGGGACGAGGTTGCGCTTGAGCACCTTGCCGTTGGCGTTGCGGGGCAGCTCGTCGAGGAACCAGATCGCCCGCGGCACCTTGTAGTCCGCCAGCCGCTCGGCACAGAACTCGCGGAGCTCGTCGGCATCGAGGTCGCTGCCCTTGCGGGCCACCACGAAGGCCCCGACGTCCTCGCCCAGCACCTCGTGGGGGATGCCGACGACCGCGGCCTCGAGCACCCCGACGTGCTCGTACAGCACGTTCTCGACCTCGCCCGCGCTGATGTTGTTGCCTCCCCGGATCACCACGTCCTTGGCCCGACCGACGATGTAGAGGTAGCCGTCCTCGTCGAGCCGGCCGAGGTCACCGGAGCGCAGCCACGTCCCCGACCAGGTGCGGGCCGTGGCCTCGGGGTCGCCGTAGTACTCGCGATGGTCCTCGCCCACCCCGATCAGCACCTCGCCGACCTGCCCGGCCGGCAGCGGCTCGCCGGCGTCGTCGGCGATGCGGATCTCGGTCGGGGGCAGCGGCATGCCGACCGAGCCGGGTCGACGGGCCAGCTCGCCGGGCGGCAGGTAGGTGAAGGCGGTGCCGGCCTCGGTCATCGAGTAGTTGTTCGTGACCATCGCGTTCGGGATCAGCTCGGCCATCGCCTGGTGCAGGTTCGGTGGCAGCGGAGCCGATCCGATCGACAGCAGCGTCAGGCTCGACAGGTCCGCGGTGCGGCTGCGCTCGTCGGCCAGCAGCAGCTGCACCATGGCCGGGACCAGGAACGCGCTGGTCGGCCGCTCCCGCTCGACGACGTCGATCCACGCGGCCACGTCGAAGCGGGGGAGGTAGAGCCCGCGCATGCCCATCTTCATCGGGTTGAACACGAAGCTGAGGCCGGCGAAGGTCGACAGGGGCGAGCAGTGGATCCACGCCGCTCCCGTCCAGGCCTTCTCGCCGTTGGCGATCATGTGCGTGTTGCGGTGACGGACCGCTACGCCCTTGGCTCGCCCGGTCGTACCCGAGGTGTACATGATGTCGGCCAGGTCGCCGTCCTCGACGTCGACTTGGAACGGATCGTCGGTGTGGGCCGTCAGATCGGCCCACTGCTCCAGGTCGTCGGCCGCGATCAGCTCGAGCGCGCATCGGGAGGTCGTGCACGCCTCGGCCACGACCGGGGCCAGCCGCAGCGAGGTGATGGCCGCGACCGGTCGGGCGTCCTCGACGATCCCGGCGAGCTCGTGCGCCGTCAGCCGCACGTTCGACGGCACCGCCACCGCGCCGGCCTTGTGGATGGCCGCGTAGGTCGTGATCCAGCGCAGGAGGTGCACGTCGTCGAGGTGGAGGAGCACGCGATCGCCGCGTCCCACGCCGGCCGCGACGAGGCCACGGGCCTCGCGGTTGGACGTCGCGTCCCAGTCGGCAAAGGTGAGCGTGGCTCCCGAGGTGACCTGGGTGTAGGCCGGCTCGGTGCCGTGCTCGGCCGCCATCCATCGCAGCTGATCGACCTGAAGCGACATGGCCGTCCTCCCCCTGAGCTGGACGCCGCACCCGGTGTCGACAGCCCGCAGACGATACATTGCCGGGCTGACGCAAGCGTCAGAAAGGCCCGGGCTCCCACACCCTCGAACTGGTAGCGATCCGTGCGCCGTCGGCGCGTACCGATCGCTACCAGTTCGGGATCACGGTGGTGGATCGGTCCGGGCCCGGGGGAGCAGCAGGGGACCAGCAGGGCAGCACCAGGGGAGCAGATGGCACTCGAGGTCACGGTCGGCATCGACATCGGCACGACGTCGGTCAAGGCGCTCGCGGTCGACGGCGAGGGCAGGGTGGTGGCCAGCAGCCGGGTCGGCCACGAGCTGCTGGCGTCGCGAGCCGGCGAGCTGGCCCACCCGGCGAACGCGGCGTGGCACGACGGCGTGCTCGAGGCGCTGGCCCGCCTGCAGACCGGGATCGAGGAGCTCGACATCCGGGCCATCGACGTGGCGGCCATGGTCCCGTCGTTGTGCGCGGTGGATGCGGCCGGCCGTCCGATCTCCCCGGGCCTGCTCTATGGCGACGACCGGGGCGCCGGGTCCGGCAGCCAGGCCGACGGATCGTCCGACGAGATGGTGCGGTTCCTCGAGTGGCTGGCGCGGGCGCATCCCGAGGCGGCCGGGTTCTGGCCGGCCCAGGCCGTGGCCAACGCCGCCCTCAGCGGCATCGGGGCCATCGACACCGTCGTGGCCTACACGGCGATGCCGCTGTTCGACCTGCACGGGTGGGACGTCGCGGTCGCCGCCGGCGCCGGGGTAGACGACGTCGGGCGGCTGCCGGTGATCGTGCCGGGGTCCGATGCGGTCGGTCGGGTCGAGTCCGCCGGTGGCGCGCTGCTCGGGGGCGGCACGATCGATGCCCTGGGCGAGCAGCTGGTCGCCGGAGCCGCCGGCGAGGGCGACATGCTCGTGATCCTCGGGTCGACGCTGATCGCGTGGGCGGTGACGCCGGGCTGGCCCGAGGTCGAGGGCCTCTGGACGGTCCCCAACACCGCACCGGGCACCGCGCTGATCGGTGGCCCGTCGAACGCCGGCGGCCTGTTCGTGAACTGGGTGGGTCGCGCGCTCGGTGTCGATCTCTGGAAGGGCATGCCGCGGCCCGACGACCCCGGACGGGTGCCGGTCTGGCAGCCCTACCTGCGGGGCGAACGGGTGCCGTTCCACGATCGCGACCGGCGAGCGTCGCTGCACGATCTCGACATCGGGATGGATGCCGGAGCCATCGTCCGGGCCGCCCACGAGGCCTCGGCGTTCGCCGTGCGCCACCAGCTCGACCTGGCCGGGGTCGACCCCACCCGGATCGTGGCGACCGGCGGAGGCGTGCGCGACGCGGCCTGGGTGCGGGCGCTGGCCGACGGCACCGGGCTGCCGGTCGATGTGGTGGCGGTGCCCGAGGGCGGCGCGCTCGGTGCCGCGTGGCTGGCCCGCCAGGTGGCCGGGCTGGAGCAACCCGGGGCCGACGCCGGTCGGTGGGTCCGCACCGACCACCGGGTCGAGCCCGACCCGCGCTGGGCCGGGGCCACCGCCGGGCGCTACGCCCGGTACCGGGAGCTGGCCGGATGACCGCCGACGCCGCCAGGACGACCGCCACACCCGTCGACGGGCAGCTCGCCCCGGCTGATCCGGCTGATCTGGCTGATGCGGCTGATGCGGCTGCTGCTGATCCGCAGGTCGATCCCGAGGTGGGGGAGGTCCGCTTCACGGTGATCTCGGTCGACGACCACGTGGTCGAGCCCCCGCACCTGTTCGAGGGTCGCATGCCCGCCGCGCTCGCCGACCGGGCGCCCTACGTCAAGACGACCTCGAAGGGCCACGAGATCTGGGTGTTCGACGGGCAGGCGTATCCGCAGGTGGGGCTCAACGCGGTGGTCGGCCGCCCCAAGGACGACTCGCCGATGGAGCCGGTGCGGTTCGACCAGATGCGGCGGGGCTGCTGGGATCCGGCGGCGCGGGTGGCCGACATGGACCGGGCCGGCATCTGGGCGTCGGTCAGCTTCCCCAGCCAGATCACCGGCTTCTGCGGCGCGGTCTACTCCGGCTGCTCGGACCCGGAGCTCGGGCAGGCCTGCGTGCGGGCGTGGAACGACTGGCTCTTCGACGAGTGGTGCTCGGCCCACCCCGGCCGGTTCGTGCCCATGGGCATCACCTACCTGGCCGACGCCGAGCAGGGGGCCGCCGAGATCCGCCGCAACGCCGATCGCGGCTTCGTGGCCGTGACCCTGCCCGAGCAACCCCACCGGCTCGGCTTCCCGTCGCTGCACTCCGGCTGGTGGGACCCGGTGCTGGCCGCCTGCGTCGAGACCGGCACGGTGATCTGCCTGCACGTCGGCAGCTCGGGGATGATGGACCTGGCGCTCGACGGACCGCTCGTCGAGGTGGCGGCCACGCTGTTCTCGTCGCTGTCGCTGACCGCCTGCGTCGACTGGCTGTGGTCGGGCGTGGCCCTGCGGTTCCCGGACCTGCGCATCGCCATGAGCGAGGGCGGCATCGGGTGGGTGCCGATGCTGGCCGACCGCCTCGACTACATCCACGACTGGTCGGGTCACGGTCGTCACGCCTGGCCGTCCGCCGAGCTGACGCCGACCGAGGTGCTGCTGCGGAACTTCTGGTTCTGCTCGCTCGACGACCCGTCGATCTGGCCGATCCGGGACCGCATCGGCGTCGACCACATCATGGTGGAGGTCGATTACCCGCATGCCGACTCGACGTGGCCCGACACCCAGGACTTCCTGGCGCAGCGGCTGGCGGGCCTGCCGGTCGACGATCAGCGCCGGGTCTGCCACCTGAACGCGGCGTCGCTCTTCCGCCATCCCCTGCCCCCCGACCCGCTGCCACGTGCCGAGCACGCGGCCTGACCGGAGATCCCCACCATGCCGACACGTGATCCGTCGAACCTGTCCCGTCCGCGACGTCGACGGCGTCGGTGGGGGGACAGGTCGCGCGCTCGGCGGGTGGTCGGCTGATGGGGATCGGGCTGAGCGATGACCACGTCGAGCTGGCCACGACCGTGCGCCGTTGGGTCACGGCGCGCGACCTGACGCGCGTGGCCCGCCTCGCCCTCGACGCGCCCGACGGCGAGCTGCCGCCGTTCTGGTCCGAGCTGGGCGACCTCGGCTGGCTCGGCCTGGCCGTGGCGGAGGACCACGGCGGTCAGGGCTACGGGCTGCCCGAGCTGGTGGTCGTGCTCGAGGAGCTGGGGCGGGTCTGCGCGTCGGGTCCGATCCTGTCGACGGTCGTGGCGGCGACCGCGATCGATCGGTGGGGTGTGGATCGCAGCCTCGCGGCCGAGCTGGCCTCGGGTGCGCTCGTCGGCGGGTTCGCCGCGTCCTCCGACCTGCACGTCGACGCCGCGGGCGTCGTCAGCGGCGTCGCCGGTGCGGTGTGGGGCGGGCTGTCGGCCGGCCGCTTCGTGCTGCCGGTGCGATCGAGCGTCGGCGGATCCGTGCGGTGGTGCGTGGTCGATCGGGCCGACGTGGAGGCGCGCCCGCTGCCCGGCTTCGATCCGACCAGCCGCCTGACCGAGGTCCGCATCGACGGCGTGGAGCTGCCGGCCGATCGGTGGCTCGTCCTCGCCGAGGATGGCGGATCAGGGGGACCAGGTGGACCGGGTGGATCAGGTGGATCAGGTGGAGCGGCCGACCCGGCCCGGCTGGCCGAGGTGCTGGGCGGGGCGATGGCCGTCGGCGTGGCGGACTGGTGCGTCGCCACCGCGGCCGAGTACGCCCAGGTGCGTGTGCAGTTCGGTCGGCCGATCGGGCAGTTCCAGGCGGTCAAGCACCGGTGCGCCAACATGCTCGTCGCCCTCGAAGCGGCCCGCGCCGCGGTGTGGGACGCGGCTCGGGCCTTCGACGAGGTCGACGAGCCGGGGTGGGCGGTCGCCCAGGGCGTGGCGGCCGCGCTGGCCACCGAGACCGGCTTCCGGTGCGCCAAGGACTGCATCCAGGTGCTGGGCGGCATCGGCTACACGTGGGAGCACGACGCCCACCTCTACCTGAAGCGGGCCACCTCGCTGCGTTCCCTCCTGCCGGTGCCGGCCGCGGCCCGGGCCCGCATCGCCGCCGCGGTGGCCGCCGGGGACATCCGGACGATGTCCATCGAGCTGCCGGCCGAGGCGGAACCGGCCCGGGCCCGGACCCGGGAGCTGGTCGAGGACCTGCGCCGGATCGACAAGGCGCAGTGGCGGGCGACCCTGGCCGACACCGGCTACCTCGTGCCGCACTGGCCGGTGCCGTGGGGGCTCGACGCCACCCCGATCGAGCAGCTGGCCATCGACGCCGAGCTGAAGGAGGCCCGCGTCCGGCGCGATCACCTGCAGATCGCCGGCTGGGTGCTGCCCACGCTGATCGGCCACGGCAGCGCCGAGCAGCAGGAGCGGTTCATCCGACCGTCGCTTCGGGCCGAGCTCACGTGGTGCCAGATGTTCTCCGAACCCGGGGCCGGCAGCGACCTGGCCTCGCTCACCACGGCGGCGACCAAGGTCGACGGCGGCTGGTCGATCACCGGCGAGAAGGTCTGGACCACGATGGCCGATCGGGCCGACTGGGCGATCTGCCTGGCCCGCACCGATCCCGACGCGCCCCGCCATGACGGCATCGGGTGCTTCCTCGTCGACATGACGACCCCGGGGATCGAGGTGCGGCCGTTGCGGGAGCTGACCGGCATGGCCATGTTCAACGAGATCTCGCTGGTCGACGTGTTCGTGCCCGACGACTGCCTGGTCGGCGGCCCGACCGAGGGCTGGACGTGCGCCCGCACCACCCTGGCCAACGAGCGGGTGTCGATGGCCTCGGGTTCGTCCTTCGGGCCGGGCGTGTCGGCCCTGTTCGACCTGGCCCGCACCCGAGGGCTGCTCGACGACCCGCTCGTCGCCGATCGGCTCGGCGGCCTGGTCGCCGCCGCCCACACCATCGCCATGCTCGGCGTGCGCACAACGCTGCGGGCGCTCGGCGGCGGTCAGCCCGGGCCCGAGGCCAGCGTGCGCAAGCTCCTCGGCGTCGAGCACGAGCAGGACGTGCAGGAGGAGGGCCTGGCGCTCCTCGGCCCGGCCGCGGTCACCGGCGAGGGCGACGGCGCGATCTGGGCCGCCGGCTTCCTCGGCAACCGGGCCTTGTCGATCGCCGGCGGCACCAGCGAGATCCAACGCAACGTCATCGCCGAACGCCTCCTCGGCCTCCCCAAGGACGCCTGAGGCCAACCTCCCGAACATCGTCGAGGTTGCGCTACGCGTGTTCGCTGCGGGCGGCGGCGAGCGCGGCGGAGACGGCACCGGTGGTGGCCGCCTTGAGGTCGCGGCCGAGGCGGGCCAGCAGGCGCACCCGGGTCGGGTTGCCGGCGACGAACCGGGCCACCGCGCCGAGGTCGGGGGCGCCGTCGGGCCGGGTGAGGCCGAGGATCGCATCGTCGACCGAGGGGTCGAAGGCGTCGTCGCTGATGCCCCGGAACACCGACCAGCGACAGCCCTGGTCCTCGCACACCCGACCGATGGCGGCGGTCTCCATGTCGATGGCGGCGGCGCCGGCGTCGCGCAGGCGGCCCAGCTCGTCCTGGTCGGTGATGAAGTCGTCGCTGGTGAGGAGGCGCCCGTGCGGGACGGACGAGCCCAGCGGCGAGGGTCGCAGCTCGCGCCCGCTGGCCAGGTCGACCACCACCTCGGGTACGACCACGTCGCCGACCGACACGTCCGATCCCAGTCCTCCGGCCACGCCGATGACGATGACGTGGTCGACGGCGTGGGACGCCAACAGGTGCCGGGTGCGGGTCGCGGCCCGGGCGGTGCCGATGCCGGTCAGCAGGGCGACGACGGTCCGGTCGTCCAGCGATCCGGTGTGCACGGCGTCGAGGCCCCGGCCCGAGGCGGCCAGCGACAGCGCCTGCTGCAGCGGCTTGAGCTCGGACGGCATCGGCGCCAGGAACCCGAGGGCGGTCGGTGAGGCGCTCACGTGGGACCACCAGTGCCGGCCGCCCCGGTGATGAGCTCCACGGCGGCGGCCCGGGGGAGCTTGCCCAGCTCGTTGAACGGCAGCGCATCCACCACCACGACCAGGTCGGGGAGCTTGAACGGGGCGAGGTCGGACCGGCACCAGTCGCGCAGCTCGTCGCGGGTCGGCGGGGCCAGGCCGGATCGCACGACGACGGCCACCCCGACCCGATGGCCGAGCTCCGGGTCGGGCACGCCGGCGACGACCACGTCGGCCACCGAAGGATGGGCCCGTACCCGGTCCGCGACCTCGGCCGGCGGGAACTTCTCGCCGCCCCGGTTGATGGTGTCGCTCGTGCGCCCGACGGGATAGAGGTAGCCATCGGCGTCCCGGCGAGCGAGGTCGCCGGTGTGCAGCCAGCCGTCGTCGAGCCCGGTCCCCGATGCCGGCACGACCTGCGTCGAGCGGACCCAGATCTCGCCCACCACATCGGGCTCGACCGGTGTGCCGTCGGGTCCGACGACCTCGACCTCGACCCCGGGCAGCGCCCGGCCCACCGACCCGATGCGTCGGGGGTCGCGGTGGTCGGCCGGGGACAGACTCGTGTACGCACCGATGGTCTCGGTCTGCCCGAACGTGTTGGCGAACCCGACGTCGGGCCACTGCTCGAGCGCCCGCTCCACGAGCGCGACCGGCGCCGCGGCCGCGCCGTAGGAGAGCATCCGCAGCGACGAGGTGTCGGTGCCGGCCAGGTCGGGGTGGTCGAGGATGCGGGCCAGCATGGCCGGCACCACGAAGGCGCTGGTCACCCGGTGCTCGGCGACCAGGGCCAGCCAGCGGCCGGCGTCGAAGCGGGGCAGCACGACGGTCGTGTCCCCGCCGTAGAGGCTGACGAACAGCCCGAGCAGGCCGCCGACGTGGAACGACGGCGCGCACATCAGGCTTACGTTGACCGGTCGGTCCGCGTCGAACGGCGGGCGGTAGGCCCGGATGCGCTCGAGTGCAGCGCGGTGGGAGAGCGGCACCGCCTTGGGCAGCCCCGTCGTCCCGCTGGTGAACAGCACCACGGCAGCCGCGTCCCCGCCGGCCGCCGGTGCGGCTCCGGCCGCCTCGCCTCCACCCCCGTCGCCTCCACCCCCGTCGCCTCCGCCCGTCGACCGGTCGGGCCGGTCGAGGATCGTGCCGTCGGGGCCGAGCGCGGCCGCCAGGTGCTCGCGCCCGTCAGCACCGGCGACGCCGACGAGCCCGCTGGCCGAGACCTCGACCAGCTGGGC
>Ga0302299_10003053_pt1 | contig 10198 bp, 11 predicted proteins | sample III_Fen_N3_4_FD_198795 | JGI IMG/M metagenome (GOLD analysis project Ga0302299, IMG submission 198795) | Peat permafrost microbial communities from Stordalen Mire near Abisko, Sweden - III_Fen_N3_4 | ecosystem: Environmental > Terrestrial > Soil > Wetlands > Permafrost | place: Sweden: Abisko...
CGTGATCGAGACCTCGGCATCGTGCTCGGCGTGCACGTGGATCTTGACCTTGTGGATGCCCACGGTCTTGATCGGCGCGTCGAGCTTGACGGCCTTCTCCTCGAAGGGCCAGCCCTGCGCGGCGAGCAGCTGCACCACCAGCGCCGGGTTGAGCGAACCGTAGAGGTGTCCGGACTCGTCGGCCTTCATCTTCGTCACCAGGGCGACGGCGGAGAGCGCCTGCACCTTGGCCACGATCTCGGCCGTCTTCTGGGCTTCCTCGGCGTCGAGTTTGACCCGGCGCTTGGACATGGCCTTGATGTTCTCGCCCGTCGCCTGCGTCGCCAGCTTGCGCGGCAGCAGGTAGTTGCGCGCGTAGCCGGGCGCAACGCGCACGACCTCGCCGCACTTGCCGAGGTTCTTCAGGTTCTCTCGCAGCAGTACTTCGACCTTTGCCATTTGCGTGTCCTCGGGTCAGCCCACGAAGGGCAGGAGCCCGATGTGACGGGCGTGCTTGATGGAGGCCTTGAGCTGCTTCTGACACTGGGCGCAATAGCCGCTGCGCTTGCGCGAGACGATCTGGCCGTGCGCGCTGAGGAACTTCTTCAAGAACTCGGTGTCCTTGTAGTTCGGCACGGTCTGCTTGCAGTTCTTGTCCTTCGAGAGGATCGTGCCCTTCGGGCGGCGTTCCGTGAAGCTGCTCATCGCACGTCCTCCAGGTCGTTCAGGTCAGGGACTTCGATCGTGTCCTCGAAGGAGGGACGCTCTTCCTCGCGCTTGGGCTCGGGTGCGTCGTCCGGCGGCGGCGCGGGGACGGTGAAGCCTTCGGCGAGTTCCGCCGCGGCCAGTTCGTTCTCGGTCTCGGGCAGCGCTTCGCAGGAGAGGATCAGGTGGCGCAGCACCTTTTCCGAGAGGTCGAGCTCGCGGCGCAGCGCGGGCAGCCCATCGACCTCGATGTCGAAGTAGCCGAGGAAGTAGGTGGCGCGCTTGCGGCCCGCGATCGGGTAGGCGAGCTTGCGCTCTTCCCAGCGGCGCAGCGTGCGCAGCTTGGCGCCGTGCTTCTGCAGGGTCTCGGCCACCAGGGTCTTCGCGGACTTCCAGTCCTCGCGCACCACCTGGTTGTCGAGCAGGAACATGCCTTCGTAGAGTCGGTTCAAAATCGGTCCCTTTCGTTTCTAGTGATGCGGTCGAGGGCGCACGTGCGCCTACGAACCCTGGTTCCAGCGGCTGTGGAACCGCGTCATGACGCCCGAGAGGTCGCCCTCGCGGAGCCAGGCTTCGAGCGCCTCGGCCGCTTGCGCGACGCTGATGGCGATCCCTTCCCGCTCCGAGTCGGCGAAACGTTCGAGCACGTGACGCGCCGCGTCGGTCCCCGCGCGCCCGATCCCCACGCGCAGGCGCGGGAAACGGTCGGAGGCGAGGCTTTCCACGATCGATCTCATCCCGTTGTGCGTCCCCGGACCTCCGTGGGGCCGGATGCGCAGCGCCCCGAGTGGCAAGTCGAAGTCGTCACTGACGACCAGGACCTCCTCCGGGGAGACGGCGAAACGGCTCACGAGTTCGGCGACGACGCTTCCGGAGCGGTTCATGTAGGTGAGCGGCTTCACGAGCAGCGCGCCGCTTGCGTGGCGTGCGAACTCGAAAGGCGCCGAACCGGCATGGCCTTCCAGCTTGCGTGCGGGAGCAAAGAGCAGCTTGCCTTGCGAGGCCAGGCGATCGAGCACGTCGAAGCCGACGTTGTGCCGTGTTCCGGCGTACTCGGCTCCGGGGTTCCCCAGTCCGACGACCAGCTTCACGCTCTCGCTCTCCTGAATCCCGCTCGGGATGCACCCGCGGCCGGGAGGAGATCCTCCCGGCCACGAGGGCCGAGCATTCTATCCCCCGGGGCGCAAGCCGCAAGCGGCCGTGCGCTCCGGAGGATCGGAAGCGGATCAGCCGCCGGACTTGCCACCGGCGGGCGGGGCCTTGCCACCACCTGCGGGCTTCGCGCCCGGAGCAGCAGCCGGGGCCTTGGCGCCCGCGGCAGGAGCCGCGGCACCGGGGGTGCCCGGGGCAGCGACGGCACCGGCGACGGTCGCGGCGGCATCGGCGACCGGGGTCGCGACGACCTCGACCTTCTGCACGACGACGTTGCAGACCATGACGGTCGGAGCCGTGCCGAGCTTGACGCCCTTGGGCAGCACGAGCTCGCGGGCGTGGATCGCTCCACCCGTGTCGAGGTGCCCGACGGGCACTTCGATCGAGTCGGGGATGTCGGCCGGGAGGCACAGGATGCGCACCTTGTTGATCAGGTGGTTCAGCATGCCGCCCTTCGGGTGGCCGGTGAACTCGAGCATGACGTCGGCGCTGGTCTCGACGTCGCGGCGTACGCGCTTGAAGTCGACGTGCACGATCGATTCGCCCATCGCGTCCCACTGCAGCTCGCGCACGACCGCACTCTCCACCTTGCCGGAGAAGTCGAGGTCGTAGAGGTGCACGTGCCGGCGGCGCGTGGCGAGGAACAGGTGCTCCTCGATCGAGAAGTCCTGGTGCTTGGTGGAGTCGGAGTCCGAGTCCATGCTGGCCGGGATACGGCCATCGCCGCGCAGCTTGCGCGCGGAACGGGAACCGAGCTTTTGACGCAGCTCGGCTTTGAGGGTTTCGCTCTTGCTCATGATTGCATTCCTGGATGGTTCGAAGCCCGCGCCCGGCGGACGCGCCGGGTGGAACACGGGCTACACAGGGGGGTTCAGACGGGGCACTCGTCGAACAGGCTGGAGACCGATTCGTTGCGGTGGATGTTGGCGATCGCGCGCGCGATCAGTGGCGCGATCGAGACGACCTCCGCGCAGCGCGGCATGCGCGTCTGCGGCGGGATCGAGTCGGTGATCAGGAGCTTGTCGATCGGCGCGGCGTCGATCTTCTCGACCGCTCCGCCGACGAGCACGCCGTGCGTCACGGCCAGCACGACCTTGCGCGCGCCGTGCGAACGCACGATGCGCGCGGCCTCGGTGATCGAGCCGCCGGTCGAGATCATGTCGTCGACGATGATCACGTTGCGGCCCTCGACCTCGCCGATCACGTGCTCGACGGCGACCTGCGAGCCGGAGATGCGGCGCTTGTCCACGATCGCGAGGTCGGCGTTGTCGAGCGCCTTGGCGTAGGAGCGCGCCATCTTGATCCCGCCCACGTCGGGGCTGACGATCATCGGGTTGTCGATCTCGAGCGCGCGCACGGCCGCGAGCAGCACCGGCTTGGCGTAGAGGTGGTCGACCGGGATGTCGAAGAAGCCCTGGATCTGCGCCGCGTGCATGTCGAGCGCCAGGATGCGATCGGCGCCGCAGCGCGTGAGCGTGTTGGCCACGACCTTGGCGCTGATCGGCACGCGACCTTCGTCCTTGCGGTCCTTGCGCGCGTAGCCGTAGTAGGGCAGCACGGCCGTCACGCGCCCCGCGGAAGCGCGCTTCAGGCAGTCGAGCAGCAGCAGCAGCTCGACCAGGTTCTCGTTCACCGGCGGGCAGGTGGGCTGGATCACGAAGCAGTCCGTGCCGCGGATGTCCTCGTTGACCTTGATGTCGATCTCGCCGTCGGGGAAGCGGCCGAAGTGCGCCGAGGCGAGCGGGATCGAGAGGTGGCGCGAGATCGCGCCGGCGAGGTCGCGGTGCGCGCCGCCGGCGATGAGCGTGATCTTCTCGGTGATGGCGGTCATGCTCGGCTCCTAGCGTTCTCGGGCCTTCGAGCGGGTCTTCGATTGTGCCTTCGGGGCGCTCTTCGCGCCCGCTTTCTTCCGTTCGAGGCGCCGAGCCGGCACTCCGACCCAGACCTCGCCCTCCCCCACGGCGCTCGCGCGCGTGAGCACGGCGCCCGCACCCGTCGTGGCGCGCTTGCCGATCGTGTTGGGCGCGACGACCACGGTGCCGCTGCCGAGGAAGGCGCCGTCGCCGACGACGCTCTTGTGCTTCAGCTTGCCGTCGTAGTTCGCGAAGATCGTGCCCGCGCCGACGTTGGCGCGCGCGCCGAGCGTCACGTCGCCGAGGTAGGCGAGGTGCTTGGCTTTCGTGTGCTGCCCGACGTGTGCGTTCTTGCACTCGGTGAAGTTGCCGATCTCGGCGCCGTCCTCGAGCACCGTCCCCGTGCGCAGGTGCGTGAACGGGCCGACCTCGCAGTGCGCGCCGATCTTCACGCCGGCGCGGATCACCGTGTAGGGCAGGATGCGCGTGCCGGCGCCGATCTCGACCCCGTGGTCTATCGTGGCCGTGGCCGGATCCTCGATCGAAACGCCGTTCAAGAGGTGCTGCTCGAGGATGCGCTGCTGCAGCGCCCAGCGCGCCTCGGAGAGGTGCACGAGATTGTTGACGCCGATGATCTCGTCGAGTTCCTCGGTCTCGTGCGCGACGACGGGCAGGCCCGAGGCTGCCAGCATGGCCACGACGTCCGTGAGGTAGTACTCCTTCTGCGCGTTGTCGTTCGAGAGGCGCGGCAGCGCGTCGACGAGCGCCTTCCCGTCGAAGACGTACACGCCGGTGTTGACCTCCTCGATCGCCTTCTGCGCGGGGGTGCAGTCCTTCTCCTCGACGATGCGCTCGACCGAGCCGTTCGGTCCGCGCAGCACGCGGCCGAAGCCGCGCGCGTTGTCCGGACAGGCGGTCAGGATCGCCGCGCCGCCCTCGGCCGCGCGCGCCTGCAACTCGACCAGGCTCTGGAGCGTCGCCGTGCCGAGCAGCGGCATGTCGCCGTAGAGCACGACCACGCGGCCGGCGCTCTTCTTGAGCTGCGGCAAGCAGACCTGCACGGCGTGGCCGGTACCGAGCTGCTCCTTCTGGTGGACCAGCGTGACTCCTTTCGCCTGGCCGCTCGATTCGAGCGCCGCGGCGACGAGCTCCTTCCCGTGGCCGACGACGAGCAGGATGCGCGTGGGCGCGAGCGCCGCGGCGGCGTCGAGCACCCAGCTGATCATCGGCCGGCCGCACGCCGGCGCGAGCACCTTGGGCTTGTCGGACTTCATCCGCTTGCCGAGGCCTGCAGCCAGGATGACGACGGTGATCGGGGTGCTGTTCTTGGCCATGGGTGCCGCGCAAAAGGGGCAGAGATTGAAACGGAAGCGCGGCGCTCCGTCAACCTCGGGCTGCATGGCAGAATGGGATCCATGAGAGCTGCCGCGCTCGCGTTGTCGCTGGGAGCCGTGCCCGCCATGGCTCAGACGCCGTGCCAGCCCTCGGGCGGGCCCGATCTCGTCGTCGCGGACGTGCAACCGGTCGCGAACTACGCCTCTGTGGGCAGCCTCGAGGCGCTCGCACTGGGCAAGGTCTACTGCAACGTCGGTGCGACCTGGACGAATTGCAGCGCGAGCACGAACCAGCACCCGATCGCCGCACCCGGACTCTTCCGCTTGAAGAACGTCGGCGGCGCGACGCGCTTCGAGCAGGTCGGGATCGGCTGGGTCTTCCACAGCTTCCTCGCGCTGAGCGGCTCGACCTGCTGCAACGACTGCCAGGGGACCGACGGCACGCACGTCGGCGTGCACTGCTCGGACACCAACACGGCCAACTCCTCGGGCACGCAGGCGACACTCGGCCCGCGCTGGCAGGTGAACGCGTTCACGGCCGCGTTCCCGTTCCCGCCCGCCAATCCCGGCTACTCGGGCAGCGTCGCGCGCAGGCTCGAGGTCGAGCTCGCCGATCTCGAACCGACCGGCGGCACGAACGCGGCGCGCTACTTCGGCGAGATGCTGATGCTCGCTCCCGACGAGGCGCTCGCCGGCAACGCGCACAACAACGCCAGCCACCGCGAGCTCGGCGTCGCGGGCAGCGGCAGCGCCTGGACCTTCTCGCTGATGGGCTCGACCGAACGCGAAGCGCCCGCGATCCAGGCCTGGCCAAACGCCGATCCGGCGGTGCAGCTCGCGCAGGTCCAGATCCCGGGTGAGGGTCTGCTGTACCTCGCCTGGAAGACGACGGCACTCGGCAACGGCGTCTTCCACTACGAGTACGCGCTCTACAACCTCGACTCGGACGATGCCGTGCGCTCGTTCTCGCTGCCGATCGGTGCGGGAATCGCCGTCTCGAACACGGGTTTCCACGACGTCAGCTATCACGACGGCGACGGCATCGGAAACGTCAACCAGGACGGGACGGACTGGCCCGCAGCGCTCGCGGGCGGCGCGCTCGGCTGGAGCACGGACACGTTCGCCTCGAACCCCAATGCCAATGCGCTGCGCTGGGGCACGCTCTACAACTTCCGCTTCGACAGCGACGCGGCGCCGACGAGCGGGACGATCACGCTCGGCCTCTTCAAGAGCGGCGCAAGCGTTCAGGTCAGCGCCGACATCCCGCTCCCGCCCGGCACGCCGGCCTGCTTCGGCGACGGAAGTGGCGGCAACTGCCCCTGCGCCAACTTCGGGCTCGCGGGCAACGGCTGCGCCAACTCGAGCGACCTCGCAGGCGCGCACCTCGACGCGAGCGGCGCGACGCGCGCGGATCCAGTCACGGGAACGGACACGCTCGTGCTGCACGCGAGCGGCATGCCCCCCACCGCGACCGCGATCTATTTGCAGGGCAGCACGCTCGTGCTGCCCGGTGTGCAGCTCGGCGACGGCGTGCGCTGCGCGGGCGGCACATTGTTGCGGCTCGCGGTCGTGCCGAGTTCCGCTGGCGCGTCACACTACCCCGGCCCCGGCGACCTCTCGATCGCGCAGCGCTCGGCGCAACTCGGCGACGTCGTGCTCGGCAGCGGCGCACTGCGCCACTACCAGGCCTGGTACCGCGACCCCGTCGCGAGCTTCTGCCCGGATCCGCCGGGCAAGAACTACAACGTCACGAACGCGACGTCCGTGAATTGGTGAGCGCGGAGCGGCTCAGCCGCCCAGCCCCGGCCGCCAGTGCAAGGTCAGCGCGTTCTCGAACTCGCGCGCCGAGTCGTGCAGCGCGTGCATCAGCGCACCATCGCCGCACCAGACGGCCGGCAGGATCAGGATGTTCTTGCGCTTCTTGCCCTGCAGCTCCGCCAGCACCACCGGCAGCGCGCGCTCCCCGCTCTGCGTCGCGAGCACCATGCGGTGGAAGCGACTCGCCTTCGCGAGCGGATCCTTGGCCTCGAGGTCCTTCCAGGCCTGCATTTCGGCCGGATCCATGCCATCGGGCAGCACGATCACGGTCGTGCCGCCGAAGGGGCCAGGGCAGCGCGGGAGCTGCAGCTTGCTCTCGTAGTCGGCGGCGTGCGCGGCCATGTCGATCGCCTTCGAGTCGCCGCCTTCCGGCGCCTTGTCGAGCAGCGCGACGAGCTCGCCCTTCTGCAGATGCTCGAGCGCCAGCGGCCGCGCCCAGGCGCGCGCGCGCGGGCTCCCGACGACGATGTGCGCCTTCGGCGCATCCGCTGCGATCGCGCGCGGAGCGAGGCCGAGCGCCGTGCGCACCGCGTTCTCCTGTTCGAGCTCGCTGTGCCAGGCATCCGCGCCCGACTTCTCGAAGCGGCTCTGGAAGCCGACGCCGTTGTACTCGGCGATCTCGCCCGTCCACCAGGCTTCGTCGGCGGCGCTGCCGAACACCGCGAGCGACTTCTTCGCCGGCGGCGTGTCGCCGCGCAGCTCGGGCAGCGGCAGCGAGAGGTCCTTGATGTCGGAATACTGGCGCGGACCGAAGGCGAGCGCCTTCACCGCGAGTGCGTCGTCGAGCAGCGCCGTGACCGAAGTCACCGTCGCGCCCGTGCCTTCGCCCGCGAGCACGACGCGCTCGGGATCGACCGGATCGTGGCGCAGCGCGTAGGCCCAGATCTCGCCGATGCCGTCGGCGAGCAGGCCGACGTCGTCGCGGAAGGAATCCTGCCAGTACCAGCGCCCGCCCTCGACGAGGTCCTCCTGCCGCTCGCGGAAGGGCGGCTCGACGACCGCGATCGCGGCGCTGTCGCCGAGGCGCTTCCTCCACAGTGCCAGCGCATCGGCCGCGAGTTCGCCGTCATCGGCGAGCCAGACGAGCAGCGGCACGCGTGCCTGCTCGTTCGCCTGCGGCGGGAGATAGAGCTGGTATTCGAGCTTCTTCTGCACGAAGACCGAGAAGCTGCCCTCGTCGATGTCCTGCGCGCGCTTCTCGGCCAACACGACGTAGTCGGCCTGCGGCAGGCCGCCGAGCTCGCCGCTCTCGGGGCTCGTCACGGGCACGATCGCGACGGTCGCGATGCGCGCCTTGTCGTTGCGCAGGCGCAACTGGCGAGCCGTGCCGTCCCAGTACTCGCTGTGGAAGCCGCCGTTCACGTGCAGGATCGTCGAACCAGGGTGCTTGGCGAGCGCGAGCGCGCAGGACTCGCCCATCGTGTTGTCCCAGAGCGACTGCGTGGACGTGAGCCGCGGATCGTCGGCTGCGGGCTTGGGCCCCATCATCGCCGCGTGGCCGCGGATCGCGTTGTCGACGCGGCGCCAGTAGGCGGGCGTGTTGGCCATCAGCTTCGCCGGCGCGAGCGCACGTTCCTCGGCCGTGAGCGCCTCGAGCTTGCCCTCGGCCTGGTCGAGCTTGCGCCGCAGCGGTGCAGGGAAATTCGAAGCCACGACGGGCGCCTTCTCCGCCTTCGCGCGCTCGATCAGCGGACGGTAGGCGGTGTCGTAGTTGCCCCAGGGCCGCGCGTGCGCGCGGAACTGCGGCTCCTCCATCGTGCCCGCGAGATACGCGTCGAGTGCCGGCTGCACGTCGCGCTCGAACATCTCCATCGCCAGCACGACCTTCTGCGGCCGGCGCGCGAGCAGGCCCTCGTACACGCCGAGCTCGACGCGGTGCGTGGTCTCGTCGATGTGCGTCTCGCCGAGGAAGACCGCGTCCTGCTTGGCGAGCCTGTCGAGGAACTCCTCGAAGGAGAGCCGCGCGCCGGTCTTGCCGTCGCGCACCGAGACGCAGCGCGCGAGTTCGGGCGCCGACCAGGCGTGCTCCGCGCTCGAGGCCGGCGCGGACTTCGCCTTGGCAGCGGAATGCTCCCCGCTCGAGGAGCAGGCGGCCAAGGACAGGCAAAGGAACGCGGCGGGGAGGAGCTCTCGATTCATCGGATGTCGCGCAGCGTAACCTCGCGCTCCCGAGTCTTCACTCCGGATCGAGCGTCAAGACGAGCAAGCTCTCGTCCGTGTCCGACTCGAACTGGCGCAAGCGCTCTCCCGAGCGCAGGAGCAGGTCGGCGATGGCGCGCGTCCCGGCCTCCCCGACGGAGAGCCATACGACCTTCGGCGGTGCGCCGTGAAGAAAGGAGAGTTGCCGAAAATCGTTGTCCTTCGAGACGAGCACGAAGCCATCGCGCGCGGCCCGGTCCCAGATCTCGTAATCGGGCCTGGCGCGCAGCCCGAGCTGGTCGACGTGCCTGGAGCCGGGATGGGCACGCGCGAGGATCTCGACGAGGCGCGGGCTGAGGTTTTCGTCGAGCAGCAGCTTCAAGCGGCCGGCGAGCTGCCCAGGCGCCGCTCACGCGCGGCCGCGAACGAGAGTGCGGCGCGAATGTCCTCGCGCTTCAGTGAGGGGAAGTCTGCCAGGATCTGGTCCTCGCTCATCCCGCCCGCGAGGTACTCGAGGATGTCGTAGACCGTGATGCGCGTGCCGCGAACGCAGGGCTTGCCCCCGCGAACATCCGCCACGATCGTGATCCGCTCTTCCCATCCCATGCTGCAAGCGTATTCCCGCGACCTCCAGGCGGCAAGACCGCCCACCCGACCCGAATGCGCGCGCCGTTCCGGGGTAGGCTGGCTCCACGCTCAGTCCCCCAACACCCAAGGAGCCACATGGGTCTCATCAACTGGATCTTCGACATCTACCAGCAGACGCAGATCGACAAGGCCAAGGACGAAGCGCGCGCTGCGCGTGCCGAGATCGGCGCCGTGCGCAATTCCGGCGGCTCGATCGACGCCGCACGCCTCGAGCAAGCCATCGGCGAGCTCGCGCTGGCGACGAAGACCGTGCGCAGGCTGATGGTCGAGAAGGGCGTCTGCAGCAACGAGGAGTTCGCGAAGAGACTGCGCGAGATCGACCTCGAGGACGGCGTCGCGGACGGGCGCGCGCCGCTGCGCTGAACTTCGTCAGAACCCGCGCCGCAGGACGTCGCGCGCGATGACCATGCGCTGGATCTCGCTCGTGCCCTCGTAGATGCGCGTGACGCGCGCATCGCGGTAGAGCTTTTCGATCGTGAACTCGGAGGAATACCCCATCCCGCCGTGGATCTGCACCGCGCGGTCGACGATGCGGTCGAGCGCCTCGCTGCAGAAGAGCTTGACCATGGC
>Ga0302299_10003054_pt1 | contig 10198 bp, 8 predicted proteins | sample III_Fen_N3_4_FD_198795 | JGI IMG/M metagenome (GOLD analysis project Ga0302299, IMG submission 198795) | Peat permafrost microbial communities from Stordalen Mire near Abisko, Sweden - III_Fen_N3_4 | ecosystem: Environmental > Terrestrial > Soil > Wetlands > Permafrost | place: Sweden: Abisko...
GCCCTGGACGGGCCCGTCGACCACGTGTGGGCGGTGAGTTTCGTGGTCACGAACATCCCTGCCGACGACGGCCCGAACATCGTCGGGATCGAGGCGTGGTTTCGCTGCCGCACCGACATCGAGGACCGGATCCGCGAGGCGAAACTCGGCGCCGGGTTACGGCACCTACCTTCCGCGGACCGGGGCGATGCGTCGTTGCCCGCGGTCGGTCATGCGGCCAGGGGGAGCGGCACATAGCCACCGGACACCTGCAGGTCAGCAGCGCCTCGCGGCGCACCACCACGTTTGTTCTTACAATCCCACGTCGGGATCTCGGGTCGAGCTGCTGTCACCGTCCCTTGGGCCGGGGTGGCGGATGAAGCGGGACGCCCGGCGCCGGATAAGTCGCTCCAGCCGTTCGGCATGGCTGGTTGCAGGTCGCGGACTCCGGGCGTGGGGGGTGCGGTAGAAGCGGGTCTTCGCCAGCTCGACCAGCAACAGGTAGACGACCACCATCGCGAACAGCAGGAGGAAGAAGGCCGTCGGCAGCGGCGTGAAGCCCAGCAGGTTCGCCAGCCCCGTGTACGGCAGGATCGCACCGACGAGGGCCGCCCCTGTCGGCACCAATAGCATCGGAAGGCTGGGCCGGCTCTTGAAGAACGGGATCCGCCGGGTCCGGATCACGTAGACGACCAGGGTTTGGGTGGCGATCGATTCGACGAACCAACCGGTCCTGAATTCGGTAGGGCCGGCGTGGAGCACGGAGAGCATCATCCAGAAGGTGAGGAAGTCGAAGATCGAGCTGACGGGACCGAACACGGACATGAAGCGCCGGATGAACTTCATGTCCCACGCCGCTGGCCGAGCCAGCGCCTCAGGGTCGACCCGGTCGGTTGGGATCGCCAGCTGCCCGGTGTTGTAGAGCAGGTTGTTTAGGAGGATCTGCGACGGCAGCATCGGCAGGAACGACAGGAACACTGAGGCACCGGCCGCACTGAACATGTTGCCGAAATTCGAGGACGTGGCCATCAGGACGTACTTCATGGTGTTGGCGAAGATGCGGCGGCCCTCCATGACGCCTTCCGCAAGCACGCCGAGATCCTTCTCGAGCAGCACGACGTCGGCGGCTTCCTTGGCCACGTCGGTTCCCGAGTCCACCGAGATCCCGACATCGGCGTGATGCAACGCCACGGCGTCGTTCACCCCGTCTCCCAGGAACGCCACGTCCTTTCCGGTGCGGCGCGCCACCTTGATGATTCGCGACTTCTGATCGGGGCCGGTCCGGGCGAACACCGTCGTGGTCAGGATCGCCGCTTCGAGGTGATCGTCGTCGAGCGACTCGACCTCGGCACCGTTGAGCACCCCCGCGCAGTCGATCCCGATCTCCGAGCACACCTTGGCCGCCACCAGGCCGTTGTCCCCGGTTATGATCTTCACCTGCACCGCCAGCCGTTCAAGCTGGGCGATGGCGGTACCGGCGTCGGCCTTCGGCCGGTCGGCGAAGGTCAGGAAGCCCGCCAACGCCAGCCCGTGCTCGTCCGCGGCGGTAAGCGTCGCCAGGCCCTCGGCGGGGCGGGCGGCGACGGCCACCACCCGGGCTCCCTCGGAGAACAATGCCTGCAGCGCAGGCCGGGCACCGTCGGGGACGTTCACGCACCGGTCCAGTACCACCTCGGGGGCGCCCTTGGTGATCACGAGCGGTTGGCCGCCAGGGTCCTTCACCAGCACCGACGACAGCTGCCGCTCGTGGTCGAAAGGAAGGACGCCCAGCCTCTGGTAGGCACCCGCCGTAGTCGCGACCCCCTCTCCCGCCGCTGCCCTGGCCGACCACAGGGCCTGGTCCAGCGCGTTCCCGCCGACCGGTCCGCCGGCGGTGACCGTCGCTTCATTGCACACGAGCCCGAGCAGCAGCGGATGATCGCTGTCTCGCCCGTCTGGGTCGAGTGCCTGCTCGAAGGTGATCACCCCTTCGGTGAGGGTGCCAGTCTTGTCGGTGAAGAGGATCTCGATGTTGCCCAGGTCCTCGATGGCGACCAGCCGTTTCACCAGCACTTTCTTCGCCGCGAGGGCTTTCGAGCCGGCGGACAGGCTCACCGTCACGATGGCCGGCATCATCTCGGGGGCGATGCCCACGGCGATGGCCAGCGAGAAGAGCAGTGCGTCGATGAGGGGCCGTGACAGTGCCACGTTGACGATGAAGATGAACGCCGTCAGCGCGGCGGCCACCGTGAACAGGAAGCGCGAGAAACGCGACAGGCCCGCTTCGAAGGCGGTCTGGCTGTGCTTCTCGGCCAGGCCCGCGGCGATCTGCCCGAAGGCGGTGCGGCCTCCGGTCCGGACCACCACGCCCAGGGCCGACCCTTGGTGAACGATCGTCCCCATGAAGGCGCATCCCGGCTGGTCCTGCGGCTGGGGGTCCGCGATGGGCGCCACCGACTTGGCCACCGGCATCGACTCGCCGGTGAGCAGGCCTTCGTCGCACTCGAGCGCGTCGACCTTCAGCAAGCGAAGGTCGGCCGGGACGAGGTCGCCGATGCGCAGCGACACCACGTCGCCGGGCACGAGGTTCGTCTCCGGGACCCGGCTCGCCCGTCCGTCCCTCCGGACCTCGGCCTCCTGCCGGATCTGAGCGCGGAGAGCGGCCATCGCCACCTCCGCCCGGTACTCGTTGACGAAGCCCAAACCGACGCTGAGGGCGACGATCACCGCGATGATCACCGCGTTGGTGCCGCCGCCGGTCAGCGCCGACACCAGCGCCGCCCCGAGCAGGAGAATCAGGATCGGGTTGCGGATCTGGCGAAGGAGGACAGCGGTGGCACGCACCCGATGTGTACCCAGCGCGTTCGGCCCGAACTGTCGCAACCGTTCCGCCACATCGGCGGACGAGAGCCCATCCGGGCCACTTCCCAGGCGCGAGAGCACCTCGTCGGGGGAGAGACGGGCAGCGTCAGCCAAGTCCAGCTCCGCGGACGGGGCGCGCGCGACCACGTCCAAGGGAGCAGCCCCACCACTAGAGCTCACCGCCACCACCTTCAGTGATACCGGTAGAGCCATGCTGATGGTGCTCCGGCACGGGGTGCCTTGCCGGTTCGACGTCCGCCGGCCTGGCCGCTCGCGACGATTGACCGGTCGACGGCGTTGACCGAAGCCGACGCGTAGGAGGGTGTGCCCCGCCCGGCGCGTCCCTCCCGCCGTCGGCGGGCCGCCACCACTCGACGCCCGAGCTCATCGCTACCCCTCGGTTGTCAGATTATGAGCCTGACGATGCGCGCGGCCGCTGAGAGATACCCGTGTCGCACCCAAGAGCAACCTGTGAGCGAAGGACCATGTGCCCTCCGTGGACGGTCGAGCCAACAGGCGGGGGTCGGCCCCGCGTCGAGGCCTGTCTCCGAGTAGTTCCACCACGCCCCTGCGACCGAACGCACGGCCTTGATCGAGCCCCACCAGGCCGACACCGATCGAGCGGGACCGCACCGGCAAGGCGGTGCCCGACCTGCCCCTGCTCGACACCCGCGCCCCCGCCCCGGTCCTCGACGCCCTGCCCGCGACGCCCGGGCTGACCAATCCAGCGTCGATCACATCCTCATGCGCGCCCGGCCCGTGACAGCTCCCGCACCCGGGTAATCGCGGTCGACACCACGTCGTCCCGCTCGCCGCGGGCGTCCGGCCACGGGCGATCTGCCGTCCCCAACCCGCGGGCGCTTTCACGGCCCCACCGCCTGGAGTCGAACCGCGGGGCCCAGCCCAGCACCGCCGATACCTCCCGGGCTTGCGGCGCATCGATCTGTACGACGCCCGGACACGATGCGTCGCCGCGGGTCAAACGCGCTCTCGGTATGCCTGCGTTTTCGCGAGTCGGTTGCTTGTCGGCAAGCAACTATAGTCGGGGTCGTGACGACAGACGTGAAGGTCGACGTCGCGACGCGGCTACGGGCGGCGATCGCGCGGGTCGATCGGCTGTTGGCGCATCAGGTCGTCGGTAGCGGCCTCACCCGGACGCAGTTCTCGATCCTCGGCGCGGTGACCCGGTCGGGTCCGCAGGGGCTCGGCGACCTGGCCGAGCGCGAGGGCATCAACCCAACGATGCTGTCTCGCATCGTCGGCAAGCTCGAGACCGCCGGATTGCTTCGACGCTCGACGCACCCGCAGGACGGCCGGGCGGTCGTCGTCGACGTCACCGACGCGGGCGCCGAGGTCTACCAGCAGCTGCAACGCGAGCGCACCGGGCTGATCGAGGACTACCTTGCCGAACTCCCGCCCGAGCAGGCGCGGCGGCTCGTGGACGCCCTGCCCGTGCTCGAGAACCTGGCCGACCAGCTCCGGCAACGACAAGCCGGCGTGCGCCAGCCAAACGGCCAGTGACGTGAGCGCCACCGCCGCCGGGCAAGCCTTCGCGCGGAAGACGTTCGCCTCACTCGAGAACCCGAACTACCGCCGCTACGTCGGCGGGCAGAGCGTCTCGCTGATCGGTACCTGGATGCAGACCGTCGCCCAATCGTGGCTGGTTCTCCAACTCACCGGCTCCGGCACCGCCCTCGGCCTGGTGGTCGCGCTGCAGACCCTGCCGGTGCTCCTGCTCGGCCCGTACGGTGGGGTCGTCGCCGACCGCGTCGACAAGCGGCGGCTGATGATCGGGCTACAGTCGATGATGGGCGGACTCGCGCTCGTACTCGGCGTCCTGACGCTGACCCATCACGTAGCCCTGTGGCAGGTGTTCGTCCTCGCCTTTCTACTCGGGCTGAACAACTGCTTCGAGAACCCGGCGCGGCAATCGTTCATCCTCGAGATGGTCGGACCCGACCGCCTGCGCAACGCGGTCAGCCTGAACTCGGTCGTGGTCAACGTCGCCCGCGTGGTTGGCCCCGCCATGGCGGGCGTCATCATTGCAGCCGGCGGCATCGGCATCTGCTTCGTGCTCAACGCGCTGAGCTTTGCCGCCGTCGTCCTGTCGCTGACAACGCTGGACACGTCGACGTTGCGGCCATCGCCGCCGGTCGTGAGGACGCGCGGTCAGCTGCGCGAGGGCCTCGCGTACGTGCGGAGCACGCCCGACCTGGCCGTGCCGCTGCTCATGATGGCGCTCGTCGGCTGCCTGGCCTACGAGTTCCAGGTCGTGCTGCCGATAGTCGCCAAGCAGACCTTTGCGAGCGGCGCGCAGGCCTACGGCTTCATGACCGGCGCCATGGGGGTCGGCGCCGTCGTCGGCGGACTCTACGTCGCGGCGCGCGGTCGCACCGGAATTCGTTCGATGGTCAACTCCTCGCTCGCCTTCGGCATTGCGCTGCTCGCCGCGGCGCTCGCCCCCAACCTGCCGGTCGAGATCGTCGCGCTCGCCCTGGTCGGCGGGGTCAGCGTGGGATTCCTCGCCAAGGGAAACAGCACGCTCCAGCTGGCCGCCGCACCATCGATGCGCGGACGGGTCATGGCGCTGTGGGCGGTAGCCTTCCTCGGCTCCACGCCAATCGGCGGCCCGATCGCCGGTGCCATCAGCGAGCACCTCGGCGGCCGCAGCGGCCTCGCCCTCGGCGCCGCTGCCTGCCTGTTGGCGGCAGCAATAGGCGCGGTAGTGCTGCGCAGGTCGACGGCGACCGCGGCGCAGCCCGGTTGAGGCACCGCGGACGCTGGCTACCCGTTGCTGAAGCTCGCACCTCGTCCGAGTGGCGATCAGCGCCCCGCCGACTCCATCGGCTGCGCCTGTGCTGGAGTTGTGCAAGAACGCGCTCGCTTGTTGCTGGCCGATCGGAGCCAAGGTGTCCCCCGGCCGCAGCCGCGCCAGCACTTTGCGCCGCACCCTCCTTCAGGTCCCCCATCCACAACTCGACGAGTCGTAGCTCTCGCCAGGATCGGAACCCGACGCCCCGCTCTTCCAGCCCAGTCACGGTGTCGATCCGGTGCCGCAGCGGGCGGCCGTGCCGGTCCAGCCGCCAGGGCGCGATGCTGCTGGTGCATCGACACCACCACCAGCTCGGCGCGGCTGGTCTTTGATGTCTTCGGGGCCCTCTCAGGATTCGAGCGAGCGATCATCCGCGATCGGATGGTTGCGGGGTTGGTGGCGGCGCGGGCCCGGGCCCGGCGGCCGGCTCAGCGAGCTGAGCCCGCGGACGGCGCGGAAGTCATGTGACCAGCGTGAGCTCACCGTCGGCAGACCGGGCAGGTCTCCGGCGTCAGCCGCACCTCTGTGATCCCGGCAAGACGACGGCCCCGCCTGCCACGCACGCCGGGCCGTTGCTTCCCGGGCCGACGCGTTCCGCACCCGGCCGCGCACCCGGGTCGGGTCTCTTACCGACCTCGGGCCGGGGGCCTGTTGGCTTTGTGGGATCGGCTCGTTCTTGCTGCTTGCTGGCGCACGCGGCCGGTCGGCGTTGCCTGGTCTGTGGGCTGGTCCGGCCTGGCAGCGGTAGGTCTGCCCGGTCAGGACGGAGTACGGGCCCAGGTCACTGGGGCGGCACGGCCGACAGGGAGCCACCCGGGTCTGGCAGGACCGCCCGTGCGGTGCCGCGGACAAGGCTGGCGCGTGTCCCCTTGGCCCGGTACATCTTCGTGTCGCAGTCGGCCAGCAGGGCGGTCTTGGAGGTGGCGGGGTCACAGCCGGTCACCCCGACGCTGAGCCCGGCTGGGTAGATACCGGACAGCCGGCTCATGGCGTGGGCCGGCGTGGTACTGGCCTGTGTCTCGGTCGTGTCCGGGAGCAGCACCGCGAACTCGTCGCCGCTGCGCCGGCTCGATCGGCTGCATCGGATCGTGGAAGCGGTCCTGGTGCCGCTGTCCCTGACGATCGCGAGGTCCTCGACGTTGACGGCGTGCCAATCTGCGCGTCGCGACGTACGCAGCAGTGGCGAGTCTGGCCGGCGTGCCACTCACCGTGACGCACGTTGGGCACCGGGGTCGGGCGCAGACGCCATTCGGCGGTCGGCAACGGCACCCGCGAGTACACCGACACCCTGCTGAAGTCGATGCCCGGCGCACAGCTGACCCACAGCCGCGGGGCGAATAGTGAGGTGGTGGTTCCGATCGCCGAAAGCAACGTATCGATCGCTGGTGACGACAAGGCAGGACCGATGACGGCCGACCGCGACCGGCAGGCAGTCGAGTGGGCGCAGCGTGTGCTCGAACGCACGCTGGCCCTGCAGGGTGGCCCCGAGACCGTGCTGGCCGCGCTCGGCGCGGTCGCCGGGCTGCAGTTCACTCCCCGCCAGCGAAGAGGCGTCCCGGCCCGGCTGACGACAGGCGATTGGTCCTTCGTGGCCGCGGAGCCCCCCGGCCAGCAAATGCAGGTTCGCCACACCGTGCGAGGGGTGACGCTGAGCACCGCGGTGCTCGGCCCGGCCGAGGCGGCCCAGCGGCTGGTGCCGGCAGTGCTGAACGCCTCGGCGCAGCAGGGGCAGGAGGCCGCCGACCAGGCCGTTGCGGTCATTGCCGGACTTGGCGACCTGCTCGGCGGCTGAAAGCTCACAGAGAGGCATCCCGGTGGTTGGTTGGGACGGCCAGGGTCTGCCACCGTCGGCTGCGGCACGCCTGGAACGCTCGCGTCGAAGCCGGCTGCGCACCTCGTTGCTCGGCGTGCCGGCCGCCGCAGCCGCCGAGTCGGTCGACCTGACGCCCGTCGGCGAGGTCATGGGCAGCATCGTCGAGCACCTCGGCTTCCAGGGCTGGGGTGGCTGCGGATGGTACGGCGGCCGCGGCTGGGCCGGACCCGCCGGATGGCGACAAATGGGCGGCCCTGGTGGACGGGGGCCGGGAGGGTTCGCCGGGCCGGCTGGGTGGAGTGGGGCCACCGTCAGCAGCGGGGGCCGGGACGCGTACGCCGGGTACGGGCCGTACGTCCAGGCGGTCTACCGCGGCTACCACACCGCGCTCGACCGAATGCTGATGGAGGCCCGCGGGCTGGGCGCGGACGGGGTGGTCGGCGTGCGGCTGACGGTCGAACATCTCGGGCAGAGCAACCGTGAGTTCGTCGCCCTGGGTACCGCGGTCCGGGCCAAGTCCCCTCTTCGACCGGCCGCGCCGTTCGTGACGGACCTTTCCGGACCGGATGTGGCCAAGGCTCTTCGGGGCGGCTGGGTGCCGGTGAGCCTTACGATCGGAATCAGCGTCGCCATCCGCCACGATGACTGGGCCACCCTTCGCCAAGCCAGTGCCTGGATTAACAGCGAGGTCAGCGGCTACACCGAGCTGGTCAGCCAGGTGCGCGCCGAGGCGCGTGACCAGTTCGCCGCCTCGGCTCAGCGCGCCGCCGCCGAAACCGCGCTGGTCAGCCGAATGGACATGCGTGTTTGGACGATCGAGCCCAGCGAGGGGCACCGCGACCACGTCGCTGAGGCAACGGTGATCGGCACCGCCCTGGTCCGTTTCCACCCCACGGTCCAGGCGCCCACCCGAGCTCTCACCGTCCTCCCGCTCGGCTCCGTGTGAGCCAGCCCTTCCGGCCCCCCCCGCCATCAGACACCTGCGGCTGACAGGAGCGCACCGTGACCCCCGACGACCCCACCTTGGGCATCCCCGCGGACGCGATGCGCCGACTGGCCGAGATGCGCCCGGGGCAGGCCACGACCCTGTTCACCTCCGACCTGTCGGTCAACGAGTTCCTTCTCGTCCGGGAGGCCGGGTTCCGCCCACTCGGCCTGGTCCTGGGCAGCTCGATCTACCACGTCGGCTTCCAGATGCGCCGATGGGGCCAGAATCAAGAGTTGGACACGCTCTCCCAGGCCATGTACCACGCGCGAGAACTGGCCATGACGCGCATGGAGGCCGAGGCGGCCGTGCTGGGCGGCGACGGGATCGTGGGCGTTCGTCTGGCCATCGAGTTCAAGGAATTCGGCAACGACCTCGCTGAGTTCCTCGCGGTCGGCACGGCCGTCAAGGCCGACCAAACGGCGCCGCACGGCACCTGGCGCAACGTCAAGGGCCAGCCGTTCACCTCGGATCTGTCCGGCCAGGACTTCTGGACCCTGATTCAGGCCGGCTATGCCCCCCTCGGCATGGTCATGGGCAGCTGCGTGTACCACATCGCCCACCGCGGCTTCGGACAAGCCTTCTCCAACATCGGCCAGAATGTCGAGGTCCCCCAGTTCACCGAGGCGCTCTACGATGCCCGCGAACTTGCGATGAGCCGGATGCAAGCCGAAGCCGAGCAGCTGCGAGCCGACGGCATCGTCGCCGTGCAGCTGCTGAGCCTGCCGCACAGGTGGGGTGGGCACACCACCGAGTTCTTTGCCATCGGCACCGCCGTCACCCCGCTGCGCGATGACCACCACATCACCACCCCCCAACTCGTGCTCCCCCTCACCGACCGCTGACAACCTCGCCGCCGACACCGGGCAACGGTCACAGCGTGGCCGCCCAATAAGCTCTCTGCTGCGGCGATCTCGCCCGTCACGGCGGCCACACGGTAGGGCGGTACTAGCCAACTCACAGGTTGCTCCCAGGCTGGCCATAGCCGCGGTCACCAGGCTCGGAGCATGACCACCACAATCGAAGGACCGGTCAGCGGCGTCGAGCCGGACAGCCCCGCCGAACCGCACGGCCGCGACGCCGCACGCCGGCCCGACCGTGGCCGCGGGTCCCCAGTCCGCGGGCGGCGCCGTGGGTCTGCGGGGAGCGCGGGCGGGTGCACGCGGCCGGTTCCCGGGTGGCCTGTTCCCGAGCGGACCGGGCAACGCGGGCCAGTTCCCCGGCGGCACGCTGCCCGGCGGCCTCCCCGGTGGGGTCCGGGGCGGCCTGTCCGGCGGTCTGGGCAACGAGACGGCCAACGCGCAGATCGTCCAGTTGCTCCAGGCCGACGCGGGTGTCTCCACCTGGGCGGCCGCGACAATCGGCGCGAACTCGGCGGCACCGCTCGAACTGGCGACCGGGCAGTCGGTCATGGCCATCGGAGGGTTCACGGGTTCGGACCCTGCGCCCGCCTTGGCCCAGTTCCAGGGGTACGTCGCGCAGGGCGAGGTCCACTACTTCATCGCAGGCGGCCGGGGGGCAGCAGGCGGGCTCGGCGTCTCGGGCAGTGACCGCGCAGCCGGCGGGACCGGGACCGGCAGCACCGGGGGTCTCTTTGGGCAGCTTCCCGGTGGCGGCGGAACCCGCGGCGCTTCCAGCGGCACCGCGACTCAGATCACCGAGTGGGTCACGGCCCATTACACCGCCGAGACCGTCGGCGGGGTGACGGTCTACGACCTGACCCGTCCGCTGTCCGGTTCCGGCGGCTGACGCGGAGGTCGCCCGCCCA
>Ga0302299_10003055_pt1 | contig 10194 bp, 9 predicted proteins | sample III_Fen_N3_4_FD_198795 | JGI IMG/M metagenome (GOLD analysis project Ga0302299, IMG submission 198795) | Peat permafrost microbial communities from Stordalen Mire near Abisko, Sweden - III_Fen_N3_4 | ecosystem: Environmental > Terrestrial > Soil > Wetlands > Permafrost | place: Sweden: Abisko...
GCCGGCCTCCTGCCGCCAGGCACCGTGATGCTCGCGGGGCCGAAGTACGCGCTCGTCGACCCGGCGTTCGCGGCGGCACGTCGCGCGGGCCGGGCGCGCGACGGCCGTGTCGGGCGCCTGCTCGTCTTCATCAGCGGAACCGACCCGCAGGACGCGACCCGGCGTGCGGCCGAGGGGGCGGCAGTGCTCGGGGTGCCGGTCGACGTGGTCGTGGGAGCGACCTATCCGCACCGGGATCGGCTGCGAGCCTGGGCGGCAGGCAGGCACGGCGTCGAGGTGCACGTAGACACGCGGGAGATGGCGGCGCTGATGGCCCGCGCCGATGTCGCGGTCGGCGCCGCCGGGACGGCGAGCTGGGAGCGCTGCACCGTTGGGCTGCCCACGGTGCTCGTCATCGTCGCGGACAACCAGGTGGAGAACGCACGGCGCCTCGAGCAAGCCGGGGCCGCCTTGAACCTCGGGCGGGTCGCGTCGGTCGAGGCGACCGAAATCTCGGCGGCCCTGACCGCCCTCGCGGCCGATCCTTCGCGAGTCCAGGCCATGTCCGCGGCTGCCGCGGCGATCACCGACGGCGAGGGAGCCCGTCGCGTCGCGGACGCCCTTGGAGCGTCCGGTTGATCCTGCCGTACGCCTGCGCTCGTCGCTCCGAAACGTGGCTGATCGCCGGCGCCGGGGAGGGTCAACCTCCGGTCCAGCCTCAGCGGACCTTGAACAGGGGGCGAAGCGGCTCGCCGTGGAGGCGTTGGCGGAGGTCGCCGTGCTCCACCGCGACAGCGAGGATCGGCAGGACCTCGTCGTAGGCCGCCAGCAGGGCGCCGATGTCGGCGTCCGTGTGGGCGTACGACATGTTGTGCGTGCCCGTCGTGAGGATGCCGCGGGCGAACATCTCCTGGAGGTAGAGGGTGCGCAGCTCGTAGGCGCCATACGGCGCCGCGTCCCGGATCTGGAAGAAGCTCCAGGCGGGGTGCCCCGAGATCGCACAGAACGCCTCAACCCCGCACGCCGCGATGCGCTCGGTGACCCCGTCGAGGACCTTCTGCCCCTGGCGGTGGATCGTGTCGACGACTGGCTCGCGGCGCAGCTTCCCGATGACCGCCTTCGCGGCGGCGAGGGACAGCGCCTCGCCTCCGAACGTGAACGAGAAGAACACCTCCTCCATGAGCCGCATCGGCGCCCTCCGGCCCGCCACGATTGAGAGCGGGTAGCCGTTTGCGACACCCTTGCCGAAGGTCGCGAGGTCGGGCGTCACCCCGAACAGCTCCTGGGCGCCGCCCATGGCGAAGCGGAAGCCGGTGATCGTCTCGTCGAAGATGAGCAGCGCCCCGTGCGCGCGCGTCGCCGCGGCCACCTCCTCGAGGAAGCCATCACGCGGCCACGCAACGTTCATCGGCTCGAGGATGACCGCAGCAAACTCGCCAGGGTGGGCGCGGAACAGGGCGTCCAGCGAGGCGATGTCGTTGTAGTCGAACTGGTGGGTGAGGGCCTTCGTCGCGGCCGGCACGCCCAGGTCGCGAGTCGTGGAGCCGATGTACCAGTCCTGCCACCCGTGGTACCCGCAGACCGCCACGCGGTCGCGGCCGGTGGCCGCCCGCGCGATCCGGATCGCCCCCGCCGTCGCGTCCGACCCGTTCTTGCCGAACCTGACAAGCTCCGCGCACGGCACCGCCTCGACGATGAGCTCGGCCACCTCGGCCTCGATGGGGTGGGGCAGCGAGAACGTGACGCCGCGCTCAAGCTGCGCCCGGACGGCCCGGTCCACATCCGGGTCGCCGTAGCCGAGCGAGATCGCGAGCAGGCCGTTGACGAAGTCGACGTACTCGTTGCCATCGAGGTCCCAAACGTGGCTGCCGCGTCCACGCTCGATGAACAGGGGGGCCATCCCGACCGGGAGCGCGGTCCGCGACTTCGAGAAGGTCTGCGAGCCGAGCGGGATCACAGCCTCGGCGCGCGCGAGCCAGGCCTCCGATGCCGCGTAGCGCCCACGCGTCGTCGCGGGGATCGTTCCATCCATCGTCATCTCCGGTCGTGGGCGTTGCTGGCATTGAGGGCGGCGAGCTCCGGGTGCGCCCGGAGCAGGTGGTGGACGTCGTCGGTGGTGAATGCCGGGTTCGCGGGATAGAGCGCTTCGAACACGCCGCGCACGAGCTCGAAGTCATCCGGATGATCGACGGTCCAGCGCTCGTTCGACCGGTCCACGGTATCGCGGAGCGAGCCGAGGTGGAGGCCTGTCCCCGGTGCGTACATGAACGGGGTCACGTGCTCCCGCTCGTACGGCGTCCGCGCCTCGTGCCAAGCCCGCTCGAGAAGCTCGAACGTGAAGATCTCGGCGTCGAGCCCATCGGGGTAGGTGCGCTCGAGCACATTCGAGCTGTAGTCCTGGCCCCCTCTGAGATGGAGCGCCACGAGGGCGTCGAGGATCGCCGGGTCGGTCAGCGGGCAGTCGCCAGTCAGCCGCATGACGTGTGCGGGCCGGTACGGCGCGGCCGCCCCATGGAAGCGATCGAGGACGTCATCGAGGCTGCCCCGATGACAGGCCACGCCGATGCGGGCGCACAGGACCGCGACGTCGTCGTCGGACGGCCGGTCGCTGGTGGCCACCACGAGCCCGTCGATCCGCGTGGCGGCGCGGATCCGCTCCACCTGCCGGGCGAGCATCGGCTCGCCGAGGATAGGCCGCAGGACCTTGCCTGGGAGGCGGGTCGAGGAGACCCTCGCCTGGAGGATGCACAGGACGTTCATCGCGGCCAGCGGCTCGGGTCGAGGACCTCTGGATCGTTGAGCGCGAAGGGCGCATGCCAGCCAGCCGGGAGCCCCTTGGGGGCGCCCGAGAGGTCGGCTAGAGGCATTGCGGAGGCAAGGATCTCCTCGAGCTGGGCCGCGGTCTCAACTCCGAAGATTGCCGCATCGACGGCGTCAAGCCCGACCACAAACGTCGTCGCGGCCTCCGCCGGGGACCGGCCAGCGGCGCGCGCCGCCGCCTGGAACGCCCGGACTGTCTCCCGGGCTTCGGCGAACCGCGGGTCACGAAGGTTGCCGGGATCCATCACCAGCAAGCCCTGCAGGAACGCCGACCGCGCGTGGACCTCTATGCCGGCGCGGTGCAGCCGGTCGAGGTACCCGCTCCGGACGAGCCGCTGGTCCAGCACGCTGACGGGCACCTGGACGAGCTGCAGGGGATACGCGGCGAGCAACGCGTCCAGCTGGGCCGCGTCGTACACGGAAGCCCCGATCCGGCTCACGAGGCCTGCCTCGCGGAGCTCCTCGAGCTTGTGCCAGGTTTCGGGCCCGGTCTGGCCCAGCAGGTCGGCGACGGCGTGCACGAGGATCCCGTGCACATGACCCGCCCGGAGCCTGGTGAGCGACCGCCGGACGATCTCGCCCACCCATGCCGCGACGCTCCCGGGCCCCGCCCCATCCGGGCGCGCGGGCAGCTTGGTCACGATCTGGAACGGGTGGGTCGACCCGAGGGCCTGCCCGAGACGCTCCTCGGCGTCACCGTACGCTGCGGCCGTGTCGATCACCCCCACGCCCCGCTCGCGGGCCACGGCGAGGATTCGCCCGAGCTCGGCGTCGCCGACGCGGCCGGTCCGGTTCGCAACGCCGTAGTCCAGGCCGAGCTGGGCCGTGCCGAGACCGACCTTCATGGATGCCCTGCCGACCAGTCCGCGCGGGTGACGCCCAGGTGGATGTTGTCCTCGCGGCCGTCGTCGAGCCGCCACATCGCCCGGCTTCGTCCTTCCTCCAGCCACCCGGCCTTCAGGAACGCACGGGCGGATCCCACGTTCGACGCGTAACAGCCCGCGGTCAGCTTCTCGAGCCCGAGCTTCCGGAAGGCGTGCGCCGTCACCGCCTCGATCGCCTCCGTCGCGTAACCGCGGCCCCAGCAGTCCTGCTCGCCGATGAGCAGGCCAACCGAGGCAAGGCCGTGGAAGGCATCCACCGGTCCCAGCTTGATGTTGCCGATGTGGCGGTCGTCGGCCAGGCAGATCCCGAGGAGCAGGACCCTCGGGTCCGCATTGCAGCACTCGATGAACGTCCGCAGAGAGCCCAGGTCGTGCTCGAGCAGCCGGGCCTCCAGGAAGCGCGTCGTCAGCGGGTCGTTCATCCAGCCCAGGTACGCCTGGGTCGCATCGGCCGCCGCCAGGTTGCGCAGCACCAGGCGGCCGGTCCGCAAGGGTCTCTCGAGTTGCATGGTCCTTCACGGTGCGGCGCGCGGTCCCGCCTACCTTACCCGCGCGCGGGTAAGCGATGGGCCGCCGCCGCGCCGTTGCGCTATCGTCACCCCGATGACCGCTGAGTTCTCCATCGCGGGCCGGGCGATCGGTGCCGGATACCCGGTCTACGTCATCGCCGAGCTGTCGGCGAACCATCGCGGCGACCGCGGGCTCGCGGAGGAGCTCGTCCACGCCGCGCACGAGGCGGGCGCGGACGCGGTCAAGCTCCAGACCTACACCGCGGACACGATCACCATCGACAGCGACGCGCCGTCCTTCCGACCGGGCGCCGGGTCGCTCTGGAACGGGAAGGCGCTGTACGGCCTGTACGAGGAGGCCTACACGCCCTGGGACTGGCAGCCGGGCCTCAAGACGCTGGCCGAGTCGCTGGGGATGCACTGCTTCTCCAGCCCGTTCGACCCCACCGCCGTCGAGTTCCTGCTGGCCATGGACGTCCCCGCGTTCAAGGTGGCGTCGTTCGAGCTCGTCGACCTGCCCCTGGTCCGCCTGATGGCGGCGACCGGCCTGCCGCTGATCATGTCGACCGGCATGGCGACCGCCGAGGAGATCGACGAGGCCCTCGCGGCCGCCCGCGGCGCCGGCGCGACGCAGATCGCCCTGCTCAAGTGCAGCAGCGCCTACCCCGCCCCGCCCGAGGCCATGCAGCTGCGCGCCATCCCGGCGATGGCCGCCCGCTGGGGCGTGCCCGTGGGCCTGTCCGACCACACGCCGGGCGAGCTCGCGGCCGTCGCTGCGGTCGGCGCCGGCGCCTGCATCGTCGAGAAGCACCTCAAGGCCGCGGGCGACGACCGCTCCGCCGACGCCGCGTTCTCGCTGGAGCCGGACGGGTTCCGGCGCATGGTCGAGGCGATCCGGTACGCGGAGGCGGCGCTCGGCGGCGACGCGATCGGGCCGACCGAGGCGGAGCGCGAGAGCCGGCGCTTCCGCCGGTCGCTGTTCGTGGTGGAGGACGTCGCCGCCGGCGAGCCGTTCACGCCGGCCAACGTGCGCTCGATCCGGCCCGCCGACGGCCTCCACACCCGCCACTACGAGACGGTCCTGGGTCGGAGCGCGGCGCGCGCGATCGAGCGCGGCACGCCGCTGGCCTGGGACCTGGTCGCGGGCGGCGACCCCGCGACCGGCGGAGGCGACTGACCCGGCGCGGGACGACTGGCCCGGCGGGTCAGGCGGCGTAGGCCGCCGTCACCTTGTCGAGCGCGGCCACCACGTCGTCGACGTCGGCGGTGGTCATGCCCGCGTGCAGGGGCAGCGTGAGCAGCCGCTCGTAGGCCGCCTCGGCCACCGGGAACGACAGGCCGGGATAGCGCCCGCGATAGTAGGGGTGGGTGTGCACCGGGATGTAGTGCACGTTGACGCCGATACCCTCAGCGCGCAGCGCGCGGTAGACATCTCCACGGTCCCGGGTGAGCCGGTCCAGGCGCAGCCGCGCGAAGCAGAAGTGCCAGGCCGGGTCCGTGCCCGCCTCCACGGCGGGCATCTCGACCCGCTCGTGGCCGCCGAGCCGGGCGAGGTAGTGCGCCGCCAGGGCGCGGCGGCGCTCCAAGAACGCGTCGAGCCGCTCGAGCTGTGACGACCCCAGGGCGGCGCCGATGTCCGTGAGGCGGTAGTTGTAGCCCAGCTCGACCATCGCGTAGGTCCAGTCTGTACGGGCGGCGAGCTCGGTGGCGATGCCGTGGTTGCGGAAGCGGCGCAGGCGGTCGGCGAGGCCGTCATCGTCGGTGAGCACCGCGCCGCCCTCCCCCGTCGTGAGGATCTTGGCCGGGTGGAGGCTCAGGACCGTCATGTCGGCCATGGTCCCGACCGCCCGGCCGTCGCGCGTGGCCCCCAGCGAGTGGGACGCGTCCGCGATGATCCGCACCGGGCCCGTGGCCGACCGGTCCGCGGCGGCGCGGAGCGCGGCATAGTCCGCGGGGTGACCCGCGTAGTCGACCGCGAGGATCGCGCGCGTGCGCGGCGTCAGCGCGGCCTCCGCCAGTGCAGTGTCGAGGAGCAGCGTGCCGGGGGCGACGTCGGCGAACCGGACCTCGGCGCCAGCGTACAGGACGGCGTTCGCGGTCGCGACGAATGTCATCGGCGTCGTGACGGCCTCGTCGCCCGGGCCAAGGCCCGCCGCGACGGTCGCCCCGTGGAGCGCCGCCGTGCCCGAGGAGAAGGCGACGGCGTGGCGCGCGCCGGTGACCCGCGCCAGGCCGGCCTCGAACGCGGGCACGCGGGGTCCGGTCGTCAGCCAGTCCGAGCGCAGTGCGCCGGCGACCGCCTGGACGTCCGCGTCGCTGATCTGCTGGTGGGCGTAGGGCAGGAAGCCCGCCCTGACCGGCGTCCCACCGTCGATGGCAAGCCGCTCGTGCGCCGGCATGCTCATGCCCGCACCCCTCTCACAGGACCGGCCGGCCTGCCGCGAGACGGGCATCCATCCAGGTCCGCGTGGCCGCCAGACCCTCCGCCAGCGTCACCCGTGGCTCCCAGCCCAAGACCGCCTTCGCAAGCGCCGGGTCGCAGCGCAGGACCGGGATCTCGCTCTGGGGATGGATGTGCTCGACGTGGACGATGCGCGAGCCATCGGGCTCGACGGCCGCAGCCAGCTCGTTGACCGACACGTCGACCCCCGTGCCGGCGTTGAGCACCCGGCCGACAGCCGCATCGGACAGCAGCGCGTCCGCCACGAAGCGGGCGCAGTCCGTCGCGTAGAGCAGGTCGCGGGTCTGGGTCCCGTCGCCGAAGATCCGCAGCGGCTCGCCGCCCACCGACCGGCGGGTAAAGATCGCCACGACGCCGCCCTCGCCGACCGAGCGCTGGAACGGCCCGTACGTGTTGAACGGCCGGACGACGCTCGTCCGGAGCCCGTACGCGTGGTGGTAGGAGAGCGTCAGAGCCTCACCGGCGAGCTTCGCGGCGGCGTAGGGCGAGGCGGGCCTGGTGCGGTGGCCCTCGGCGATCCCGCCCTCTGTCGCCCGGTCGTAGACCATGCACGTGCTCATGAACAGCACCCGGGCGCCCGTGCTCCGCGCGGCCTCGAGCACCGACAACGTGCCCATGACGTCGTTGTCCACGGTCTCGGCCGGGTCGTCGATGGAGTCCTGGACGGAGATCGACGCCGCGAGGTGCGCGATGGCGTCCACCCCATCCGCCCAGCGCAGGCACGCCTCGCGGTCGCGGACGTCGCCGACGATGAGCGGCTCGAGGCTGGCGTCGCCCGCGAGCTCCTCGAGATTGCGCGGGTCGCCCGCGACGAGGCTGTCGACGGGCCGGACCGCGTGCCCGCGCGCGAGCAGGTCCGCCACGACCCAGCGGCCAATGAAGCCCGCCGCGCCGGTGACCAGGACTCTCACGCCACGATGCCCCGGATCGCCGTCGAGCGCAGGAGGTCAACGATCGTTGCCCGATCCATGACCTCGCCGTGGTCCGACCGATAGGCCCCGACCGGCACGGCGTCGGCGTGGCCGTACGCCTCCGCGATGGGTCCGCCGGTGTCGATGGACGGGAGCACCGCGAACATGTCGTCGATGTCCACGGCGCGGCGGGACTCGTCCTCGGTCATGAGCTCCTCGTACGGCTTCTCGCCCGGTCGCGGTGCGATCGAGGAGATCCCGATGCTTGCCGGGTCGCGCCCGTAGAGCGGGGCAAACGCCTCGATCGCGGCCCCGACCAGGTCCTCGAGGCGGGCGATCGGCATCTTGAGGATGAACACCTCGCCGCCGTGCGCGAGCGCGGCGGCGCGCAGGCTCAGGTCGACGGCCCGGTCGGTGGACATGACGAACCGGGTCATCTCGGGGTCGGTCATGGTCACCGGCCCGCCGGCTGCGATCTGCGAGGCGAACAGCTCGAGGGCGGACCCGCGCGAGCCCAGCACGTTCCCAAAGCGCACGCTGGCGAACGTCGTGGAGTGACGACCCCGGTAGTTCGTGGCCGCGGTCACCAGCTTCTCCGCCACGAGCTTGGTGGCGCCCATCACGTTGGTCGGGTTGGCGGCCTTGTCGGACGAGGTGAAGATCATCGTTCCGACCTCGTTCTCGAGGCAGGCGTCGATGACGTTCTGGGTGCCGACGATGTTCGTCTGCGTCGCCTCGAATGGGTTGTACTCGCTCGAGCCCACATGCTTGAGGGCGGCGCAGTGGAAGACGACGTCGATGCCCTCCATCGCGCGCGCCAGGCGGTCTCGATCACGGATGTCACCGACCAGGAATCGGAGCTCGGCCCTGCCAGCGTGCCGCTGCTGCTGGTAGAACTGCTTGGTCTCGTCACGGCCGAGAACCCGGACGACCTCGACGCGCAGGTCGAGGAGGCGCTCGACCATCCGCGCGCCGATGGTCCCTGAACCGCCGGTGACGAGCACCCGCCGTCCTGCGAGCAGCTCTTGGGCGTCGATTGTGCCCACCTCCCTGGGGTCCGGAGCGCGGGGATGCGCTCGCGTTGGGGGCACTAGGGTACCGCCCGTGCTCGTCCCGGTGCGGCCGCGGTCGGCGCAGCCGTGACGGCCTCAGCGCGGACGCTGCCCCCGAGGTCTGCGCACCCGCCGGACAGCGGCCAGGGCGTCGAATGCGAACGTCGCCAGCGGCGCGGCGACCTCCGCGGCGCGCGCCAGGACCTGCGCGACGGCGCTGCCGGCCCGCCCTGGAAACCGCCGGCCGATGCGAAGCGCCGCCTGCGCGATCAGATGCCGGTTCACCCGGGTCCGGAGCGCCGGCCCCGGCGGGACGGCGCGCGCCATCGTCCAGTACGCGGGCCGCGCGTCCTCTGGCAGCCGGCTCCAGTCGACGATCGGCGGCCACAGCAATCGCTCGACGACGGCATCCGAGCGCGCGACGAGGGACGGGGGTAGGGACCCGATGAACTGCACGAGGTCCTCGAACAGGATCCGCGACCCGGGGTCACGGGTCTCGAGGGCACGCGCCACGGGCCCCGTGAAATCGGACCGGACCAGCCGGTCGAGGTAGCCCTCACGGATAACCCGACGCGACGGATCGTCGACCAGGACGCGGTCCGCCTCTGCGACGACGTCCCGCCACGCGCCGATCGCGACCAGAACCGCGTCGCCCGCCCGGGCCGCCGACCGGCGCTTCGCCTCGGTGATCGACGTGAACTCGTGGTCCGGACCGGGACGCGTCCACTCGTAGACGTCGTCGGCGATCACCTCGATCCGGTCGCCGGCGCGCAGCAGCGCGCGGAGCGTCCAGGGCTGGTCGCCGAGGACCCGGCCATCGAATCGCAGGCCTTCCGTGATCGAGCGATGGAACAGCTTGCCGGTCCCCGAGGCGTAGAACATCAGCCCGGGGTTGTGCGCGAGCGACTTGCGCCCCGCCTCGCGAATGTCAGGGCGGTCGTACGTCTTCGTGACCCACGTGGTGGTGCCGTCTGACCAGATCCGCTGTCCGACGACGGCGAGCGCGCGGGTCTCGACGGCCGCCCGGTACAGGGCATCGATGCCGCCGGGCAGCATGCGGTCGTCGCTGTCGAGGAAGGTCAGCCACTCGCCGCGGACCTGGGAGAGCCCGAGGTTCCGGGCGGCCGACGCGCCGCCGTTCGCCGGGGCCACGACCAGGACCACGCGGGAATCCCGCTCCGCGATCGACCGGACGATTGCGACGGAGTCGTCCGTCGAGGCGTCGTCGACCACGATGCACTCCACGTCGGCGGCCTCCGCCTCCAACGCGGATCGCAGGGCGCGCTCGATCGATCCGGCGCCGTTCCAGCACGGGATGAGGACGCTCACCTTCGGACGGGGATCGAGCAACGGTGGAGTACCTCAGGTTCGGCGGTGTCTGCCGAGGATACGCCGGGCTGGACCCCGGGCGTCCCAGGGGGACCCTGGTCCCCCTTCGCTTAGGCCGGGATCGCCCGCCTGACCGCGCGCCGCATCCGAGTCGCCACCTCGTCGAAGCCCGGGAGCGGCTCGCCGGTCGCCTCGTCCATGTAGGTGCCGCGCCGGACCTCGAGCATCACCGAGGTGACGCGGGCGTCG
>Ga0302299_10003056_pt1 | contig 10194 bp, 10 predicted proteins | sample III_Fen_N3_4_FD_198795 | JGI IMG/M metagenome (GOLD analysis project Ga0302299, IMG submission 198795) | Peat permafrost microbial communities from Stordalen Mire near Abisko, Sweden - III_Fen_N3_4 | ecosystem: Environmental > Terrestrial > Soil > Wetlands > Permafrost | place: Sweden: Abisko...
TACGGGAACCAGATCGCTGCCTGCTGCGACGGTGATCGCTCGGGCGATCGGATGCTCGGAGGCGTCCTCGACGGAGCCGGCAAGGCGCAGGATCTCGAATCGGTCCACGCCGTCCTCGACCAGCACCTCGTGCACGCTCATGCGGCCGGTGGTCACGGTGCCGGTCTTGTCCATGACGATGGTGTCGACGGCCCGCGTGGACTCGAGCACCTGGGGGCCCTTGATGATGATGCCGAGCTGGGCGCCCCGACCGGTCCCGACGAGCAGCGCGGTCGGCGTAGCCAGCCCGAGCGCGCACGGGCAGGCGATGATCAGGACGGCCACGGCGGCGCTGAACGCCGCCTGCGCGGGGTGACCGGTCGCCAGCCATGCGACCAGCGTGAGCAGCGAGAGGGCGATCACCACGGGGACGAAGACGCCGGCGACCCGGTCGGCCAGCCGCTGCACGTCGGCCTTCCCGCTCTGCGCCTGCTCCACCATCTTCGCCAGCTGGGCGAGGGACGTGTCGGAGCCGACCCGCGTGGCCCGCACCACGAGCCGGCCGCCGGAGTTGGTTGTGGCGCCCACGACGGCGTCACCGGGACCGACGTCGACCGGGACGGCCTCGCCGGTGAGCATCGAGGCGTCGATGGCGGAAGTGCCCTCGACCACTGCCCCGTCCGTGGCGACCTTCTCGCCCGGCCGGACGACGAACAGATCACCGACGACCAGCTGCGCAATCGGGATGCGGACCTCGGTCCGGCCGCCCTCGCCTTCGCGGAGGAGGGCGACGTCCTTTGCGCCAAGCGTGAGCAACGCTCGGAGGGCGGCCCCTGACCGCCGCTTCGCCTTCGCCTCGAACAGCCGCCCGGCGAGGATGAAGACCGTGACCACCGACGCGATCTCGAGATAGATCGCGTCGGAGCCGTCGCCGCTGCCGGAGAACAGGGTGAAGTCCATCCGCATGCCGGGCTGTCCCGCGTTGCCGAAGAACAGCGCCCACAGCGACCAGAGGTACGCGGAGCCGACGCCGACCGAGATGAGCGTGTCCATCGTGGCCGCGCCGTGGCGGGCGTTGACCCATGCGGCTCGGTGGAAGGGCAGCGCCCCCCAGACGACGACGGGGCTGGCCAAGGTCAGGCACAGCCACTGCCAGTTCGTGAACTGAAGGGCGGGCACCATCGACAGCACCAGCACCGGAACGGCCAGCGCGGTGGAGACGGCGAGCCGCTGCTGGAGTGCCCTGGTCTCGCTGTCGTCCTCGTCAGGTCCGCTGGCGTCGGGCTCGGACGTGGGTGGGGCAGGCAGCTCGGCGGTGTAGCCGGTGGCCTCGACCACGGCGATCAGCTGCTGGGGGGTCACTCCGGTGGGGTACGCCACGCTTGCTGTGTCGGTGGCGTAATTGACCGAAGCGGTGACCCCGTCGATGCGGTTGAGCTTCTTCTCGATCCGGGCAGCGCACGAGGCGCAGGTCATCCCACCGATGGTCAGCTCGACGCTTTCCGCCGGCGTGGCGTAGTCGCTCGGCACGGTGGTCATCCGGCGAGGACGTAGCCGGCCTCGTCGACGGCAGCAGCGACGGCTTCGCGGGGCAGGGTCTGCTCGGAGGTCACCACGACGGTCGACGTCCCGCCTGCGGTGAGGTCGACCTCGACCCTGGTGACACCGTCAAGGCCCGACAGCTCGCTGGTCACGGCCTTCACGCAGTGCTCGCAGGTCATGCCCTCAATGAGGTAGGTCTGCTGGCTGGACACGGGATTCTCCTTGGGTGCATTGACTTCTGCTTAGCTCTTGACGAGTCGGGCGATGGCCGCAGACGCCTCTTTCAGCTTGGCGTCGGCGTCGGCGCCACCGGTCGCGATCGCGGCGCTGACGCAGTGTGCGAGGTGCTCGTCGAGCAGCCCCAACGCGAACGCTTCGAGCGCCCGGCTGGCCGCGGAGACCTGGGTCAGCACGTCGATGCAGTACGTGTCGGACTCGACCATGCGTTGCAGCCCTCGCACCTGGCCCTCGATCCGGCGTAGGCGCTTGAGCTGTGCGTCCTTGCTGTCGGCGTAACCCGGTCTGGCTGACATGGCGACTCCTTCCACCCTCGAATATACCCCTCCGGGGTATGGGCCGTGGCAGAGTCAGTCCGTTCACACCGTCGTGAGCCTTCGAAGGGACTGCCTGGTGGCCATCAGCGTCTTCGACCTCTTCTCGGTCGGCATCGGGCCGTCGAGCTCGCACACGGTCGGACCGATGCGGGCGGCCCGGATGTTCGCGGGCCGGCTGGAGCGGGACGGCTTCCTCGAGCGCGTCGCCCGGGTCCATGCGGAGCTGTACGGATCGCTGGGCGCCACCGGTCACGGGCACGGCAGCCCCAAGGCGGTGCTGCTGGGACTCGAGGGCTACCACCCGGAGAGCATCGACCCGGACGCGGTCGAGGGGCTGATGACGACCATCCGAGAGACAGGCACGGTGCGTCTGCTGGGCACCCACCCGATCGCGTTCAGCCAGGACGACGACCTCACGATGTACCGGCGGGAGCGGCTGCCCTTCCACTCCAACGGCATGCGATTCACGGCGTACGACGGTGCCGGGGGCCAGCTGGTCAGCCGGACCTACTACTCCGTGGGCGGCGGGTTCGTCGTCGACGAGGCGGCAAGCGGGTCCGACCGGATCGTGCCGGACGACTCGGTGCTCCCGTACCCGTTCCGCACCGGGGACGCTCTGCTCGCCCTTGCCGACAGCACCGGGCTCAGCATCAGCGCCCTCATGCTGGAGAACGAGAAGACGTGGCGTCCCGAGGCCGAGATCCGCGAGCGGCTGCTGCACATCTGGGCGGTGATGCAGGAGAGCATCGAACGCGGTTCGTCGATCGAGGGGACCCTGCCCGGCGGTCTGAAGGTGCGTCGTCGGGCCGCGGACCTCAAGCGCCAGCTGCTCGCGACGGACCGCGACCATGACCCGCTACGGGCCATCGAGTGGGTGACCCTCTGCGCGCTGGCGGTCAACGAGGAGAACGCTGCCGGCGGGCGCATCGTGACGGCGCCGACGAACGGCGCCGCGGGCATCATCCCGGCCGTCCTGAGCTACTACGTGCGGTTCGTCCCTGGTGCCGACGACGACGGTGTCGTGCGCTTCATGCTCGCGGCGGGCGCGGTCGGCATGCTGTTCAAGGAGAACGCCTCGATCTCCGGTGCAGAGGTCGGCTGCCAGGGCGAGGTCGGGTCGGCCTGCTCGATGGCTGCCGCGGGCCTCGCCGAGGTGACCGGCGGCAGTCCCCGTCAGGTGGAGAATGCCGCCGAGATCGGCATGGAGCACAACCTCGGACTCACGTGCGACCCGGTCGGCGGACTCGTGCAGATCCCGTGCATCGAGCGCAACGCCGTCGCGTCGATCAAGGCGATCACCGCCGCCCGGATGGCCCTGCACGGCGACGGCGAGCACCACGTCTCGCTCGACAAGGTGATCAAGACCATGCGCGAGACCGGCGCTGACATGAAGATCAAGTACAAGGAGACCTCGCGCGGCGGACTCGCCGTCAACGTCATCGAGTGCTGAGCCCTCGGGGCCGTGTGCGGGGTGGGCGAGCGTCAGCCGTCCGCGGGCAGGGGCGGACCGACGACGCTCAGACCGTAACGGGGGCCGATCTCGTTCCACCGCTGGATCTCCTGCTCCATCGGCAGCCCGTCGGCTCCCGGCAGGCGGTGCTCGCGGGCCGGGATGCCGACCTCGTCGTACAGGTCCATCAGGGCGCCCGGTGCGACGATCCCCAAGAACTTCGCCGGAGCCGTACCGGTGATCCGGAACGCATGGGGTACGCCTTTGGGCAGGTAGATGAACGACCCGGCCTCGAGCAGGTGCAGGTCGTCGCCGGCGCGGTAGCTCAGGGTGCCCTCGAGGACGTAGAACGCCTCGGCCTCTCGGGAGTGCACGTGCAGCGGGGTCGCGATGCCGACCGGCTGGGTCACCAGCGACACGGCAAAGGCACCACCGGTCTCGGCGCCGGAGACCAGGCGCTCGAAGAGCGAGCCCATGGCCCAGGTGCCCGGGCCTTCTCCTGGCGCTCGGACCACAACCTGCTCGGTCGCTTGGGTCTCCATCGATTCCTCCGTCGGCCGGTGTCTCCGGTATTCATCCGAAGCATATTCGGATGAATACCGGTAACCTAGGGCCCGTGACCAGACCCGTCAAGAGCCGCGCTTACCGCTCGCCGATGCGGGAGGAGCAGGCTCGCCAGACCAGGTACGCGATCCTGGCCGCCGCTCGTCGGCTGCTCGTCGAGCAGGGCTACCCGCGGACCACGGTCGCCCAGATCGCCGAAGCGGCCGGCGTGGCGGTGGACACCGTGTACTCCTCGGTCGGCGCCAAGCCGGTCCTGTTCCGGCTCCTGCTGGAGACGGCGATCTCTGGCACCGACGAGGCGGTCCCCGCAGAGCAACGCGACTACGTCGTGCGCATCCGTGCTGCAGACCGGGCGAAGGACAAGATCGAGCTGTACGCCGCTGCCGTTCGGTTGATCTCCGAGCGGATGGCGCCCCTCCATCTGATCCTGCGTGACGCCGCCCCGCACGCGCCGGAGCTGGCCGAGCTCCGCGACGAGATCGGCCGCCGCCGGGCCCAGAACATGCGCCTGTTCGCCCAGGATCTGCTGGTGACCGGAGACCTTCGCCCAGAGCTCGAAGTGGGGGAGGTCGCCGACGTGGTCTGGAGCACCAGCTCGGCCGAGTTCTACTCCTTGCTCGTGAACGAGCGCGGCTGGTCTTCGGCGCGGTTCGAGCAGTGGCTCGCGACCACGTGGTGCCGGCTGTTCCTCGCAGTCACCTGACTACGCTGGTCCGGTGCCGACCAGCCGAGCAGTGGTGCCTCCGGTCCGCCACCTCGTCCGCGCGCGAGACCTCGCCGATGCGCGCTACACCGAGCCGCTCACCATCGACGACCTCGCTGCGGCCGCCTGTCTGTCGCGCGCGCACTTCAGCCGCGAGTTCCGGCGGGCCTTCGGCGAGACGCCGTACTCGTACCTGCTGACCCGTCGGCTCGAGCGGGCCGCGACGCTGCTGCGCGGGACCGACTACTCCGTGGCCGACATCTGCATGCAGGTCGGCCTGACGAGCGTCGGGTCGTTCACGTCGAGCTTCCGTCGTGCGTACGCGATGACACCCACGGAGTACCGATCCTCGTTCCCTTCGGCAGCGAGCCTCGCGCGCATCCCGTTGTGCGTGCTCAAGGCGTACGGCCGCCCGGTGAACAGCACGATCGGAGAAGACGCCGACCAGGGACGTGGCTAGGTTCGACGCATCGAACAACCCGACCCTCGGAGGACACCATGATCCGCATCAGCAACGCCCAGCTCTGGGTGCACGACCAGGAAGAGGCGCTGGCCTTCTGGACCGACAAGGTCGGGTTCGAGGTGCGCGAAGACGTGACCGTGCCCGAGATGGGCAACTTCCGTTGGCTCTCGGTCGGTCCGCCCGACCAGGACCAGATCGCCATCGTGCTCATGGCCATCCCCGGCCCGCCGGTCATGGATGAGGTCACCCGGGGCCAGGTCGCTGACCTCACCGCCAAGGGCTTCGCGAGCACGATCTTCCTCCAGACCGACGACTGCATGAAGGCGTACGAGGAGCTCTCGGCGCGCGGCGTGGAGTTCACGGAGAAGCCCAACGTGCAGCCGTACGGCATCGACAGCGGATTCCGTGACCCGTCAGGCAACAGCATCCGGCTGGCCCAGCGCACCCCGATGGAGTGAGGCCGCGCTGAAGGTCACAGGTCGTTGCCGGCGTACGACTGGTTGAAGCTCTTGTTGGCCAGGGGGAAGTCCGGGACGATCGTGTCGCCGAGGGCGAGCGGCAAGGCGGGCCAGTTGAAGAACGACGGGTCGACGACCTTGACCCGGGTGAGCCTGCCGTCGGCGTCGAGCTCGACCCGGTGCGCGATGGTGCCGCGCCAACCCTCGACCAGGCCGAGCCCGGCACCAGGTCCGCCCGGCGCGACGCGCTGGCCGGTGCCGGGCGATCCGCCCAACCGGGCTGCGAGGTCGAGGATGACGGCGGTCGACACAGCTGCCTCACGCACCCGCATGAGGAAGCGGCTGAGCACGTCGCCGTCCTGCTCGAGCACGACCTCGAACGAGGCACCGAGATCGACGAACGGGTGGTCGCGGCGGGCGTCGATGTCGATGCCCGAGGCCCGGGCCACGTAGCCGAGCGCTCCGACTCCGGCAGCCGCTTCCGGACTGAGCACCGCCGTGCCGGTGAATCGGTCGAGCACCGTCGAGCTGGCAAGCACGTTGTTCGCGAGCTCGACGAGACCAGCGGCGACGGAGCGGACGGTGTCGAGATCGGGCAGGGAGGTGACTGCGGCGCCACCGATGGTGATTCCGCCACGCAGCAACCGGTGGCCGGTGGTGGCCTTGTTGACCCGGAGCAGCGTCTCGCGCAGGCGCTGCGCGTGGGCGTTGGCGAGACCGAGACCGACGTCGTTCGCGAGGGCTCCGATGTCGGCGACATGGTTGTGCAGCCGTTCGAGCTCGAGCAGGAGAGCCCGGAGGCGCCGGTCCTCCTCGACCACCGTGAGGCCCGCAGCCTCCTCGACCGCCATCGCGAAGGCCAGCGCGTGACCGACCGCGGTGTCCCCGCTGATCCGCTCGGCGAGCTCGACGGCCTCAGCGGGGTGCCGTCCTTCGAAGAGCTTCTCGACCCCTCGGTGGACGAACCACAGCCGGGCCTTCATCCGCAGGATGGTCTCTCCCACGACGGAGAACCTGAAGTGGCCGGGCTCGATCAGGCCGGCGTGAACGGGTCCGACGGGGATCTCGTAGACACCGGAACCCTCGACCTCGAGGAACGGGAACGACCCGACATCGGGAACGAACTGGGGGTCCGGGTCGGCGTCGCGTCGCATCGGGTACCAGCCCTGCGGCCAGTGGCCGTGGCGGACCAGCCGGTACGGCAGCGGGTGACCCTCCGGGCTGATGCCGTACAGGTCGCGCACCTCCCGCTCGAACCGGCCGACGGGGTAGCTGACCGCGGCCAGGCTGGGGATGCTCGGCTGGTCCGCCGCCACCCGCAGGACCAGCTCGACCCGTTGGTCGTCCGCCGGCCGCACGAGCACGTAGACGACGCGGAAGCCGTCGTCGTCCTCGACGCCCACGACCATCGCGGCCCGGTAGCCGTCCGCGAGATGACTAGCGAGTCTCGCCGAGACGTCGTGCTGGGTCACGTCGTGGACCACGGTGTTGGGCCGCTGCGTCACCGGGCACCTGCCAGGATCGCGGCGGCCTGGTGCAGCAGCGTCGACAAGGGACCCGAGGCGAAGCCGATCACCGCCGTGACTCCGAGGGCGAGCACGAGGGGAGCCTGCCGGCCGTGCGGAGCCGGGTCGGGCGAGCCAGCCGAGGCGTCGTCGACAGAGGTCCCGCCAGGCGTTCCTAGCGTCATGGTGGCGGAGTGCCGAGCCAGACCGGCGAACAGGACCAGCAGGAGGAGGACCGCCACGACCATCACCCAGCCGAGCCCGCGCTGGAAGCCCGCGACGACGATCGCGACCTCGGAGAAGAACAGGCTGAACGGAGGCAGGCCGAGGAGCGCCGCCATGCCCGCGAGGTACGGGACAGCCACGCCTGGTCTGCGCGTGAGCAGCCCGCGGAGGTCAGCGATCGTCGTGGTCCCCTCGGCCGCGAGGATGCGGCCGGACACGACGAACAGGCTCGACTTGGCCAGCCCGTGGCCGAGCACGTGCAGCAAGGCAGCGGCGATCGCGAGCGTCCCACCGGCTGCGGCGGCCAGGGCGAGCAGCCCCATGTGCTCGATGCTGGAGTAGGCGAGCATCCGCTTCAGGTCTCGCTGGCGAAGGATCAGCCCGGCGGCAACCGTGAGCGAGAGGAGCCCCGCGGTGATGAGCAGCCCGCGCATCAGACTCGGTCCGAGGACGGGGTTCACGACTGCCTGCACCCGCAGGATCGCGTAGAACGCGACCGACAGCAGCACGCCGGACATCAGCCCGGACACCGGCGCCGGCGCCTGGCTGTGCGCGTCCGGGAGCCAGCTGTGCATCGGCGCGAGGCCGGCCTTGGTCGCGAACCCGAGGACGGCCAGCGCCCCGGCGACCTTGAGGAGCGACGGGTCGAGGGCAAGGTGGCCCTGGGTCAGGACCACCCACGACAGTGTCGGCCTACCTGCGGCGACGGTGGCCGCGTACAGCAGCACCAACCCGAGGAACGCGACGGCCACCCCGACCGAACCGAGGACGACGTACTTCCAGGCCGCCTCGAGCGAACGCCGGGTGCGGTGGTGCCCGACCAGGAACGCGGTGGCGATCGTGGTCGCTTCCACGGCGATCCACAGCACGCCGAGGTTGTCCGCGAGCACCGCCAACGACATCGCGCCGAGGAACGAGGCGACCAGGGTCGAGAACATCCAGTCCTGCTGTGGCGCGTCGGCCGTGGGCAGGCCGCCCCACGTCGCGGTGAGGCCGACGGCGCCGACCACGGCGAGCATGAAGGCAGACAGGGCGTCCACTCGCAGCAGCCCACCCGCCGTGGACGGCGACCCGTTGAGGACTGCTGCGCTGAGGGCGATTCCGCTGCCGAGCACCGTGGCCGCGGCAGCGAGGCCACTGAATCGGCACAGCGCGGGACTGCGCAGGGCGGCCGTCGAGGCGGCCAGAACGAGGCAGGTCACCAGGGGGAGCAGGATGAGGGCGGCCATCAGTCACGCAGCTCCATCAGCTCGTCGAGGTCGGCGCCGCCGAACTTCGCGGTCATCCTGCTGGTGAGGACGCGCAGGATCAGCACGACCAGCAGAACGTCCAGCGACGCGCCGAGCTCGACGACGAAGGGCACCCCTCCGGAGGTCAGGAAGGCGACGGTGGCGATCCCGTTGTCCAGCACCAGGAATCCCACCAGCTGCGAGATCGCGTGCCGACGGGTGGTGAGGAGCAGGAAGCCGTACAGCACCAGTGAGATCCCGACCGGCACCGCGGCGGTGGTCGGGCCGGGCACGAGGACGCGCAACGGCTGGCTGACCAGGTACGCGAGCATCGTCAGCAACGAGAGCGCAAGCAGCGCGGCCGTGGTGTTCATGAGTGGCGTCTCCTCGCGCACCGCGCCGGTGCGGACACGGCTGCGGTCGAGTACCCACGGCAGCACGAACCCTTTGAGGGCGAGGACGAGGCCGGCCACCGCCATCAGCTGCGCGTCGTGGTCGTTGACGCCGATGACGGCGACCAGCGTCGCCAGCGCGAACCCCTGGACGGCGAGGAGCCGAACGGCTGCGACCAGCGAACGCTTCCAGACCAGCAGGACGGACGTGAGGAGAAGGACCCCGGCGCTGAGGCCGACGAGCTGGTCGAAGAGGCCGGTTGACATGCCTACCCCTGAACCACGAGGTAGGAGGCGGTGACGGCGAGGAAGGCCAGGACGAACGAGCCGGCGAGCAGCTCGGGCACCCGGAACAGCCGCAGCTTGGCCAGGAAGACCTCACCGGCGGCGAGCGCCGACCCGAGCAGCGCGAGCTTGACGACCAGGGCGAGCACCCCGACCGCCAAGGACGCCAGGGTCACCGAGCTGGCGATGCCCCACGGTGCCAGCAGGCTGGCGACCAGCCCGAGCAGCGCGCCCAGCCGCATCCAGGATCCGAGCTCCAGCCAGGCCAGGTCGCGGCCAGAGCTCTCCAGGACCATCGCCTCGTGGATCATCGTCAGCTCGAGGTGCGTCGACGGGTTGTCGACCGGCATGCGGCCGGTCTCGGCGACGACTGCGACGAACAGGGCCACCAGTGCGAGGAGGCTGACCGGCGCAGCGACGCTGGCCGGGTCGACGAGCCGACCGTGCACGATCGCGGACAGGGCGGACGAGCCGACCGGGATGGACAGCGCGTAGACGGACACCAGGACGGTCGGCTCGACGAGCGCGGCGATCGTCATGTGCCGGCTCGAACCCATCCCGCCGAAGGCCGAACCGGAGTCCAGCCCGACCAGGGCCAGGGCCACCGTGCCGAGCAGGAGCACGGAGACCATGACGAACAGGTCGTCCGGGACGAACGGGAAGGCGACCGTCCCGACGAGGGGGACGAGCACGCAGACCAAGGCACTCGATGCGACGAGGACGACCGGCCCTACGGACATCACCCAGCTGGTCCCGTCCGCCTGCAGCGACTCCTTGGCGAAGAGCTTGCGCAGGTCGCGCCACGGCTGGAGGACCCCAGCGCCGACCCGGCCCTCCAGCCGGGC
>Ga0302299_10003057_pt1 | contig 10192 bp, 9 predicted proteins | sample III_Fen_N3_4_FD_198795 | JGI IMG/M metagenome (GOLD analysis project Ga0302299, IMG submission 198795) | Peat permafrost microbial communities from Stordalen Mire near Abisko, Sweden - III_Fen_N3_4 | ecosystem: Environmental > Terrestrial > Soil > Wetlands > Permafrost | place: Sweden: Abisko...
CGGCACGACCCTGGCCCTGGTGCGGGGCCGCGGCGATCCCACCGAGGGGGAGCTCGAGCGGCCACCCACGGGCCGGAGCCTCGTGATGATCGGCCTGGGAACCTTCGCCGCGGTGTGGGGCCTGGCCAGCCTGTTCAAGTAGCCCGGCCGATCGCCCGCTGGGTTCGTCGCGGGGTGCCGCGCGGCCGGCCGCGTCAGGGAGGAGACAGTACGCTCCGGCCTGTGATCGAGACCCCGCTGCTCGAGGCCAGTGACCTCGTCGTCCGCTTCGGTGGCGTGGTGGCCGTCGACCATGTGTCCCTGGCCGTCCCCCGTGCGAGCCTGGTCGGCCTGATCGGCCCGAACGGGGCCGGCAAGACCACCACCATCGATGCCCTCACGGGGTTCGTCTCGCATCAGGGCTCCATCCGCCTCGGGGACGATCGACTCGACGACCTGGGTCCCCACGAGCGGGCCCGCCGCGGCCTCGTGCGCACCTGGCAGTCGCTGGAGCTCTTCGACGACCTCACCGTGCGGGAGAACCTCGAGGTCGGCGCGGTGCCCGAGCGGCTCGGCTCGATGGTGCGCGACCTGGTCGCCCCGCGGCGCGCCGTCGACACCTCGGCGGTCGTCGAGGCCATCGACCTGCTCGATCTGGGCGCGGTGGCCGACCGTCGTCCGACCGAGCTCTCCCTCGGCCAACGCAAGCTCGTGGCGGTGGCCCGGGCGGTGGCGCAGCGCCCGCGGGTGCTGCTGCTCGACGAGCCGGCCGCCGGTCTCGACACCGAGGAGAGCCTCGTGCTCGGCGCCCGGCTGCGCTCGCTGCTCGAGCTCGACCTGGCCATGCTGCTCGTCGACCACGACATGGGCCTCGTGCTCTCGGTGTGCGATCACCTCTACGTGCTCGACTTCGGCCAGGTGATCTCGTCGGGCACGCCGGCGGAGGTGCGCGCCGACCCCCACGTGATCGAGGCCTACCTCGGGACGTCGGCCTGATGGCGGCCCCGGAACCCACCGGACGGCTCCTCGACCTCGTCGCGCTGCACGCCGGGTACGACGGCGTCACGGTCGTGCGCGACCTCAGCCTCCACGTCGATCCCGGTGAGGTCGTGGCCCTCCTCGGGCCGAACGGGGCCGGCAAGACCACGACGCTGCTCACCATCTCGGGCCTGATCTCGCCCATCTCGGGCACGATCGACGTGCTCGGCGGTGGTCCGCCGTCGACCCGACGGCCCCAGGAGGTCGCCCGGCGTGGCCTGGCCCACGTGCCCGAGCACCGGGCGCTGTTCGCCGACCTCACCGTCCGGGAGAACCTGCGCCTGGGTCGTCGTCACGGAGCTGACGACATCGCCGCCGTGGTCGAGTCCTTCCCGGCGCTCGGCCCGCTCCTCGACCGCCGGGCCGGCCTGCTCTCGGGTGGCGAGCAGCAGATGCTGGCCCTCGGGCGGGCGCTGATCGGGCGCCCCCGGCTGTTGCTGGTGGACGAGATGAGCCTGGGGCTGGCCCCGATCGTGGTCGAGCGCCTGCTGCCGGTGATCCGTCAGGTCGCTGATGAGCAGGGCGTCGGGGTGCTGCTCGTCGAACAGCACGTGAAGCTGGCGCTGTCGGTTGCCGATAGGGCCTATGTGCTGAACCACGGTGAGCTGGTGCTGTCCGGCGATGCGAGCGAGCTGGCCACCCAGCGCGATCTGTTGGCGTCGAGCTACCTGGGTGCCAGCACGTGATCCAACTGGCCAGCGCGTGACACCGGCGGCCAGCACGTGACCCCGGCGGCTGGCGAGTCCTCCTCTTGAGCGATGCCGGCCGGCCTCCCGGAGGAAGCGGTGAACGCGGTCGTCCGGTCCCCGAGGCCGAACGGGCCCAGTGGGAGCAGGCGGCCAAGGTGCGCGCCCGACGAGAGGCCGAGGCCCGGGCCCAGGCCGAGCGGGACGTCGACCTCGTCGAACCGGCGCCGGCCGGTCCGCGCTCGAAGCGGGCGCTGGTCGTGGCGATCGGCGTGGGCGCCGTCTTCCTCGTGGCCGTGGGCGTGATGCTGGTGGCGATCCGGCACCGGTCGGCCGAGGATCCGTCCTGGGTGACCGGCCTCGGTCTCAACGGCTCGGCCGGCACCGGCGACGGGTCCCTGTCCGCGCCCGACCGCTTCGGGTCGACCGCGGGTGACTCGGCGACCACATCGACCTCCGAAACCGGCGCCACGACCGCCACGACCTCGGGTGGAGCCGGCTCGGGCCAGGCCCCGGTGATCGACGCCACCGGCGAGGACTTCGACCGGATCTGGCGGCAGATCGAGGTGCTGGAGAGCTGGTTGCTCGAGCATCCGCAGCCCTCGGTCGCCTCGGACATCTACCAGGTCGGCACCCCGCCCTACGAGGACCTGGTCAAGCAGTTGACCGACCTCCAGGCCAAGAACCAGACCGGCCGGGTCGACGGCTACCAGATCCTCGGGGTCACCGTGGACGCCCGGCCGACCCCCGATCGCGTCGACCTGCGCTACGCCGACACCTACACCGATCGGCTCACGCTCGATGCCGACGGGACGGTGGTCGACCGCCTGCCCTACGACGGCCGGGCCCGCCTCTGGACGCTCACCCTGGAGCGCGGGGCCGACCACCGGTGGCGGGTCACGGCGACGGCCTTCGTGCAGTTCGGCGACGTCGTCCCGCCGACCACGTCATGAACCTCCCGTCGTCGGACCTCCTGCGCTCGCGGCTCACGGTCGACCAGAAGCGGCGCATCGCCTATGCCCGCCTGCGGTTCCGCCGGCCGCTGGCCGCGCTGCGGGACGTCCCCGACTTCATGGTCATCGGCGCCCAACGCAGCGGCACCAGCTCGCTCTATCGCTACCTGGCCGGGCACCCCGATGGCCGGCCGAGCGTCCGCAAGGAGACCGAGTACTTCACCCGCAGCTACGGCGAGGGCCCGGCCTGGTACCGCTCGCACTTCACGCTGCGCCGGGGTGGGCGGTCGTTCGAGGCCACGCCCGACTACCTGTTCCACCCGCTTGCTCCGGCACGGGTGGCCACCGACCTGCCGGACTGCCGACTGGTGGTCCTGCTCCGGGAGCCGGCCGCTCGGGCCCGTTCGCACTGGCAGCACATGACCCGGATCGGGTTCGAGCACCTGAGCTTCGTCGATGCCCTGGCCGCCGAGCCCGAGCGCACCTTCGACGACCTGGCCCGGCTCGAGGCCGGCGAGGAGGTCGTGCAGGGTCCGCTGCTGCGCTACTCCTACCAGGCCCGGGGCGACTACGCCGAGCAGCTCGACCGCTGGCTCTCGGTGTTCGACCGCGACCGGCTGCTGCTCATCCGCAGCGAAGACCTCTTCCGCGACCCCGCGGCCACGCTCGATCGGGTGGAGCGGTTCGTGGGGCTGACCCCGTGGCTCCCCGAGTCGTTCGCCAACTGGAGCGTGCCGACCCTCGAGGACGACCGCGGCAACGACCTCGGCGCCCACGAGCGCCTCGCCCTCGAGCAGCTGCGCCACGGCTACCGGGACGGCAACCGTCGCCTGGCCGAGCTCACCGGCGAACCGGAGTGGTGGACCTGAGCCGAGCTGTCGACCAGGCGAGCCCGGTGACGAGCTCTGCGTCAGGCGACGTAGCTGTCGGTGGTGAAGATCTCGCGCACGACGTCGTCGACGACCAGCAGGTGGGCGGCGACCGGCTCGCCCATCCCCGCCACGTCCACCATGCGGGTGTCGGCGATGCGCAGCCACGCGGGGAGCTCGGGCAGCGCGTTGGCCGCGAGGATCTGGCCGGGGTGGGCCGCCTCGCAGAGTCGGGCTGCCAGGTTGACCGTGCGACCGACGTAGTCGTCGCCCTCGAGCAGCAGCACCGGTCCGGTGGCGATCCCGGCGTGGGTGTCGAGGCCCTGGACCGTGCAGCGCAGCTCGATCTCGGCGCACGCCGCGCCCAGGATCGCCGGCTCGAGGCTCACGATCATCACGCCGTCACCCAGCCACTTGGAGACGCGCACCCCCCGGCGGGCCACCACGTCGCGCACGATCTGACGGAAATCGATGAGCAGCTCGAGTGCCAGCTGCTCGCCGGAGCGCTCGCAGTAGGCGGTGAAGCCGCAGATGTCGACGAAGGCGAAGGAGCGGTCGACGGTGAGCGTGGCGCCCGTGGGGTAGGGGGCGGGGGCCTCGAGCAGGGCATCGATGGAAGGTCGGGGATCTCCCAACCGGCCGTTCGACGACAACTCGGCCGTCGCCGTGGGGGGGATGTTCGTGCCGTTTCCTTCGGGTCCCGTCGGTTGCACGATGCCTCTTCCTGATCGATCCGCCGGCGATGACGCTACCCAGTACATCGGTGTGCCCGGCAGCGAGTTGATGAACCTGTGGTGAACCCCGGTCGTTGAGGGGCATCGGTGCAGGTCAGCGGCGGATGCACGCGTGCCCTCCGGGGAGGTGTCAGGATTCCCCACCCCCGCACACCCCGCAGACCCCCCGCAGACCCCTGGAGTGATGCCCCGATCCGTACGCCTCCGGCCCTGGCAGAAAGCGGCCCTCGAGCAATTCCACGCCCACGAGGGCGCGGACTTCCTCGCGGTGGCCACGCCCGGCGCCGGCAAGACGACGTTCGCCCTCACCGCCGCGGTGCAGCACCTGAGCGAGCACCCGACCCGGCGGATCGTGGTCGTGGCGCCGACCCAGCACCTCAAGCTGCAGTGGTCCCGGGCCGCGGCCCGCCTCGATCTGCACCTCGAACCGCAGTGGAGCCCGCGTGACGGGCGCCTGCCGAGCGACATGCACGGGGTGATCGTCACCTACCAGCAGGTCGCCATGCAGGCGGCCAACCTCCGGCCGATCGCCACCGACGCCTTCGTGATCTTCGACGAGCTCCACCACGCCGGGGACGACCGGGCCTGGGGCGACGGCATCCGGCTGGCCTTCGACGGGGCGGCCCGCCGGCTGGCGCTGTCGGGCACGCCGTTCCGGTCCGACACCATGTCGATCCCGTATGTGCCCTATGACGACTTCGGCGAGGCCAGCTCCGACTACGAGTACGGCTACGGCGAGGCGCTCACCGACGGTGGCGTCGTCCGGCCCGTGTACTTCCCCCGAATCGACGGCCACATGGAGTGGGTCGGCCCCGACGGGTCCGAGTACTCCTGCTCGTTCGATGACTCGCTCGACGCGGCCCGCGCGGGTCAGCGGCTCCGCACCGCGCTGTCGGTCACGGGCGAGTGGCTGCCGGCCGTGCTCGACCAGGCGCACGAGCAGCTCACCGCAATCCGTGCCTCACAGCCGCACGCCGGCGGGCTGATCATCGCCATCGACCACGAGCACGCCAAGGGGATCGTCGAGCTCATGCGCCGCCGCCACGGCGTGACGCCCACCTTGGTGCTCAGCGACGACCCCACCGCGTCGGCCCGCATCGAGCACTTCGCCGAGGGCTCGATGCCGTGGATCGTCGCCGTGCGGATGGTGTCGGAGGGCGTCGACATCCCGCGCCTGCGGGTGGGGGTCTTCGCCACCAACACCGCCACCGAGCTGTTCTTCCGTCAGGCGGCCGGCCGGCTCGTGCGGTGGACGCGGGGCATGCGCCACCAGAAGGCCTTCTTCTTCATCCCCGACGATCCGCGCCTGCGCACCTTCGCCGCCCAGATCGCCGACCAGCGTCGCCACAGCCTGCGCCGACGGGACGACGACGACCGGCGCGATCCCGACCCCGGGGCGCTCGAGGAGCTGTCGGTCGGCGCGCAGGAGGAGCAGCTCTCGCTGTTCTCGGTGATCTCCGCGGTCGCCCTCGCCAAACCGCACCCGCGCGCGGGGCGGGCCGACGACGCCGCCGCCGCCGCCGCCGCGGCGGCCGCCGCGGCGGCCGACCTCGACGACTCGTTGGTGATCGACCTGGTGCCGCCGCCCCGACCCGGTGGCGGGTCGATGCTGGCAACCCAGTCGCTCACCCGCCGGGAGCACAAGGCCCAGCTCCGAGCCGAGAACGCCGACCGGGCCCGTGACATCGTCCGCATGTCGGGGCTGACCCACGCCCAGGTGAACGGCGAGCTCAACCGCCTCTCCGGTGTGGGCAAGGTCTCCGAGGCCACCGTCGAACAGCTCGAGACCCGACTGGCCCACGCGGATCGGTGGCTCACCCGCCTCTGAGGATGCGTCAGTGGCCCGGCGCGGGTGAGCGGCGGTGGGTCGCCGGCCTGGCACCGCGGGGTCAGCCCTGGGCGGCCTCGAGGATGGCGAGCGCCTCGCTGGCCCGTTCGCCGTGCTTGGTCTCCTCGCGACCGTTGAGGCGCAGCAGTCGAGCGATCTCGGGATCGGCCTCGTTGTCGGCCCAGCGCTGGTAGCCGGCATCGCCGTCGAGCTCGGCCTTGACGATCAGGGGGAACAGCTCGAGCCCGATGGTGTCGGGCAACGGCACGGCGAAGCGTTCGAGCACCTCGGCCGCAGGTTCGTAGTCGGTGCCGAGCTTGATGGCGATGGCCCGGCTGATGCGGCGGGCGTGACCGACCTCCTCGCGACCGTTGCGGCGGAGCAGCTCACCGGCTTCTTCGTTGCCGATGCGATCGGCGAGCAGGTTGTAGAAGTCCTCGCCGCTGTTCTCGACCTTGATGAGCAGCTCCATGGACTCGACGTCGAGCGTCTCGACCTCGGCCAGTGCGGCCGCGGCCGAGAAGAAGTTCAGCTGATCTGACACCAGGTTCCCCCGTCTCCGTGATGCCGGGAACGCGGATCCCCCTGTCCCCGGTCGACGATCGTCGTGAGCGAAGGCTAGGGGCTCGTCGTCGAGATCCCCCCGTCGTGATCTGCCCGGCGGCGCCTGCGCCGGCGGACCATGCCGATCACGAGCAGCGCGATCAGGCCGAGCACGGCCACCACCACGACCACCGCGGCGATGACGGCGCCGACGGCCAGCTCGGTGGTCTGGGTGGCCGTGAAGTTGCGGGTGATGCCGCCCGTGGTGGCGATCGCGAGGCTGCTGAGCTCGGCCGTGGTGGACGGGTCAGCGCTCGCCGATGGGGTGGGGCCGCCGATCGTCGCCGACAGCACGTGGGCGCCGGGCTCGACGTCGTAGAGGATGACGAACGCCCCCGCGGCGCCGACCCCGTCGTCGGGCGGGCTGGACTGGTAGCGCTCCCGACCGTCGACGAACAGCGTCAGCAGGTCGCCGGGCCGACCGTGGAGCTCGGTGGTGAACGTGAGCCACAGCGAGGCGCCGGTGGTCGTGAACGTGAGGTTCGCCGTCGTCGGCGTCGACCCCGAGACCCCGAGGGTCGGCGACGGGGCCCCGGCGATGCCGAGGGGGTCGACGCCGACGGCGAGGTGCTCGACGACACCGGCGGGCGGCGCGCCGGTGAGCTCGTCGAGGTGCAGCGGCGCGTCGAGCGAGGGCTGCTCGTAGGAGGTGCCGACCGTGGCGACCTCGGCACCGGTCAGAGGCGACCAGGCGTAGCCGACCTGCGGCTGGCCGGCCTGGCCGGTGGCGGTGATCGACGCGGTGTACCAGGTGATGGCGTAGGAGTGCTTCTCGCCGTCGGTGCCGTCGGGTGCCTTGGTCTGCACGTCGACGACGGCGCCGAGCCCGGGGTGGGTCGAGTAGCGCTCACCGACGAAGGAGATGTAGTTGTCGACGAAGGTCTGGGTCGGTCCCCGGCCGAGGTCGAGGCGCGGGAGCTTGTACTGCAGGTCGTTCTTGGCCCCACCGATGCGGGCGATCTCCACCTCGGGCGAGTCGAGCAGGGTCAGCTGCCGCGGGGGCGAGGTCATGGCCAGCGCCGCGGTGGTGACGATGTTGGCGCCGAAGCTGTGGCCGATCAGGTGGACCTGACCTCCGGCCGCCTCGAACCCGGGGGCGAGGGCCTCGTCGATGGCGGTGGCCAGGCGATGGCCGTTGACCTCGGTGGCCAGCTCGGGCCCACGTGCGTCGAGCGGGATCGAGGTCGCCGACTGGTCGACCCAGCTGAACATGACGACGGCCGCGTGGGGGTCGGCCTGCTGCAGCGCGGTGGCGAGGGCGACGAACCCGGTCATCAGCGAGTCGCCGTTGCCGTCGACCAGGCCGGGGGTCCAGGCGGTGACCAGGTCGGGCGATGCCGCCTGCAGCCGCTGGTACGCGTCGAGGTAGCCGGGTGACCAGCCATGGCTCATGAAGATGGCGTGCCCGGCCGGGATCGAGCCGGCCGCGACCGGTGCGAAGGTCCTGCCGTTCCAGAGGCCGAGCCGGGCCAGCACGGGGTAGGGACTGATGTTGCTCTGCTCCGCGGTCGGCACCCCCGTGGGGGGAGCGACGACCGCGGGCGACTCGGCGACCGATGGGGCGGTCGTCAGGGCGAGCAGCACCGCGACGGCGACCATCGCGGCCACCGGCCTCCCGAGCACCGGCCTCGACATGGCGGTCGTTCCCTCCCCGACGACGAAGCGCCGAGCCTAGGACGCGCCCGCGGGCGTGGCCGGCCGGCCGACCGGCCGGGGCGAGTTGAGCGGTGACCACGGAGTGCAACATCGACGGCACCCTTCGTCGCTTTCTGCGTCCCCGGAAGCGATCGAGGGCCGAAACCGGTGTGAAATGCGGCGGCTTCCTTGACGTTGGACGGTCGGTCGCACTATCCACTGGTCCTGGCACGAGCTTCTCGACCGTCCCCTGCACCCCGGTGCGTGGGATCGTCGTCCCATCTCACGGTGGGCACTGCTCGGCGGGCGCCGATGCGAACCCCATGGGGGCCCGATGACGCTGCGCCTGAACACTGCCGACACCGACCTCGATCGTCCGACCACCGGAGGCCCGTCTTCGCGACGGCCCTCGGTCCGACGTGAGGCCGACGCCGATCGGCCGGGGCGCCGGTCGCACCGTCGTCCGGGAGGCCATCGGGGTGGCCTCGTGTTCACTGTGGCCATCGTCGCGACCATCAGCACGCTGGCCGTGTTGGTGATGGCGCCGGCTGTCGACGCCGCGCCGGCCGGCACCTTCCTCGGGATCGACGTCTCGGCCCACAACCACGATGGTGGGGCGGCGATCAGCTGGAAGTCGGTGCGCGCCGCCGGCGTGCGCTTCGTGTTCGTGAAGGCCACCGAAGGCTCGGGCAAGGCCAGCGCGGCCTCGACCAACAGCTGGTTCTCCAAGGACTGGGAGGGGGCCAAGGCCGCCGGCATCGCCCGCGGCGCCTACCACTTCGCCCGGCCCCGCTACCCGCTGTCCACCGCGGCGAGCGATGCCAGGACCTTCGCCTCGCTGCTCATCGCCCAGAAGGGCAGCACCGGCGAGCTCACCCCGGCGCTCGACATCGAGGTCACCGGCGGGCTGTCCCCGACGGCGCTGACGGCCTGGATCGATGCCTGGCTGAAGGAGGCCACCCGGGCCCTCGGGCGTCGCCCGGCCATCTACTCCGGTCGTGGCTTCTGGACCAGCTACCTCGGCGACACCACCAAGTTCAAGGGCTACCCGCTCTGGATGGCCAACCACACGTCGGCGTCGGCCCCGGTGGCCCTCCCGGGTGGGTGGGGTGCGTGGTCGTATTGGCAGTACAGCGCCACCGGCAAGGTGGCCGGCATCAACGGGCTGGTCGACCTCTCGCTCTCGTGCGGCTATCCGGGATCTGCGCCGAGTGCGGCCAAGGGCAGTCGCTGCGCCCGGACGCGCACCTGACGGGTGGCACCTGGGGCGACGTCGGCGTGAGCGCGTAGCGTTCGCCCGTGGACCCTGAACCGATCGGCCTGCTCGAGGGCCTTGCATCCACCCGGGCGATCCGCCGCTTCCGGCCCGATCCCGTCCCCGACGACGACCTGGCCACGATCCTGTGGTCGGCCAGTCGCGCCCCGACCGGGTCGAACCGCCAGCCCTTCCGCTTCGTCGTGCTCCGCGACGGGCCGCGTGCGGTCGAGGCCAAGGCCATCCTCGGCCAGGCGTTCCGGGCCGAGTGGGCGACCAAGCAGCTGGCCGACGGCTACCAGCGCGGCTCGGGGGCCGACCCGAGCTCCCCCAAGTCGCGCATGGCCGCCACCATGCAGCGGTTCGTCGACCGGTTCGAGGAGACGCCCGTGGTGATCCTGGCCTGCAGCCTGCGCTACCGGGCACCGAATCCGCACGACGGAGCCAACGTCTACCCGGCCTGCCAGAACCTGCTGCTGGCGGCACGGGGCCTCGGCTACGGCGGGGTGATGACGATGTGGCACGCCCTCGCCGAACCCGATCTCCGCCGGGCCACCGCCATCCCCGACGACGTCTGGATCGCCGCCACCATCGCCCTCGGACGTCCCGAGG
>Ga0302299_10003058_pt1 | contig 10191 bp, 12 predicted proteins | sample III_Fen_N3_4_FD_198795 | JGI IMG/M metagenome (GOLD analysis project Ga0302299, IMG submission 198795) | Peat permafrost microbial communities from Stordalen Mire near Abisko, Sweden - III_Fen_N3_4 | ecosystem: Environmental > Terrestrial > Soil > Wetlands > Permafrost | place: Sweden: Abisko...
ACCGTGACCGATCGCGCCCCAGGCGGCATCGTCCGCACGCAGTACGAGGACTTCGCGCGCCACGTCCTGACGACGGGCGTACCCAAGCGCGACCGCACCGGGACCGGCACCGTCAGCGTGTTCGGCTACCAGATGCGCTTCGACCTGGCCGAGGGGTTCCCGCTCGTCACGACGAAGAAGGTGCACTTTCGCTCGGTCGCCTACGAGCTGCTGTGGTTCCTGCGCGGGGACGGCAACGTGCGGTGGCTGCAGGAGCGCGGAGTCACGATCTGGGATGAGTGGGCGGGCGAGGACGGCGACCTCGGCCCCGTCTACGGCGTGCAGTGGCGCAGCTGGCCGACCCCGGACGGAGGGCACGTCGACCAGATCGCAACGGTCGTGCGGCTCCTCCGCGAGGACCCGGACTCGCGCCGGATGATCGTGAGCGCGTGGAACGTCGCCGACCTGCCCCGGATGGCGCTGCAGCCGTGTCACGCGCTCTTCCAGTTCCACGTCGGCGCCGCGCCGGAAGGCGGCCGCGACCGGCTCAGCTGCCAGGTCTACCAGCGCAGCGCGGACGTCTTTCTCGGCGTGCCGTTCAACATCGCGAGCTATGCGCTCCTCACCCACATGCTCGCGCAGCAGTGCGAGCTCGAGCCCGGTGACCTCATCTGGACCGGCGGAGACTGCCACGTCTACCACAACCACCGCGAGCAGGTCGAGACGCAGCTCGGTCGCGACCCGTTCCCCTACCCCACGCTGGCGCTGCGCCGCCGGCCCGACTCCGTCTTCGACTACGCGTTCGAGGATTTCGAGGTCGTCGACTACGTCCACCACCCGGCGATCCGCGCGCCGGTCGCAGTGTGAGGATCTCGCTCGTCGCAGCGGTCGCCCGCGGCGGGGTGATCGGGCGCGACAACGGCATCCCCTGGCGGATCGCCGAGGACGTGGCCCGCTTCCGCGAGGTGACGATGGGATCGCCGGTCGTGATGGGACGGCGCACCTGGGACTCGATCCCCGAGCGGTTCCGCCCGCTGCCCGGCCGCCGCAACGTGGTCGTCACGGGAAACGAGGAGTGGCGCGCCGACGGGGCCGAGCGCGCGGGGTCGCTCGAAGCGGCGCTCGGCCTGCTCGGGGACGCGGCACAGGTCTTCGTGATCGGCGGAGCCGGCGTCTACGCGGCGGCGATCCCCGTCGCCGACGAGCTGCTGCTGACGGAGATCGACGCGGAGATCGAGGGGGACACGCTGTTTCCGGATGTCGACCCGACGGCCTTCGAGGAGATGTCGCGGGAGCCGCACGTCTCCGAGAGCGGGCTTCCGTTCGCGTTCGTGCGCTACGTGCGCCGCCCGGAGCCGTGAGCCGGGCTCTCGTCGGCACGAGCGGCTGGTCGTACCCGTCGTGGCAACCGGGCTTCTACCCGGCCGGGCTCGACCGCGGCGGCTTCCTCTCCTTCTACGCAGAGCGCCTCGACGCGGTGGAGCTGAACGTGACGAAGTACCGGCTTCCCTCGGAGGAGCAGTTCGGAGCCTGGGCCACCCAGGTGCCGGCCGGCTTCCGGTTCGCGGTCAAGGCGCCGGACGGTCTCGAGCGCCGGCTCGCGACCTTCGAGGAGCGGGTGCGCCGCCTCGGCGACCGGCTGGGCTGCGTCAGGGTGGTCGTCGAGCGACCACGGGACGACGGCTTCCTCGAGCTGCTGCTCGGCTCGGCCGACCCGGGCATCCGTTACGCGCTCGACCTGCGCGACCCTTCCTGGGACGGCGTCGAGGAACGTCTCGCCGGGGCCGGCGCCGTACGGGTGGGCGATCCCTCGGGCCGTGCGGGCTGGGCGTATCTGCGGTACCGAGAGCTCCTCTACGCCGACGACGCGCTCGACGAGGTTGCCGCCTCGCTCCGTGCTCTCACCGACGCGGGCGCGGACGTCTTCGCCTTCTTCCGCCACGGCGACGAGCCCGCCGCCCCGGCGGCCGCGATCCGGGTTGCGGCGGTGTACCGTTCCCGATGATGGAGCCGCGCCTCGACGCAATCGGGATCACCACCGCGGACATGGCGGCCTCGTGCCGCTTCTACGCGCTGCTCGGCGTCCCCGTCGGCACGCCGCCCGAGGGCGAGGATCACTTCGAGGCCACGCTTCCCTCGGGAGTGCGGCTGATGTGGGACACCGTCGAGCTGATGAGGCAGCTCGACCCGGACTGGCAGCCGCCGGTCGGCCACCGGCTCGGCCTCGCCTTCCACTGCGGTACCGCGGCCGGCGTGGACGACGCCCACGCGTCGATCATCGCCGCCGGCTTTGCCTCGAAGAGCGAGCCGTGGGACGCCTTCTGGGGCCAGCGCTACGCGTCGGTGATCGACCCCGACGGCAACGAGGTCCACCTGTTCGCGCAGCTCGACGGCTGAGCGCCGCTCGCCGCCGCTGCCGGATCGCGCACGAGGGCCGATGACCACGAACCTGCGCCATATCCTGGAGCGCCACGTCAGCCACGGAAACGTGCCGGGGGCGGTCGCCCTCGTCGGTCACGGCGACCGGGTGGAGGTGCAGGCCGTCGGCTCGATCGACGTCGACGGCACGGCTCCGATGGCCAGAGACTCGATCTTTCGGATCGCCTCGATCACCAAGCCCGTCACCGCCACGGCGGTCATGCTGCTGATCGACGACGGCCTGATCGCCCTGGACGACGAGGTGCGGGAATGGCTGCCGGAGCTCGCGTCCCCGACGGTTGTCCGGACGCCCGCGAGCCCCGTCGGCGACGTCGTTCCGCTCGCCAGGCCGATCACGGTGCGCGATCTCCTCACCTCCACGGCGGGGTACGGCTTCCTGTCCGATTTCTCGCTGCCGGCCGTCGCGCTCCTCTACGACGAGGTGCAGGAGCACAACGTGATCCGCAACCTCGCGCGGTCCCCGGACGAGTGGCTCGCTGCGCTGTCGCGCATCCCGCTGCTCCATCAGCCGGGGGAGGCATGGCTGTCCAACACCTGCTCCGACATCCAGGGCGTGCTCGTCGCCCGCGCGTCGGGCCGTCCGTTTTCCGAGTTCCTCTCCGAGCGGCTGTTCGAGCCGCTCGGGATGTCCGCCACCGGCTTCGCGGTTCCGGCCCCGAAGCTCGACCGGCTCACCAGCTTCTACCGGGCAGATCCGGCGGGCGGGCTCGAGCTCGTCGACGGGCCCGACGGGCCGTGGAGCAGCTGGCCGGCCTTCGCGTCCGGCGCTTTCGGGCTCGTCTCCACCGTCGACGACTGGCACTCCTTCGCCCGGATGTTGCTGTCGGAGGGCACCGCAGGCGGGCGCCGGCTGTTGTCGCCCGCATCGGTGCGGCAGATGACGACGAACCACCTGACACGCTCCCAGCGTGAAGCCGCACGGTCGTTCCTCGAGGGCCAGGGTTGGGGGCTCGGCGGATCCGTCGATGTCGCGGCCGTCGATCCCCTGGAACGTGCCGGGGCGCTACGGCTGGGTCGGCGCCACCGGAACGGCCGCGCACATCACCCCCTCCACCGGCGCGGTCACGATCCTGCTCAGCCAGGTCGCGATGGCCGGCGTCGACCGGACACCCCTGATGCACGACGTCTGGCGCTACGCGGCCGGCGCCTGAGGTGAGCGGCGCCGGCCTTCACGCCGTCGATCGCAGACCGCGCGTCAGTGAGACATCGTGCCCGGCGGGTTGCCGACCTTGAGGAGCCCGACCTGGCCCATGTCGACGCTCGCGAACGAGTGGCTGACGAACGGGTAGAGCCCCTCGGCGTCGACCTTCACGTCAAAGACGCCGCCGCCGCCGGCCGGCACGTCGACCGTCTGCACGCCGTGGAGCGCGCGGTCGGCGCTCATGTCGCCGTCGACATAGGCGGTATCGAGGATCGTGCCGACGACGTGGAAGGCGGTCGTCAGGCTCGGGCCCGCATCGACGACGTAGAAGCGCACGGTGTCACCCGGATCGGCCGTCAGCGGGTGCGCGACGTACTGGCCCCATAGCCGTTGAAGGTCGTCCAGTCGGGCATGATCGCCCGCGCCTTGTCCATGTCGAACTGGGCCGGCGTCGTGAGGCCGTCCCCGTTCAGGTACCACTCGCTGGCGACGAGCACGTAGGAGTGGTCGGCCTTCGGCAGCGGCGTCGCGGGATCGACCACGATGGCGCCGTACATCCCGTTGGCGATGTGCATGAGGACGGGCTTGGTGCCGCAGTGGTACATGAACACGCCTGGGTCGTTCGCCTGGAAGCGGACCGTGAACGACTTGCCGGGCATGACGTCGACGAAGGCCTTGTTGGGCGCGATCCGCGCCGCGTGGAAGTCGATCGAGTGCGGGATCGCGCCGTCGTTCGTCAGGGTCATCTCCACGGTCTGCCCCTGGCGGGCATGTACGACGGGACCTGGCATCGGTGCCCTCACGCAATCGGTATCAGTTAAAACCCCGACGCTACTGCCGCGGCGCCTGGCAAAACCCCGTCGTTCGACAGAGAAATGCAGGCGGGGCGGTTGCTCACGCCGGTGGCCGGATCGGCGGCCTGGGCCTGGTTACGCCGGCAGAAGCCAGACGGGCGACACGAGCGCGCTGCCGTCCTTGCGATGCGTGGTCAGAAGGGCGGGCGACGGCGCCTCCGGCAGCGGGCGCACCCCGTCGAGCCAGTGCCCGGTCACGCGGGCGGGCCCTGTCCTAGCCCGACGGGTCGCCTTACCCGACGGATCGCGCGCCACTCCCGGTCGAGGATCGCGTAGACGAGCTCGCTCTGCCACTCGTCCTTCACCCACTCGTTCTCGACGAGGTGCGCCTCGAGCCGCAACCCGAGCTTCTCGAGGACACGTGCGGAGGCTGCGTTCCGCGCCTCGAGCCGACCGATCACGCGATGGAGCGCGAGGGCGTCGAACGCCACCTCGAGCAGCGGGCGCGTCGCCTCGGTCGCGTAGCCGCACCCCGCGTGCGCCGGGTGGACGCAGTACCCGATCTCACCGAGCGCGTGCTCCCGGCTCACCCAGTGCAGGATCACGTCGGCGACCACCTCGCCCGTCGCCCGGAGCTCGGCAGCGAGGGCGAGGACGTCGCCCTCGACGACGACCGAGGTGCCGGCGATCTTCCTCGCGAGCGTTGCGCGCACCTCGTCCTCGGTCTGGGGCTCGATGTAGAGATAGCGCACGCTCTCGGGATTCGAGCGCATCGCGAAGAGCGCGTCGAAGTCTTCCTCCCCGTACGGGCGCAGGCGCAGGCGCTCGGTCTGGAGCGGCTCGACGAGGGCGTACCCGGCCACCGGCCGCACGGCTCAGGATGCGCGGATCGAGACGACCGTCGCGTGCCACGCGCCGCGGGGGGCCGGCACCTCGACCCCGTCGCCGACCTTCGCGCCCATCAGGGCGCTGCCGAGCGGCGAGTCGGGCGAGACGCCGCCGACGCTCGAGATCTCGATCTCCATCGTCTCGCCCTGCTCGTCCTCGATCTCGACGATCGAGCCGACGCCGACCGTGTCCGTGGAGGTGTGCTCGACCGTGACGGCGTGATGGAGGCGATGCCGGAGCTTGCGGATGCGCGCCTCGAGGAGGCCCTGCTCGTTCTTCGCCGCGTGGTACTCGAAGTTCTCCGAGAGGTCGCCGAAAGCCCGGGCCGTCGCTATCGCATCGACCGCGGCCTTCCGCTGAGGCCCCTCCATGTCGGCGAGCTCCGCCTCGAGGGCTTCCCGCTGCGCTGCAGTGAGTTGCTGGCCTTCCAGATCGCTCATTCGCACACCCTAACCCAGGGAGAGGCGAAGGAATCGACCCCCTGCCGACGCCGGCGGTCTCCAGATCTGCGGAAGACTCAGAACAATCCGACGGTCTCGCCGTGCTCGTCGATGTCGATCGCGAAGGCGGCCGGCTGGGCGCCGAAGCCCGGCATCTGCAGCATGTCGCCGCACAGCGGCACGAGCATGCCGGCGCCCGAGTAGACCCGGATGTCGCGAATCGGCACCGTGAACCCCTCGGGCCGGTTGCGCAGCAGCGGGTCGTGGGACAGCGAGAGATGCGTCTTCGCCATGCAGATCGGAAGGTGCGCGAGGCCCTGCTTCTCGTAGCGGGCGATCGCGTCGCGGGCCGCGGGCGCGAGATCGATGCCGTCCGCTCCGTAGACCGTCTTCGCGATCTTCTCGATCTTCGTCGCGATCGGCTCGTCGTCGGTGTAGAGCATCTGGAAGTTCGATTCGGCCTCTGCGGCTGCGGCGACGACCTCGGCCAGCTCGATCGTGCCCGCCCCACCCTCGCCGAACCCGTTGTGGATCGCGGCGCCGAACGCGCCGGCTGCGAGCGAGCGCTCCTTGATCAGCTCGAGCAGCTCCGGCTCGTCGTCGGGTCGCGTGTTGATCGCGACGACCGGCTGGATCCCGAACGAGCGCACGTTCTCGATGTGCTTGGCGAGGTTCGCCATGCCGGCCTCGACCTCGGCCGCCATCTGCGCCATCTCGACCTTCTCACGCCAGTCGCCGCCACCGTGATGCCGCAGCGCGCGCACCGTCGCCACGATCACGACGACGTGCGGCCGCAAATGGCCGACGCGGCACACGATGTCCATGAACTTCTCCATGCCGAGGTCGGCGGCGAAGCCCGACTCCGTGATCAGGAACTCGCCCAGCTTGAGGGCGATGCGGTCGGCGATGATCGAGTTGTTGCCGTGGGCGATGTTCGCGAACGGGCCTGCATGCATGAAGCAGAGCTGCCCCTCGAGCGTCTGCACGATATTCGGCTTGAGCGCCTCCTTCAGCAGCACCGCCATCGCACCCGCCGCCTTCACGTCCTCCGCCGTGACCGGGTCACCCGCCGGGGTGTAACCCACCGTGATCGCGCCCAGCTTGCGACGCAGATCGGGGAGATCGGTGGAGAGCGCGAGGATCGCCATCACCTCGCTGGCGGCGGTGATGTCGAAGCCGGACTCGGCCGGGACGCCGTTCTTGGCGCCACCGAGGCCGCCGACGATGTTGCGCAGCTGCCGGTCGGTGACGTCGATCGCGCGCCGCCAGGTGACGGTCGCGATCTCGGGCTCGTGCCGGTGGAACCGGTGCGCGTCGACGAGCGCGGCGAGCAGGTTGTTCGCCGCCGTGATCGCGTGCATGTCACCGGTGAAGTGGAGATTGATGTCCTCCATCGGCACCACCTGGGCGTAGCCACCCCCGGCGGCGCCGCCCTTGACCCCGAAGACCGGGCCGAGCGAGGGCTCGCGGAGCGCGAGGACCGCCCGCCGGCCGACCTTTCCGAACCCCTGCGCGAGCGCGACCGAGGTCGTCGTCTTGCCCTCGCCGGCCGGGGTCGGCGTGATCGCGGTGACGTTGATCAGCTTCGCGTCGGGCCTGTCGGCGAGGCGCTCGAGGATGGAGAGGTCGACCTTGGCCTTGTAGCGCCCGTAGAGATCGAGCTCGTCCGGCTCGATTCCCGCCTCGGCGGCAATGTCGGCGATGGGGCGCATGGCTGCCGCCTGCGCGATTTCGAGACTGGAGAGCATGTCGGGCCTTTCGGAGGTGTTCAGTGGCTCACGGCAGCGGCAGCGAGCTCGGAGACGAGGTTGTCGTTGTAGAAGCGCTCGAGCTTGAACGGCTCGATCAGCGCCGGTGTCTTGCCCGTCGCGATCAGCTCGGCCAGCGTCACGCCCGTGATCGGCGCGGCCTTGAACCCGTAGGTGCCCCAGCCGCAGTCGACGAGGAAGCCGTCGACCTCGGTCAGGCCCATGATCGGGCTGTAGTCGGGGCTCATGTCGCAGAGCCCGGTCCAGTGGCGCAGGATCTTCGTGGCGTGCAGCTGCGGGAACAGCTCGAGGATGTGCCGGCAGGCATACTCGATGAACGGGAACGTCCCCTTGTTCGAGTACGTCGGATAGGGCTCGACCTCGGCGCCGATCAGGAACTCGCCGCGGTCGGTCTGGGAGCAGTAGATGTGCATCTGCGCCGAGACGATGATCTTGTCGAGGAACGGCTTGACGGGCTCGGTGACGAAGGCCTGCAGGATCGAGCCGGTGATCGGCAGCGGCACGCCTGCCAGGGCGGCGACCGGGGTCGACCAGCCTGCAGTGGCGCTGAGGACGACACCGCACGAGACGTCACCCTGATTCGTCTTGACGCCGTGCACCCGCCCGTCCCTGACGTCGAAGCCCGTCACCTCGACGCCCTGGTGGATCTCCACCCCGCGCCGCCCCGCCTGCTTTGCGTAGCCCCAGACGACGGCGTCGTGGCGGATGATGCCGCCCGGTGGGTGATAGAGCGCGCCCTGGATCGGCCACGTCACGTCCTCGCCGATGTGGATCTGCGGGCAGAGCCGCTTCACCTCCTGCCGGTCGATCACGCGGCTGTCGATCCCGAGCAGCTTGTTCACCTCGGCGCGCTCGTTCTGCACGACGAGCGACCGGTCCGAGTGGGCGAGCGTGAAGTGCCCGTGCTGCGAGAACATCATGTTGAAGTCGAGGTCGGCCGAGAGCTTCTCGTAGAGCTTGACGCTCTCCGTGTAGAAGGCGGCCCCCTCGGGGGTGCGGTAGTTCGAGCGGATGATCGTCGTGTTGCGCCCCGCCGCGCCCGACCCGATGTAGCTCTTCTCGAGGATCGCGACGTTCGTGATGCCGTGGTGGATCGCGAGGTAGTACGCGGTCGCGAGGCCGTGCGAGCCACCGCCGATGATGACGACGTCGTAGTGCTTCTTCAGCAGGCCGGGCCGCTTGAGGATCTCCTTGCGGAGGAAGATGTCCTTCACGCCGGGCCTCCCGGGAGGGCGTCGACACCGATCGGGCCACCGCCGAGCGCCGACGCGCGGTCGACGGCGACCTCCCAGACGTAGTGACCGAGCTCCTGGGCGCAGATCACCCAGTAGCCGCCACCCCGCTGCAGGACGTGCCCCTGCACGTGCGCGATCTCGCCGCCCGAGGGGAAGTGGTGGATGTGCGTCATGCGCCGCAGAACCGTCTCGGCCTCGGGACCGACGATCGCGATCACGGAGTAGGCGCCGGTGACGTCGAGCGAGAACCGCTCGCCGACCCGGGCGCGCACGGAGTCGCCGAGGGCCGGCGTGCAGAGCACGAGCGCGCGGCGGGGCGAGATCGGGTACCAGCTGATCCCCTCGCCCTCGATCGGCTCGCCGGCGGGCCGCAGCTCGAGCTTCGTCAGGTGGGAGACGTCGGCGATGCCGACGGCGGTGTGCTCTTCCTCGCCGGGAATCGAGACCGCGACGGCCCAGCCGCCGCGCTCCTCGAACGTGGCCCCGAGGTCGCGCTGCGCCCGGTCGATCGCGGAGACGGCAACCGGGTGGAAGCCGCCGCGATCGGCGGCGGCGTCGACGGAGAGGAACGCAAGGCCGTCGCTCACGACTTCACCTTCTCGCCCGCCGGGTCGTAGAACGGCCCGAGGTGCACGGTCATCGGCGCCGGCCGCCCGTTCACCTGGACGTCGAATCGCCCACCGTCGACGGCGAGCTCGTTCGGGATGATGGCGAGCCCGATCACCTTGCCGAGCTCGGCGCTCCGCCGCACGCTCGTCACGCGGCCGGCCGACTTGCCGTCGACCACGACCTGTCCGCCCTCGACCGGGATCGCGCCGGAGGGGCTCTCGAAGCCGACCAGCATCCACTTGAGGCCGCGGTCGGCGACCTGCTGGGTGGCCCACTTGCCGATCCACTCGAAGTCCTTGTCGTTCTTGACGAGCCACGGCATCGCCGCCTCGTGCAGGTTCGACTCGGAGTCGGTGTCCTGGCTCACGATCACGTGGCCCTTCTCGAGTCGCAGGATCCGCTGTGGCTCGAGGCCGAACGGCTTCGGGTCGAGGTCGGCGGCCTGCTCGAAGATCGAGTCCCAGACGTGCTCGGCGTGCGGGCTCGGGAAGTGGAGCTCGTAGCCGAGCTCGCCGACGAACCCGATCCGAAGCGCGAGCGTGGGAACCCCGGCGACGGTCACCTCCTTCGCGTCCAGGTAGGCGAAGCCCTCGGCCGAGAAGTCGTCGTCGGAGACGCGCTGCATCGCCTCGCGCGCGCCCGGCCCGGCCACGTTCACGGCCGCGAGGGCGCCCGTCACGTTGGCGAACTGGACGTCCAGGAACCAGACCGCGTTCCACCAGGTGAACCACTGGTAGACGCCGTCGGCGCCGCTCGAGGTGGCGGAGACGTAGAAGGTGTCGTCGTCGATCCGCGCGACGACGCCGTCGTCCATGATCCGCCCGGCATCGCCGGTGAGGACGCCGTAGCGGGTGCGGCCGACCTTGAGGTCGGAGAAGCGATTCGGGTAGACGCGAT
>Ga0302299_10003059_pt1 | contig 10188 bp, 8 predicted proteins | sample III_Fen_N3_4_FD_198795 | JGI IMG/M metagenome (GOLD analysis project Ga0302299, IMG submission 198795) | Peat permafrost microbial communities from Stordalen Mire near Abisko, Sweden - III_Fen_N3_4 | ecosystem: Environmental > Terrestrial > Soil > Wetlands > Permafrost | place: Sweden: Abisko...
ACGCGGGGCGGCGCGGCGATCGGCTCGACGCCGAACGCGCGCTCGAACGTCTCGACCACCTCGGGCATGAACGGGCGGCGCTCGCGCTCGGGATCGAGCATCCGCGCGATGATCGCGCGCGCCGCGGCGGGCAGCGCGTCTGGCAGCGCTGCCGCGTCGACCGTCGAGTCGCGCAGCCGGGCGAGATAGTCGAACTGGCTCTCGCGCTCGCGCGGCGGCAGCGGGAACTCGCCGGTCAGCATCCGGTAGCAGCACACGCCGAACGCGTACACGTCGCTGCGCGCATCGACCTCGGTGCCTCGCGCGACCTCGCGCGCCATGTACGGCAGCGTGCCGCCGATCTCGGCGAGGGAGAACAGCACGCTGCTCTCGTTGCGCGCCGGCTCCGACATCCCGAAGTCGAGGATCTTCAGCCTGGGGCCGGCGTCGCCCGACGACAGCATCACGTTCTCCAGCTTGACGTCGCGGTGCAGCACGGCCGACTGGTGGATCGCCGACAGCCCGCGCGCGAACGCGACCATGATGGGCGCTGCGTCGGCGATCGGCAGCGCACCGCGACCCACGATCTCCGCCAGGCTCGGGCCATCGCAGCGCTCCATCACCAGGTAGCCGTCGCCGTGCTCGTCGACCTGCGCGGCGAGGATCCGCGGCACGTGATCGCTCTCGACCCGGCGCGCGAGCGCGAGCTCGGCGTCGAACCGCGTGCGATCCACGCCCGGGATCCGCGCGATCGCGACGTCGGGCCCGCCGCGCCTGTCCTCGGCGCGGAACACCTCCTTGGTGCCACCGACCCCGATCCGGCCGACGATGCGAAACCGCGAGGCGAGCGCGGCTGGGAGGTCGTGGCGCATCACGGCGGCCCCCAAGTCTAGCGCGCCGCGGGGCGCGTCGCCGATCGCGGCCCCGAAGTGCACGATCCGGCCGTCGAGCAGGAGCAGCGAGCCGGCGGCCGACGCGGTCTGCGCGCGGAGCTCGTCGCCGTCGCCGACCGGCGGCACCCGCGACCAGTCTGCGGCGCGCAGCTCGGCGAGCAGGCGCTGCACCTCGGCACCGGCCAGGCTGGCCGAGCGCGGCCCGACGCCGAGGCCCTCGAGCGCGGCGCCCTCGACCAGGCGCCGCCAGTAGCGCTGGCAGGTCTCCGGCCGATCGAACAGGTCGATCGACACCAGCTCGGCGCCGACGCCGATCGCGACGCCGATCGCCCCCGCCGCGTAGGGCAGGTGGTCGGCGACGCCCGCGATGTCGGTCGCGCGCGCGGCGTAGGTGTGCGCCAGCGCGCTGGTCGCCGAGCTCACGCGCAGCGAGCGCTGCTGGTGGGCGATCTGGCTCCAGATCTCCGACTGGTCGGCGCGCCGCGGGCCGTTGGCCAGCAGCGAGCGCGTGACCGTCATCCGCGCGATCCGGCGCAGCCGGGGCGAACCGCTCGAGGCGTCGGCCGCGAACTGCTCGGAGCGGCCGTTCCACCGACCCTGCTCGACGCACGCGACTGGCAGCGCGACCGAGCGCTCGCCGCCGATCAGCGCGGACGACGTCACCATGCGATTCTGGCGCGCACCGATCAGGTGATCGCCGTCGACGATCAGCACGGAGCGCAGGCTGCGGTTGCGCGCCTCGAGGTGCGCGACGGTCGCACCGCGCGGCAGCTCGCGGATCTCGAGCCGGCCGGCGGCGATCGCGTCGGTGCCGAGTTCGTAGTCAGCGGGTGGCAGGGCGGTCGTCGCGAACACCGGCAGCACGGTCACGCTGCCGCGGCGCGCGGCGGTCCCCACGTTCAGGTCGGGCAAGGTCGGGATGGGCATGGCGCCCGGTCGAGCACGCGACGCGCCAGCGCCAACCGTCGAAGATCACGTGGCCGCGCGCACGGGCCGGCGCGAACGTACTGTCCCACAGCGAGCCGACTACAGTAGCCGGTGGCGCTCGATCCGCTCAACGCCGCGGAGTCAGCGCTCGATCGGCGCCTCGCGAAGTGCCGCGAAGTTCAAGGGTGGGGCGGTGTGAGCGTCCCCGTTCCACGTTTCGCGGAGATCGAGCCGAAGGGTTCAAAGGGTGTGAGCGTCCCCGGTAAGGAGGGCGGTCAGACGCCTGCGCTGGTCAGCGCGTCGCTGATCACCGACTCGACCTGCGACATCACGTCACCGGTGCGCGCGTAGCTCGCAGCCTTGCTCGACGTGGCGCCGGTCGCGCTGTCGGCGCTGGCCGAGGCTGCCGGCGCAGCGGCGTGGTGATGGTGGTGGTGATGGCCTCCCCCGGCGGGCGGCTGCAAGCCCGACAGGTCGCCGGTCTTGGCGGCCTGGGTGAACTTGTCGGCCAGCGCCGCCAGCCGCGGGTCCGTGGTGCTCCCGCTGTTCGCCTTGTCGGTCAGCGCCGCCGCGATGCTCGACAGCACCTGCTTTGCCTTGGCAGGATCGGTGGACTCGAGGCTCTGCAGCTTGCTCATCAGCTGGCCCAGCGTGGTCAGCCTGGTCTTGTCGTCCGCGTCACCATCGTTGGAGGCCGCCGAGGTCGCGTCGCTGTCCTGCACGCGGTTGACCGCACCGGTCGCTGGCGTGGCTGTCACGCCCGACAGACTGGTCGAAGAGATGTTCATGTCGTGTCTCCTGCTTCCTGCTTCGGCAGGTCCCGGCAGGTCGTGATGGCACGCAACAATCCGCAACGTGCGCTGCAGAAAACTCGGAGCGCTACCGGAGCGGATCGGCCTCGGCGGCCAGGCGCGGTGGCCACGCGGCGGCGGCACCGGCGTCGCGGTCCACCAGCTGGCCGATCCGGTGCGCGAGCTCGGCGCGGTCCTCCGGCTCGACCCACGGGATCGAGACCTTGGCCAGATCGGCGCCTTGTGGATCGGCAAATCGCACGTAGTCGCCGACCACGGTCACGCCGTGCCGCGACCGCACCGTGATCTCGCGCGTCGGCCCGCGCCTGCTCGGGACGGCGATCCGGCCGTCGTCGTACACGGCGAACGCGAGCCGGGCCCGGTCACGGAACAGCCGGCGCGCATAGATGGTCCAGTGATCGCCGTGATCGGTCACCAGCACCTTGTCGAGCCCGCCGGCCGCGGCCGAGCCGAGCTCGAACGCGCGCACGACGCCGGGCGCCCGGTCGGCCAGGGCCTGCCGGACGCGTAGCGCGAGCCCGTCGAACGCCGCGAGCGCCGTCAGGCCTGCCGGCTCGAGCAAGCTGGCAGGCTCGACGCCGAATACCCGGCGCAGCCCGGCGCGCGGTCCGCTCGGCTCGACCTCCACCCACACGCCGAGGTCATCGCGCGGGACGCCGCGCGCGACGATCACCTGCCCCGCGAGCGCGAACGATGTCCGCCTGTCCTTGGCCGCGTGCTTCCTGTGGTGCTCGATGATGGTGACGAACGTGTCCGAGATCTCGATCGAGCGCAGCGCGACCGCGAGCCGGACGTGGCGCGGCGCGAGCTCGGCGCGCAGCGGGCCTTCCGCGCTCGCGGCCTCGCAGCGGTCGCCGGGGTCGTCGCGGTAGGCCACGCGTCGAGACTAGCGCACCGCGCTCGACCGAGGCCGGCGATGCGGGCGCGCTTGCCAGGCCGATTCGTCTGGCGCGATCCAGAGCTCCCGATCGCGGGCCGCGGCGGATGGCGGCCCGGCGCGCGAGGCCGTGGTCACGGCCCGGCCGGCCCTCGGGCAGCGGCGGTCGCGCAAGCTCGCCTACTTGCTGGGATCGATCAGGAACTTCTCGCCCGTCGCGCGCCTGGCGTAGCGCGCGATCACCTCGGGCTGCAGCGCCTCGCGCAGCGAGATCGTCTCGCTGTAGTGGCTCGCGAACGTGGTCGTGAGCTCCGCGAGCACGCGGGCGCGCAGCGCCGCGACACCGGCGCCGAGCTTCATGAGGAACGGGGTCAGCAACCAGCCGCTGACGCTCCACGCCAGGCCGTAGCTGCGATCGAGCTCGGTCGGGCGCACGTCGAGCATGCCGTATATGTAGATCTGCTTGTGGACCGACGAGCCGTAGCGGCTGTACGACGTCGCGCTGCGGTTCGCGGCCGCCTCCATCGCCGACAGGATCTGGTTCGCGAGCGGGCCGCCGCCGATCGCGTCGAACGCGATGGTCGCCCGGGTCGCGACCAGCGCCTCGACGAGGTCGGCCGGAAAGCTCTCGGTGGTGCTGTCGAGCACGTGGGTCGCGCCGAGCGCGCGCAGGGTCTTCGCCTGCTCGGCGCTGCGCACGATGTTGACCAGCGCGACGCCGTCCTTCTGGCACACGCGGTTGAGCATCTGGCCGAGGTTCGACGCGGCCGCGGTGTGGACCAGCGCGGTGTGGCCCTCGCGCCGCATGGTCTCGACCATGCCGAGCGCGGTCAGCGGGTTGACGAACGCCGACGCGCCCTGCGCTGCCGTCACGCCCTCGGGCAGCACGACCGTGTCGCTCGCCTTCACCGTACGATACTGGGCGTACATCGAGCCCGCGAGCACCGCGACGGTCTTGCCGAGGTGCGCCTGGGTGTTCGCGCCGGCCTCGACGACGATGCCCGCGCCCTCGTTGCCCACCTTCATCGCCTGGTCGAGCCGCGCCGCCATGCCGGCCATGCGCTGCGGTGCGATCTTGGCGGTCGTGACCGATCCGTTCGCCGTCGCGGTCGCCGGGTCGGCCGGGCCGAGCAGGAGGCCGAGGTCAGACGGGTTGATGGGCGTGGCCTGCACCCGCACGACGACCTCGTCGGGGCCGGGCGGCGGCACCGCGACCTCGCTCAGCGAGAGCTCGAGCTCCCCGGCTGCGGTCACGCGCGAGATCAGCTCCAGGCCCTTGCGTGCTGCGGTCATGGTGCAGAGCTAGCACGTTTCGCAGATCGCGTAGCGTGCGGACCGCCCCGCCGCCGTCCGCTCCGGATGGTTCACGGCGCCGCGGTCGGCTTACTCGTCGTCGTCGCCGAACATCGCGCTGACCGGGAGCTCGATCGCGTCGAACGGCTCGGCTCGCACGGTCTCGCCCGCCGCGGCGCGCTGCACGATCGTGTAGCCATCAGGCGACCAGCGGTGGACGAGCAGGATCTGGTCCTCCGGCTCGAGGACCCAGTAGTGCGGAACGCCGGTGGTGTGCAGCACCCGCGGCTTCACGACGAGATCGTGGCGCTCGTGGCTCGGCGACAGGATCTCGCACACCCAGTCGGGTCGTAGCCGGACCGGCCATTCCTTGGGCTGGGTCGGGACCCGGTCGCGCCGCCAGCCCGCCACGTCGTGACTGTAGGTCTCGCCACCTGGATAGCCGACGTGGATCTCGGTGAACACCCACCAGCCGCCAGGCCCGCGCGGACCGGCCGTGCGGTTGAACGGATCGATCGCTGCCCCGATCTTGATCTCCGAACGGCTGTGACCCGGCGATGGTGCAGCCTTCTCGACGAGCTCGCCGCCGATGATCTCGAGGCGATCTGGATCTTCGCACGCGAGTAGATCTTCGAACGTCGCAGGCTTGTGCGCTGGCGCGACCATTGCCGCAGACTCTACCGCAATCGTCGACCGCGGCGATCCCCAACCGCGAGCGGCGTTCCTGCAGTGCAGCTTCAGCGAGCCGGACGCCGCGACGCTCGGCCGCGAGGCCTCGACCAGTCGGGATTCCCGAGCGCTGACCCGGAGGGTGTGCCTCGGCCGCTCGTCTCGCGCGAGCGAGCACGGCCGCGCTGCGGCCGGCGTCGCGGCTAGCGCAGCGCGCCGATCACGGCGGCGGTGACGTTGACCCTGGGATCGGCCCACGTCCACGTCACGGCCTGGGTGCCGCGGGCCTCGACGGTCCGCTGGCACAGCTCGGACGGGACGTTGTTGCTCGCGTCGTCCTGGACCGCGAGCGGCTGCCAGCCCGGCGGCGGGTGGCTCCAGCCCGGGCGATCGCGCGGCTCGGTGTTGTCGTAGCCGGCGAGCGCGATCGCGAGGTCGCCGGGCAGCGCGGCGTCCTCGAGCGCGACCGCGACGCTGGGGATCGCGTCGCCCTTCAACCACGTGTGGCCGGTGGTGACCAGGCGATGCTCGGTGAGGCCGCGGACCTGCACGACGTAGAGCGTGCCATCGCCAGCCGGCCCGCCGAGGTAGGGCGGGATGATGGTGTGCGCGCCGGGCGCGGCGTCGAGCTCGACGTAGAGCTGCGCGAACACCGGCGGCTTCTTGCGGCCGACCATCGACGGCCCTTGATCGACCGCGCTGCGCAGCGCGCCGCGATCGTCGGTCGGCGCGGTGCTCGAGCCGGCGGTCAGGTCGCCCCAGTAGGCGCCGAGCGCGAGGATCGCATCACCGGCCGCGACGTTGGTCAGGGTGATCGACGCGGGCGACCACGAGCCGACGTGCCACGGCTGGGCGATCTGGCCGACCGCGACGACCCGTCGCCCGGTGGTTGGCGCCTTCGGATCGACCCCGACGTTCAGCGTCGGCTTGCTCGGCCGATCCGGCGGCGGCTGCTGCTCGCGCGGGCCGCAGGCTGCGACGATCATCGCCAGCACGACCTGACCGGCTCGACGAAGGTACGGCCTCACCGTGGGATGATCCCGAACAAGACGCGGTAGCGTACCAGGATCCACACACCGGCGATCAGCGCGCAGGTGATGAGCGTGGCGAGCCACGGGCTGGCGAGCTGGCGGTCGACCAGCACGAAGGTCGCGAGCGACTGCAGGATGTAGACGTAGAGCGAGGCCTGGCCGAGCGGCACCAGCAGCTTGCCGAGCGTCGGGACCAGCCGCGCCTCGAAGCCCCGGACCACCGCGTACATCGACGTCACCAGCACGAGCGCACAGGCGATCCGCGCCGGTCCGAGGCGATCGCGGTCGAACAGGTAGCCTTCGAGGCGAGTCGGGTAGATGCCATCGACCGGCAAGCGCAGCAGCGAGCCGACGAGGATCGCGACCGAGCCCGCCGCCATCGCGGCGAGCACGGCGCGGCGGGTGCGGGGCAGGAGCGCGCTCCACCGGCGAGCCAGCGCGGCGCGGTGGAAGCCGGCGGTCACGCCGATCATGAACAGCAGCTGCCAGCACAGGTCGGCCTGCACCGAGTTGGACCACACCAGGCGGTAGCGGTACGCGACCGCCCACAGCGCGACCGACGCGGCGAGCACGAGCCAGGTCAGCCCGCGCAGCATCGCCGCGAGCGCGAGCGGCGCGATCGCGAGGAACAGCGCGTACGCGGCGAGCAGGTTGTGGTCGCCGTAGGTCTTGCGCAGCACCGCGGTGCCGAGCGCGTAGTCGAGCAGCGCGCCGGGCGCGTCCGCGTTGGGCACCGCGGGCCAGTAGCCGGTGGCCTCGCTGATCGCGCGGAACGCGATGGTGAGCAGCGCGCTCCACAGCGCGAGCACGCCGGCGCGGCGCAGCACGTGGCGGGCGGCGGGAGCCCAGCCCTCGCTGCGCGCCTCGTCACCGCGCAGCATCCCGACCAGGAAGCCGGAGATCACCACGAAGCCCTCGGCGGCGGTCACCCACAGCGTCTGGTGGCCGGACACCAGGTACAGCGGGTTCACCGCGTAGCGCAGGTGGTCGATCATGATGACGACCAGGAAGTAGCCGCGCAGCAGATCGAGCGCGAGATCTCGGCGGCGTTGCGTCACGGGCTCGGTCAAGGCGTCGTGCGCTCGGGCTCGCGCCGCCGGAACGGCGTGTACGAAGTCAGTCGCACGTCACGACTATCGCGCCGATGGCGCGAGCTGTACAGGCCCGTCATCCATGTTGCCGAAGCTGTTCGCCGGGCTGACCGCCCGAACGAGTGGGTATGCGCGCACGCCTCCGAAACTGGTAGGGTTCGCGATCCATCGTGCACACGATCATCACTCACCCGGGCGGCTCACACAAAGACGACCTGCTCGCCGTCTGCGTGCTCGCCGCCATCCACGGCTGCCCCATCGTCCGGCGCGAGCCCACTCCCGAGGAGCTCGACGATCCCGAGGTCGCGGTCGTCGACATCGGCGGCATTCACGATCCGGCGCGGTCGAACTTCGATCACCACCACTTTCCGCGCGAGCACGCACCGACCTGTGCGCTCAGCCTCGTGCTCGATCACCTGGGCCTGTACCAGGACGCGCTGCAGTTCTGCGACTGGCTCGAGACCGCCGAGTGGTTCGATTCGCGCGGCCCCAAGAAGACCGGCGAGTGGCTGGGTGTGCCGCGCCGTGCGATCTCGCAGCTCAACTCGCCGATCGACATGACGCTGTTGCGGCGGTTCGCGCAGTCGACCCGGCTCGAGCCCACGGAGCCGCTCTACGGCTTCATGAAGCTGGTCGGCGACGACCTGCTCGACTACCTGCGCGTCGCCCGCGAGCGCCTCGACTTCATCGCCGAGCGCGTGCAGCGCTGGTCGATTCCGTGCGGCGACGACGTCGTCGAGACGCTGTTCCTGCCCCGCACCGAGGCCAGCGCCGACGAGCCCAGCGCGATGATCGGCGGCTACATTCGCGCCCACAAGCTCGACAGCGTGATCGCCGCGATCATCTATCCCGACCGTCGCGGCGGCGGGTTCGGCATCGGCCGCTACGAGGATCATCCCAGCCTCGATTTCTCGCGCGTCGAGGGCCAGCCCGACGTGCACTTCGCGCACAAGAGCGGCTTCATGTGCAAGACCTCGGCGAGCGACGCCGGACGGCTGCAGGAGCTCGTGCGGCTCGCCTGGCGCCGCTGACGTCAGGCGAGGCTCGATCGCACCCGTTTCATCTCGTTCACCCCGTCGATCACGAGGAGCTCCAATGAATCGCAGACGTTTTCTAAAGGGCGCGACGATCGCGTCGGGGGTGGTGTTGACTGCGAACAGCTTTGCCGCGGAGCCATCGGCGCGGCCGGCCAAAGGCGCGGGGGGCGGCTCGGCCGCGGTACCGCGGGTGTGCTCGACGTGGGACTTCGGGGTGGCCGCGAATCAGGCGGCGTGGAAGGTGCTGTCCGCCGGCGGCCGAGCGCTCGACGCGGTGGAGCAAGGCGCGCGGGTCCCCGAGGCGGACCTGCGCAACCACAGCGTCGGGCGGGCGGGCTATCCCGATCGCGATGGCAAGCTGACGCTCGACGCGAGCATCATGGACGAGCATGGCAACTGCGGTGCGGTGGCGGCGATCGAGCACATCGCACATCCGATCTCGGTCGCGCGCCGGGTCATGGAGCGCACGCCGCACGTGCTGCTGGTGGGCGACGGCGCGCTGCAGTTCGCGCTGGAGCAGGGGTTCCCGCGCGAGGAGTTGCTGACCAAGGAGTCCGAGACCGCGTGGCACGAGTGGTCGAGGTCGGCGAAGGGAAAGCCCGTGGTGAACGGCGAGGTCAAGACGTACAACGCTGGACCGGGCGGCAAGCCGGGCGATGCGTCCAACCACGACACGCTCGGAATGCTCGCGATCGATGCCAGGCGCAACCTGTCGGGGGCGTGCACGACGAGCGGGATGGCTTGGAAGCTCCACGGTCGCGTCGGCGACAGTCCGATCGTCGGTGCAGGGCTGTACGTCGACAACGAGGTCGGCGCCGCGACGTCGACCGGGGTCGGCGAAGAGGTGATCCGCAACGTGGGCAGCTTTCTGGTGGTGGAGCTGATGCGCCAGGGGCGCTCTCCAGAGGACGCCTGTCGCGAGGCCGTGGAACGCATCCTGCGTCGCAAGCCGGAGACCAAGGATCTGCAGGTCGGCTTTCTGGCGATGGACAAGACCGGCCAGGTCGGCGCGTGGGCGATCCAGAAGGGCTTCTCGTATGCGATCTGCGATGCCGCGAAGCACGACACGCTGCTGCCCGGCAAGAGCACGTACTGATCGGGGCGCTGCACTTCGTGTAGTGCGAGGTGCCGCGAGGTCGAGGTCGCGGCGAGCTGGACGGTGTCGCGCGCGCGGGCGAGACACGGACCGGCGCCTCGCTCGCCGCTCCGTTGTGGCCGGCGTTCGGGTCAGCCGCTGGGCGCGCGGCGCAGCGACCAGAACGGGATCGCGACGCGGGTGCGGAACCCGTTGCGCTCGTACAGCTCGCGCGCGCGGGTGTTATCCGGGCTGACGTGCAGGAACGGCGCGGCGCCGTCGTCGAACACGTCGTTGCACGCGCGCGCAAGCAGGCGGCGGGCGAGCCCGCGTCCGAGGAAGTCAGGGTGCGTGCACACCGCGCTGAGCTCGCGCAGACCGGGCATGGCCATGCGCTCGCCGATCATCGCGACGAGCCGGCCGTGGTCGACGATGCCGAGGTAGCGGCCGAGCTCCATCGTGCGCGGCCGGAAGTAGTGAGGGTAGACCAGCGCGGTCAGCGCG
>Ga0302299_10003060_pt1 | contig 10187 bp, 12 predicted proteins | sample III_Fen_N3_4_FD_198795 | JGI IMG/M metagenome (GOLD analysis project Ga0302299, IMG submission 198795) | Peat permafrost microbial communities from Stordalen Mire near Abisko, Sweden - III_Fen_N3_4 | ecosystem: Environmental > Terrestrial > Soil > Wetlands > Permafrost | place: Sweden: Abisko...
ACACACTGCACGAGCGGGAGCACACGACCCTCGTCTGCGTGGCCACCGACGCCCGGTGCACCAAGGCCGAGTGCTTCCTGCTCGCCCAGAGCGCCCACCATGGGCTGGCCCGCTCGATCCACCCGTCCCACACCCGCTTCGACGGCGACCTGGTGGTGGCCGTGTCGACCGGGGTGGTGGACGCAACCGTCGACCGGATCCGCGTCGCCGTGACCGACGTGGTCGCCGCCGCGGTCCGGTCCGCCGTGAAGGCGCAGTGAGCGGAGCGTGCGGAGCGATCCGGGCAAGATGAAGGTCGTGAGCACCTGGCCGACGCTCGACGCCGTGCGGGCCGACGCGCTCGCGTGCACCCGGTGCCCGCTCGCCGAGACCCGGACCCAGGTGGTGTTCGGCGCGGGGGACCCCGAGGCCGGGCTCATGTTCGTGGGGGAGGGGCCCGGGGCCGAGGAGGACCGGCAGGGCATCCCGTTCGTCGGTCGGGCCGGGCAGCTCCTCACCAAGCTGATCGAGGGCATCGGCCTGACCCGCGACGACGTGTACATCGCCAACGTGGTGAAGTGCCGCCCGCCCGGCAACCGCGACCCCCAGCCGGGGGAGATCGAGTCGTGCCGGCCCTTCCTCGAGGCCCAGGTCGCCTTCGTGGCGCCGCGCGTCGTCGTCACGCTCGGAAACTTCGCCACCAAGCTGCTCCTCGACACGAAGACCGGGATCACGAAGCTGCGCGGCCAGGAGCACGCGTACGGCGACGCGGTCCTCGTCCCCACGCTGCACCCGGCCGCGGTGCTGCGCGGCGGTGGGGTCCCGCTCGCGCAGACCCGGGCCGACTTCGTGGTCGTGAAGCGCGCCCTCGCTCGCGGAGCGCCGTCGTGAGCGAGCCCTGGACGCTCACCACGCACTCGCCGGGGGAGACCGACGGGCTCGCGCGACGCGTCGCCACCGTGCTCGAGCGCGGCGACGTGGTGCTGCTGGCCGGCGACCTCGGCGCCGGGAAGACCGCGTTCGCGCGCGGGCTCGGCGCGGGGCTCGGCGTCACCGAGGCGGTGGTGAGCCCCACCTTCACGCTCGCGCGCGTCTACGAGGGCCGGCTGCGCATGGTGCACGTCGACGTGTACCGGCTCGACACCGTCCACGAGCTGCTCGATCTGGGGCTCGACGACCTGGCCGAGGACGACGCGGTGACCGTCGTCGAGTGGGGCGACGTCGTCAGTGCCGCGTTCGTGCCCGACCGCCTCGAGGTGACGCTCGAGCACCTCACCGACGAGCCCGACGCCCGGCGGGTCACCGTGACCGCGTCCGGCGCCACGTGGCGGGCCCGCGAGGGCCGGCTCGCGGCCGCCATCGCCGAGGCGGCCTGATGTACGTCCTCGCCTTCGACACCGCGACCGACGTCGTGACCGTCGCGATCGGTCGCGACGGCGAGCCGCTCGGCGCGCTCCAGATCGCGTCGGGACGCGAGCACGCGGAACGGCTCGTCCCCGCGATCCGCACGCTCGTCGCCGATACGGGGGTGAGCCTCGACCGGCTCGCCGCGATCGCGGTGGGGGTCGGCCCGGGCCGCTTCACCGGACTGCGGGTGGGGGTCACCACCGCCAAGGTCATGGCCCAGGCCCTGCGCATCCCGGTCGTCGGGATCGGCACGCTCGACCTCGTCGCCTACCCGTTGCACCACGCCCGGCGGGACGTGGTGGCGGCGGTCGACGCCCGCCGCAAGGAGGTGTTCTGGGCCCGCTACCGGACGGTCCCCGGGGGCCTGGAGCGGATGGGCCCCGAGGCGGTCGACCCGCCCCACGAGGTGGTCGCGGAGCTCCAGGCGGCGGGCACCGACGTCCTGCTCGCGGGCGACGGCGTCGACCGCTATCGCGAGGTGTTCGCGGCCGTCGACCACGCCGAGCTCGCGGGGCCGGAGTTCTCGGCGCCGAGTGCGCTGGCGCTGTTGGAGCTCGCGGCCGGACGGCTCGAGCGGGAGGAGTTCGTCACCCCGGCCGAGCTCACCCCGGTCTACCTCCGCGAGAGCGACGCCGCGATCAACTGGGAGCGCGCGCAGCTGAGGCCGGCGTCGTGATCACCGAGCCCGTCACCGTGGTCATCACGCCGATGCGCCGACGCCACGTCCGTTCGGTGCTCCGCATCGAGGAGCAGGTGTACCCGCGCCCGTGGACGTCGGCCCTCTTCCTCTCGGAGCTCGCGCTGCGCACGACGCGCGCGTACTACATCGCGCGTGTCGGCCGTGATGTCGTCGGCTACGCGGGCGTGATGATCAGCTTCGAGGACGCGCACGTCACGACGATCGCCGTCGACCCCGTCTGGCATCGCCATGGCATCGCCACGCGACTCCTCGTGGCTCTCGCGCGCGAATCGCTCGTGCGCGGCGCCCAGCACATGACGCTCGAGGTGCGCGTGACCAACAGTGGCGCGCAGGACCTGTACCGCCGCTTCGGGTTCGCGCCGGTGGGCGTGCGCAAGAACTACTACCCGGAGACCAACGAGGACGCGCTGGTGATGTGGGTCCACGACATCGACTCCCCCGAGTACGCGCGACTGCTCGCGGGGCTCGAGCGCCGGGTGCCCGGTGACACGGTGTTCGAGCTCAAGGCCCGGTGACGTGGCCGTGACGTCCTGATGCTGGTGCTGGGGATCGAGACGTCGTGTGACGAGACCGCGGCGGCCGTGGTGGAGGACGGTCACGTCATCCGCTCGTCGGTCGTGTCGAGCCAGATCGCGCTGCACGCGCCGTTCGGCGGTGTGGTCCCGGAAGTCGCGAGCCGCGCGCACGTCGACCTGATCGCGCCGGTGATCGCCGACGCGCTGGGCGAGGCGGGGGTCACGCTGGCCGATCTCGACGCGGTCGCCGCGACCCACGGACCCGGCCTCGCCGGCGCGCTGCTCGTCGGGGTGAGCGCGGCGAAGGCGCTCGCGCTCGTGGGCGACCTGCCCTACGTCGGCGTCAACCACCTCGAGGCCCACCTCTACGCGGGCTGGCTGGAGCAACCCGACCTGGCCACGCCGTTCGCGGTGCTCCTCGTGTCGGGTGGCCACACCATGCTGGTTGCGGTGGATGGGCCCGGGCGCTACCGGGTGCTCGGCCACACCGTCGACGACGCAGCCGGGGAGGCGTTCGACAAGGTCGCCCGCTTCCTGGGTCTCGGCTACCCGGGCGGCCCGGTGATCGACCGCCTGGCCCGCGAGGGCAACCGCCGGGCGATCCCGTTCCCCCGGGCCATGCCGGGTGAGCTCGACTGCTCGTTCTCCGGGCTGAAGACGGCCGTCGTCCAGTACGTGCGGGCCCATCCCGACGTCGTGGTCGCCGACGTGGCTGCCAGCTTCCAGGAAGCGGTCGTCGACCAGCTGGTGGAGAAGCTGGCCCTGGCGGCCGAGACCACCGCCGCCACCACGCTGGTGCTCGGGGGCGGCGTCGCGGCGAACTCGCGCCTGCGGGAGCGGACCGCCGACCTGGCCGCCGCCACCGGCCGGGGCGTGTTCCTGCCGCCGCTGGCCCTGTGCACCGACAACGCGGCGATGATCGCCGCCACGGCGACCTTCCGCCTGGTCGCCGACGGCCCGACCCCGCTCGACGGCGGGGTGAACCCGGGCCTCGGCCTCGTCTGAGCTCCGGTCCGGCTTGCTGGTCGGGGGGCCTGCGGGTATCGTGGGTTAGCACTCCCACTGGGTGAGTGCTAACGCCGTTCCCGGGCGCCGGCCGGGTCAGACCCGCCGGACCCATTCGAGACAACGTGCCAGGAGGCATCGATGAAGTTGCAGCCGCTTGAGGACCGCATCGTCGTGCGGGCGAGCGAGCCCGAGGAGACCACGGTCAGCGGCCTGGTCATCCCGGACACCGCCAAGGAGAAGCCCCAGCAGGGCACCGTGCTGGCCGTCGGCCCCGGCCGTCGTTCGGAGCACTCCGGCGACCTGATCCCGGTCGACGTCGCCGCGGGCGACACCGTCGTGTACTCGAAGTACGGCGGCACCGAGATCACCGTCGACGGCGAGGACCTGCTCATCCTCACGAGCCGCGACGTGCTCGCCAAGATCGGCAAGAAGTAGCACGCAGCGTTCGCGACTGAGCGTGACCACAGAGGGTCGGGGGGGCGCGCAGCGCATCCCCCGGCCTTCTTCGTTCTCGGAGGGGGATCCGCCGCCGTGGGCCGGGCTGGCTCCTGAGCTGCGGCACCTCACGCTGGCCGACGTCCGCGCCGCGTGCGCGACCCTGCCCGTCCCCCGCGAGAGCTTCGGCGCCGCCCCCGAGACACGGCCGGCCGCGGTGCTGCTGGCCCTCTTCGAAGAGGACGGCGAGGCCCGGGTGATCCTCACCAAGCGGCCCGAGACGATGCCGTCGCACCAGGGCGAGATCGCGTTCCCCGGGGGCAAGCACGAGCCCGGGATCGACGCCGACCTGCGGGCCACCGCGCTGCGGGAGGCCCACGAGGAGATCGGTCTCGACCCCGACCTCGTGGAGGTGGTCGCCGAGCTCGATCACCTGGTCACCGTCTCGGCCCGGTTCGCCCTGACCCCGTTCGTCGGGCTGCTGCGCGAGCGCCCGGCGCTGGTGCCCCACGTCCGGGAGGTCGACGCGGTGTTCGACGTGGCTCTCGGCGAGCTCCTCCGCGACGACGTCTTCCGAGAGGAGCGCTGGGAGGTCCCGCCCGAGATGCTGGTGGGGGTGGGCAAGGACCGGGCGATCCACTTCTTCGAGCTCGCCGGGGAGACCGTCTGGGGCGCCACGGCGCGGGTCCTCGTCGGCTTCCTCGCGCACGTCAGCGCGTTCGTCGCCGAGCGCGGAGTGTCCGGCGCGCCCGGGGTATCCTGATCCTTTGCACCCAACAGGGAGTCTGCCGCCGTGGAAGTCGAGATCGGGATCGGCAAGTCGGGGCGGCGGGCCTACGGGTTCGACGACATCGCGATCGTCCCCAGCCGGCGCACCCGGGACCCCGAGGACGTCGACATCTCCTGGGACATCGACGCCTTCCACTTCGACCTGCCGCTCGTCGCCTCGGCGATGGACGGCGTGGTATCGCCCAAGACCGCGATCGAGATCGGTCGCCTCGGCGGCCTGGGCTGCCTGAACCTCGAAGGGCTCTGGACCCGGTACGAGGACCCCGAGCCGTTGCTCGAGGAGATCTCCACGCTCGACACCGAGAAGGCCACTCGGCGCATGCAGGAGATCTACAACGAGCCGATCAAGGACGAGCTCGTCGGCCTGCGCATCGCGGAGATGCGCGCCGGCGGCAGCACCACGTGCGCGTCGCTCACACCCCAGCGCGTCGAGCAGTACTCGAAGGCCCTGCTCGACGCCGAGCTCGATCTGCTCGTGGTGCAGGGGACGGTCGTGTCGGCCGAGCACGTGTCGAAGGACCCCGAGCGCCAGCCGCTCAACCTCAAGAAGTTCATCCGTGAGTACGAGATCCCCGTCATCGTCGGCGGCTGTGCGTCGTACTCCACCGCGTTGCACCTCATGCGCACCGGCGCGGTCGGCGTGCTCGTGGGTGTCGGTCCGGGCCACGCGTGCACGAGCCGCGGCGTGCTCGGCATCGGCGTGCCGCAGGCCACCGCGATCGCCGACGCCGCGGGCGCGCGCATCCGTCACCTCGACGAGACCGGCGTCTACGTGCACGTGATCGCCGATGGCGGCATGCGCACCGGCGGCGACGTCGCCAAGGCCATCGCCTGTGGTGCCGACGCCGTGATGATCGGCTCGCCGCTCGCCGGCGCCTACGAGGCGCCCGGCCGCGGCTACCACTGGGGCATGGCCACCTTCCACCCCACGCTCCCGCGCGGTGCGCGTGTGTACGCGGGCAAGAAGGCGTCGCTCGAGGAGATCCTCATCGGGCCGGCCCACGAGAACGACGGTTCGCTGAACCTGTTCGGCGCGCTGCGCACGTCGATGGCCACCACGGGCTACGAGACCGTCAAGGAGTTCCAGAAGGCCGAGGTCATGGTGGCGCCGTCGCTGCAGACCGAGGGCAAGGCGCTCCAGCGCAGCCAAGGCGTCGGGATGGGTCGCTGATCCGCTCAGCGGCGACTGCGTGATGCACACCCCCCACGACACCGTGCTCGTCGTCGACTTCGGCGCCCAGTACGCACAGCTGATCGCACGGCGCGTACGCGAAGCGCGCGTCTACTCGGAGATCGTGCCCCGCACGATGCCGCTCGAGGAGATGCTCGCGAAGCAGCCCCTGGGCATCATCTTCTCGGGTGGTCCCGCGTCGGTGCACGTCGACGACGCGCCGTCGATCGACCCCGCGGTGTACGACGCCGGCCTCCCGATCCTGGGCATCTGCTACGGCGCCCAGCTCGTCGCGCAGCAGCTCGGCGGCGTGGTGGAGCGCACGGGTGGTGGCGAGTACGGCCGCACGGTGATGAGCCGCACCGACGCGGCGTCGCTGGTGCTCGACCCGTTGTCGGCCGAGCAGATCGTGTGGATGAGCCACGGCGACGCGATCACGAGCGCGCCCGCGGGGTTCACGGTCACCGCGTCCACGCCGGGCGCGCCGATCGCCGCGCTGGAGGACCGTGCTCGTGGGGTCTACGGCGTGCAGTTCCACCCGGAGGTGGTGCACACCGAGCGGGGCCAGGACGTGCTGCGGTCGTTCCTGTTCGACGTGTGCGGCGCGCGCCCCACGTGGACCCACACCTCGATCATCGACGAGGGCGTCGAGGAGGTCCGGGCCCAGGTCGGCGGCGAGCGGGTGATCTGCGGGCTCTCGGGCGGCGTCGACTCCGCAGTCGCCGCCGCGCTCGTGCACAAGGCGGTGGGCGACCAGCTCACGTGCGTGTTCGTCGACACCGGGATGCTGCGCCTCGGCGAGGCCGAGCAGGTGGAGGACACGTTCCGGCGCCAGTTCGCAGTCGACCTGATCCACGTGAAGGCGGCCGACCGGTTCCTCGACGCGCTGGCCGGGGTCACCGAGCCCGAGACCAAGCGCAAGATCATCGGCGAGACCTTCATCCGGGTGTTCGAAGAGGTCGCACGCGACCTGAGCGACGCCCGCTTCCTCGTGCAGGGCACCCTCTACCCCGACATCGTGGAGTCGGGCGGCGGCGACAACGCCACCATCAAGTCGCACCACAACGTGGGCGGGCTCCCCGAGGACATGGCCTTCGACCTCGTCGAGCCGTTGCGCAACCTGTTCAAGGACGAGGTGCGCGCGGTGGGCGAGGAGCTGGGCCTCCCCGAGGAGATCGTCTGGCGCCAGCCCTTCCCCGGGCCCGGCCTCGCGGTGCGCATCATCGGCGACATCACGCCCGAACGGCTCGAGATCCTGCGCCAGGCCGATCACATCGTGGTCGACGAGATCCATCGAGCCGGCCTCTACCGGGAGATCTGGCAGAGCTTCGCGGTGCTGCCGGCCGTGCGCACCGTCGGGGTGATGGGCGACGGTCGTACCTACGAGTACCCAGTGATCATCCGGGCGGTCACGTCGGAGGACGCGATGACCGCCGACTGGGCGCGCCTTCCCCACGATTTGCTCGAGCGGATGGCGTCGCGGATCATCAACGAAGTTCCGGGCATCAACCGGGTGGCCTACGACGTCACGAGCAAGCCGCCCGGCACCATCGAGTGGGAATAGTCACAGGAGTTCGGTAATGGACAAGGCTGCACTGACTGCAACCGCCGAGGCGCTCGTCGCGCCGGGCAAGGGGATCCTCGCCGCCGACGAGTCGGGGGGCACGATCAAGAAGCGCTTCGACTCGATCGACGTCGAGTCGACCGAGGACAACCGTCGGGCCTACCGGCAGATGCTGTTCACCACGCCGGGCGCGGCCGACCACATCAGCGGCGTGATCCTCTTCGACGAGACGATCCGCCAGTCGGCCGACACCGGCACGCCGTTCCCGAAGCTCCTCGCCGACCAGGGCGTGATCCCGGGCATCAAGGTCGACACCGGTGCGAAGCCGCTGGCCGGCGCCGAGGGTGAGACGGTGACCGAAGGCCTCGACGGACTGCGCGAGCGCCTGGCCGAGTACCACGGCCTCGGTGCCCGGTTCGCCAAGTGGCGCGCCACGTACACCATCACCGACGCGCTCCCGTCGCAGTACTGCTACGACGTCAACGCGCACGCGCTGGCCCGCTACGCGGCGCTGTGCCAGGAAGCCGGCATCGTGCCGATCGTCGAGCCCGAGGTGCTGATGGACGGCACCCACACGATCCAGCGGGCGGCCAACGTCACCGCGCACGCGCTCGAGGCGCTGTACCGCGCGCTGTTCGACCAGGGCGTGTACCTGCCGGGCACGTTGCTCAAGCCCAACATGTGCCTCTCGGGGTACGGCGCCGCTGAGCAGGCGTCCGACGAAGAGGTCGCGAAGACCACCGTCGGCGTGTTCGCGTACACAGTCCCCTCGGCGGTGCCCGGCATCGTGTTCCTCTCGGGTGGCCAGAGCGACGAGCAGGCGACGGCTCGCCTCAACCTCATGAACCAGCTCGGTCCGCATCCGTGGCAGCTGTCGTTCTCCTACGGCCGGGCGCTGCAGGCTCCCGCGCTGAAGGCGTGGAGCGGCAAGCCCGAGAACCTCGAAGCCGGACAGGCCGCCTACGCCAAACGGGCGCGCCTCAACGGCCTCGCCCGCTCCGGCGACTACAAGTCGGAGATGGAAGCCGCCTGAGTGTTTGGACGTCTTGGAGTGCCAGGGCACTCCAAACAGTCCAAACACGGGGGTTGATGTGCGCGCGCTCGTCCAACGGGTGACGCGAGCCCAGGTGACCGTCCAGGGGGCGGTCACCGGCGCGATCGGCCCCGGGCTCTGCGTGCTGGTGGGGGTGACCCACACCGACGACGAGTCCATCGCGCGCACGCTCGCCGACAAGGTGTGGCGGCTGCGGGTGTTCCCCGACGGCGACGGGGTGATGAACCTCCCGCTCTTCGATGTCGGCGGCGAAGCGCTCGTCGTCAGCCAGTTCACGCTCTACGGCGACACCGCGCGAGGCCGGAGACCGTCATGGGCCGGTGCGGCGCGTCCGGACCTGGCCGAGCCGCTGATCGAGGTGTTCTGCGCCGCGTTGCGGGACCTGGGCGCGACGGTGGCGACCGGCGTGTTCCGGGCCGACATGGAGGTCGAGCTCGTCAACGACGGCCCGGTCACCCTCATGCTCGAGGTGCCCTAACGTCCGGGGTATGAGTGAGCGGCCGATGGGCCATGACGTCCCCGCGGGGGAGGAGGGCGCCGAGCTCGCGGACGCGGCAGGCACCGGACCGCCGCCGCCGGAGCCGACCCACGCGGAGCGGTGCCGGACGCTCGTCGCCGGCGAGACCCGCGGCGCGCTGGCGACGGTGGCCGTCGACCCCGCCGGCTACCCCTACGGATCGGTCGCGAGCTACGGGCTCGACGACCGCGGCAACCCGCTGTTCTTCGTGAGCCTCATGGCCGAGCACACCCAGAACGCGATCCGCGACCCGCGCGCGAGCCTGCTCGTGGCCGAGCCGGTGCCGGAGGGCGCAGACCCGCTCGCGAGCGGACGGGTGACCCTGCTCGGCACCATCGCGGCCGTCGCCGACGACGATCGCGACGTCGCGCGGGAGCGCTACCTGGCCGCGAACCCCGCAGCCTCGTACTACATCGACTTCGGCGACTTCGCCTTCTACCGGCTCACCGTCGAGAGCATCCGCTACGTCGGGGGGTACGGACGGATGAGCTGGGTCGACGTCGCCGACTACGCGATCGCCCAGCCCGACCCGCTCGCCGGTGCCGCGGCGGGGATCATCGAGCACATGAACGCCGACCACGCCGACGCGCAGGTGCTGTACTGCCGTCACCTCGCCGGGCGGCCCGAGACCACCGCCGCGTCGATGTCGGCGGTCGACCGTTACGGCTTCGAGATGATCGCCGTCGGGCCCAACGGCCGGGCGGCCGTCCGCCTGGGCTTTCCCGAGGAGTGCACGAGCGGGGACGAGGTCCGCGGCGCGATGGTCGCGATGGTTGCCGCAGCCCGGGCGCTCGCGGCCGACGCGTCCGGGTAGGGGCGCGTGAGCTCGTCGGACCACGTCACGCTCTGGCCGGCGGTGCGTCAGGCCGCCGCGATCCGTGCGCGCCGGCTGTCGGCTCGCGAGCTGCTCGCGGAGTACGCGGCGCGCATCGCTCGGCTGAACCCCGCGATCAACGCCGTCGTGACGCTCGACCTCGACCAAGCGCTCCGGGACGCCATCGAGGTCGACCAACGGCTGGAGCGCGGCGAGGACGTCGGGCCGCTCGCG
>Ga0302299_10003062_pt1 | contig 10185 bp, 9 predicted proteins | sample III_Fen_N3_4_FD_198795 | JGI IMG/M metagenome (GOLD analysis project Ga0302299, IMG submission 198795) | Peat permafrost microbial communities from Stordalen Mire near Abisko, Sweden - III_Fen_N3_4 | ecosystem: Environmental > Terrestrial > Soil > Wetlands > Permafrost | place: Sweden: Abisko...
CCGTCGTCGGGCGACATCATGTTCAAGGGCGAACGCATCAACGGCATGCGGCCGGATCTCGTGACCAAGCTCGGGCTCGCGCGCACGTTCCAGAACATCCGGTTGTTCGACAACATGACGGCCCTCGACAACGTCATCGTCGGGACACACGCGCGCCACCGGTCCAGCGTCGTCGGCGCGATCCTCGGACTCCCCCGCTACCGGGCCGAAGAGCGCGACGCACACGAGAAATCCATGCAGCTGCTCAACTTCGTCGGCATTCCGGACCGCTCCCACACCGCAGCCCGCAACCTCCCGTACGGCGACCAGCGACGGCTGGAGATCGCGCGGGCGCTCGCCACCGGGCCCGCGGTGCTGCTGCTCGACGAGCCGGCGGCCGGGATGAACCCGTCCGAGAAGGGGTCGTTGATGACCCTCATCCGGCGGATCCGGGACTCGGGCGTGACCGTGCTGCTCATCGAGCACGACATGACCCTGGTGATGGGGATCAGCGACCGGATCGCAGTGCTCGACTTCGGGCAGAAGATCGCCGATGCACTCCCGGCCGAAGTGCGTTCCGACCCCGCGGTCATCAAGGCCTACCTAGGGGAGGAAGCCGATGCTTCTTGAGGTCGAGCACCTTCAGGTCAACTACGGCAAGATCTCCGCGATCCGCGACATCAGCCTGACCGTCGAGGAGGGTGAGATCGTCACCCTGGTCGGCGCCAACGGAGCTGGCAAGACCACGACGCTCAAGACGCTGTCCGGGCTTCGCCACGTCGCGGGCGGCACGGTGCGTTTCGACGGCAAGGACATCACGTCGATGCCCGGTCACCTGCGCGTCCGGGCCGGCCTCTGCCAGGCGCCGGAGGGGCGGGGCATCTTCCCCGGGATGACCGTGGGCGAGAACCTGGCGATGGGCGCCTACATCCACGGGAAGGCCGACAAGGCCGACCTCGACCGGGTGTTCGACCTGTTCCCCCGGTTGAAGGAGCGCGAGAAGCAGCCAGGCGGGACGTTGTCGGGCGGCGAGCAGCAGATGCTGGCGATCGGTCGCGCCCTGATGTCCAAGCCTCGGCTGCTGCTGCTCGACGAACCGTCGATGGGGCTGGCCCCCAAGCTCATCCAGCTGATCTTCCGCATCATCACCGAGATCAACGGGCAGGGCACCACCGTCCTGCTGGTCGAGCAGAACGCCTCACAGGCCCTGGCCATCGCCCATCGGGCGTACGTGCTGGAGACGGGCGAGATCGTGAAGTCCGGCACCGGCGCCGAACTGCTCGGGGACGCTTCCGTGGTCGCTGCGTACCTCGGCGGCGGCTGAGTCAGCTCCCGGCGAGGAGCCCACCCGGCTCAGCCCAGGATCAGGTCGGCGGCCTTCTCGGCGATCGCGATCGTCGGGGCGTTGGTGTTGCCGCGGGGCACGGCCGGCATGACGGAGGCGTCCACGACGCGGAGCCCCTCAACTCCCCGTACGCGGCACTCCAGGTCGACCACCGAGGCGTCGCCCACGCCCATCGAGCAGGTCCCCACGGGGTGGTACAGCGTCTGCGAGCTGCGCCGGACGTGCTCGCGCAGCGCCTCCGGGGACACCGTCCCGGCACCTGGCAGCAGCTCGGTGCCCAGCCAGCGAGGCAGCGCTCCCCCGGCGGCGATCTCGCGAGCGAGCTCGGTCGCCGCGACCAGCGCCTCGACGTCCTGGTCCGCACTCAGGTAGGCGGCATCGATCTCGGGGCTCCAGCGCGGGTCGACCGACCTCAGCCGCAACGAGCCGATGCTCGCGGGCGCCACCAGTACGGGGCCGATGGTGAAGCCTGGTCCGGGTGGCTCCCTCATCCCGTTGTCGACGAAGGCCGCAGCCGCCACGTGGTACTGGATATCCGGCGCGGGCAGGCCGTCGGAGGACCGGGTGAACGCGCAAGCCTCGGCAACGGTGGAGGTCAGCGGGCCGGACTTGAGAACCTGCCAGCGCAGCAACGAGGTGATCGTCTCGGCCTCGGACAGGCTCGCGGTGTCGTGGGTCAGCCACACGACCGGGCTGGCCAGGTGGTCCTGCAGGTTCTGACCCACGCCCGGTACGTCGGAGACGACGTCGATGCCGAGCTCGCGCAGGTGCGGCGCCGGGCCGATGCCCGAAAGCATGAGCAGCTGCGGGCTGTTGACCGCCCCGCCGGAGACCAGGACCTCCGCCTCGACCCGCGCCGTGCCGGCCTCGCCCCCCGCCGTCCAGTCGACGCCTACAGCGCGTCCGGACTCGACGACCACCCGCGTGACGAGCGCGTCGGTGACGACCGTCACCACGCCTGCGCCGGCGGCCAGCGCGGGGCGTAGGTAGGCGTCCGCAGTCGACCAGCGCCGACCCCGCTTCTGCGTGACCTGGAAGAGCCCTACGCCGTCCTGCTCGGCTCCGTTGAAGTCGTCGTTGCGTTTGATCCCGGCGGCGACGGCCGACTCGACGAAGGCGTGGCACACGTCGTGGGTGTAGCGGGGATCCTCGACGCGCAGCGGCCCACCCGCCCCGTGGAAGGTTGAGGCCCCGCGCTCGTTGTCCTCCGCCTTGATGAAGTACGGCAGCAGGTCGTCGTAGGCCCAACCCGCGCAACCCAGTGCCCCGGCCCACGTGTCGTAGTCGAGCCGGTTGCCGCGGATGTAGAGCTGAGCGTTGATCGAGCTGGACCCGCCGAGGACGCGGCCCCGCGGCCACTGCATCCGGCGCCCCAGCACGTGCTTCTGCTCGACGGTCTCGTAGTCCCAGTCGTGCTTGGTCTTGAACAGGTTCGGGAACGCTGCCGGGATCGCGATCTCGTCGATCCCCTGGTCGCTCCCCCCGGCCTCCAGCACGAGGATGCTGTGCCCCGCCTGCGAGAGCCGGTAGGCGAGGACGCACCCCGCGCTGCCCGCCCCGATCACGATGTAGTCGTACGTCGTCGTGTCCACGGGCCTCACGGTAATCCCCAGCGCCCGCATCCACTACCGTCACCGTTCATGCGACTCGTGATCGCCCGATGCAGCGTCGACTACGTGGGCCGGCTCAGCGCACACCTGCCTCTCGCGCCCCGGCTGATCCTCGTCAAGTCCGACGGTTCGGTGTCCGTGCACGCCGACGACCGGGCCTACAAGCCGCTGAACTGGATGAGCCCACCGTGCACGCTGCGGGTGGAGGCAGACGACGCCGGGGTGGGCCTGTGGACGGTGACTAACAAGGCCGGCGAGCGACTGCTGATCACGGTCACCGAGCTCATGCACGACTCGTCGCACGAGCTCGGGGTCGATCCCGGCCTGGTGAAGGACGGCGTGGAGGCCCACCTGCAGGAGCTGCTCGCCGAGCAGGTCGAGACCCTCGGAGTCGGCTGGCGCCTGGTCCGGCGCGAGTACCCGACGGCAATCGGCCCGGTCGACCTGCTCTGCCGGGACGCGAGCGGGGCGGCCGTCGCGATCGAGATCAAGCGCCGGGGCGACATCGACGGGGTCGAGCAGCTCACCCGCTACCTCGAGCTGCTGAACCGCGACCCCCTGCTCACGCCCGTCCGCGGCATCTTCGCCGCCCAGGAGATCAAGCCGCAGGCCCGGGTCCTGGCGCTGGACCGAGGCATCGACTGCGTGACGCTCGACTACGCCGCGCTCCGCGGGACCGACGACACCGAGTCGCGCCTGTTCTGACCGCGGAGTGAAAGGAACACCGGTATGGATGATCTGGCCATCACGGTCCGTGGGCTGCACAAGGCTTACGGCACCATCAAGGCGGTCGACGGGATCGACCTCGAGGTCCACCGCGGCGAGATCTTCGCGCTGCTCGGTCCCAACGGCGCCGGCAAGACGACCACCGTCGAGATCCTCGAGGGCTACCGCGACCGCACCTCGGGCGAGGTGAGCGTCCTCGGTCAGGACCCGGGGCGGGCCACGCCGCGGTGGCGGTCCCGGATCGGGATCGTGCTTCAGTCGACCAGTGACAACGCAGACCTCACCGTCAGCGAGGTCGTGGAGCACTTCCGCACGTACTACCCCACGCCTCGGTTGGCCGACGCGGTGATCGACGCGGTCGGCCTCAGCGAGAAGCGCGACGCGCGCACCCGCGACCTGTCCGGCGGGCAGCGGCGCCGGCTCGACGTCGCGCTCGGAATCCTCGGTGACCCCGAGCTGGTCTTCCTCGACGAGCCCACGACCGGCTTCGACCCGGAGGCACGTCGGCAGTTCTGGGGGCTGATCGAACAGCTGCGCGCCGAAGGCACCACGATCCTGCTGACCACCCACTACCTCGACGAGGCCGAGCGCCTCGCCGACCGGGTGGGGGTGATCCTCGCGGGCCGGCTGCTGGAGGTCGGTCCCCCGGGCACCCTCGGCGGACGCGCGGACGCCCAAGCGATCGTCCAGTGGACCGAGAACGGCACCCAGCGCGAGCAGCAGACGTCGGAACCGACGCGCACGGTGGTCGAGCTGGCCAGCCGGTTCGCCGGCGGTGAGATCCCCGACCTCGCGGTGCGACGGCCCAGCCTGGAAGACATCTACCTGACGATGATCGGCGAGCAGGAAGGGGAGGAAGCATGAGCACCGCGACCGGCCCGGTCACCGAAGCCAAGATGCCGTCGGTGGGCACGGTGGGCGTGGCCAGAGCGCAGGTCGAGCTGAAGCAGTTCTTCCGCGACCGGCAGTCGATGATGTTCACGTTCGCCCTGCCGCTGATCCTCCTGCTCGTCTTCGGCTCGGTGTTCGACACCGAGATCGCGCCGGGCGTCACGTTCAGCCAGTACTTCCTGGCCGGCATGATCGCCTCCGGGCTGGTCTACACCGGCTTCCAGAACCTCGCGATCCAGATCCCTCAAGAACGCGAGGACGGGACGCTCAAACGGCTGGCCGGCACGCCGCTGCCCCGGCCCGCGTACTTCATCGGCAAGATCGCGCTCGTCTTCGTCGCCCTCGTCGCGCAGGTGTTCTTGCTACTGCTCATCGGCGTCGCACTCTTCAAGGTGCACCTGCCGACCACGGCGTTCAAGTGGTTCACCCTGGTGTGGGTCTCGCTCCTGGGCATGCTGGTGTGCACCCTGCTGGGCATCGCGTTCTCGTCGGTGCCCAAGACGGCCCGCGGCGCGCCGGCGCTGGTGTCGCCGGTCGTGCTCGTGCTGCAGTTCACCTCCGGCGTCTTCTTCCTCTACAGCGACCTGCCCAAGTGGATGCAGCAGTTCGCGGCGATCTTTCCCCTGAAGTGGCTGTGCCAAGGCATGCGCTCGGTCTTCTTGCCGGACTCGTTCGCAGTGCAGGAGGTCGGCGGCGGCTGGGGCCTGCCCCGCGTGGCCCTCGTCCTGATGATCTGGCTGGTGATCGGCTCCGCGGCCTGCGTGCTGACCTTCCGCTGGCAGCGGTCCGACGAGCGCTAGTCGAGCTCGTTCGCCCTTCGGATCGCCACGACGATCCGACGCATCACCTCGGTCAGGTCGTAGTCCTTGGGGGTGAACACGTCGGCTACGCCGAGACCACGCAGCAGGGCGGCGTCGCCGTCGGGGATGATGCCGCCCACGACCACAGGCACGTCACCGATCCCGGCCTCGCGCAGGCCGTCCAGGACCGCTGGGACCAGGCCCAGGTGCGACCCGGACAGGATCGACAGGCCGACGCAGTGGACGTCCTCCTGCGCCGCGGCGCTGACGATCTGCGCTGGCGTCAGTCTGATGCCCTGGTAGATCACCTCGAACCCGGCGTCGCGCGCCCGTACGGCGATCTGCTCGGCGCCGTTGGAGTGCCCGTCCAGCCCTGGCTTGCCGACGAGCAGGCGGAGCCGCCCGCCGAGCGCCGCCCCGGTCGCCGCCACCGCCTCGCGTACGGCCAGCAGGTCGGCGTCGGCCGCGGCGATCCCGACCACCCCGGACACGCCCGTCGGGGCACGGTATTCGCCGAACACCTCACGCAGTGCCTGCGCCCACTCTCCGGTGGTGACACCGACCCGCGCGCAGGCCAGGGTGGCCGGCATCAGGTTGGCCGTGGTCGTGGCCGCGCTGCGCAACCCCTCCAGCGCAGTCGCCACCGCAGCCGGGTCGCGGTCGGCCCGCCACTGCTGCAAGGCGGCCACAGCGGCAGCCTCGACCCCCGGGTCGATCGCCTGGATCGCGGAGCCCTCGGACTCGAGCAACGGGTTCGGGGCGGTCGTGGTGAACGCGTTGACCCCGACCAGCACGTCGTCGCCCGACTCGAGCCGAGACCGCCGGGCCGCGTGCGACGAGACGAGCTCCTGCTTGAGGTAGCCGCTCTCGACCGCAGCAACGACACCGCCGACCGCCTGAATCCGGTCGACCTCGGCGCGGGCAGCCTCGATCAGCTCTGCGGTCTTCGCCTCGACGACGTGCGACCCGGCGAACAAGTCGTCGTACTCGAGCAGGTCGGACTCGTACGCGAGCACCTGCTGGATCCGCAGCGACCACTGCTGGTCCCACGGTCGCGGCAGGCCGAGGGCTTCGTTCCACGCGGGGAGCTGCACCGCGCGAGCCCGGGCGTCGCGCGACAAGGTCACGCCGAGCAGTTCGAGCACGATGCGCTGGACGTTGTTCTCCGGTTGGGCCTCGGTCAGGCCGAGCGAGTTGACCTGCACCCCGTAACGGAACCGGCGCTGCCGCTCGTCGGTGATGCCGTACCGCTGCGCCACCAGTTCTTCCCAGAGCACGACGAACGCGCGCATCTTGCACATCTCTTCGACGAACCGCACGCCTGCGTTGACGAAGAACGAGATGCGCTGGACGACCTCGCCGAACGCCTCCGGCGGCACCTGTCCGCTGTCGCGTACCGCGTCGAGCACTGCGATGGCGGTGGCCAGGGCGTACGAGATCTCTTGGACCGGCGTCGCCCCAGCCTCCTGCAGGTGGTAGCTGCAGATGTTGATCGGGTTCCACTTCGGCACCTGGGTCACCGTGTACGCGATCAGGTCGGTGGTGAGCCGGAGCGAGGGGCCCGGCGGGAAGACGTACGTGCCGCGCGACAGGTACTCCTTGACGATGTCGTTCTGCGTGGTGCCCTGGAGCTGCTCGGGTGCGGCGCCCTGCTCCTCCGCCGCCACCTGGTAGAGCGCCAGCAGCCACATGGCAGTCGCGTTGATCGTCATCGAGGTGTTCATGTCAGCCAACGGGATGCCCTCGAAGAGCCGGCGCATGTCGCCGAGGTGCGCGATCGGGACGCCGACCTTGCCGACCTCGCCGAGGGCCAGCACGTGGTCGGCGTCGTACCCCGTCTGGGTCGGGAGGTCGAAGGCGACCGACAACCCGGTCTGGCCCTTCGAGAGGTTGGTCCGGTAGAGCTCGTTGGACGCAGCGGCCGACGAGTGGCCGGCATAAGTGCGCATCACCCAAGGCTGGTCACGCCGTCGAACGTTCATCGGGCCTCGATCCTGATCGCCGTGGCCGCCATCAGGTCGACCCGTCGAGATCAGCGTACTTGCGGGTCAGGCGCCCAGATCGACCAGGGTCGGGTGCCGGTCGACATGCAGCACACGGTGCAGTCGGGTCACCGCGAGCAGGCGCAGCAGCCGCGGTGAAGGGTCAGCCAGCACGAGCCGTCGCCCCATTCGGGCCGCGTTGCGGTGGGTGGTCACCAGCAGGCCGAGACCGGCGCTGTCGATGACCAGGACACCCGAGACATCGGCCACGACGTCCAGCGCCGGGCTGGCATCCAGAGCCAGCAGCAGCGCCTCGCGCACGCTGGCCACCGTGCTGACGTCGAGCCGTTCGGGCACGACGATGTCGGCCCGAAGCCCGACCGTTGACCGCATGACGCCCTCCGCTCACGGCGGAGACCACGGGCCGGCGCCGCAGGTGCGACTCCGGCCGGGGGAAGTGACCTCGCCGACAGGTGGCAGGACGCGTGCGACCGGCCAGAATCGCACCGTAGGGCTAGCGCACCCGGTTCGTCAGGACGACACGCTCGCGTGGTCGTAGAAGCCGCGCCCGCTCTTGCGCCCGAGGTCGCCGGCGGCAACCATCCGGGCCAGGCTCTCGGGTGGGTAGAACTTCTCGTCCTGGGTGTCTGCGTAGATGTTGCGGGCGGCATTCACCATGATGTCGATGCCGGTCAGGTCGGCCGTCTCGAGCGGACCCATGGCGTGCCCGAACCCGAGTCGGCAGGCGACGTCGAGGTCCTCGGGGCTGACGACTCCGGACTCGACCAGCCGGGCGGCCTCCATCGACAGCGCCACGATGAGGCGGGTCGTCACGAAGCCGGCGACGTCCCGGTTGACCACGATGCACGTCTTGCCGATCGACTCGGCGAACGTCCGCGCGGCCGCGAGCGTGGCATCCGTGGTCTTGAAACCGCGGACGAGCTCGCACAGGCGCATCATCGGCACCGGCGAGAAGAAGTGAGTGCCGACCACAGACTCCGGTCGCCCCGTGACGGCAGCGATCGACGTGATCGGGATCGCGGACGTGTTCGTCGCGAGCACCGTGTCGTCGCCGCAGACCTGGTCGAGCTGTACGAACACCTCGCGCTTGACGTCGATGCTCTCGAATACCGCCTCGACGACCAGCCCGGCGCCGGAGGCAGCCTCGGCCAGGTCGGTCGTCGTCACGATGCGAGCCAGCGCGTCAGCGGCGTCCTGCTCGGAGAGCTTCCCCTTGGCCACCATGCGGTCCTGCGAGGCGCGGATCCCGTCCAGCCCTCGGGTCAGGGCAGCCTGGTCGACGTCGCGCAGAGCCACCTCGTACCCGGCCTGGGCCGCTACCTGCGCGATTCCCGACCCCATCAGGCCGGCTCCGATGACTGCGATGCGAGGGTTCTCTTGGGCGTCCACCCCTCCACCCTCTGTGCTGGTGCGCACGGAAGCAAGTGGGTCCACACTGGTCGGGTGCCGTCGTGGAACGCGTTCTCCTACGTCTTCGGCCCGCTGACGGCCTTCGGCGGCCTGGCGTTGCTCATCCTGGTCCTGCGCTGGTCCACGTCTAGCGGTGGCTCGCTCGTGCAGCGCCCCGTCCGTCCAGGGGACGCGGGCGACTACGGGCTACTGGTACCGGTGGCCGAACCGCGTACGGCGGCCGAGGGTGAGGCGATCCGGCTGCGACTCGAGCAGCGGGGCCTGCGGGCGACGCTGGCTCGCACGAACGACGGCCCGCGAGTGCTCGTCTTCGCCGGCGACGCAGACCGGGCCCGACTGCTACTCGGGTGACTGCTACTCGGGTGACTGCTACTCGGGTGACTGCTCTCGCGTCACGTCCGCGCCGAGAGCTTGGAGCGACTCGACGAAGCCGGCGTAGCCGCGGTCGATGTGGTGCACCTCGTCCACGAGGGTGATGCCTTCGGCGACGAGTCCGGCCAGCACCAGACCCGCACCCGCCCGTACGTCGCTCGCCTCGACCGGCGCGCCGGACAGCCGCTCACGACCTCGCACCAGCGCGTGGTGCCCGTCGGTGCGGACGTCGGCCCCGAGCCGGGTCAGTTCGTTGACGAAACGGAAGCGGGCCTCGAAGAGGTTCTCGGTGACCATCGCCGCGCCCTCGGAAATCGCGTTGAGCGCGATGAACTGAGGCTGCAGATCGGTCGGAAATCCGGGGTACGGCAACGTGATGATGTCGACGGCGGTCGGCCGCCGGTCCATCCGCACCCGGAACCCGTCGTTCACCAGGTCGATCTGGGCACCTGCTTGAACCAGCTTGTCGAGCGCGATCTCCAGGTGCTCGGGCTGCGCGCGGTGCACCGTGACGTCGCCACGGGTCATCACCGCGCCCACCGCCCAGGTCCCGGCGACGAGCCGGTCAGCCACCACCGTGTGGACCACCGGGTGCAGCCGCTCGACTCCCTCGATCTCCAGCATGGACGAGCCGATCCCGCCGATCTGGGCCCCCATGGCGACCAGGAACTCGCAGATGTCGACGATCTCGGGCTCTCGAGCCGCGTTGTCGATCACCGTGGTTCCCTTGGCGAGGACCGCCGCCATGAGCAGGTTCTCGGTGGCCCCGACGCTCGGGAAGTCCAGCCAGATCGACGTGCCCCGCAGCCCCTCAGGGGCGCGAGCCAGCAGGTAACCGTGCTCGCTGACCACGGTGGCCCCCAGCCGGGTGAGGCCGCTCACGTGGAAGTCGAGCCCACGGGAGCCGATGTTGTCGCCGCCGGGCAGCGCCACATCGGCCGCACCCACGCGCGCCACCAGCGGCCCGAGCACATTGATCGACGCCCGCATGCGGCGGACCAGGTCGTAGTCGGCCTGGTGCCCGGGCTCGGCGGGCACGGCGATCGTGA
>Ga0302299_10003063_pt1 | contig 10184 bp, 9 predicted proteins | sample III_Fen_N3_4_FD_198795 | JGI IMG/M metagenome (GOLD analysis project Ga0302299, IMG submission 198795) | Peat permafrost microbial communities from Stordalen Mire near Abisko, Sweden - III_Fen_N3_4 | ecosystem: Environmental > Terrestrial > Soil > Wetlands > Permafrost | place: Sweden: Abisko...
CCGCGCAGCTCGCCTCCGACCATCGACTTGAAGCTGGCCCCGATCTGCGCGCCGACGTTGCGGGAGCGGACGGTCAGCCCGGTCACCTCGCCGAGCACACGCTCGACCCGCCAGCCGGGCACGTCGTTCATGGTCGAGATCAGCAGGTTCACGGAGGTTCCTTCGCGACCCGGCTCAGCCCGAGCTGACGGTCAGGACGCCGAGGTAGTACGCCTCGTTGCTGCTGTGAGCGGTCACCACGGGGACGCCCGTCGACGGGAAGGTCACGTGGTACGTGCCGACCGTTGTCCCGAAGGTGAGCGGCGGACCGATCGCGCCGACGGCCGAGGAGTCCGCGACGTTGTTCGGATCCTGAGCCCCGCCGTCCGGAATCAACGACGTGCCGTTGAGGTCCATCGAGTCGCCGACCAGGTCGGCGTCGCTCTCCCAGAGCACGGATCCGAGTGTCGTCGCCGCGCCAGGGACCCCGGCGATCGTGGTGACCTGCAGGTGACCCGGCTGAACGCTCGTCAGCCCGTCGAACACGGTGACGGTGGCGTCAGGGTGAGCCGGGTCGTCGAAGACGACCACCATCGCCCAGCCTGCGTACCGGTTTCCGCCGAGCGTCGCGGTCGGATCAGCTCCCCACCACACGCCGCCACCGGCGCCGCGGACCTGGGCGGTCACGTCGGCGAAGGCCTGGTAGACCTTCGGGTTGGCCTTCATCTCGACGAGGTGGGCGGCGTTCACCGCGGTGTACGAGGCGGCACCTGGACCGCGGAGCTTCAGGACCGACGGGTCGGTCGTGCCGTCCCAGCTACCGGACCAGTAGAGCCCGGCCCAGCGAACGGTTGCACCCTCGGGAACGGTCAGGTTGACCGCGGACGAAGAGACCGTTGCGGGATCGCCGTCGGCGTCGTACCAGGTCATGTTCCAGTCGTTGTTGTCGAGCTTGGTACCGATCCGGTTCTGGGCGTCAGCGCAGCCCCGGAGCACGATCGGGCAGGTCACCAGCGTGTTGCCGACCTGGGTCATCGACAGGCTGCCCTGGCCGGCGAACCGGGCCGACAGGCCGTCGCGCTGGACGCCGCGGTCGCCGTGGAGGGTGACGGGGGCCAGCCCGTCGGCGGTCACCGTGACCGAGACCGGAGTGTTGCCCTGGGAGTGGTCAGCGGCCTCGACCTGCAGGTAGACGGTGGTCTGCTCTCCGGGCCCAAGTGCTGGGTGCGCGCAGATCGCCCCGCCGTCGGCGGCCGCGCAGACCCAGGTGCTCAAGGGCGCCCCGGCGGCATAAAGCCTGGGGTGCAGCGCCCGCGGGCCGTCCGGCAGGCCGACCGCAGCCCCCTGGACGCTGACGAAGCTGACTCCCCTCGGCAGCGCCACGGTTGCGGACAGCGCTCCCGAGGTGCCGGTTCCCGTGTTGGTCACGCTGAACCCGACGAGGCCGTTGCGGCCCTGAATCAGGTCGCCGAGCCGCGCCATCGAGCCGGAGAGCACCACGGTGCCGGAGTCCGACGGAGAGGGCGACGGTGACGGGGAGCCGGAGTCGGTGGGGCTGGGCGAGGGTGAAGGCGAACCGGAGTCGGTGGGGCTGGGCGACGGGGAGTCGGTGGGGCTGGGGGAAGGGGTGTCGGACGGCGAGGGCGTGTCGGACGGAGTCGGCGTATCGGACGGAGTCGGGGTGTCGGACGGCGAGGGCGTGCTGGTGTCGGTCGGGAGCGCGGTGTCCGGGCTCGAGTTGGCCGCCGGGACCGGGATCGTGGCGAGGGAGGTCGGGCCGGTGTCGGTGGGACCGGGAGTCGAAGGATCAGTCGGTCCCGACCCACCCGGGTCGCTCGAACCCGGCACGACTGGGGCTGTGGCGGCAGGCGGGTTCCCGGTGACGCCCGGATCGCCGGATCCTTGGGTCAGCACGACGACCGTCCCGGCCCCGGCCAGGCCGATCACCGCGGCAGCGACTCCGGCCACCCAGCTGGTGGTGAGCGCGCCGCCGCCAGCGGCAGCAGCGGTGATGGTGAGCGTGGGAACGGCACCGACAGCCGCAGCGGCCGCGGCCGTGCTGGTTGCGGCTGCAGCACCGGCTGCCGCAGTCGTGCTCGCAGCAGCAGGGGTCGCCGCCGATCCGACCGCGGCCAGACCCGCCGCTGCGGCTGCTGCCGATGCAGCAACGGTTCCGGCTGCTCCCGCGCCTGCGGTCGCGGCGCCAGCCCCGGCGCTCACAGCCCCAGCCGCGCCGGCACTCGCAGCGCCCGCACCGGCCGCACCCGCGCTCGCGGCACCGGCGCCTGTAGCACCCGCTGCACCCGCGCTCGCGGCACCGGCGCCCGTGGCACCCGCTGCACCCGCGCTCGCGGCACCGGCGCTCGCGCCAGTCGCGCCGGCTGCACCCGCAGCGCCCGCACCCGCACCGGGGATCGAGGCGATGGCGACGCCCGTTCCGAGCAGGGCACCCGCCTTGAGGTAGCCGGCCACGAACAGGCCGAGAACCAGCGGCGCGATGATCGCGCGCATGCCGTGGTTGACGTCCACGAGCTCGCCGACGAGCGCGCGGCACTGCTCGCAGCTCTCGAGGTGACTCTCGACCTGGACCGTCTCGCGCTTGGACAGCCCGCCCCGGGCGTACGAGCCCAAGCGGTCGGAGTACGGCTGGCAGCCCAGATCCAGCGGGCCCATGAGGTGCTGCTGGAGGTACGCCTGGCGCAGTCCCTCGCGGGCGCGGTACGCCAGCGCTGCGACGCCGTTCGCGGTGAGACCGAGCAGCGGAGCCACCTCGGCCGGGTTCAGACCTTCGACCTCGGTGTGCCACAGCACGGTCTGCCAGCGCTCGGGGAGCGAGGAGTACGCGCGAGAGACCAGTGACTTCTCCAGCCCTTCGACGGCCGGATCCACGAACGGCACGCCCGGGTCGAACGGCTCAAGGTCGTCCGTCACGTGGACCTTGGTCTTCGCCCTGGTGCGGTCGTACGCGCCGCGCCGCAGGGCGGTCAGCAGGTACGCACGGAAGGCGACGTCGGGTCCACCGCCCGCCTGCAGCACGACGAGGACCTTCGCGAAGGCGTCCGAGACGAGGTCGTCGGCCTCCCCCGGATCGCGGGTCAGCTGGCGGGCCAGCGAACGGGCGGCGCCGATGTGCCGCGAGAACAGGGGGCCGAATGCTTCGGTGTTGCCCGCCCGGACGGCCGTGATCAGCTCAGCGTCGCTCGGCTCGACGGCGCCTTGGGGCGCGACGTCGAGCGGGACGGGGGGCTGCTCGGCCACGGGTCGGGCTTCTCCTTACGAGATCGAGCGAGCGCGGCCGCCCGTGGGAACAGGCGGTTTGTCCGGTGTGCGGCCTATCAGTGTCCAGTATCACGCGTACGTGCAACAACATCTCGCGCACGTACAACAAGGAGACGCTCCCGCCACCTGATCGTGACGCCAAAACGGCTCCCAGAAGCCGGGCAGAAAATTCATCGACCAAACCCGCGTCACGGTTGAGCCCTGGGGGCGTCTCATCGGTGTTCGGGAGTTACCCCAGCGTGAGAGAGAGGAGGACGCAGATGTCCGACGATGTGCTCGAGGCCCTGTTCCCCCTTGGCGGCCCTGCCTCCGCCCTCCGCGCCCGTTGGCAGCGGCGCAGCGCCGCTGCCACCTGGTCTCATCCAACGGATTGGTGGGACCCGGCGGTCGACGCTCTGGCTGAGACGCTCACCGAGGGACGTGACGCTTCCGTCCCCGCGGAGCTGCTCGGTCGAGTTCGCGCCGAGGCCTGCGTCGGCCTGAACGAGTGCCTCGACGACCTGTCGGCTCTGTTCCGGGAGCTCGGGCTCGACGAGCCGCCGTTCGAGGTCACCCGCGCGTTCATGGCCGGCTGGGCGGACGTCGGCATCGTGCCGCTCCGCACCGCTGGGTGCGAGGACGCGATGACCGGGCTGGCCAACCCGTCCTACCTGCGTACCCGGCTCGGTGAGGTCTACCGCACCGCGGTGGTCGAAAACCAGCTGGTCACCGACATCGCCGGCCTCGTCATCCTTGACGCGTCGATCGAGACGGCCGACCCCTGGGAGCGCCTCGGTCGGGTGTCGATCCTGGCCGACTGCCTCCGCGAGCACTTCGTCGGCGGCGAGACGCTGGTCGTCCTCGGCTCCGGCCGGGTCGCCGCGCTCGTCGACCGCACGGTCGACCTCGGCCCGATCCTGGCCGAGCTGCGCGACCTCGTCGACGTGCGACTCATCATGGGCGGCCTGTCGCAGGCCTCCCGCCGACCGCCGCGGGTGTGGCTGGAACCACTCCCGGCGGACTACGACCAGGCGTTGGCACTCCTTCGGGAGCTCGAACGCTGACCCACGAGTACTGAGCGTGCTGAGGGGCCGCTCGGTACTTCTGACCCGCCCTGGGGGGTGTGGGTCTCCCTGGCTGAACTCATCGAGGGGGATGAGCTCGGCCGAACGGCTCGGCGGTGCAGCGGCCCCGGAGGGGTGTGCCGGTGCACCGCCGAGTTTCGTTTGTCACCCGGTCACCCGGTCACCCGGTCAACAGAGCCAGCCGCAGGTCCTCGTACGCGGCCAGGCCGGTTGCCGGCGTCACCTCTGCGGTCCAGGCCTCGGCCAGCTCCTGACGGATGCTGTCGGGGATGCCGACGGTCGACGCCCCGACAGAGCCGTCCCGGACTTTGGACATGCTCGCTGTCGGCGGCAGGCGCATCCGGTGGCGGAACGACTCGAAGAGCGCCAGGTCGTCGAACTTGCTCTCGTGCTGCTTCATGAACCCGATGTCCGACTGTCGCACGACGGTCTCCAGCAGCTCGGCGTCCAGCGGAACGTCGAGAAACTCGGCGACCCGCTGGACCGTGCTCGGCAGGTCTGCCTTGATGTTCTCGAAGCACAGCACGAGCACGTCCGAGTCGTTCCGCCGCGGCCAGCTCGCGAGGATGTGGCCGTGGAGCGCAGCTCTGGGGACGAAGAGCTCGCGGGCGAACGTCTCGACGTCGATGCTCCCTGCCTCGAAGAAGGCCCCTTCTGCGAACCGGTAGTACGAGAGCAGAGCATCGCTGGGGTCGCGCACGACCACGATGTACCGGCCGCCTTCGGGTACGGCGTCCAGCTCGCTGTGGGTCTTGAAGGCGTGGGGTTGCGCGCCCTGCGGGGCGCGAAGGTCCTGGCCGCTGTCGTACGCCAGCTGGAGCCAGGGGATGACGTCGTTGATGTTCTCGAAGTCCATCGAGCCGCGGGTCCGCAGTCCGTGGACGATCTGCTGCATCCAGGTCGTCCCGCACTTCGCAGGCGTGACCACGAACACGTCGGTAGGCGAAGCCTGATAGTCCAGCGCGGCCTGGGCGCCTTCGGGGGTGACCATGCTCGCCATCCGGTCGAGCAGATCGGGCACCGAGGTCGGGCGCCGGAATCCATCGTCGACCGTCACGCAGTGCATGCTCGTACAAGCGGGGTCGGGCGTCCAGCGTGGTCGAGAACGGTCAGAGCCGTTCGATCAGGTCGAGGAGCGCGGCTGCGGTGGCACCAGGGTCGCGCATCGCGGCGAAATGGCCCAGCTCGAGCTCGGTGGTCGGCCAGCCCCGGCCGCGGGCCAGGCGCGCGGGTACGTCGTACGCGCTCGACGTCTGCAGGTAGCCGCAGGGAGCGTCCGGCCAGTCGATCGGCGTGGGGAGCGGCTCGACGAAGAAGTCGATCCGCCGCGGCCGCAGCGAGGCCATGAGCAATGCGCGGTCGGCCGGGTCCGGAATCTCCGAGGCGAGGTCCGAGCTCGACCACTCCGGGAACGCTCCGCCCGCTTCGAGCTCTGCCCGGAGCTCCCTGGCGAAGTCGGCGTCCTCGACAGCCAGCAGGTCCAGCCGGGACGCCGGAGCTCCCGGTCGAGGCAGCCCCGCGTCGAGGAAGACGTAGCCGTGTGCGAGGTCGTGGGCGCTGCGTCGGGCGAAGCCCACCTGCGGGAGCAACGGACCCGCGCCGCTGTGCCCGACCAGGACGGTGCTCCCGGCCACCCGCGGCACCTCGGCGCCGTCGGTGTTCTGGGCAGCGATCTGCAGTGCGGCGTGCGCGACGTACCGACCTGCGTACGGCGCCCCATCGTCCCCGGTCACCTCGGGAACGACGACGTTCAGCCCGTCGGCTCGCAGGACCTCCGGGAGCCGGCCCCAGGCGGCGGCGCTGGTCAGTGGGGAGTGGAGCAGGACGATCGTCGACGGCTGCACGCCCACAGCCTGCCGTAGAGTTCAGCCTCGTGACTTCACCCAGTGCAGCGATACCTAGCGCCGCGGCCGACCGTGCTGCGCTACTTCAGCAGATCAAGGACAAGGCCGTCGTGCACGGTCGGGTCACTCTCTCGTCCGGTCGTGAGGCCGACTATTACGTCGACCTGCGTCGGATCACCCTCGACGCGGATGCCGCCCCCCTCGTCGGGCGGGTCATGCTCGAAGCGACGACCGGCATGGACTTCGACGCGGTCGGCGGGCTGACGCTCGGTGCTGACCCCGTCGCTGCGGCCATGCTGCACGCGGCCGCGGCCAGCGGGCGCCGGCTGGACGCTTTCGTCGTCCGGAAGGAAGGCAAGGCCCACGGCCTGCAGCGTCGCATCGAAGGCCCCGACGTCGCCGGACGGCGAGTGCTCGCCGTCGAGGACACGTCGACGACGGGCGGTTCGGTGCTCACTGCGGTCGAGGCGCTGCGCGAGGCTGGGGCCGAGGTGGTCGGCGTCGCGGTGATCGTGGAGCGCGGTGCCGCCGAGGCCATCGCCGAAGCGGGCCTGCCGTACCGCACGGCATTTTCGCTGGACGACCTTGACCTCGCCTGAGCACAGCTTCGACCCGCCCGAGCCTGGCATCGACCCGGCCGAGCTGGAGGTCTTCCGGCGCGTCCTCGCCCAGCTCGATGACCTCCCGGTCGAGCACCCGGACGCTCTGGCCGTGCGCCAAGCGACGGCCCACGTGTTCAAGTCGGTCAAGAAGCGTCGCCGGGCCGACAAGCGGGACCAGATCTCGGCGGCGGACGGTGCCGTCGTGGCGGCCACCGCGACCGGGTCGCCCGGCCGGATCGACGACGAGACACAAGGCATCCCGCTGATCTCTGCGGCCGAGGGCGCGAGCGCTGGGACGTTCGTCCGGGCCCGCCCCTGCTACATCTGCAAGGAGAAGTACCAGCAGGTCGACGCGTTCTACCACCAGCTCTGCCCCACGTGCGCTGCTAAGAGCCACGCCCGCCGCGACGCCCGCACCGACCTGACCGGGCGCCGCGCGCTGCTCACCGGCGGCCGGGCCAAGATCGGCATGTACATCGCGCTCCGGCTCCTGCGCGACGGCGCCCACACCACGATCACGACCCGGTTCCCTGCTGACGCCGTGCGCCGATTCACCGCGATGCCCGACAGCCCGGACTGGTTGCACCGGCTGCGCATCGTTGGGATCGACCTGCGCGACCCGGCGTCGGTCGTCGCGCTGGCCGACTCGGTGAGCGCCCAAGGGCCGCTCGACATCCTGATCAACAACGCCGCGCAGACCGTCCGCCGGACACCCGGCTCATACGCCCTGCTCGCCGAGGCCGAGGCTGCTCCGCTACCCGAGGGGCCGTTGCCCGAACTGCTGACGTTGGGTCGCACCAGCGACGCCCACCCGCTGTCGCTGCCCGGGGCGGCCGGCCACACTCCGGCCGAGATCGCCGCGCTGGCCATGACGGCGGGGTCCGCGTCACCTGAGCGGATCGCCGCGTCGACCGCCATCGACGCGGGTGGACTCGTACCGGACCTGCTGTCGATCAACAGCTGGACCCAGCTCGTGCACGAGGTCGACCCGCTGGAGCTGCTCGAGGTGCAGCTGTGCAACATGACAGCCCCCTTCATCCTGGTCAGCCGCCTCCGGCCGGCGATGGCTGCGGCCACCGCCCGGCGCAAGTACGTCGTGAACGTGTCGGCGATGGAGGGCCAGTTCGGGCGTGGCTACAAGGGGCCAGGACACCCTCACACCAACATGGCCAAGGCCGCGCTCAACATGCTCACCCGCACGAGCGCTCAGGAGATGCTGTCCGACGGCATCTTGATGACCGCAGTGGACACCGGCTGGATCACCGACGAGCGTCCGCACACGACCAAGATGAGGCTCGCGGACGAGGGTTTCCATGCGCCGCTCGACCTCGTCGACGGCGCGGCCCGGGTCTACGACCCGATCGTCCGGGGCGAGTCCGGCGAGGACCTTTACGGCTGTTTCCTCAAGGACTACGAGCGCCACCCCTGGTAGCGGCGGGCGAGCCGGTCATCAAGATCGGACCGCCGATGGTCGAGCATGATCAGGTGACCTCAAGCATCGGCCTCCTGGCGTTCTGCCTCGCTGGCGCAGCATTCGTCGCTGCCGCCGTGTGGGCGGCGGTGCAGCAGAGCAAGAAGCGGCAGGCGCTGATGGCGTTCTGCCAGTCGCAGGGCTGGACGTACGCGCGCGAGGACGGCTCGCTCGTCGGTCGTTGGCAGGGCGCACCGTTCGGCCGAGGTGAGAGCCGACGCGTGACGGACGTCGTGCGTGGAGTTCGCGAGCAGCGTCCGTTCACGGCCTTCAACTACCAGTTCGTCGAGCGGCACTCAGACGGCAAGGGTGACAGCACGACCACGACGTACCGCTACGCGGTGGTTGCCCTTGGGTTGCCCGCGTTCCTGCCCACCGTCGAGGTCGTCCCCGACAACCTGCTTACGCGCGCGGCCGCGGCCATGGGGCTCTCCCCCGGTATCGAGCTCGAGAGCGAGGACTTCAACCGTAAGTTCCGGGTGACCGGTCGCGACCCGAAGTTCGCGTCCGACATCCTGTCCCCGCGGACGATGGAGCTGCTCCTGCGCAGCCCGGCCCGCTCGTGGCGCATCGAGGGTTCCGACCTGCTCAGCTGGGGCAATGGCCGGATCGACCCGGTCGAGGTGCTGGGGACACTGGCTCCGTTGTGCGCAGTGGTCGCGGGCATTCCGACGTTCGTGTGGCACGACCACGGCTACGATCCGCCTGGAGTCCAAGAACCCCCGATGGAAGGCAGCTCATCATGAAGCCCGTGATGTGGGTGATCCTCGGCCTCGTCATCGTGGTCGCGCTTGGTGTTGTCATCTCGTACAACCGGTTCGTCCGCCAGCGCAACCTGGTCGAGGAGTCCTGGAAGCAGATCGACGTCGAGCTCAACCGTCGGCACGACCTCGTACCCAACCTGGTCGAGACGGTGAAGGGATACGCGGCGCACGAGCGGCAGACGCTGGAGGCCGTGACCGCGGCCCGGGTCACCGCCGCCGCGCCGGGCTCCGGACCGGCTGCCCAGGCGCAGCAGGAGAACGCGCTCTCCGGTGCGCTGCGCCAGCTGTTCGCCGTGGCGGAGTCGTACCCGGACCTCAAGGCGAGCACCAACTTCCTCGACCTGCAGCGACAGCTGGCCGAGACCGAGGACCGGATCGCAGCGGGGCGCCGTTTCTACAACGGCAACGTGCGGGCGCTCAACACTCGGGTCGAGGCGTTCCCCTCATCGGTGGTAGCGGGGACGTTCGGGTTCAAGAAGGCGGAGTACTTCGCGGCCGACGACCCGGACATCCGCACCAACCCGCAGGTCAGCTTCTAGCTCTGGTCGGTCTCGGGTGTGCGGCGCTGTCGCAGGATCTCGAACGCGATCGGCAGCACCGAGACCGCAACGACGCCGATCAGGATGTACTCGAGGTTGTTCTTGACGAACTCGACGTTGCCCAGCCAGTAGCCGAGCAGCGTGATCGCGGTGCCCCACAGCAACCCGCCGACGATCGAGTAGATCGTGTAGGTGCGGCGGTCCATTTTGCCCACGCCGGCCATGACCGTGATGAACGTGCGCACGATCGGTACGAAGCGGGCCAGCAGGATCGCGCGACCGCCGTACTTGTCGAAGAAGGCCTGCGTCTGGTCGACGTACTCCTGGCGGAACAGCCGCGAGTCCGGACGCTTGAACACCGAGGGGCCGAGCGACCGACCGATCTCGTAGCCGACCAGGTTCCCCGCGATGGCGGCGATCGAGATGAGCAGGCACAGCAAGGCGATGGGAGTGTGAAGGTGGCCGGACGCGACGAGCAGCCCGGCGGTGAACAGGAGCGAGTCGCCGGGAAGGAAGAACCCGACGAGGAGCCCGCACTCCGCGAACACGATGGCCAGGATGCCGATCAGCCCCACGGTGTTGATGAGGTGCTGCGGGTCGAGCAGGCTGGTGGCGAGGGCGAAAGTCACGGGTGGAGCCTAA
>Ga0302299_10003064_pt1 | contig 10182 bp, 9 predicted proteins | sample III_Fen_N3_4_FD_198795 | JGI IMG/M metagenome (GOLD analysis project Ga0302299, IMG submission 198795) | Peat permafrost microbial communities from Stordalen Mire near Abisko, Sweden - III_Fen_N3_4 | ecosystem: Environmental > Terrestrial > Soil > Wetlands > Permafrost | place: Sweden: Abisko...
CGGCCGAGCAGATGTGGAAGGCGATCGCCACGCCGACCCGCCTGCTGACCGTCATCGACACCTCGGGCTCGATGGACGAGCCGGCATCGTCCGGCGAGGGGTCGCGCATCGAGGTCGCCAGCCGGGTCGCCACGGGCGCCATCCAGCTGCTCGCCGACCACAACTCCGTGGGGCCTGTGGACCTTCTCGACCCGTCAGCAGGGCAACCGGGACTGGACGCAGGTGCAGCCGGTGTCGCAGCTCGGAGTCGACGACCAGCGAGCCAAGCTGGCCTTCTCGCTCGGCTCGCTCGGCACGAGGCTCGGGGGTGACACCGGCCTGTACGACACGGTCGCCGCGGCGTACGAGGCGGTGGTGCGGGACTACCACCCCACAGCGGACAACCTCATCGCGCTGTTCACCGACGGCGTCAACGACGACCCCGCGGGCGGCCTCGACCTGGCCGGCCTGCAGAAGCGGCTGGCGCAGCTCGGCTCCCCCGACCGGCCGGTCACCGTGTTGCTCGTCGGCATGGGCGGCGTCGACGCCACAACCCTGAAGCCCGTCGCCGAGGCCGTGCCGACCGAGGGCGGCGGCGCCGGAGCGGTGTTCGCCATCGAGAAGCCCGAGGACGTCGCCGACGTCCACGTGACGAGGCTGCTGCGCCGGCTCCCCAGCGGCTGAGCGAAGGCCGATCCTCACTCGTTGGTGCGCCGGCCCCCGGTGACGCGGTGCGCGTCGAAGACGCCGTCGACCTTCTGCACGGCCCGCACGACGTGGCCGAGGTGCGCCGGGTCGCCCATCTCGAAGGTGAAGTGCAGCTTGGCGACCCGGTCGCGGGACGTGGTGACCGCCGCCGAGAGGATGTTGACGCCGTTGTCGGAGATGACCCGGGTGACGTCGGACAGCAGCCGCGACCGGTCGAGCGCCTCGACCTGCAGCTGTACGAGGAAGACGCTTCCCGAGGTGGGGGCCCACTCGACCTCGATGATCTTCTCGGACTGCGAGAGAAGGGAGTCCGCGTTTGTGCAGTCACGACGGTGCACCGAGACGCCGTTGCCCCGGGTGACGAAGCCGAGGATGTCGTCGCCGGGCACCGGGGTGCAGCAGCGGGCCAGCTTGACCCAGACCTCGGCCATCCCCTTGACCACCACCCCGGGGTCGCCGTGGCGGCGGTGGTTGGGCCGCGCGGTGACCGGGGTGGCGGCCTCGGCGATGTCCTCGCTCGCGCCGTCCTCGCCTCCGACCGACGCCACCAGGCGCGACACGACGTGCTGCGCCGAGACGTTGCCCTCGCCGATGGCGGCGTAGAGCCCCTCGATGCCGGCCAGCCGCAGCTCTTCGGCGACCCCGGTGAGCGACTCGACGGAGGTGAGCCGCTGCAGCGGCAGGCCCTGCTTGCGCATGGCCTTGGCGAGGGAGTCCTTGCCCTCGTCGATCATCTCCTCGCGGCGTTCCTTGGTGAACCAGTGCTTGATCTTGTTGCGGGCCCGGGCCGAGCGCACGAAGCTCAACCAGTCGCGGGACGGCCCGGCCGAGTCGGCCTTGGAGGTGAGCACCTCGACGACGTCGCCGTTGTCGAGGCGGCTCTCGAGGGGCACCAGCCGGCCGTTGACCCGCGCCCCGATGCAGTGGTGCCCGACCTCGGTGTGCACCGCGTAGGCGAAGTCGACCGGTGTCGAGCCGGCCGGCAGGCCCACGAGCTGGCCCTTGGGCGTGAAGACGTAGACCTCGCTGGCGTTGATCTCGAAGCGCAGCGACTCCAGGAACTCGCCGGGGTCGGAGGTCTCCTTCTGCCAGTCGAGCAGCTGGCGCAGCCAGGCCATGTCGTTGGTGGCGTCGGCCTGCCCGTCGCGCACCTGCACACCGCCCTGGTTGCCGGTGCCCTTGGCGCCCGGGTCCTCCTTGTACTTCCAGTGCGCCGCGACGCCGTACTCCGCCCGGCGGTGCATCGTGTGGGTGCGGATCTGGATCTCGACCGGCTTGCCACCGGGGCCGATGACCGTCGTGTGCAGCGACTGGTACATGTTGAACTTCGGCATCGCGATGTAGTCCTTGAACCGCCCCGGCACCGGGTTCCACCGGGCGTGCAGCGCACCCAGCGCCGCGTAGCAGTCGCGCACCGTCTCGACGAGCACCCGCACGGCGACGAGGTCGTAGATCTGCTCGAAGTCGCGGCCCCCCACGATCATCTTCTGGTAGACGGAGTAGTAGTGCTTGGGCCGGCCGGTGACGGTGGCCTTGATCTTGGCCGAGCGCAGGTCGGCGCTGACCTCCTCGCGCACGCCCGCGAGGTACTCCTCACGGGCCGGGGCGCGCTCGGCGACCAGCCGCACGATCTCGTCGTAGACCTTCGGGTAGAGGGCCTGGAAGGACAGGTCCTCGAGCTCCCACTTGATGGTGTTCATGCCCAGCCGGTGGGCCAGCGGGGCGTAGATCTCGAGGGTCTCCTTGGCCTTGCGCTGCGCGCTCTCCTGCGAGACGTAGCGCCAGGTGCGCGCGTTGTGCAGCCGGTCGGCCAGCTTGATGACGAGCACGCGGATGTCGCGCGCCATCGCCACGACCATCTTGCGCACCGTCTCGGCCTGCGCGGCCTGGCCGTAGGTGACCTTGTCGAGCTTGGTGACCCCGTCGACGAGCATGGCGATCTCGTCGCCGAAGTCGCGGCGCAGCGCCTCGAGGCTGTAGGAGGTGTCTTCCACGGTGTCGTGGAGGAGCGCGGCCGCCAGCGTCGTCGGGGTCATGCCCAGCTCGGCGAGGATCGTGGTGACCGCGAGCGGATGGGTGATGTAGTCGTCGCCCGAGCGGCGCTTCTGACCCTCGTGGGCGCGCTCGGCGACGGCGTAGGCGCGCTCGATCAGGGCCAGGTCGGCCTTGGGGTGCGTGGTGCGCACGACCTGCAGCAGCGGCTCGAGAACGGGGTTCTCGGGCACCTTGCTCCGACCCACCAGGGCGAGGGCGGCACGGGCCCGGGCACGCGAGGACAACCCGGGGGGCGGGGTGGCCCCCGCCGCGGCCGTCGTGGTGTCCTCCGCCATGTCCGGAGTGTAGTCGCCGGTCACGGCACGACGAGGAGCGCTCCCACCGCGCGGGACCCCATCCGGGGGCGGCCGCGAAGGAACGCGAGCTCGACGACGCACTCGAAGGCCACGACCTCGGCGCCGGTCTGCTCGAGCAGGTCCCAGGCCGCGACGGCGGTGCCTCCGGTGGCCAGCACGTCGTCGACGAGCAGCACCCGCTCACCCCCGACGAAGGCGTCGGCGTGCACCTCGATCTCGGCCGAGCCGTACTCGAGGTCGTAGGAGATCGAGACCGTCTCGCCCGGCAGCTTGCCCGCCTTGCGCACCGGCACGAAGCCCACTCCGAGGGCGTGCGCCAGGGCCGCCCCGATGACGAAGCCACGGGCCTCGACGCCCGCCACCAGGTCGACGGCGCCCTGGTGCTTGACGCGCAGGGCCTCGACGACGGTGGCGAAGGCGTGCGGGTCTGCGAGCAGCGGCGTGATGTCCTTGAAGACCACGCCGGGCTGCGGGAAGTCGGGGACGTCGCGCAGGCCGGCGCTCACCACGTCGGCGACGGACGCGGCGCCGGCACCGCCGGGGGCGGTCGTCATCGATGTCAGCGCTTGGACTTGGGGGTGCGCCGCGGCTGGTTGCGCGGGCCGGTGTGGGTTGGCTGGGCGTACTTGTGCACGGCCCGGCCGGTGAGGGTGGCGCCCTCACCCTCCAGGGCCGCGGGCGCGCCGCTGCCGACGGCGACGGGCTCGCCCGACAGCTCGGCGGCCGCGCGAGCGGCCTCTGCGGCCGCGACGTCCTTGGCCTTGCGGGCCTGGGAGCGGGCAGCCCGCTTCTCGAGCTCGACGACGGACGCGTCGCGCCGGCGCAGGGTGACCAGGAGCGGGGTGGCGATGAAGATCGAGGAGTAGGCCCCGATCAGGATGCCGACGAACAGCACCAGCGCCAGGTCGAGGAGCACGCCGGGGCCGAGGAAGATCGCGCCGACCGCGAGCACCGCGGTGATCGGCAGCAGGCCGATGACGGTGGTGTTGATCGAGCGGACCATCGTCTGGTTGACCGCCAGGTTGGCCGCCTGGGCGAAGGTGAGCCGGCCGTTGTCGAAGGCCTCGTTGGTGTTCTCGCGGACCTTGTCGAAGACGACGACGGTGTCGTAGAGGCTGTAGCCGAGCACGGTGAGGAAGCCGATCATCGTCGCCGGTGAGACCTCGAAGCCGGTCCAGGCGTAGATGCCGACGGTGATGATGAGGTCGTGGGCCAGCGCGATGAGGCCGGCCGCGGCCATCTTCCAGTTGCGGAAGTAGACGGTCATCAGCAGCGCCACGGCGAGCAGGAAGATGATGAGCGCCCGCAGCGCCTGCTGGCTCACCGAGGCGCCCCACGAGGGGCCGATGAACGTGCCGCTGACCTCGGACTCGGGCAATCCGAACGCCTTGGCCAGCTCGGTGCGCACCTTCTGGCTGTCGGCGTCGGACAGCTTCTCGGTCTGCACCCGGACGGTGTTGTTGCCGACGAGGGTGACCCCGGTGCCGCGCTCGCCCTCGCTGGCGCCGACCGCGGTGCGGGCGATCTGCTCGTAGTTGCCCGGCAGCGTGCTGGTCGCGACGCGGAATTCGGACCCGCCGCGGAACTCCAGGCCCAGGTTGAGCCCCTGGGTGGCGAGGCCGAGGATGGCGATCAGGATCATGACCAGCGACGCGAGGTAGAACTTGCGGCGCTGGGGGACGACCGGGATCGAACGCTTGCCGGTGTACAGGTCGTTGCCGAAGGTGGCGAAGTTGAAGCTCATGCCACACCTCCTTCGCTGCCGGCGGAGACCGGTTCGGGCGTGCGGGCGGGGGTCGGCGTGGTGAACCGGCCGCGGCCGGCGTACCGGACCTTGGGGTCGACGCCGAGCCGGCGCGGGTCGAGACCCGACCACGGGTGGCCGTCGCGGAAGAACGGCCGCTTGGTCAAGAGGGTGAGCACCGGGTGCGTGAAGAGGAAGACCACGAGCAGGTCGATGAGCGTCGTGAGGCCCAGGGTGAAGGCGAAGCCGCGCACGCTCGAGCTGGCCAGTGCGTAGAGCACGAGCGCGGCGAGGAAGTTGACCCCGTCGGCGACCAGGATGGTGCGCTTGGCACGGTTCCAGCCGGCCTCGACCGCCGCCGCGAGGGATCGGCCGTCACGCAGCTCGTCGCGCACCCGCTCGAAGTAGACGATGAACGAGTCGGCGGTGAAGCCGATGGCGACGATGAGGCCGGTGACGCCGGCCATGTCGAGGCGGTAGTTGTGCGACCAGCCCAGAATGGTGATGGTCAGGTAGGTGATCAGCGCCGCCACGAGGATCGACGTCACGGTGACGAAGCCCAGGGCGCGGTACTGCAGCAGCGAGTAGACCACGACCAGCAGCAGGCCGATCAGGCCGGCGATGAGGCCGTAGCGCAGCTGCTCGCTGCCCAGGGTGGGGCTGATGTCGATGCTGGTCTGCTCGACGAAGGACAGCGGGAGCGCACCGAACTTCAGCTGGTCGGCGAGGCTGCGCGCGCTCTCGAGGGTGAAGCCGCCGGTGATGCTGGCGCGGCCGTCGAGGATGGCCTCGTTGAACCGCGGCGCGACGATGACCCGGGAGTCGAGGGTCGCCGCGAGCTGGTTCTGCGGCTCGGGCAGGGCCACCATCTTCCGGCTGATCTCGGCGTACTGCGTGGCGCCCTGGCCGTCGAGGGTGAGCGCGATCTCGACCTGGTTGGTGACGTTGCCCTGCTGGTTGGTCTGGTAGCCGGAGGTCGCGTTGCTGATCCGCGCGCCCGACACCGCGACCGGGCCGAGGATGTACTTGGCCGAGCCGCTGACGTCACAGGTGACCAGCGGCTTGTTGGGGTCGTCGACGATGTTGTCGAGCGCCGTCGGGTCGCTGCAGTCCAGGGCCGTGAAGGCGGCGGTGACGTCGGGGGTGATCCAGGCCAGGTCGGTCGGGCCGGTCGGCTTGGCACCGGCTGCCGGTGCGCTGGCGGAGGGGCTCGGAGTCGCCGCGGCGGGAGTGCTGGGAGCCGGCGTCGGCGCCATCAGGGCCCCGGGCACGGCGCTGTTGCTGGTCGGCGAGGCGCTGCTCACCGTGGTCGGGGTCTTCGAGGACGTCGGCTTCGGCGTGCCGGTGGCGGCGCCGGTGCCGGTGCCGGTCGCGGTGCCGGTGGGCGACGGGGAGGGTGAGGCCTGGGGGCTGCCGGCCGCCACGGCGAGCACGGGGCGGAACTGCAGCTGCGAGGACTTGCTGATCGCGTCGCGGACCTGCTGGGTCGGGATCTCGGGGATGCTCACCACGATGTTGCGGTCGCCCTGCGTGGTGACCTCGGCGCCGGACACCCCGCCCGCGTCGACGCGCTGGACGATGATGTCGCGCGCCTGGTTCAGCTGCTCAGCGGAGACCGTCTGGCCGGCGGTGGTCTTCGGCTCGAGGATGATCTGGGTGCCACCCTTGAGGTCCAGGCCCAGCTTGGGGTGGGTCTGGGCGTCGGAGAGGACGACCGCCCCGGCAAGCAGGCCGACCAGGATGAGCACGATCGCCAGCAGGAAGAACAGGGACCGGCGTGCGGCGGTCTGCGGGTTGGCAGCAGCCATGTCAGACCACCTCGGTGGAGCGCATGCCGATGGCCCGCCGGTCGTAGCGCAGCGTGCTGCCCGCCCCGGTGTCGAGCGTCACGACGTTGTCGTCGAGGGCGACGATGGTGCCGTAGAGGCCGGAGGTGGTCACGACCTGGTCACCCACGTTCAAGGAGCTCTGGAGGGCCTGCACCTGCTGGCTGCGACGCCGCTGGCTGATCACGATGAAGATCAGCAGGGCGAACGGGAGCAGCAGGATGAGCAGATATCCGATGCCGCCGGAGCCGGAGAACATGCGAGGTGGTCCTTACTTTTCGGTCGCCCGCGCGCTGGCAGGCAGGGCTCAGCCCGGACGAGCCGGGCCGAGGAGCAAGTCTAGGTGACTCCTTCCGCACCCACCAACGGGGCTGGCCGGGGCATCGTGCCCTTTTCTCAGGTTGCGAACCGCCCTGAGATTCTCAGGTTGAGAACCGCCCTGAGCCCGACCCCGCCTCGGGGCCGCCGTCGAGCGGCAGCGCTTCCTGCTGCCCGAACCCGGCCGGTGCCTCGAGGCCGAGGTGGCGCCAGGCCCGCGCCGCAGCCGCTCGGCCTCGGGGGGTGCGCACGATGTAGCCCTCGCGCACGAGGTAGGGCTCGGCCACGGTCTCGACCGTGTCGGACTCCTCGCCCACGGCCACGGCGAGGGTGGACAACCCGACCGGGCCCCCGCCGAACCGGCGGCACAGCGCCTCGAGCACGGCCCGGTCGAGGCGGTCGAGCCCGGCGTCGTCGACGTCGAACAGGGCCAGTGCCGCATGGGCGGCCTCGGAGTCGACCTGGCCCTCGCCGTGCACCTGGGCCCAGTCGCGCACCCGGCGCAGCAGCCGGTTGGCGATGCGCGGTGTGCCACGCGACCGGCTCGCGATCTCGGCGATGCCGGCCTCGTCGGCGGCCACGCCCAGCAGCCGGGCCGAGCGGTGCAGGATCGTGACGAGGTCGGCGGTGTCGTAGTAGTCGAGGTGCGCGGTGAAGCCGAAGCGGTCGCGCAGCGGGGCGGGCAGCAGCCCGGCCCGGGTCGTGGCCCCGACGACCGTGAACGGCGGCAGCTCGAGCGGGATGGCGGTGGCGCCCGGCCCCTTCCCGACGATCACGTCGACCCGGAAGTCCTCCATGGCCAGGTAGAGCATCTCCTCGGCGGAGCGGCTCATCCGGTGGATCTCGTCGAGGAACAGCACCTCCCCCTCGTCGAGCGAGGACAGCACGGCGGCCAGGTCACCGGCGTGCTGGATGGCGGGGCCGCTGGTGACCCGGATCGGCTTCTCGATCTCGGCGGCGACGATCATCGCGAGCGTGGTCTTGCCGAGCCCGGGCGGGCCGGACAACAGCACGTGGTCGGGCGCACTCCCCCGGCGTTTGGCCGCCTCGAGCACCAGACCGAGCTGGTCGCGCACGCGGGGCTGGCCGGGAAACTCGCTGAGTCGTTTGGGGCGCAGCGCCGCGTCGACGAGGCGGTCGTCATCGGAGCCCGCGGCGTCGACGACTCGCGCGGTGGCCTCGTAGGAGCCGTCGGCGGTTTCGGCCTGGAGCATCTCGCTCGCGAAGCCGCGCTCGGGTTGGGGCTCAGGCTGGGCCACGCTCATGGCCGCAGCTCGCGCAGGGCCAGGCGCAGGTAGGTGGCGATGTCGGCGTCGGCGGGCGCGGCGGCGGCGACGCGCTCCACGGCATCCCCGGCCTGCTTGGCCGACCAGCCGAGGCCGACGAGGGCCTCGGTGACCTGGCCGCGCCAGGGCTCACGGCCGCCTGGGCCGCTGGGAGGTGTGCCGGATGCCGCTCCCCCGCCGGAGCCCCGCACCGCACCTACCTTGTCGCGCAGCTCGAGCACCAGCCGCTCGGCCGACTTGGCGCCGATGCCCGGGATGCTGGTCAGCGCCTTGCTGTCGCCGGTGGACAGCGCGGCGGCGAGCTGGTCGGGACCCATCACCGAGAGCATCGCCAGGGCCAGGCGCGGCCCGACCCCCGAGACGGTCTGCAGGGTGACGAACATGTCACGCTCGGCGGGAGTCGAGAAGCCGAACAGGGTGAGCGAGTCCTCGCGCACGACGAGGCTGGTGGCCAGTGACGCCTCGCTCCCCCGGTGACAGGCCGATGCGGTCGCGGGGGTGGTGTGCACCAGCATCCCGATGCCGCCGACCTCGACGACGACGTGGTCGAGGCCGACGTGGGCGACGGGCCCGCGTACCGAGGCGATCACCGGCGGGCTCGTTCGGAGAGGGCCAAGGCCGCGAGGTTGTCGAGCCGGGCGGTGGCGGCGCCGCGCCAGGAGTGGCAGATGGCCAGGGCGAGGGCGTCGGCGGCGTCGGCGGGCCGGGGAGCCACCTCAAGGCCGAGGATGCGGGTGACCATGGCGGTGACCTGGGCCTTGTCGGCGCGGCCGGAGCCGGTGACCGCCGCCTTGACCTCCGTGGGGGTGTGGAAGACGACGGGGATGCCGCGCTTGGTGGCCGTCAGCAGGGCGATCGCCGTGGCGTGTGCGGTGGTCATGACGGAGGAGACGTTGACGTCGGCGAAGACGCGCTCGATGGCCATCACCTCGGGGGCGAACCGGTCGAGCCACCCGTCGAGCTCGCGCTCGAGGAACACCAGCCGCTCCCCAGGGTCGGCGTCCCCGGGGGTGCGCACGACGCCCACCGCGACCATCGTGGCCCGCCCGGGCCGGCCGTCGACGACACCCAGACCGCACCGGGTCAGGCCGGGGTCGACTCCGAGCACCCGCACGAGCCACCCCTTCCGTCTTAGAACACCTGTTCGGGATGCCACGCTACACAGCCGCGGCCGGTGCTCGGGGCAGTGACACGCGCGTCCCTCACGGGGTGGCCTTGCGTTGGGCATGTCCGGTGGATGACATCTTGCTGGCAGGTGGCCGGCTGCGCTTGCCGTCGCCCTCTCTCGGGTCCGGGTTAGTTCACAGCGCTTGGACGTCGTGGGCGGGCCGCGCGTCGAAGTCACCGCACGCTCCCGTCGCGTACCGCGTACCGCGAGGCGCGCCGGGCGCCCTCACTGCGCAGCGACTGAGCCGTCAGCTTCCCGGCGCCTCCGCCCTGGAGTCGGTCACGAAGCAGTTGCCCGACAGCGGGATTCGCTGTGGATAACCCGCCGTGGGCACCGGCGGGCTGGGCTCCGGGGCGAAGTTCTCCCTCTCAGCGGCGCTGATCTCCGGGTGCGAGGTCCCCGGCATCGGGTTCATCGACGCCGCCACCATCGAAACCCTCCTCACCATCGTGCCCACCGACATCGGCCGCGCCCTGCTCGACGCCCGCACCGGCACCCTCATCGAATCCGTGACCACCGCCTACCGGCCACCGAAACCGCTCACCGACTTCGTCACCACCCGCGACGGCACCTGCCGGATGTGGGGCTGCCCCCGCCCGGCCCGGCGCTGCGACCTCGACCACGCCCGACCCTGGCCCAACGGACCCACCTCACCAACCAACCTCGCAGGCCTCTGCCGACGACACCACCGCCTCAAACAACGCCGCCGCTGGACCTACCACCTCGACCCCGACGGCACCGCCACCTGGACCTCCCCCACCGGCAAGAAGCGCATCACCCACCCCGACCACGCGCTCCTGCC
>Ga0302299_10003067_pt1 | contig 10181 bp, 11 predicted proteins | sample III_Fen_N3_4_FD_198795 | JGI IMG/M metagenome (GOLD analysis project Ga0302299, IMG submission 198795) | Peat permafrost microbial communities from Stordalen Mire near Abisko, Sweden - III_Fen_N3_4 | ecosystem: Environmental > Terrestrial > Soil > Wetlands > Permafrost | place: Sweden: Abisko...
CGGCCCAGGCCTCGGCGGTCGCCGCGCCGTGGAGGATCACCTCGGCGCCGTAGGCACGACATGCCTCGACCTTCGAGCGCACGGCGGCCGCCGGCATGACGACGACCGCGTGGATCCCAACGCGCCCGGCCGCCATGGCGAGCGCGGCCGCGTGATTGCCCGCGGAGATCCCGATCACACCCGCGGTCTTCTCCGCGTCGTCGAGCAGGTCTAGCCGGAGGATCGCTCCGCGGACCTTGAACGAGCCCGTGGCCTGGAGATGCTCCGCCTTGGCGTAAAGCGTCCCTCCCCTGAGGCGAACGCCCCTCGCCGACTCCGCGATCCCGGCCGCGGTCCGGGAGGCGAGGAGCGGCGTCCGCGACACGCGCCCGGCGATCAGCCGGGCCGCCTCGTCGAACGCCTCCGGCGAGATCGTGCGGGCGACCGGGTCGAAGGTGATCGGCATGCCGCGCAGTATCGCGGATGGGCGTGCGGGAGGCAGCGGCCGCCTCCGAGTCACGCCATGTGCGTTGTTGCGCCTCCGATTCCTGGCACTTGCGTTGTTGCGCAAGTGATGAGATACTTCGGACGTGATCACCGAGCAACGCATGAACACCGACGCCGAGCGGCAGCGGGCCGCGCTCATCGGGCGGGCGTTGGCCGACCCGAAACGGCTGTGCGTCCTCGAGACGCTTGCCGGTGGAGAGTTCTCCGTCTCGGAGCTTTCCGCGTGTGTCGGCTGCCAGGTGCCGAACATGTCGCAACATCTGGCGGTGCTCCGGAGCGCCGGTCTGGTCTCCACCCGACGCGATGGGAGCACCGTCTACTACCGGCTCGCGGACCCGCGCGTCCTCGAAGCCTACCGTCTCATCCAGGGGCTGGCCGGCTAGGCCAGCCCTCGCGCCCGCGCAGCCGGGAGAAAGGGTTCCCGACCGATGGTCGAGATCAAGCACGCAACCGATACCACCTTCGACGAGCTCGTCCTGAAGGCCGATCATCCCGTCATCGTCGACTTCTGGGCCGCCTGGTGCGGGCCCTGCAAGCTCGTCGCCCCGGAGCTCGAGAAGCTCGCCGCCAAGTACGACGGCGCCGTGAGCGTCGTGAAAGTCGACGTCGACGCCAACCCGGGCCTCAGCAAGGCCTTCAACATCATGAGCATCCCGACCATCGCGTTCTTCCCGGGTGAGGGCAAGCAGCCGATGGGTGTCGTGGGCTTCCAGCCTGCCGACCAGCTCGAGCAGCGCTTCGGTCTCCCGACGTACGCCAAGACCGCCGGCTGATCCTGACCGCGCGGGCCTGCGCGCCGCACGCTTCGCCGCCTGACCGCCCCGCCCGGCTTGCCCGGTGGGGCGGTTCGATTCCGGGATTGCGCCCGAGGGCGGGGTTCAGTCGCGCTCTCCCGGTGCGGTCCGGGATCGAGACTCAGTCCTCGTCCTCGACATCGGTCGGATCGTCGTCCTCCGTGTCATCGCGTTCCGTGTCCGTGACGCCCGAGAGCTCCGCGTCCGCCCGCCGCCATGCGCTCTCGAGCCAAGCCAGCGCACGGTCGCGGGCGTGGCCGTCGAGCTTGCGCGGGGCGAATCGCACCCAGCCCTGCCCGCGCAGGGAGGTCGACACGTTCGGGGTCCGCAGGGCCGCGGCGCCCACCTCGTCGCGCAGGCGGAATTCCGCGATATCCGCGGCGAGCGACGCGAAGAGGATGTCGTCGAGATAGAAGTCGGTCCCCTGCCCGGTCGGGACCTCAGCCGCACCCTCGAGCCGCCCCGCCCCCTCCGCCAAGAGTGCGGCGAGCGTCGCTCCGGTCATCGGACGGCGGGGCCTAAGCCGGGCGACGCGAGCGTCGCTTCGGTCATCGGGCCGCAGCGAGGATCACGGCGAGGTCGGCAGCGTGATCGGCGTAGTGGTCGATCGTCTCGTTCGCGAAGAACGCCTGGAGCTCGCCACTCTTGAGCCAGCGGGCCTCCGGCACGACCGTCAGGTGGCCGCGCAGCTCGCCCGGGACGGTGCGTGCACGGTCGAGCAGCGCATCGATCGGCAGCGCCCGCCAGGCAGCGGTCGCCTCATCGTTGATCGCGTCGCCCCGGGCTTCCCACTCCGCCTCCCCGCGGACGAAGGAGGCGCTCGTCTCGCTGACGGCCAGCTCGCGCGCGACGGCGAGCGCGTGCTCCAGCCAGAAGACGAGGTGACCAAGGAGGTCCCGGCCCGACCAGCGATCCGGTCCGGCGAGCGGCGCTTCGAGCTGGGCCGGTGTCAGGGTGAAGAGGTCCTCGTACGGGCGCCAGGCATCCCGTTCGTCCTCGAGAAAGGAGAGCGCATCGGCGTACATACGCTGATGGTATCCCGCCGCGCCCGACGAGCGCGAGACACCTGGCGGGCACGACCCATCCGTGGGCTGGCCGGAACCGAACGGGTGATAGAGTCACCTCTCGATGCAGGACCAGATGCCGAACCTTCCGCCGGTCGATCCCGCTCGCGCGGCCGAGCCGTTTGCCGCCTCCACGTTCACGCCAGACCTGCTCGCGTCCCTCCTCGCGGACGGCGACGACGAGCTGGCGGCCTGGACCCTTCGGAACGCCCTGGCCGAGCAGGGCCGCGCCGTCGCCTTCGACGGCCTCCTGCGCGATGCGATGCGCCTCGTCGGGGAGCGCTGGAGCAGTGGCCGCTGGACCGTCGCCGAGGAGCACCTCGCATCCCAGACGCTGCTCCGCGCCCTCGAACGGATCCGGCCACCCCAGGGACCCGAGAGTCGCATCGGACCACTGGCCGTCCTCGCGGGCGTCGCGGGTGAGCATCACGGCCTCGGCCTCGCCTGCCTTGACCAGGTGCTGCGCGACGACGGCTAGAGCGTGGCGAATCTCGGTCCAGATGTGCCCCCGGCCGATCTCGCGATGTTCCTGGGCCGCAATGATGCGGCCCTGCTGGCGCTCAGCGCGTCGCTCCCCGAACGCGAGCAGGCGGTCCGGGACGCGGTCGCGGCGGCTCGGGCGGCGGGCACCGACCGACCTGTCCCGATCATGCTGGGTGGCACCATCACCGCGGACTCCACTGTCGCAGCGCGCCTCGAGGTGGACTTCGTGGCGGGATCGCTCGTCGAGGCCGCGCGTCTTGCGCGGACGGTCGCGGTCTCCGTGCCCGAAGGCAACCCGGAGGAGGAGCCGGCCGAGCTGGATTCGGCAGGCTAGCGCCGGTCGCCAGCCGGCGGCCCTGCTCAGATCGCCACGGGCTCGCGGTATTCCCCGAAGACCTCTCGCAGCACCCGGCACTGCTCGCCGAGCGTGACGTATGCGGCCGCGCAGCGCAGGAAATGCGGCATCAGGTTCGTCGCGGCCGATTCAGGGGCCGAGGCGGCCCCGCGCAGGCCCGCGAGCGCGACTTCCACTTCACCCGGATCCCGCTCGCGACGCGTGCGCTCCAGGCGCGCGAGGTGGCGATCCAGGGAGCCTTCTGGCACGCGCAGCAGCGGCACCGCGAGGACCTCGTCCGGGTCCACGTTGACGTTCATGCCCACGATCCGCCGCTCCCCGCCGTCCACCTCGCGCTGGAGCCGGTACGCCGCGTCGGCGATCTCGCGCTGTGGGTACCCCTGCGCGACCGCCGCGACCATCCCGCCCCGCGCGTCGATCTCGTCGAGGTAGCGCCACACCTCGCGCTCGGTCCGGTTCGTGAGCGACTCGACGAACCAGCTCCCACCCAGCGGGTCGATCGTGTTCGCGACGCCCGTCTCCTCGGCGATCACCTGTTGCTGCCGAAGGGCCAGCAGCGCGGCCTCGGCGGTCGGCACGGCCCAAGCCTCGTCGTACGCGTCCGTGTGGAGCGATTGCGTGCCGCCGAGGACCGCCGCCAGGGCCTGGATCGCCACACGCGTGAGGTTGTTGAGCGGTTGCTGGGGGGTCAGGCTGACACCGGCGGTCTGGGTGTGGAAGCGCATCCATGTCGATCGTTCGTTCTCGGCGCTGTAGCGCACCGTCATCAGCTTCCACCAGATGCGCCGCGCGGCCCGGAACTTTGCGATCTCCTCGAAGAAGTCGGCCTGCGAGTTGAAGAAGAACGAAAGACGGGGCGCGAAGTCGTCGACACGGAGTCCTCGCGCGAGCGCCGCCTCCGTGTAGGCCATCCCGTCGGCCAGGGTGAATGCCAGCTCCTGGACCGCGGTGCTCCCCGCCTCACGGATGTGGTAGCCGCTGATCGAGACGGTGTTCCAGTGGGGCAGCTCGCGCGTCCCGAACTCGATCGTGTCGGTGACCAGGCGGAGAGATGGCCCCGGCGGGAAGAGGTACTCCTTCTGGGCAATGAACTCCTTGAGGATGTCGTTCTGGAGCGTCCCCTCGAGCGCGGCCCGCGGCACGCCGCGCTTCTCTGCCGCCACGATGTACATCGCCCAGATCGGCGCGGCCGGCGAGTTGATCGTCATCGACGTGCTGACCCGGTCGAGCGGCAGGCCGGCGAGGAGCACCTCCATGTCCGCAAGCGAGCTGACTGCGACGCCGCATGTCCCGAACTCGCCCTCTGCCTCCGGGTCGTCCGTGTCGTAGCCGTAGAGAGTGGGCATGTCGAACGCGACCGAGAGGCCGGTCTGGCCGGCGGCGAGCAGGTCGCGGAAGCGGGCGTTGGTGTCCTCGGCAGCGCCGAACCCGGCGAACATCCGCATGGTCCAGGCGCGCCCGCGGTAGCCGGTCGGGTGGATGCCCCGCGTGAACGGCGGCTCGCCCGGAAACCCGACGTCGCGTAGCGGATCGAACTCGTCCCACCGACCCATCCGGAGCTGCTCGCCGCGATGGTCCACCGCGGTGGGGCCGCCCGCGCCGGCGGGCTCGCGCGGCGTCGCGTCGACGCGGTCCGCGCCTGACCCGGGCGTCGCCCAGTCCCACGGACCGTAGAGGCGGGCCACCTCGACATCAGAGATCGTCGTGAAGCGCGGCCGGCGCTCCGGCGACCGCGCGCGCACGGGGTCGAGCCGCTCGCGCTCCCAGGCGCGCATCCGGGTCTGCCACGTCATGCCCGGATGCTAGTCGCGCGCGCGACGTGCGTCCACGACCTGCACGACCGCGGGGTCGCCCGGCCAGAGCTCGACGACCGCGTGTGCCGATCCTCACGAGAGGTGGCTGTCTGGCCTCAGCGCAGGGCCGCGATCGCCGCCTGGACCTTCGACTCGCCGACGTCCGCGGCGATCACGACCTGCACGACGGCGCCGTCACGCGATGGCCAGACCACGATCGCCTGGTGCGAATCTCCGTTGAGAAGGTTGATCCGGTATCCGGGCCTGCCGTTGATCTGCTCGTTCGTCGCAGAGACGACCGTGACCCGCTGCGTGGCGTCTGCCCCGGACTTGTACTCGTCCGCAAGGAGCTGGGCGGTCAGGCCCGGCGCCCGGAAGACCGACAGCTGGAGCCCGGCCAGCGAGGTTCCGCCCGCCGGGTCGATCGCCCAGATGCCGCCGCCGAACTGCGACTCGCGGATCCCCGCATCCCACAGCGTCCCCAGCGTGGCCTTCGAGCAGAAGCGCCCGGATTCGCGGCTGTCCGCGGCCTGGCCATCGAGCTGGAGCGGGATGCGTGCCTCGAGGTCCGGGTAGGCGCCCTTCATCTCCTGCCGGTCGGCGCCGCCGCAGGGCGCGCCCGGGTCGAACGACGGCGGGGGCGTCGAGCCCGTGCACGCCGCAACGAGCAGGGTTGCCGCGATCAGCGCGAGGCGCCCGCGGGTGGCGACCGTGGTCATGCAGCCAGCGTACCCGCCGCCGCGGACGGCCGTCGCACGGTCGGGTCGCGCGTTCCGGCGGGGACCCGCGACGCAACCCGGTGCCCGCGGTCACCTGGTACCACGGTCCGGGGCCGGTGCGTGCATGCCTCCGACCATTTCAGGGTCCCCGACCCGGACGGAGGTCGTATTGCCACTGCTCGCCGACAGGCCTACCTTCCCTCTACAGCCGTCGGAACGAGCAACCGGGACAAACCTGGGGCGTCGACCACGGCCCGGAGCGCCGGGACACACCGACCTTCGAGGACGCTTGCGGGGAGCGTCATTGGGTGGCCCCTGGTGCATCGGGCACGAGTCGAGTAACCACGGAGCTCCGGCCAGCAGGCCCGGTCCGGGACGATGGCTGTGGACTCATCCGGCCGCGGACCTATCCCGCGGACCCTCTCGTGGCTGCTTCGCGGGGACGCCGGTCGGCGTCCCCGCTGCGATTCACCGCGGGCGCATCCATCGTTCCGTCCGCGCCCTCGACATCGCCTGCCCTCGGCTCATCCGCGGAAACCGCGTCCGGGGCGTCGGGAGAACCGGGATGGAGACCAGGATCCGGATCGTCGGCGCCTTCGACGCCATCGGCCGCGTCGACCCCATCGGCTGCGCCGTTCCCGCCGGCGCGCGAACGGGAGCGCTCGTCGAGCACCACGCGCGCGGCCGCCACGAGGTCAGGGTCGCGGGTGATCGTCCGCTCCAGCCATTCGAGGTACGTCGGCTCCAGGGCATCGATCTCACCGAGGGTGCGCCCATGAAACTTGCCGAAGACGATCTCCGTGGCGAGCGCTGTGCGGAGGTTCGGCAGCGGCCGATGGGCTCCACGCCGGGCACGGACGCGCTCCAGGGGGCCGGTCGGGTCCGACGCTCGTGGCTCTTCGGCCTCGCCCCAGGTCGCGCGCCGGAGCGCGATGGGCGCCCGCGGCCGGTGCCGGTACCCGCCTCCGGCCGGGGTGGTCGTCGCGTTGCGCTGCCGAAAGAGATGCGTCGTGTCGAATCGGGCGGTGACCGGCCGGCTGGGCGGCGGTGGTGGCGGGCCGCTGGGACGGGCGGCCTCGGGCGCCGGCCCGCGGCCAGGGCCGGGACCCGCGTTTGGCGCGGAACCACCCCCCGGCGTGCCGGACATGCCCGTCCGTCCGCTGGGGCCCGCGCGCAGTGCCTGGTACGCCGCGTTGATCTCGGCCATCCGGCGCGTCGCGTCCCGGCGCGCGGCTGCGTCAGCCGCCAGGTCAGGGTGGTGCTCGCGGGCCAGTCGCCGCCACGCCGCCTTCACGGTAGCCTGGCTGGCGTCCCGGTCGACCCCGAGCACCTCGTGGGGGTCGCGATGAGCCATCACACCATCCTAGCCGAGCGGGGCGGTACCCTTCGACCATGCGCACATCCCGGAAGGTGCTGGTGGCACTCGGTGCCGCGGTCCTGGCCCCATCCGCGGCGGCATACCGGTTCGCCATCGAGTATCGCCGCCGCGCGGGCTTTCCAGTGCGCCGGCCAGCCCGCGAGACGCCGGACGCATACGGCCTGCCCTTCGAGATCGTGGCCGTCCCGTCCGAGGCCGGGCCGCTCCCGGGCTGGTTCGTGCCAGCGCCCGGGGGCCGTCCGGCGCCGGCGGTCGTGCTGGTCCACGGGTGGGAGTCAAATCGGGCGCGGATGCTGCCGAACGCCCGGTTCCTGCACGCCGCGGGGTTCGCGTCGCTCCTGTTCGACGTTCGCGGCCACGGAGACAACCCGCCGGAGACCCTCCCGATCAGCGCGGCCGAGTTCGGTGCCGACGCCCGGGCGGCTGTCGAGCTTGCGGCTGACCGATCGGACGTGACGTCCGTGGCCATCCTGGGCCACTCCATGGGCGCGATCGGGGCGGCGATCGCCGCCGCGGACGATCCCCGGGTCGCGGCGCTCGTAATGACGTCTGCCCCCGCCGATCCGCGACGCCTGACCCGCCGGACCTTCCAGCTGGCCGGCCTCACCATGCCCGGGCTGATCGCCCAACCGCTCGCAGCGCTCACGACCCGGGTCTACCTTCGACCGCGCGGCCACGCGCCGTCCGACGTGAGTGCAACGGCGGCGGTCAGGCGGTACCCGGGCCCGATCCTCATCGTCCACGGCGCGCAGGACGAGGTCGTCGGCGCCGACAACGCCGTCCGCCTCGAACGGGCCGCCAACGGACTCGCGGGTCGCATTGTCGAGCTCCTGATCCTGCCCGAGGGCCGGCATCGTTGGCTCTACGAGGATCCGGCCTACCGGGGGCGGATCGCAACCTTCCTGGCACACAACCTCGATGGCGCGGCCGAGCCGGACCGTGCGGCCGCCCGGGCGGTCGCCGCCACGGTTCGCCGTCCGCCGGACACGGACGGACCATTCGGCGCCTTGCAGCGGCCGGCCGCCGCGACACCGGCCCCCGTCGGGCCCGACGGGACGTCGGGTGGCCCCGAGCAAGCCGTCGATGACCCAGACCTCGTCCGGTCCTGAGCGACCGGCCCGAACCCGCGCACCAGGAGGCACGCGAATGGAACCGGCCCTCGGCACCTGGGAGGCCATCGATTCCCTGCGGGTCGTCCGCAGGTTCGCGGATCGTGCGCTCGACCCCGTCGCCCTCGCGCGAATTCTCAACGCGGGTCGGCGGGCCGGCAGCTCCAAGAACCTGCAGCGCTGGGCGTTCGTCGTGTGCCACGACCGCGAGCACCTGCGCGAGCTCTCCACCGTCGGGCCATTCGCCGGGCACCTGGCGGGGGCTGCCGTCGCGGTCGCGCTGGTGACCCCGAACCCCCGGGCAGAGGACGCGCCGCTCTCGATCGAGTTCGACATCGGCCGGGCGGCCCAGAACATGGTCCTCGCCGCCTGGGAGCTGGGCATCGGCAGCGTCCCGGCAACCGTCTACGAACAGGCGCGCGCGGCCGACCTGCTCGGCCTGCCCGGCGGCATGCGCTGCGAGTACCTGCTCTCGTTCGGCTACCCGGCCGACGAGTCGGTGCTGACGGCGCCGAAACGGGTGGGCGGCCGTCGGACGCTCACCGAGCTGGTCCACGAGGAACACTGGTAGACCGCCGCCGCGACTGGAGGCACCGCCCGGAAGCCGCAGCTCACTGGCTGCTCCGGGTGGCGCCACCCGGGGTTACGGCGCCCGGACCTCCGAGGGGGTGCCGCCGGCCCACATCGCCTCGGGGTCCGCGGAATCGAGGTCGAGCCCCGGGGCGCCACTCGCGACCTCCGGTGCGGGCGCACCGGCGGCCACGTAGGACGCGAACGCTGTCTCCAGGCCGAGGTCGCGCTGGGCTCGCTCGGAGAGGAGCCACTTGTGCTCGAGCAGGTCGCAGTACGCCTGGAGCGGGTCTCGGCCGGGTCCGATGACCGTCTCCAGCCTTCCCAGGTAGGGCTCCAGCACCTCGTCCTGCCACCGCGCCGCGCCCTCCGCCGCCGAGACCGGCCGGCGCTCGAAGAAGGTCAGCCAGGCGCGGTACTCGCGGAGGTCGTTGAGGAGCAGGCGTGCCTGCCCCTCGAGCGCGACGAGCCCGGTCCGGCGATCGAGCTCGCGGGCGTGGAAGTCACGTTGCGCGACGGCGGTTCGAAGGCGGACCGTGCCAGCCTCACCCGGCAGCAGCTCGATCTCGCCGATCGCGAAGCCCAGGTCATTGAGACGCCGGATATGGGCCTGGATCGCGAACCGGTCGCCGGCCTGGATCTCGACCTGGTCGTGCAGCTCCTGCCAGAGCGCGGTATACCGCTGCCGGACCGACTCGGCGGCGGCGATCTGCTCATCCATCGCCTCCGGGTGCCCCTGGAACGCCGCCAGGTCGGCGAGGCCGAACGCGACGTTCTCGACGAGAACGTCGAGGTCGTAGGCTCGCTGGCCGTCGGAGAGCGTCGCGTATGTCTCGCTGGTCTCGGCGTCCACAAGGTAGGCCTGGATCGTCCCACCGTCGCGCCTGAACAGCGTGTTCGCGAGCGAGCAGTCGCCCCAGTAGACCCCGCCCCGGTGCAGGTCCACGAGGAGGGATGCCATCGCGTCGAGGAGCCGGTCACGGTAGCCACCGGCGGCCAGCGGGACCCGCATGAGGAGCCGTCGATACTGGAGCGAGTGGCGCAGGTACTCGGTCACCAGGATGGCAGTGCCGTCGACCTGGCGCTCCGCGATCCCGATCGCGCGAACGGACGGAAGCGCCAGCGTCTCGAGGCGCACGAGCACCTCGTACTCGTGATGCGCGGTATCGATCGACTCCTCCTTCAGCGCGTACACCGTCTCGTCGATGACCACGAAGCGGACGAGGTGGCGCGATGGGCCGACCGGGAGGGCGCGCAGCACGGCGCGGTCGGCGCGCCACTGCGCCAGTGGCAGCTCCCACGGCAGTGCCAGCAGCTCCTCCGAGGCAACTCGGAGCCGGAGGTGCGGGAAGGACTCCTCCGCGGGCGTGCTCAGCGCCGCTTCCGGAGGTAGCTCGTCAGCGAGGCGTCGTATCCGGCAGCCTCGAAGA
>Ga0302299_10003068_pt1 | contig 10176 bp, 8 predicted proteins | sample III_Fen_N3_4_FD_198795 | JGI IMG/M metagenome (GOLD analysis project Ga0302299, IMG submission 198795) | Peat permafrost microbial communities from Stordalen Mire near Abisko, Sweden - III_Fen_N3_4 | ecosystem: Environmental > Terrestrial > Soil > Wetlands > Permafrost | place: Sweden: Abisko...
GCCGCTGGCGAGCGCATCCACGAGGAACAGGACTCTGCGCCCGGCCGACAAGTTCAGCGCCCCTGGTAGGTCGAGATCCGCTCGTCGACGATGACGCCCCGGCGCACGACCGTGGCCGCGCGGAGGACCTCATCATCTTCCTCGCGCGCACCGACAAGAGCGTCGACGTATGGGCAGAGCGCCTTGCCGATCGAGTCGGTCGCCGACTTCCAGACCAGGGCCGGGACGTGATCGACTGCGTAGTGCGTGATCCCGTCGACCACGTAGACCGGATCCTCGATCGTCGTCGGGTGGCTGGTCTCGACTTCCATCTCGTGGTCGCAGCTGAGGTCGACGATCATCGCCCCCTCCTTCATGCGACTCAGATCCTCCCGGTACAGCAGACGGTCGCCGCGAAACACGTCCCACAGTACCGAGATGACGATGACGTCGAAGCGCGGGAACTCGCGCCGGAAGCGCTCCTCATCGTCGATGTCGTACGCCTCGACGTTGGCGCCGAGCGCGCGCAGCGTGCCGGCCGCCGCTCTGCCCACGTTCCCGTAGCCCACGACGGCCGCGTCGAGGCCGACGGCCATCCGGCCGCAACAGAGCAGCGCATGGATCACCCCGGCCTCGCCGGTGAGCTCGCGGTTGCGCTGGAACAGATAGCGACCGTCGCGGAACATCTCCTCCCAGGCGATGCCGGTCATGCGCCTCTCGAGCATGAGGTCCGTGACGTCGCGATTCTGCACGGCGTGGATCCAGCCGAAGAGCACTTGGCCCTCCGAGACGAGCCCGTGCTCCTCGATGGTCGGTGCCTTGAGGCTGCACACGACTTCTCTCGACCACGCTTCTTCGCGGGACACGATGCGCGCCCCGGCGATCTCGTAGTCGGCGTCGGAGCAGCCCAGCACATCCCCGAAGCCCGTCTCGAAGCACAGGGCTCCCGGCGTCCCGAGCATGGTCACCTGCGCCGGCGTGAGCGCCCGACGCCGTTCGTTCTCTTTGTGACTGATGACGAAGCCTATGTCCCTCATCGCCCTCCTTCCTCTCGCAAGCGCGCGGCTGCAGTCCAGCGGGTCTCCATGACGCGCTTCAGTGTGAGCTCCTGAAGCCACACCTTGGCCGGCACGAATTCGTAGGTGTCGTCATCCGAGAACACCAGCATGCCGGGCACGCCGTCGACGGTGAGCTGCCGCGGAGTCCCGATCTGGATGAAGGACGAGAACTCGATGATGGAGAGCCGGCCGTCAGAGGGACTCTCCAGCAGGTCGACAGCCACCTGCGGCAGGTCGAGCGCCCTGGCCAGGCGCCGCGCGATGCGCACCGCCTCAGCGGGCGGCGCCTCCCGGCGCACTGTCCCCATGCCCGACGCGCGGAACTCCCCGGGCGGCACGTCGCGGTAGTAGCCGAAGGCCGCGTCTCCTACCACGATGCAGCGAACGTCCCAGCCACTGTTCGGCTCGAGGCGCTGAAGGTAGACGTAGTTCTTCTGACCAACGTACGGCCAGTAGGTCGCCCGCCCGGCGAACGAGAAGGCCTGGCGCAGCCATCTTTCGGCCGTACGACGGTCGCGAGCCAGCTCGACGCCCAGCGAGCCGGAGCCACAGGAGAGCTTCCAGACCGCCGGGTACCCGCACACAGCCACGTGCGCGAGCGCCTCGTCCAGGCTGGAGGTGATGAACGTGTCGATCACCGGCAGGTCGTGCTGCCGAAGGACTTCGTACTGCAGCAGCTTGTCCTCGTAGAGCATGACTTCCGCGAACGAGGGGTGACAGACCTTTCCGAGCAGCTGCTCGAGAACGTGGAACTTGCGGCGGCACTCGTCCAGCTCGAAGGGGAAGGACATCGGCCGCCACACCACCATGTCGAACGACTCCGCCGCCTGGCGCCAAGTCGAGCGGTGGATGTCGTAGATCTCGTACGGGACGTCGTTCGCGGCGAGGAAACGGCGGTACTTGGTCCAGTAGGGGTAGTCGTCCACATCCTTGACCAAGCCGACGCGCGGCTTGGGCACACCCGCAGGAAGTTCAAGCATGACCGGCTCCGCGTCCTCCAGATCCGCGCTGTCGTCGAGAGGTCCGTGCTCGGAGCGCTGGCCCGGCGCAAGTCGCCTGGCGGCATTCCGGAGCAGCATGTAGCGTCTTGTGCGTGTGAGTCTCACTTCTCCAGCTCCACCCTGACGAGCGTCTCGAGCGTCTCACGGTGCGAGTCGCAGGCCACCATGTCCAGCAGGCCAGCCACGCGCCCACGCGGCAGCCGCCAGGAGGGCCAGACGCCGGCGCGCAGCAGTCGCCGTTCGACGCGCGTAAGACCAAGCACGGCCGCCAGCACGTCCGGCCGGCGTCGGCGACAGAAGTCGAGCCACGAGGCCTCGAGACGTCGGTCGTCCATCGTGACGCCGGCCAGACGTCCAAGAACAGCCAGGAACGCGGCTTCCTCATCGACGCTGAGTCCCCGCACCGCGACCGTGCCGCGTCCCTGGTCGTACGGGATCAGACGCAGCGACGACACCCCATTGGCGGTGATATCCAGGCTCAGCAGATAGCCTCGGTACCAGCCCTCGGGCTGTGCGGTGCGTGCCGGGAACAGGAAGTTACCGAGGCCGTATGAGATCGGCGTACCGTCGACGACTTCGACCGGCCCAGGGACGTGAGCGTGGTGACAGACGATGGCTGAGGCGCCGGCGCGCGCCAGCGCCCGGCATGCGTCCTTGAGGCCCGGGCGGGGTACGGGGTAGTACTCGTTGCCCCCGTGCAAGATCACCAGCACGGCATCCGCTTCGCCGCGTAGACGGTGCACAAGGTCAAGGGTCGCCCAAGGATCGAGTGGGGCGGCGCCGGCCTCGACCGGCGTGGCGATGGAGAACTCGCGTTCGGCGACATCGACCACCGCCAAGTGGACGCCGCCGGCGACGATCATGAGGGGCGCTGTGGCCGCAGCGAGGTCGGCCCCCGCACCCACGGTGGCCAAGCCGGCGCCCCGGCACGCGGCCAGCGTGTCGCCGAGGCCCTGCCAGCCTCGGTCCATGATGTGGTTGTTGGCGAGAGTCACGGCCGTGAACCCTCCATCGCGCACGACCACGGCGAGAGCAGGGTCGCCCGCGAGGCTGGGTCCGAGCTTCGCGATCGTGTCGGTAGAGACCGTAAGCGGGCATTCGAGATTGAGGATTGCGACGTCGTGGCCAGCCACGGTGTCCACGAGCCCGGCCCATGGATGCTCACCATCGGCGGGCAGCGGCGTGCCGGCGCGGACGCACAGATCGCCGGCCACCAGCACTGAGAGGGAGGGCGTGGCCGAGGCCTCGACCAGCACCATCTCGCGTGGCGACGGTGGATAGATACTGGCGCCGGCGTCGCGGGTGTGCGCAGCGCTCATGCGCCCGTCTCCGAGCCGGCAGCGGCCGCGAAGCCACTTCGCAGCGTGTCGCTGAACAGCGCATAGTGAAAGCGGGTCTCCGCCAGCCTGCGACCCTCGCGGCCGATGCGCGCCGCAACCGGCGGGTCATCGAGCAGGCCGACGATGGCGCGCCCGTAGCCCGCCGTGTCGCCGGGCTCGCAAACCAAGCCATTGACGCCGTGCTCGAAGTAGTTCGGGATCTCACCGACCGCTGAGGTCACGACCGGGCGAGCGGCAGCCAGGTACTCGCCGATCTTGGTAGGGAAGCGTGCCTTGGAGCGCACGTCGTCGAAGAGCGGGATGAGGAGCGCGTGGGATTGCGCATAGAGGTCGAGGAGCTCGCCGCGCCGCAGGTATCCAGCGAGCTTGAGCCTGTCACCGGCACCCACGCGGCGCGCCTCCGCGGCCAGCCATCGGGACGCAGGATCGCCGGAATGGGCGCCGGTCACGACGAGCGTGCAGTCGGGGCGCGCCCGCCAGACTTCCTCCATGGCGGCGAAGACGAAGCGGATGGTTTCGTCGTACTCCGGAGAGCCGGCGAAGACCACCACCCCCTCGCCGGCGGGGTAATCTGCGGGCACCCGCTCATCGACGTCGACGACGATGGGCACTTCGAGCACCGTGAGCGCGTGCCCGAGGCGCCGCGCCTCGCCTCGCGCCCAGGAGGTCAGTGCCGCCGAGATCGAGACGACTCCGGCCACACCGGTCAGCGGGGAGAAGGCGCGCTCGCCGGCGCTGAGGTCGTCTCGCAGGGGCCAGGGGCGCTCGTTGAGTTCGGCGATCACAGGCACGTGCAGCATCTTCAGCAAAGTCAGATAGAGGACGCGCCGGAGCTCGAGCTTCTGGGACGTGAACCAGAGATAGACCGCATCCAGGCGACCCTCACGCCGCAATTCGACCAGCCGCTGTGCTCCACGCGTCCAGCCTCGAATCTCGATGACGCGCCGCATCAAGAAGGACTCGTGCCTCACGGTCGTGCCCGCCGCATACTCGAAATCGACCCCCAGGCAGGTGCCCCGCACCTCCGTGTTCTCCACGTGCGGCGGACGTTCGCTTGCCTGCAGGCAGAGAACGCGCACGTCCACGCCGGCCTCGACCAAAGCGCGCCCAAGCAGGCGCACACGATTCGTCGCCGCCATGCCATGCGGGAACCGCAGGTAGCCGGCGAGCACGACGACGTGCGGCACCGCGGCCCTCGAACGACCTTCCGATGGGCAAGTCGTGTGAGGGCTCGAGCCCTTCACGCCACCATCCAGCGGTCGCCACCGAGGTCGAAGGTCACGCGCGGATGCCGGTACCACGCGGTCACCGGGTTGCCCTCGAGGGCCTTGCGCCACCAGCGGCCGGCACGCCCGGGCAGGGCGCCGACGATACGCGCGCGCCGCCGGTCCGCGGGTGTCGCGGCCGCCGCCCAGCTCTCCCAGCTCTGCCGCGCCTCAGCCGAATAGGCCCCCTCGTCGGTCGTGCCGCGTCGGTCGTCGTGGTGGCGGTATCCTCCCAGTGGCGTCTGCACGTGGTAGAGCGGCTCCAGCTCCATGAACCTCAGCCAAAGGGCGAAGTCGCAGACATAGCGGGCGCCGGGGTCGATGCGTCCTCCGGCGCGCTCCCACAGCGTGCGGCGCCAGAACACGGACTCCTGCTGCAGCCAGCGATACTCACCCGCGAGAAAATCGTAGCGGTTCCACACGCCGTCGCGCACGGCGACCGGCCGCCCGTGACGTGACAGGTGCGTCTGCAGACCCATGATCCACTGAGCCTCGGGCACGTCGCGGAAGACCTCCGCCACGGTCCGCAACGTCCACGGGAACTGCACGTCCGAGCTGTTGACCCAGCCCATGATCTCTCCGCTGGTGCGCACGAAGCCCTTGTTGAGGCCGTCGGTGTGCCCCTCGTCGGGCTCGCTGACCCAGTATGCCAGACGGCTCTCCTGCGAGCGGATGATATCGACGCTGCCGTCGTTGGAGCCGGCGTCGATGACCACGTAGTCGAGCGCTGGGTACTGCTGGTCGAGCACGGAACTCATCGTCTCCGTCAGGTACTCGACCTGGTTGAAGGACGGCGTCACGATGCTGATGGTCGGCAAGGCCCCGCTCACTCCGCATCTCCCGCGCCGCGTGTGATGATCTCCCGGTAGATCCGGAGCGTGTCGCCGACGATGCGCGCAGGGTCGTTGCGCGCGCGGGCCGTGGCCCGCGCGGCTCCTGCCAGGGCCGCGGCCGCGGCGCGGTCGTCGAGCAGCCGCTTGATGGCGCCGGCCAAGGCGACCGGGTCGCCTCGCGGCACGAGCAAGCCCTCTTTGCCGTCCCTCATCAGCGTCGGGATGCCGCCGACGCACGAGGCCACGGTGGGCACGCCCACGAGCATGGCCTCGACGAGCGCATTGGGGCTGTTGTCGATGTGCGACGGGTAGGCGAAGACGTCGGCCGCCCGGAGCTCGCCGACGATCTGGGCAGCATCAAGGCGGCCCAGCCACTCGACGAGCGGCTCGACGGCGAGACGTCGCGCCGCCCGACGGTACAGCGCGTCGACCTCCGAGCCGGTCGGCACCCCGCCCACGCGCAGACGCAGTCCGGTCACGCCGCGCCGCCGCAGGATGGCCAGCGCCTCCAGGAGGCACTCGGTACCCTTGAATAGCATCGCGCTCGACGTCGAGTAGATCGTGGCGCCGTCGTGCCCCGCCGCCGTCCACTCCGCCGCGTAGAACTCCGGCCGCATCATCTCGTCGCAGTGGAAGTACTGCGCCCGTGGGTTGACGGCCGCGAGCGCGCCGCGATCCCACTCGGTGCGCCCGATGAACCAGCGCCCCTCGCGCATGATCCGCTCTTCGCGTTCGGCCTGGCGGCGCATGAGCAGGTAGCGATGCACGACGCCGCGACCCATGAGGAAGTCGCGGGCGGCGACAAGCCTGGCCACATCGGCAGGCGTACGGCCGGAGAAGTACACCCTCTGGTAGAGCTGCAGAAGGCCCTGGAGGGACACGGCGACCGGGGTTCGACCGGTCAGCCTGGTCAGGAGTCCAAAGGGTCCCTCCGTGCCGTGTACATGCACGACATCGGGCGCCTCCTCGCGCACCGTGCGGAGGGCGGTCGCCAGCACAGGGGCGTCGTCCGTCCGATGCGTCCACCCCATCGCGAGCCGGCCGCGACGCGACGTTGCGCCCGGTCGCAGGATGCTCAGGTAGCGGATACCGTTCTCCTCGAACGGCGCGAAGCTTCGCGGCCCTGCCGCTGCGACCGTCAAGCTTGCGGCGGACCGGCTGCCAAGCTCGGCGGCAAGCAGCTCCAGCCATGAGAACGGGCCGGGGTTGTCGCCCAGCCCAACGTGCCGGCGTACCGCTTGAGGCTGCCCATCCATGAACCAGAGAACCCGCACGGACCCTCCCACGTGAGTCAGGCTGAACGTCGCACTACGCGTCGGACGCGCGAACCCAGACGCCTTCGATATCGCCAGTACAGATCGTCGACAGGTTCGGCCAGCCGCAGCACTTCCCGCCCCACAGCATACTTCGGCGAGCGCAGCAGTCGCTCCGCATCGTCCATCGGCCTCAGTTCCTCGGCCACTCGCCCCGCCTCTATGTCGGCCATCATCTGGAGTACCTGCGGGGGATGCGGACCGCGGTAGCGCTCGAGCCAGCTCAGGTGCTGGTACACGTTGTGCACATGATAGGGCCGCCGCAGCGTGAAGTAGGAGTCGGCCATCCATCTGCTTGTCTCGGCGAACCTGCCGCCCCACAGCCCGCACTTCGCGTAGTACTCGGCCTTGTCGCGGACCTGCGAGGGGAAGAGCAGGGAGTAGTGGCGCATGATGATGGCCTTGCGACCGACGGCCCGCGGGTCGAGCCAGAGGAGGGAGCGCGTGTCACGGCCCGCGGGGTCGAGGACAGTGGGCGGCCGATGGGCCGAGTACGAGTAGCCCGGGCCCCATCGGAACAGCCGGTGATAGTCGGAGGCGCCGCGGCGCAGATACCAGCCGTCGACGCGGTAGTCCAAGCCGCCCCACAGGGTGACCGTGGGGAAGGTGACGGCCTGGACATGAGGGGGAGCGGCGAGCCGCTCGAGCAGCGTCTCGATGTCGTCCGGCATGTAGAACTCGTCGACGTCGACCTGCCACAGGTACTCGCCCGTGGCGCGGACGGCGTAGGCCCGGCTCTGCTCGTCCTTCTCGCCCGGCCAGAAGCCGTCGGCGTGACCCTCGTCCTCGGCGGTGACCAGCACGAGCTTGCCGTCGGGATCCTCGTCGCGGGCGAAGCGGCGGAGCTCGGCAAGCGTCGCATCGCGCGAGTGGCCGTCCTTTGTCGCGATGCCTGCCGCGCCGGCCGCGGCGCCTTCCACCACGATGATCTGGTGCGCGTAGGGATAGAGAGCCCGCAGGTTGTAGGGCAGGAACGGCATGCCGTTGAGCACGATCATGCCGAAGGACACGAGGGGCTTTCGACTCATCGGCCCGTCCTCGCCTCCCCCCCACTCGCAAGCCGCTCGCGGCGGCGCAACAGTTCCTGGACCGGCCGCAGCGTGAGGTAGGCGGCGTAGGCGGCGAGGCGTTGTTCGTGCAGGCCGTGGCGTCGCAGCTGGCCGACGGCGCGGCGGAAGCCGGGCGTCCAGCCGAGGCGCCAGTAGACCTCCCAGGGGTAGCCCCAGGGGCCGACGGTGCGGTTGATCCAGCGCACGTACTCGGGGCGCACGACCTCACGCAGAAGGCCGACGTCAAGCGGCGCGAGCGGCACGCGGCGCATCGCCTGGAAGTTGAGCGAGTTGCGCGGGTCGAAGGAGAGCTGCAGGGACTCGAGGCCCACCCCGCGAGCCTGGAACACACCGCGCAGCCAGCGCCGCTGATGGCGCAGGTGGTCGGGGAGCGTGAGCAGGCGCAGCGCCACGTCGGGGTCGAGATAGGGAGACCTCGCGCGGAAGCCCAGCGCCTCCGGAACGGAGAGGAGGTACGAGAGATACGCGACGTCGAGACGCACGACCGCCGCCACTCGAGGGCGGACGTCACGGCGCAGTCGCGGTTCCTGCTCGAGCAGCCGCTGCGCCCCCAGACGCTCACTGCGGAAGGTGCTCATGCCGGAGTCGGCGCACATCGAGCTGAACGCCATCATCTCGACGAGCTCGTCGGGGCTCGCGATCCGCGACCGCACGCGCATCTCCTTGTCGTCGCCGCTGAACCACTCTCCGCAGATCCCCGAGAGCACCGTGCTGCCGGCGGGGACGCGCTCGGCGATCTGCCGGTAGAACTCCATCTGGTACATGCCGTGGGCGTGCGTGGAGACGCCGTAGAGGTCGTCCCATTCGTCGAGGTAGCGGTGGAAGTCGCCGAGCGGCAGGGCCTCCCAGCGCAGGCCCAGGCGGCGGGCCAGCTCACGCGCCTTGACGACCTCGGAGGAACGCAGCTGGTCGTCGCTCACCCCATAGGTGAAGGCGCGTACGCGGCTGCGGTCGTGCAGCAGCAGGTTGAGGAGGCGGCTGTCGAGGCCACCGCTGGTCGGCACCACGACCTCGCCCTCGCCCTCGCCGGCGGCGGCGTTGATCTTCGCGGAGGCGACCTCGAGGACCTCATCGACGGTGCTGCGCCGGTCGTACCACTCACAGGCCACGTCGGGCAGGTACTCGACGCGCAGGCCTTGAGGACCACGGTAGAGGCGCGACGAGTGGCGCAGCATGTGCACGTCGCGCACCGGCGTGTGCTCGAAGACGCTGAAGCCGAAGTCGAGGTAGTCGTTGAAGCCCTCGGGGTCGAACTCGAAGTGCTCGAGGTCGATCACGTCGTTGATGTTGGCGCTCGCGGCGCCGCTCCTCAGGTTGTAGAAGAACGGTCGCGAGGCGAGCCAGTCGGACTCGTAGATGAGCTCCTCGCCAGCGGCTGGGGTGAGCGGCTCAGGCACCGAGGAGCTCCGGGGGGAGGGAGGCGACGGACTCGGCACGCCTGCGGCACGCCTCGGCGGCGACGAGTGCGAAGGCCCACAACCCCATCGCGTAGCGGTCGGGGTTCAGAAGCGTCCACGACACCGCGCTCTCCAGGAAGGAGCCGACGAGGGCCCCGAACAGCACGAGCGCCAGGAACTCGGCATCGTCCGCTCCGGTGACCGCGAGGTCCAGCATCCGCCAGCCTGCGAGCGCGTACAGCGCCACGAGCAAGGCCACGCCGACGAGTCCGAGGCGATAGAGCCAGGGTACCCAGACCAGGTCCGAAGCCATCCACGGGATGTTCGCGCCCGGCGGATCCTGACTTGCGGTCGCGAAGCCCTGCCCCGTGAAGTGACCCTCGGGGCCGATCCAACCCCAGACCGTACGCAGCTTGTCGATGCGGTTCTGCAGGTTGGGGTCGCCCGTCACGCTGCCAGATCCCGTCGCCATGTGGATACGCGACAGGAAGTACCCCGACTGCGCCGGCAGCGCAACAAAAGCGACTCCCCCGAGAACCACGAGTATGGCGACGATCGACAAGCCCCGCTTGATCGCCATGCCTGCCTGATGTGATTTGGAGAGGCGCACAAGGAGGATCGCCAGCAGCTCCACGGCGGCGATGGCCAGCAGCGACCGCGTGTACGACACCCAGAGGGCGGCGAGCGTGACGATGAGCACACCGACCCAGAGTAACCCCCAGTCGCGCCTGGCGTAGCAGTACGCCAGGGCCAGCAGACTGAACTGGGGCATGAACGTGAAGCTACGCGTCAGGGTCTGTCCCATGAAGGTCAGCACCTTGTACTCGGTGGCGTCGTAGAGGTGGAGATGGAGCCCTTGATGGAGGAAGAAGAGTCCCGCCGCAGCCGTGTTGGCGAGGATCAGGACCTTGATGAAGTCA
>Ga0302299_10003069_pt1 | contig 10175 bp, 3 predicted proteins | sample III_Fen_N3_4_FD_198795 | JGI IMG/M metagenome (GOLD analysis project Ga0302299, IMG submission 198795) | Peat permafrost microbial communities from Stordalen Mire near Abisko, Sweden - III_Fen_N3_4 | ecosystem: Environmental > Terrestrial > Soil > Wetlands > Permafrost | place: Sweden: Abisko...
CTCCGGTCCCCGATGAGAGAAGACTGGTGACATGAGCGGGACACCTCTCGGCACGGACCCCGCTGGCTGGTACGGCGACCCGGCGGGGCAGGGACAGCAGCGATTCTGGTCCGGCACGGCCTGGACGCCCTGGGTGTGGGACGGGACCGACGTGGTCCTCTCCGCGCTCCCCCACGACTCCTTCGAGTCACCGCACTCCGAGCGCGCTCAACTGCGCTACGTGCGCGACGTGTTCCTCCCGCGCGCCCGCGCGAGCCACGTCGTCTCTCCCATGGCGATCGCCGCGCTGGCCGACTACGCGCGCGACCTCGAGCACGGCGCGACGTGGCGCGAGCCCGTTGCCGCCGGCGCCGCAGCGCCCGGTCGACCTGCTGCCGCCCGACCCGCCTCCGCGCGACCCGCGGCGGCCGACCATCCTCCGTTCGCGATCCTGCCGACCTCGACCCCGTCGCCGGTGCGCACGCCGTCGCCCGCGTCGGGCTACCCGGTCGCCAAGCAGCCCGTGCGCGTGCCGTTCGAGCCGCGTCCCTACCGCCCTGGACCGATCGCCCGCTGGTGGGACCGCACGAAGGACGCGATCGGCTCGGACCTCACGACCAACGGCCTGGCCTATCTCGGTGTCCTCCTGCTCTTCGTCGGCGTGTTCGGCCTCGTCGCGTTCGCGTTCGGCGACGTCGCCGAAGGTGCGCGCCCGCTCGCGGAGCTGGGGATCGCGGTCGCGCCGTTCGTGGCGTCGTGGATGCTGCTGCGTCGCGGCGCCGTGATCGCCGGTCGCGCGCTCGAGACGGCGGGCGGCCTGCTCCTGCCGATCATGCTCGTGACGTCGTTCCTCGACGGTGTCCCCGTGCCACCGGACGTGACCGGTACGACGCTCGTGGTCGCCCTCACCACGGTGACGGCCGTCGTGGCAGCGGCGTACGCCGTCTGGAGCCACCGCCACCCCGACAGCACCCTGCGCTACCTCGTCGCCCCGGTCGCGTGGCTCTCCGTGGGGCTCGCGACGGCCGGCGTGGGGCGCGCTGTGCCCTCCGGCCGCGGTGTCGCGACGATCACGGCCGCGCAGGTGGCGGCGATCAGTGTCGCGATCCTGGTCTCGCTCGTGTGGGCGTGGGCGCGAACCGGCGCCCGGCTCAGCGCCCCGACGTTCACCTCGACGGTGCCGGCCCTGGTCATCCTCACCCCGATCACGCTCGTGTCGTGGGCCGTCGGCGGATGGCCGCAGATCGCCGTCACGGTCACGGGCGTCACAGGTCTGTTGGTGCTCGAGCTCATGATCGGGCGGCTGCGCCGCTCGGTGGTCACGACGATCCAGCCGCTGTGGTGGGCCGCCGTGAGCCTGGCCCTCCTGCCGAGCATGGGCATGGCGCCGGCCGCTGTCTGCGCCGCCGCTGGGTTCCTGGCCCTGCTCGAGCTCGAGTCGTCCGACGGCGCCTCGACGCGCACGATGACGCTGTCCGCGACCGGACTCGGGATCGCGCTGCTCGGCGTGTGGTCCGAGCCCTGGTGGGCGTTCGCGGCACTGATCCCGCTCACCGTGTGGGCGCACGCGCGTCGGTTGCGCCCGTTCGCGCCGCCCGCGGCGACCCTCCTGCTCGACCTCGCCGCGGCGCTGTTCCCGATGGGTGTCGTCGTCGCGCTCGGCATGGCCACGCGCCACGCTCCTCTCGCCGTCCTCGTCGGCGCGGTCGTCGCCCTGCTGGCTGCCTGGCCGGCGACGCGGCGCGATCACCACCCGTGGCTGCGACGCGACGCGAGCGACCACTTCTGGGTGCTGTGGTGGGACGCCGCGATGGTCGTCACCGTCATCGCGACCGCCCTCATGGCCGGGCCCGCCTGGCCCACGGTCGTCGTCGCCCGCTGGATGCTGGTGGCTGCTCTCGCCGTCCTGACGTTGGCCTCGGTCGTCGGGCCCCTTCCTCCGGTCGTGCGTCCCTGGGTCGTGCTGTCTCTCGCCACCTGGTGCTGGCTGCTGGCCGGACCGATGCTGGCGGTCCCGCTCGTCGCGCTCGTCCTCGTGCCTGCCGTCGTGGCCCTCGGCGTGGTGGTCGCCACGCACGCTCGCCCCGACCTGCTGACCCGCTGGCAACACCCGGGGAGCTCCGCGTGGGCCGGGCTCGCGCTCGGTGCCGCGGCGGTCGTCGAGACCGGCGGGGTCCGAGGCTGGGCGCTCGCGCTGTCCGTCGCGCTGGCCACGTCGGGATGGCTGGCGGTGACAGCCTGGACGGCCGTGGGCCGGTCCCCCGCGACCGAGGTCGTCCGCACGGTGGCCGCGCCGAGCGCCGACTGGCTCCCCGGCATCGTCGCGGTGGTCGGCATCCCGGCGTCGGTCCTCCTCGGTCTCGATGCCGCGGGTCTCGTGGCGCTCACGTCGCCATGGGCTCCCGTCGTCCTCGCCCTCGTGTCGCTCGGCTACGCCGCCGCGACGCGTGCACGCGTCGGGGAGACGTTGGCCGTGACCCTCATGTGGGCGGCCTGCGTGGGCTCGGTCCTCGCGCCCATGCTGACCACGAGCGAGCTCCCCGCTCTCGTGGCGCTCCTCGCGCTCGTGGCGACCGTCGTCGTCCTGCCCGCCGCACGCCGGCCGGTCGGGATGGTCTGGCTCGCGTGGTCGTCGGTGGCCCCGATCGTCGCGCTCGGAATCGTGCGCGACACGACGTTCTACGACGGTCTCTCCACCGCCTCGGCGCTCGCGACGACCCTCGTGGTCGTGGGTGCCGCGATGACCCTCGCAGGCATGGCGTTCGATCTCCTCGGCCGCTCCTGGACCCCGGTGTGGCGCCCGAGCCGTCCGGCGTATCTCCCCGTCGTGGCTCTCGGCGCGGCCGAGGTCGGGGCAGGGTTCGCGGTCGCCACGGCGGCCGTCCCCGCGTCGACCGCCGGCTGGATCACGGCGTTCGTGGTCCTCGTGCTCGTCGTCGCGGCTGCTCTGTCGCGCGCGTGGTCGCTCCTCGGAGCATCGGCCGCGCTCGGCTGGATGGCGCTGCTGCAGCTGCGCGGCGACGACGTGCTCCACGCTCCCTGGGTCGGCGTCGCCGCCACCGTCGCGCTGCTCGCCGCCACCGAGCTGGCGCACCGCGTCGTCCGCGACGCCCGGCTGTGGGTGCGGACCGACTGGTTGCTGGCGCTGGTCGCGCACGTCACGGCAGTGACGGCACTGCTCAGCGCCGGCACCGGCACCTCGTTCAGCCTCGCGTTCGTGGCGATCGGGTTCGTCGCCATCGCTGTCGCGCTCCGCGTGCGGCACCAGCTGCCGATCGCCGCCGGTTACGGCGTGGTCGGCGACGCGCTGGTCATCGTCGGTGCCGCGCACGCCGGCTCGGGCTGGCTCGCGCTCGCGCTCGCCGTCACCTCGCTCGCGTGCTCCGTGCTGGCTGCGCGCACGAGCGCCGTCGCTCGCTGGACGCTGCTGTGCGCGGGTGCCCTGACGGCCCTCGCAGCGTGGCTGTCCGTCGCTGCCTGGCTCGAGTGGACCCCGAGCGAGGTGATCGACCGCACCGTGGTGCTCGGCGCCGCGATCGCACTGCTCACCGCGGTCCTGCTGCGGTGGACGCGGATCGACCGCACGGTCGTGTTCGTGCGCGGAGGGCTCGCCGTGGTCACCGCCACCCTGACGCCGCTCGCACCGCTGGCCGCCGGCAAGGCCGACCAGGGAGGCGTCGCGGTGACGATCGCGACCTGCGTCGCGCTCGCCGTCATCGGCGTCAGCGCTGCCCTCGCTGCACGTCCGCTCGACCTCCCCTGGGTCCGCTACGCCGCGTTCGCGTACCTGCTCGCCGCCGGGGCCGAGGTCTCGTACCTGATCGACGCCGGACCGACTCTGCAGCTCTCGGCTCTCGCCGCTGCGACCGTCGGGTGCGCGCTGGCTCTCGTGAGCCCGTGGGCGCGCGCGGGATGGAGGACGTGGCGCGGTCCGGTCCTGGCGCTCGGAGTGACGACGTCCGGACTCGCCGTGGCCGTCGCCGCCACGCAGCTGCCGGACTCGACCCTGCTGTCGCCCGCGCTGCTGGTCGCCGCGGTCATGTCGGCGGCGATCGCCGTGGAGCTGCGGTCGCTCGCGGCCCAGATGTGCACCCCCGTGCTCGTCTGCGCGGCCTGGATCGTCTACGCCGCACGGGCTCTCGACGGCAACTCGCAGTGGGTCGCTGTCCCCATCGGGCTCACCCTGCTCGTGATCGTCGGGCTGCTCCGGCACCGGCTGCGCACCACGGGTCAGGATCCCGCATCGACCGACGTGGTCGTGCTCGAGCTCGTGGGCGTCGGGTGCCTCGTCGGCTCGTCGTTCGTCCAGGCCTTCACCGCGGCCCTCGCCTACGCCGCCCTGGCGGCGGTCCTCGGCCTGCTGGTCGCCGGATGGGGCGTGCTCACGAAGGTGCGGCGCCGCGTCACGGCTGGCGTCTCCATCGCGTTCGCCGGTCTGCTCGTGCTGGTCGGCGTGCCGCTGGCCCAGCTGCTGCCGGCGTGGAGCGGCGTGACGCTCTGGGTCACGATCGCCGTCGTGGGGCTGCTCGCGATCGTCGGCGCGACGCTGCTCGAGAAGGGCCGCGCCGTGCTGCGTGCCGGGCTCGACAGCTTCGCGGCCGTGACGGAGGGATGGGAGTAGCGGGGGTCCCGCCACACCGACCGCGGGCAGAGGTCACACTGTCGCGGTGAGCACCGGGGATGCCGCGACGGCCGCGGCCCGAAGCGTCCCGTCGTCGTTCCACGTCCTGGGCAAGCCCACGGGCGCGATCTGCAACCTGGACTGCTCGTACTGCTTCTTCCTGGCGAAGGAGGAGCTCTACCCGGGCAGCTCGTTCCGCATGGGCGACGACGTGCTCGAGACCTACCTGAGTCAGCTGCTGGAGAGCCACCGCGACCCCGAGCTCACGATCTCCTGGCAGGGCGGCGAGCCGACCCTCATGGGACTGGACTTCTTCCGCCGAGTGAAGGAGCTCGTCGAGCGGTTCAGACGACCCGACCAGGTGGTCGAGCACGCGATCCAGACCAACGGCACCCTCGTCGACGACGAGTGGGCGACGTTCTTCGCCGAGCACGACGTGCTCGTGGGGATCTCGATCGACGGACCACGCGAGCTGCACGACGCCTACCGCGTCGACAAGGGCGGCAAGCCCACGTTCGACCGCGTCATCCGGGGGCTCGACCGGCTCAAGGCCCACGGCGTGCGCTGGAACGCGCTCACGACCGTGCACCACGCCAACGAGCACCACGGCCTCGCCGTCTACCGCTTCCTGCGCGACGACCTCGGCGCGGAGTTCGTCCAGCTCATCCCGATCGTGGAGCTCCCGGCGCCCGGCGGGATCCCGACCGGATCCGTGGTCACCGAGCGGTCCGTGTCGCCCGAGGGCTACGGCGAGTTCCTCATCGACGTCTTCGACGAGTGGGTGCGCCGCGACGTCGGCACCGTCTACGTGCAGATGTTCGACTCGACCCTCGCGAGCTTCGTGGGTGTCGGCGGCTCGCTCTGCGTGCACGCGGAGACCTGCGGCACGGCACTGGCGCTCGAGCACAACGGCGACCTCTACTCCTGCGACCACTTCGTGGAGCCGGAGCACCTGCTCGGCAACATCACCCTGCTCCCCCTGGTGGATCTCGTGTCGTCACCGCAGCAGAAGGCGTTCGGCGACGCGAAGCGCGACAGCCTCCCGGCGTACTGCCGTTCCTGCGACGTGCGGTTCGCCTGCAACGGCGGGTGCCCGAAGGACCGGTTCGCCACGACTCCGGACGGCGAGCCCGGGCTGCACTACCTCTGCCCGAGCTACCAGACGTTCTTCCGCCACGTGGACGCGCCGATGCGCTTCATGGCCGCGCAGCTCCGTGGGGGCGGCTACGCCGACGGCGTCATGCCGTGGATGGCTCGGCAGGACTCCCGTCACTAGCGGGACCCTCCGCGGGTCACCTCATTCGGGTGATCAGCGACTCGATCGCGGGCAGAATGATGATGACGGAGCCGGGTCGGAGCGTCCCCCGGTCCCAGTACGTCTCGCCGGTCCGGCGCGGAGGGGACGCCCGCTCTCAGGAAGGGCACCTGACATGTCAGGCACGGAGATGCTGATCGTCGCTGGCTACCCGGACGTCGATCTCGCCGAGAGCGAGTTCCGGGCGCTCGCCGACCGGGTCGCGGCCAAGGAGCTCCACAGCAGCGGGATGATCCTGGTCGGGAAGAACGCCGACGGCACCCCGCGCCTGATGGACACCGGCAACCACCTCGGGCGCCGCGGAGCCGGCTGGGGCGGCGGTGTCGGCGTCCTCGTGGGCCTGTTCGCGCCCCCGATGCTCGGTGCCGTCGCCGTCGGCGCGGCTGCAGGGGCTGTCGTGGGCAGGTTCGCCGGTCACAAGCTCACCGGGAAGATCCAGGACCAGGTCGGTGCCGCGCTCAAGGACGGCACCGCGGTTGTCATCGGCGTGTTCCCCGCCGAGGAGCGCATCCCGGTCTCGCAGGCCCTCCCGGGCGCGCCGCTCAAGTCCGTGGTCGAGAGCGACGAGGGCGGCCTCGGCGAGCTCAAGGCTGCGCTCGCCGAGGCGATGGGCAAGTTCGCCCCGGACCGGTCCGTGCTGCCCGTCCCGGACCGCAGCTTCGGCGGCGTCGGCAGCCGCACGATCGACGCCTCGGTGGGTGACTGGAGCATCGTCGCCGGGGTCAAGGCACCAGACGACGCCCCCAACGTCCTGATCGTGCTGATCGACGATGCCGGCTTCGGCGGCCCCGACACGTTCGGCGGCGGGATCCGCACGCCGAACCTCACGCGCGTGCAGCAGCAGGGCATCACCTACAACCGCTTCCACGTCACGGCGGTCTGCTCGCCCACCCGCGCCGCGCTGCTCACCGGTCGCAACCACCACCGGGTCGGGATGGGCGGGGTGGCCGAGTTCCCCGGCCCGTTCCCCGGCTACACCGGGACCCGCCCCCGCACCTGCACATCGCTGCCTCGGATCCTGCGCGAGAACGGCTACTCCACCGCCGGGTTCGGGAAGTGGCACCTGACTCCTGGACGCGACATGGGTGCGGCCGGACCGTTCGACCACTGGCCGACGGGCTGGGGGTTCGACCACTGGTGGGGCTTCCTCACCGGTGCCGCGGGGCAGTACGACCCGATCATCACGCAGGACAACTCGACGCTCGGCGTCCCCGAGGGCGAGGACGGGAAGCTCTACTACTTCCCCGACGACATCACCGACAAGACCGTCGAGTGGATCCATGCCGTACGGGCGCAGGATGCCGAGAAGCCCTGGTTCGTCTACTACTCCACGGGTGCGACGCACGCCCCGCACCACGTCGCGAAGGAGTGGGCCGACAAGTACAAGGGCCAGTTCGACGACGGGTGGGACGCCTACCGGGAGCGCACGCTCGAGCGCCAGAAGCGCCTCGGGATCGTGCCGGAGGACACCGAGCTCACGCCTCGACCCGACGCGTACCCGGCCTGGGACAGCCTCACCGAGCGGGAGCGCACGCTCTACGCGCGCCAGATGGAGGTCTTCGCCGGCTTCTCCGAGAACGCCGACTGGAACGTCGGACGGCTCCTCGACGAGATCGAGGCGATGGGCGAGCTCGACAACACCCTGGTGCTCTACATCTGGGGCGACAACGGTGCCTCCATGGAGGGCACGCTCACCGGCTCCTTCAACGAGACGACGTTCTTCAACGGGCTCGTCCTCGACGCCGAGGAGCAGTTCGCCCTCATCGACAAGTACGGCGGCATCGACGAGCTCGGCGGCTTCCACACCGCGCCGCACTTCGCCGCCGCGTGGGCGCACGCGAACAACACGCCGTTCCAGTGGGGCAAGCAGATGGCGAGCCACCTCGGTGGCACCCGCGACCCGATGGTCATCTCCTGGCCGAAGCGCATCGCCGCCGGAGGCGACCTGCGCACGCAGTTCACGCACTGCATCGACGTGGCCCCGACCATCCTCGAGGTCGTCGGTCTCCCGCAGCCGACTGTGGTCGATGGCATCGAGCAGGAGCCGATCGACGGCACCAGCTTCGCCTACACCTTCGACGCACCCGACGCGGACGAGCAGCACACCGTGCAGTACTTCGAGATGTACGGCAGTCGTGCCATCTACAAGGACGGCTGGTGGGCGTGCACGAAGCTCGACAAGCTGCCGTGGGACTTCTCCCCCGAGACGCTCGCGCGGTTCGGCCCCGGCAGCGGCTGGGACCCGGACGCCGACGTGTGGGAGCTCTACCACCTGCCCGACGACTTCTCCCAGGCCCATGACGTCGCCGCAGACAACCCCGCGAAGGTCGCCGAGCTCGTCGAGCTGTTCTGGGCCGAGGCCGAGCGCAACCGCGTGCTCCCGATCCTGGGCGGCTTCGCCGTCTTCTTCGGGATCCTCCCGCCGATGCCCACCCGCACGCGGTTCACCTTCGCCGGCGACGTGCAGAACATCCAGACCACGATGATCCCGCGCATCATCGGCCGCTCGTACGCGATCGAGGCCGACGTGCACATCCCCGAGGGCGGGGCCGAGGGCGTGCTCGTCGCGCTCGCGGACTTCATCGGCGGCTTCGCGCTCTGGGTCGACGAGAAGGGGCTGCTGAACCACACCTACCAGTACCTCGGTGTGGACACCTACCGGCAGACCTCGACCGAACCGGTGCCCACCGGTGACGTCACGCTGAAGATGGTCTTCGACGCCGAGTCGCCGACCCCGGGCACGGGTGGTCACGTCACGCTCTGGGCGGGCGACCGGCAGATCGGCGAGGGCGACATCCCGCGCACGATCTCGCTCATCTTCACGACGTACGGCGGCATGGACATCGCGCGTGACAACGGTGGGGTCGTCGACCTCGACTACGAGGACCGGGCGCCGTACGCGTTCAGCGGGACGGTCCGCAACGTCGTGTTCGACCTCGCCCCGCACGCTCACGACGTCGAGGTCGATCTGCACGGCGCGACCGCGCAGGCGGCACTCGCCCACGGGGCCGCGGGCTGACCCGTCCGGTGCCGGGAAGCTGACCCGGACGGTCAGCCGAGGAGCGCGGCCGCCCGGGCACGGGCGTGCTCGAGCGACTCGCCGATGCCCTCCGTCGCCGGGAAGACGTTCTCGCGGCCGAGGGCGTCGAGCGCGCCCGTGCTGGTCAACTGGTCGAGGACCCGCTCGCCGACGCCGGAGAGCAGCAGGTGACAGCCGGCCGCGGTGAGAGCCTCGCGGTAGCGCAGCAGCACCGTGATGAACGTGCTCCCGAGGTCCTCCTTGCCGCGCAGGCGCAGCACGACGGCTGACCCCGTCGTCGCGTCGCCCACGGCCGGGAGCTGGCGCTCGAACACGGGGACCGACGCGAAGAACAGGCTGCCGTAGACGGTGAGGACCACCACCTCGTGCGCAGGGAGCATCGCCGGTGGTTCCTCCTCCCGCGGCATCCCTCCACCGACCGGGACGACCCAGCGGACCACCGTGATCTTGTTCGACTGACGGGCGACGAACAGCAGCACGGAGAAGCTCACGCCGACGAGTACGGCGTACTGCAGCGGGATGAGGATGGTCAGGACGAACGTGCTGACCATCACGACCGCCTGCGTGGAGCCCGTGCTCCACACCATGCGCGCCTGCTCGGGACGGAACGTCCGGACGCCGATGAGGATGAGGAGACCGGCGAGCGCGGGCATCGCGATGTAGCCGGCAACGCCGCCGAGCAGCAGGATCGCCGCCGCCATCACGACCGAGGCGATGATGTTCGCCCAGCGGCTGCGCGCTCCCGCGTTCATCACGAGCGAGGTCGCCGACATCGACCCGCCCACAGGCATGCCCTGCAGGAGTCCCGAGGCGAGGTTGGCGACGCCCTGCCCGCGGAAGTCCCCGGACGCGTCGGGATAGCGGCCGTCCGGGTTGGGTATCGACTGGCTGATCGCCGCCCCCTGCACGAGCCCGACGAACGCGAGCGACAGAGCCGGGATGACGAGCACCGGCACCGCAGACCACAGCGGCATGACCGGGGTGGGCAGTGATCGCGGCACCTCGGCGATGTCGCGCAGCTGCGCCACCGAGTCCCAGCCGAGCAGCTCGGTCGCCGCGGAGGTCACGACCATCGCGACGACGAGGCCGAGCCCACCGAGCCGGGTCCGCTCGAGCAGCAGGATCAGCGCGATCGTCATCAGCCCGACGGCGACCGTCGGCAGGTTCCACGCGCCGGGATGGAGCAGGGTGTCGAACGCCCGTGTGAGCCGGTTGGAGGC
>Ga0302299_10003072_pt1 | contig 10170 bp, 12 predicted proteins | sample III_Fen_N3_4_FD_198795 | JGI IMG/M metagenome (GOLD analysis project Ga0302299, IMG submission 198795) | Peat permafrost microbial communities from Stordalen Mire near Abisko, Sweden - III_Fen_N3_4 | ecosystem: Environmental > Terrestrial > Soil > Wetlands > Permafrost | place: Sweden: Abisko...
GTCACCGTCTCGCAGCCGACCGCGAGCGGCGAGACCGTCACTGTGAATGTCGCGACCGACCCGGCGCAGGTGTCTAGCCTCGCCAAGAACGTCGTGGGAACCCTGACGCTCATGCTGTCCGACCTCGATTCGTGGACCGCGACGACGACGACGACCAACGCCGACGGCACCCAGTCAGTCAAGGGCGGCCTCCTCACGGGCGACACGAGCACGAGCCAGTTCCGCAACCAGCTCATGCAGGCGGCGACCTACCCCGTCAACGGCGTCTCCCCCAGCTCCGTGGGCATCATCCTTGAAAAGGATGGCTCGATCACCTTCGACGCCGACAAGTTTGCCGCTGCGCTCGCGAAGGATCCCGCCGGCACCGCGACGTTCGTTCAGACTGTCTCTCAGCGGGTTCAGGCCACCGCCGACGCGATCTCCGACCCTTACGACGGTTCGCTCACCAACCGCATCTCGAGCCAGGACTCGCTCGTCAAGCAGTACACCACGCAGATCGCGGACTGGGACACGCGGCTCGAGCTGCGTCGATCGACCTTGCAGGCCACGTATTCGGCCCTCGAGGTGTCCCTATCAAATCTCAACGCGCAGTCGTCGTGGCTCACGAGCCAACTGGCATCGCTGCCGAAGTCGGCATAGGGGAGGGACAGGGAAATGAACTACAACGCACTCCGCGACCGTTACGTACAGGACGCCGTCTCCACGGCCTCCCCCGCGACGCTCCTCGTCATGCTCTACGACCGGCTTGTCCTCGACCTCTTGCGCGCGGAAACGGCGCTCCGTGACGGCAAGCGCGACGCGGGAAACGAGCAGTTGACCCACGCGCAAGACATCATCTCCGAGCTGTCAAGCACGCTCGACGTCGACGCATGGGACGGCGCTCCCCAACTCATGTCCGTCTACACCTTCCTACACACGACGCTCGTCGAGGCGAACGTCAAGGCCGACGCCGACCTCGTCGTGTCGTGCCGTGAACTCATCGAACCGCTCCAGGATGCCTGGCAACGTGCCGCGAGCCAGGTGGCCGAGTCTGAGCCCGAGCGCTCCCTCGGGGAGCTGGGCGTCGCGTGAGCGCCACTCCCGAATCCGCACCACGCGACGCAGCACGAGACGCGGCGCAGTGGGACGACGCTTGGGCGCACGCCCTCGGTGAGCTCGAGATGGACGTCGCCGAGGCCGAAAGCATGCTGGCGATCGATCGGGTCTTCGAGGAGAAGGCCCGCGATCCGTGGACCCCACCTGTTGGTCTGGGTCCGATGCCGGCCCACCTCGCCGAACGTGCGCGCACTCTCTTGGCGAGGCAGCTCTACATTTCACGCGAGCTGGCCTCTGCCGCGCGCAACTCGCGTCGCCACGACAGGGCGGTCTCCCACCTGCAGGTGACCTCGCCCGCACCGCCTGTCTATTTCGACACTCCCGCCTGATAGGCGGAACATAGCGCGCGACACACCGCGCAACGTGACAAAAGTCACGCCAACACACCTCACCACCCCCCCGGGATAGCCGATGGGGCCCGTGAGCATGGATCGCTCTTGATGTTGGCCACGGATCGGCCCCGACGTCGTCACGAAGGGCGGTGCGATCCGTGTTTGGTTCCATCAGCTTCGATGCCATGTCCAGTGCGCTGGACGCGCTGTCGCTTCGCCAGCGCGTCATCGCCGACAACATCGCCAATGTGCAGACCCCTGGCTACCAGGCCAAGCGCGTCGAGTTCGAGGACGCCCTTACCGCGGCCGTGAAGCACGGGTCCGGAACTGTCAAGGCAACGACCCAGACCTCGCTCGAGCCGACTCGCGAGGACGGCAACAACGTCAACCTCGACACGGAGACCCTGTCGAACATCGACACGAACCTGAGGTATCAGCTCGCGAGCCAGGCCGTGAGCGGCCAGTTCGCCTTGATCCGTGCCGCGATGAGGAGCTCCTGATGGGTACCTTCGGGGCGATAGGCATCGCCGGATCAGCGCTCGGCACGTACCGCAAGTGGCTCGACGCCGTGTCCGACAACCTCGCAAACGTCAACACCGTCCGCTCGACCAGCGAGACCGCATTCCAGGCGCGCTACATCGTCGCCCAGGCCAACGACTCTCAGGGCGGAGACGGCGGCGGCGTTCACGTCGCCGGAGCCGCCTTCGGTTCCGCCGAAGGGCGGATCGTGTATGAGCCCAACAACCCTCTCGCCGACGCGGATGGAAACGTTCGCTACCCCGACATCGACATGGCGAGTCAAATGACCCAGCTGATCATGGCCCAGCGCGGCTACCAGGCAAACGCCGCGGTAGTTGACAGGGCCAAGGAGCTGTACACGACCGCTTTGCAGATTGGTAGGAGCTAATGTCAGTCGCGCCCATCAGCGCCGTGGTGACGTCATCCGTCACGCCGACCGCCTACGTATCGTCCGCGTCGCCCGCGGGAACTGCCGCGGCAGGCGCGACCGACGGGGCCTTCGCCAGCACCCTCGCCTCGAGCGTCGACAGCCTCCAAGCGATGCAGGCCAATACTGACCAGCTCGCGGTCAAGGCCGTGACAGGCAACCTCTCCGATGTTCACGACTACACGATCGCCGCTACCGAATCGGCCGTCGCGATGGAGCTCACGTCCACGGTGCGCAACCGCGCGGTTGAGGCGTTCAACGAGATTATGCGGATGCAAGCCTGATGCCCGCGCCGTTCAATACGATGATCGGTCGCGTCCAAAAGTCCATCGCTCAGCTCAGCCTCGCGCAACGCGTCTTCGCAGTCTTGATCACCGCGGCGATCGTGCTCGGAGCGGTCGCCTTGGGTCAGTGGGCATCAAAGCCGACGATGTCGCCGCTCTTCACCAACCTGTCGTCAACCGACGCCGCGGCGATTGTTGACCAGCTCAACTCGAGCGGCGTGAAGTACGAGCTCGCCGCTGGCGGCTCCACGATCATGGTGCCGAACGCGCAGTTGTACGACACCCGGCTCGCCGTCGCCTCGGCCGGGCTGCCAGCAAACTCGGACACGGGATACGCACTTCTCGACAACATGTCGATGACGAGCTCGGAGTTCCAGCAGCAGGTCACCTACCAGCGGGCCCTCGAGGGCGAACTCGCCAAGACCATCTCGGCCATGGGCGGGGTCCAGGCCGCATCGGTCAAGCTGGCGATCCCGAAGGACTCGGTCTTCGTGTCAGAGAAGGCCGACCCCACGGCTTCGGTCTTCGTCAAGACCGCCGCAGGCAGCTCGCTCACGAGCGCAAACGTTCAGGCCATCATCAACCTCGTATCTGCTTCGATCGAGGGCATGACGGCCAAGGACGTTGCGGTCATCGACGCCAACGGCGTCGTGCTCTCGACCGTCGGCGGCGACTCGACGACGCTCATGCAGTCGGGCCAGGTCAGCGACTACGAGCAGCGCGTTTCCGCGAGCGTGCAGGCGATGCTCGACCGCGTGGTCGGAGCCGGCAACGCGGTCGTTTCGGTCAGCGCCGAGCTCAACTACGACAAGACCGCGCGCACCACCGAGACCTTCACCTCCGACCCGTCGGCCGCACCGCTCTCGGAGTCGACGGCGGTCGAGAACTACACCGGAGGCTCGTCGACGGCTACCGGAGTCCTCGGACCCGACAACATCGCGGTGCCGACCAACGGCGCCACGGGCGATGGCGCGTACCACAACGAGACTGTCGTGCGGAATAACGCGGTCAACAAGGTCACCGAGACGCTCCAGAGCGCACCAGGCAACGTCCGCAGGCAGTCCGTATCGGTCGTGGTCTCGGACGCGGCGGCCGGCACGATGAACCTCACCGACTTGAAGGCCATGGTGGCCGCGGCTGCGGGAGTCGACACGACACGCGGCGACGTCGTCTCCGTGTCGAAGATGACATTTGACACCACGGCGGCCGAGACCGCTCAGGTGGCCCTCGACCAGGCCGTGACCCAGGAGAAGGCGGCCGCGACCAAGACGATGTACATCGACATCTCCAAATGGGCGGTCGTGGGGCTGGCGGTCCTGCTCGTGTTCTTCCTCATCCTGAGGATGTCGAGGCGTCTCGGCGAGTCGGAGCGCACCACCCTCAGCCTTGAGGCGGTGGAGGCGCTGGAGTCTCGCACCCACTCGGCGCTCGAGGCCCGCGCGCAGGCCGTGATCGCCCAGGCTCAGGTTGCCGCCGGACAGATCGGCGCAGCACCCGTGCCCGACATGGGGTCGGTCGCCGCAGGCGTCCGTGACGAGATCATGGCGTTCGCCGCAGCGCAGCCCGCCGAGGTTGCCGAAGTGCTGCGCGGTTGGCTCGTGGCAGGGAGGCGGCAATGACCGTCGCCATGCTCACCGGCACCCAGAAGGCCGCGCTCGTGCTCATTCAGTTGGGCAACCCCGCGGCGTCGCGGATCCTGCACCAGCTCAATGACGAGGAGATCGAGCAGATCACCACGGAGATCGCGCGGCTTCAACACGTCGACGATGAGACCGTCGCCTCCGTACTCGATGAGTTCAAGGCCTCGAGCTCCAGGAGCCCTGGCTTCAACCAAGGCGGCATCACCTTCGCGCGAAAGCTCCTCGAGGAGACCATCGGCCGAGACAAGGCTGCGGCAGTTCTCGAGCGCCTTGCCGGCCAGATTCAGGTCCAGCCCTTCGAGTTCCTCATGCACGCGGATGCCCGTCAGGTCGTGTCGCTGCTCGCGGGCGAGCACCCACAGACGATCGCGCTCGTGCTTGCACATCTGCGGCCCGAGCACGCGTCGGCGATCATGACCGGCTTCACACCGGAGATCCAGACGACGGTTGCCAGGCGCATCGCGCTCATGGAGAAGGCCTCACCAGACGTCGTGTCCGTGGTGGCTGATCAACTCAAGCGCAAGGCGACGGCCGTTCTCACCACGACGGAAATGTCCGTGGTCGGAGGAGTGCAGCCGCTCGTGGAGATCATCAACCGCGCCGATGCCGCAACCGAAAAGCTGATCCTCGAGAGCCTCGCCGTCACCGATCCCGAGCTCGCAGACACGATTCGCTCAATGATGTTTGTCTTCGCCGACATCACGCTCCTCGAGGATCGTGCGATCCAGCTCGTGTTGAGGGGCGTCGAGACAAGCACGCTCGCCACCGCTCTCAAGGGCGCCGACGATGCGGTCAAGGAAAAGATCCTCAAGAACATGTCCGAGCGCGCAAGGGAGAACCTCGAAGAGGAAATCGATCTGCTCGGTCGCGTGCGCATGTCGCTCGTCGAGGAGTCGCGCTCCCACGTCGTCCAGGTCATCCGCAAGCTCGAAGAGAGCGGCGAAATCATGATCAGCCGCGAAGGAGAAGACGACTATGTTGCCTGAGGCCCGCGTCACCACCTTCAAGCCCGCATCGATCACGCCCCACCGCACCGACGCCGGCGACCCCGCGCGCGCGGCCGGCTTCTCAGCGGGATGGGCGGCCGGCGCACGCGCTGCCGCCGACGCCGCCACGGCGGAACGCACGCGCCTTCTCGCCGAGCACGAAGCCCGCGAAGCCCTCCGCGACGAGGCCACCTCCCGTGCCCTCAACGCGCTAGGCGCCGCGATGGGCCAGTGGAACAACAAGGCCCTGCCGGTTCTCGACGAGGCGCGCAAGACGGTGTACTCCGCGGCGCTCGACCTCGCCGCGGCAGTCCTGCAACGAGAGATCGAGCCAGGCTCTTCATCGGCCAGGACGCTCTTGGATCGCGCACTCGCACTGCCCATCGAGGCAACGCCGAGCGTGCTGCGCCTGCACCCAGATGACCTGTTGCACGTCAACCTCCTGATCGAGTCGGGACAGGCCGAGGTTCCCGCGGGCTTGCGACTCGTGGGCGACTCGCGCTTGAGCCATGGGGATGCCATCACCGAGCACGAGGACGGCGCCCTCGACGCCCGCATCGGCACCGCTCTCGCTCGCGCTCGCGAGGTATTACTTGGTGACGCCGCATGAGCGTCCCCACCCTCATGGATCCGCACGCGGGCGTCGTGTCCGTCACGGCGGACCCCGTGCTGCGCAGGGCGCTCGAGGTGTCCGCACCCGAACGGGTCGGCGCGCTCGCGTCGATCGTGGGTCTGTCGATCGACATCACCGGCATTTCAGGGGCGGTAGGAGACCTCGTCTCGATCGAGACCGACAACGACGCTCCCACCGTCGCGGAGGTGGTCGCGATCACGCCCCACACGTTGCGCTGCATGCCGCTCGGTGCGGTGCACGGCCTCAGGGTCGGGATGCAGGCGCGCGCCACGGGCCGCCCGCTCATGACGCCCACCGGTCCACAACTTCTCGGCAGGGTTCTCGATGGCCTCGGACGTCCGATCGATGGCAAGGGTCCCGTCAACAACGGCCCTCAAGCGCGCAGGGCAACCGTCTCCGGCACCGCTCCTTCCGCCCTCGACCGCTCCCGCGTCGACACTCCCTTGGCCCTGGGGGTGCGCGCGCTCGACACGATCGTGACGGTCGGGCGCGGCCAGCGCATCGGCCTCTTCGCCGGTTCGGGCGTCGGCAAGTCGAGTCTCCTGTCCATGATCGCCCGCGGCACTGAGGCCGAGGTTTCCGTGATCGCCCTGGTGGGCGAGCGCGGTCGTGAGGTGCGCGAGTTCCTCGAGGACGACCTAGGCCCCGAGGGCCTCGCCAGGTCGGTCGTCGTCGTCGCCACGTCAGACGAGCCCCCGATGGTGCGCTTGCGCGCGGCCTTTGTCGCCACGCGCATCGCGGAGGAGTTCCGTACGCAAGGCAGGCACGCGGTCCTCATGATGGACTCGCTCACCCGCGTGGCGATGGCGCAACGCGAGATCGGCCTCTCCGTCGGCGAGCCTCCTGCAACGCGCGGGTACCCGCCGTCGACCTTCTCGATCCTCGCCCAGCTCCTTGAGCGCGCGGGCACCGATGCCCACGGTTCGGTGACGGGCATCTACACCGTCCTGGTCGACGGTGACGACCACAACGAGCCGATCGCCGACGCCGCGAGGTCCATTCTCGATGGGCACGTTGTCCTTACCCGCGACCTCGCGGTCCAGGGCCACTTCCCTTCGATCGACGTGCTCGCCTCGGTTTCTCGCGTGGCGCCCCGAGTCACGACGGACGCGCAGCGCACGCTCGCCCAGCATCTTCGCCAGGTTCTGGCAGCGCGCCGCAGGGCTCAGGACCTGCTCGACGTCGGCGCCTACGCCGCCGGATCGAACCTCCTCGTTGATGCGGCAGTGGCGAACTCTGCGGCGATCGACTCCTTCTTGAGGCAGCCCGTCAACGTGGTGGCCAGTGCAGACGAGTCATGGACGCGGCTCGCCGCGCTTGTCGCGATGATGGGAGTCGAGTGATGGTCAAGCGATTCCAACTTGCCGGCCTTATGCGGGTCAGGGAGCTCCAAGAGGAGAAGGCCGCCGCAGACCTGGCCGAGGCAAATCGGGCCAAGCTCGAGGCCAAGCGCCACGCCGAGGCGATGAACGAGACCCTCGCGGACCAGTCGTTTCCCGATCTCGCCCACTCCAATGCCTACGACGCCCACGCGGAGGCCCTGACCTCCTACTCACCGAATTGGCAGGCAATCGTTGCGGCGAGGGCGGCCGTTGCGGCGATGCTTCGCGAAAGCACCCAGGCCCTCAGCGTCGCCTCCGAAAATGCGGCGGCGGCCACCGAGCAGTGGACCCAAGCGAAGACGAAGGCGGCCATGATCGACAAGCTGAAGGCGCGGCACGCGGTGCAGGTCGAGGCGGAGGAGCTGCGCGAAGAGCAGCTCACGCTAGACGAGGCGGCATTGCGCAAGGCCGTAGAGGTGACGCAATGACCACCGTTGATGTCGCTTCGATGCTGCCGGCGCCCTCGCTCGCCGCGAGCACCATGCGCAAGCCAGGCGGCGACGGCTTTGCCCGCGAGCTTGAGGCGGCGTCGCGTACCGACGCTCGACGCGACCACGACCGCGCTCACGACAACGCCGACGCGGCGCGCTCCAAGGCGAGCGAAGCGGGCCAAGACGCGGCAAAGGCGCGACGTTCCCACGACCACCAGGCCGCGGCGCGCCGTGCACACGACGCAAGCGCAGACGCAAGGGCGGACAAGGCAAGGGACGCAGCGAAGTCCTCGACCACGGGCGACGCGACCGCCGCGGGCACGGACAGCGCGAGCACAGACAGCGCGAGCACAGACAGCGCGAGCACAGACAGCGCAGACTCTTCCACGGCGAATGCTTCCAGCGCCGACACGGCCACGACGGACACCGCGACGACGGACACCGCGACTGCGGCTGCCTCCGCGCTCGCAGGCACCACCACCACAGGCTCCGTCGGGCCTGGGATCGCCTCTTCGGGCGAGGCATCCCAGGACCCGACGGCCATGAGCGGCGCGGCCCAGGCGGCAACAGGCGTCGCCACGCAGGCTGGCGCTTTGCAGGGCAAGGCGGCAGACGAAACGGCGGCGCAGGGCAAGGCGGCGCAGGGTAAGGCGGCGCAGACCGCCGCCGCCACCGACGCAAGGAGCGCCGACGCACGGACCGCGAACACCATCACCGCCGGCCCACAAGGTCCAGACGCACAGACGGGGAGCGCGCAACAAGCAGGCGCGGCTGCCGCCAACGCCGCGGGCGCCACAGGTTCCCTGTCGACCGAGACCGCCTCTCCCAAGGCAGCCTCGTCGTCGACGTCTGGGCAGGCGGCTTCGGGCGACCAGGCCGCCGCGGTGGCGGTGGGAGGCGCGAAGTCTGAAGGCGCCGGCTCTCAGGCCCCCGATGGCGGCACTCATCACCGCGCCGCCGAAGGCGTGCAGGCCACGGTGACCTCCGCGACGCCAACGCCCGCCGATGGTTCCGCGCCGGACACGGCCGCACCCGTGACGCCAACTGGCCAGGCCCCGACATCGGCGATTCCCGCAGTCGTCACCCCCAACGTGGGACTCCAGGCCGCGGCGCCGGCCGCGCCCGCGCAGGCCTCCGCCACTGCGTCGGCAAGCCAGCCCGCCTTGCCCGTGCCGCTGTCCTCGCAGCTTTCGGGCCAGCTGATGTCGCTTCGCCAGCTGCCTCAGGGCGAGCACCTGCTCACCCTGACGGTCAACCCTGAGACCTTCGGTCCCGTGAAGGTGGTCGCCCACATCACTCACGACGGAGTGACCCTTCAGCTGTTTGCGGCGAGCGATCAGGCGCGCGCCGCTCTCAAGGCCGCTCTTCCCGACCTGCGCCGCGACCTCGCGGGTGCGGGGCTCCAGCCCAACCTCGAGCTCGGCAGCGACTCGGGCTCGGGATCCGGCGGCAGGGACGCCATGGGTGACGCCTCGTCCTTCACCGGAAACGGCGGCGCCCAGCAGCAATCACCGCGTGCACCGTTCGGCGGCTCAGTTGTGCCGGCCATACCCGCTGCCAACCACACCAACCAGGCCACCCGCCGTGGCGGCCTCGACCTGGTCCTCTAGGAGAACGCATGTCCATTGATCCCACCGCCGCCGCTGGCATGAACACCGGCACCGCCCCCGCGGCAGCGCCAAAACAGAGCATGGACTCCGAAGTATTCATGAAGCTGTTGGTGGCACAGTTGCGCAACCAGGACCCGAGCTCCCCGATGAGCACCAACGACATGATGGCCCAGCAGACCCAGATGGCGTCGCTTGAGCAGCTGACCAACATGTCCACCACCTCGAGCGAGCAGTTCGCGCTCACGATGCGCATGGCCGCCATGAACATCGTCGGCAAGTCCGTCAGCTACACCGGGTCAGATGGCTCCGTCGTCAGCGGATCCGCCACCGGCGCATCGTTCGCCGACTCCGTCCCCACCATCAAGGTGGGCGGCGCAAGCGTCAATCTCGACAAGATCCTGTCCATCAACCCCACGGCCGCCTGACCGTCCTCACTAGTTAAGGAAGAACCATGCTTCGTTCGCTCTTTTCCGGCATCTCGGGCCTTCGCGCCCACCAGACGATGCTCGACGTCACCGGCAACAACATCGCCAACGTCAACACGGCCGGCTTCAAGTCCTCGCAGGTCCAGTTCCAGGACACGCTGTCCCAGGTGCTCTCCAACGCAGGCGCCGCCCAGCCGGGCATCGGTGGAACCAACCCCGCTCAGGTCGGCCTGGGCGTCAAGGTCGCCGGCGTGACCACGAACTTCCAGCAGGGCGCCTCGCAACTCACCAATCGCCAGACCGACATGATGATCTCGGGCGACGGCTTCTTCGTGGTGGAAAAGGGCGGCGAGCAGCTGTATTCCCGAGCCGGAGCGTTCTCCTTTGACGCCCTCGGCCAGCTTG
>Ga0302299_10003073_pt1 | contig 10167 bp, 6 predicted proteins | sample III_Fen_N3_4_FD_198795 | JGI IMG/M metagenome (GOLD analysis project Ga0302299, IMG submission 198795) | Peat permafrost microbial communities from Stordalen Mire near Abisko, Sweden - III_Fen_N3_4 | ecosystem: Environmental > Terrestrial > Soil > Wetlands > Permafrost | place: Sweden: Abisko...
GGGCACCTCGCCCGACTGCAACGCGAACGGCCTGCCGGACGAGTGCGACATCGCGAACGGCGCGAGCGACTGCGACGGCGATGGCATCGTCGATCTGTGCCAGATCGCGGCGAATCCGCAGCTCGATTGCAACGGCAACGGGGCGCTGGACGGCTGCGACGTGCAGCAGGGCACGATCTACGACTGCGACGGCAACGGCCTCGTCGACTCCTGCGAGCTCGCAGGGAACCCGCAGCTCGACTGCAACGGCAATGGCATCCACGACGCCTGCGATCTGCTGCAATGGACGCTGTACGACTGCGACCGCAACGGAGCCATCGACACCTGCGAGCTCTCCGGCAATCCGCAGCTCGACTGCGACGGCGACGGCATTCACGATGCGTGTGACATCCTGCACGCCCTACAACTCGACTGCGATCGCAACGGCCGCCTGGACAGCTGCGAGATCGCCGCGAACCCGCAGCTCGACCTGAACTCGGACGGTGTGCTCGACCAGTGCGGGATCCTGCACGATCCACTGCTCTTCGCCTGGGGCGACAACTCCGCCGGCCAGTGCGGAGCGCCCGCGCTCGCACTCGGGGTCGAGATGGTCCAGCTCTCCGCAGGTGGCGGTCTTGGCACGGGCGGGGTCTCGATCGCTCACGATCTCGCGCTGCTCGGCGACGGATCGATCGCGGCCTGGGGCGACAACAGCAAGGGCCAGTGCGACGTGCCCGCGTTGTGGTCGGGTCTCACGTTCGTCAAGGTTGCCGCAGGAGCTGCCCTGAGCGTTGCGATCGTCAGCGATGGCAACGCATGGAGCTGGGGCGCGCCCGATCCCTCCTGGAACGAGGTCGCCCAGCCGTGGCTTCCGTACGGAATGGCCTACGTGGAGATCGCGGTCGGCGGGTGGTCCGTCGCACAGGGAACGGCGGTGTGGAACCTCGATCACGTCCTCGCGCGCAGGAGCGACGGCACGATCGTCGCGTGGGGCGACGATTCCTCGGGGCAATGTGCCGTCCCCACGCTCCCGGCCGGAGTGAGCTGCACTGGAATCGCAGCCGGTGGTCGCCACTCGCTCGCGTGCCTCAGCGACGGGTCCGCGATCGCGTGGGGCAACAACGGCTGGGGGCAGTGCAACGTTCCCGCCCTGCCTCCGAACACGAGCTATGTGGAGGTGGCTGCAGGCGACTACCACAGCGTCGCCCGCCGCAGCGACGGCACGGTCATCGCATGGGGCTACAACGGACACGGTCAATGCGCGGTCCCGCCGCTGCCGCCCGGACTGGCCTACGAACGCATCGCGGCCGGCAAGGGATTCACGCTCGCGAGCCGCAGCGACGGCGTGATCCTCGCCTGGGGCGAGAACGGACTCGGACAGTGCCAGGTTCCAGCGCTCCCTGGAGGCGCCGCGGTCACGGGGCTCTGCGCCGGCTGGACGCATGCCCTCGCGCTGGTCGAGGCGCCCGTCTATTCCTACTGCCTGGGCGATGGAACGGGCCCTGCATGTCCGTGCGCCAACACCGGCTCCGCGGGCAACGGCTGCGACAACTCGAACTCGACCGGCGGAGCGCGACTGACGAGCAGCGGCAACGCGAGCCTTTCGACGGACACGCTCGTGCTCGCGAGCTCGGGCGAGCTCCCGAGCGCCTTGAGCATCGTGCTCCAGGGCGACGCGGCGAGCGCGACCGTGCACTTCGGCGACGGATTGCGCTGCACCGGCGGCGCCTTGAAGCGCCTGTACGTGAAGAGCGCGCTGTCCGGCTCGCTGAGCGCGCCGCAGGCCGGCGACCCATCGATCTCCGGGCGCGCCGCATCGCTCGGCGATGCGATCACGCAAGGCGCGTTGCGCTACTACCAGGTCTACTACCGCGATCCTGCACCGGGCTTCTGTCCCGCACCGCAGGGCGGGAGCTTCAACGTCTCGAACGCGATCCGCATCCGCTGGGGTGCTTGAGGCCGGCGGTCACGGTTGGCGCGTCGGCGGCGGTTGGAATACAACCTTCGTTCGATGCAGTACCGCAAACTGGGACAGAGCGACCTCCAGATTCCCGCAATCACCTTCGGCGCCTGGGCCATCGGCGGATGGAACTGGGGCGGCAGCGACGACGACGCGGCCGTGCGCGCGATCCAGGCCGGCATCGACGCGGGCATGAACGCGATCGACACGGCGCCGGTCTACGGTTTCGGGCGTTCGGAGGAGGTCGTCGGGCGCGCGATCGCGGGCCGGCGCGCGGAGGTGCTGCTGCTCACGAAGGTCGGCTTGCGCTGGGACGATCCGCGTGGCGAGCTCTACTTCAAGACCGAGGACCAGAACGGCAAGCCGCGCGAGGTCTGGCGCAACTCCAAGCCCGATTCGATCGTGGTGGAGGTGGAGCAGAGCCTGGCGCGCCTGCGCACGAATCACATCGACCTCGTGCAGGTGCACTGGCACGATCCGACGACGCCGCTCGAGGAGACCATGGGCGCGCTCGCGAAGCTCGTGCGGCAGGGCAAGGTGCGCGCGATCGGCGTCTCGAACTTCACGCCGGCGCTGCTGAAGGAGGCGCAGCTCGCGCTCGATCCGCTGCCGCTCGCGAGCAACCAGCCCAAGTACTCGCTCGTCGCGCGCGAGATCGAGGCGCGCATCCTGCCCTTCTGCCGCGAGCGCGGGATCGGCGTGATCGTCTACTCGCCGCTCGAGCAAGGGCTGCTGACGGGCAAGGTGCCGGCCAAGCGCACCTTCCCGCAGAACGACGGCCGGCACAAGCGCGCGACCTTCACGCCCGAGAACCGCGCGCGCGTCAACGCGCTGCTCGAGCAGGAAGTGCAGCCGATCGCGCGGCGCCACAAGGCCACGCTGGCGCAGGTGGTGCTCGCCTGGACGGTGGCGCAGCCCGGCGTGACGAGCGCCATCGCCGGCGCGCGCACGAGCGAGCAGGCGCGCGAGAACGCGGGCGCGGGTTCGCTGGCGCTGGCTCCCGAGGAGCTGGCCGTGATCCGCCTCTCCTTCGAGCGGCTCGCGCTCAGCGGAAGCAGATGAGCGTCACGATCGCGAAGAGCGGGATCAGGATCGCGATCGACCAGGCCATGTAGCCGAGGAAGCTCGGCATCTTGACTCCGGCGCTCTCCGCGATCGACTTGACCATGAAGTTCGGGCCGTTGCCGATGTAGGTGTTGGCGCCCATCATGACGGCGCCGCAGGAGATCGCGGCCAGGATCTTGCCCGCGAACGGGCCCTGGGCCAGCAGCTCACCGAGGTAGTGCGGGTGGTCCACCGAGGCGCCGAGCTGCCCGGCGGCCGACGCACCGAGCGTCAGGTAGGTCGGCGCGTTGTCCAGGAACGAGGAGAGCGCGCCCGTGGCCCAGAAATACTGCCAGGGCTGCGTGATGCCGAGCTCTGCGCCGCGCGCGTTGAGGATCTGCAGCGGCGCGACCATCGTGACGAAGATGCCGAAAAACAGAATCGCGACCTCGACGATCGGCGCGAAGCCGAAGCGGTTGGCCTGGTGCACCGCGCGCGCCGTGGCGAAGTACGAGAGCGCCGCGAGCCCGAGCATCAGGCCCTCCTGCACGCCGAAGGGCCAGTGACCCGCACCCTTGCCGAGGATCACGCCCACGACGCCGAGCAAGAGCAGGATGTTGAAGCTGCCGTCGAGGCGCAGTGGCTCGTGATGCAGCACCTCTTCCAGCAGCGAGCGCCGGTCTGTGAGCTCCTCGCGGTCGAAGATGAAGCCGTCGACGATGTAGAAGACCATCAGCAGGGCGCCGTTGACGATCAGCCACTCCTTCCAGAGATTCAGTGTCCAGGCAAAGGGCACGCCCTTCAGGAAGCCGAGGAACAGCGGCGGGTCGCCGAGCGGGGTCAAGAGGCCGCCGCAGTTCGAGACGACGAAGATGAAGAAGACCACGATGTGCGCTCGCTTCGCGCGCCGCTCGTTGGCGCGCAAGAGCGGCCGGATCAGCACCATCGAGGCGCCCGTCGTCCCGATCAGATTCGCGAGCACGGCGCCGATGGCCAGCAGGCTCATGTTCGAGAGCGGCGATCCGGCCAGCGAGCCGCGCAGGTGGATCCCGCCCGAGATCACGTAGAGCGAGCCGAGCAGCGCGAGGAACGAGGCGTAGTCGAGCAGCGCCTCGTGCAGCGGCAACTGCGCCTGCTCGCCGTAGCGCAGGATCAGCCAGCCGGCGAAGGGCAGGGCCAGCAGGCCCGCGACGAGCGCGCGGTGGCGGTTGTCGTCCCACCAGTGCGGCTTGAAGAGCGGGAAGAGCGCGATCGAGCCGAGCAGCAGCACGAAGGGCAGCACGCTCACGAGCGGGAGGGCCTGGCCCAGACTCTGCGCAACGATCGGCATGGGGGTCGCATCATGCCGACTCGGACGCCCGCTCGGAAGTCGCAGCGCGCTTGTCCATAATGGCGGCCCCGACCATGAGCTCCACGCGCGACGACCGTTCCCCGCTCTTCACCTGCAGCCCCTGGGCGCTGCTCGTGCTCCTGCTCTTCGTCGCGAGCTGGCTCGCCTGGAGCAAGTACGGCGATCGCCTGCTGCACGACAAGCCCGATGCGCAGCCGCGCGTGGTCACGCCGCGCGGCGACCTCGCGCAGGACGAGCAGGCGACGATCGAGCTCTTCGAGCGCGCCAAGGACTCGGTCGTGCACATCACGACCTGGGAACGGCGCCAGACGCTCGACCGCTTCTGGCTCAATGCCAAGGAATACCCGCGCGGCGAGGGCTCGGGTTTCATCTGGGACGACAAGGGCACGATCGTGACCAACGTGCACGTGCTGAACGGCGGCTCGCGCTTCGTGGTGACACTCGCCGACGGCACCGAGTTCGAGGGCACCGATCCCTGGGGCGATTTCGACCACGACATCGCGATGATCCGCATCGATGCCCCGGCGGCGAAGTTGAAGCCGATCCTGATCGGCAGCTCGAAGGACCTGAAGGTCGGTCAGAAGGTCTTCGCCATCGGCAACCCCTTCGGCCTCGACCACACGCTCACGACCGGCGTCATCAGCGGGCTGAACCGCGAGATCGTGACCGACCCCGAGGGCGGCGGAAAGACGATCCGCGGCGTGATCCAGACCGACGCGGCGATCAACCCGGGCAACTCGGGCGGCGTGCTGCTCGACAGCGCCGGGCGCCTGGTCGGCATGAACACCGCCATCTACTCGCGCGGCGGCGACAGCGCGGGCATCGGCTTCGCCGTCCCCGTCGACCTGATCAACTCGACCGTGCCGCGCCTGCTGCGCGTGGGCGAGACGCAGCCGGTGAACTTCGGTGTGACACCTGCCCCGGACCAGCTCGCGGAATTCTTCGGCGTCGAGGGCGTGATCGTGCGCGACGTGGACCCGAAGAGCCCGGCCGGGGTGGCGGGGCTGCAGCCCGCGCGCGGCGCCAACGTGCGCAACATGAGCTTCGACCTGATCGTCGGCGTGGACGGCGAGAAGGTCTCGGGGGTCAGCGACCTCGCGGACAAGCTCGCCGAGCACAAGAAGGGCGACACGCTGCAGCTCGAGGTCGTGCGCGACGGACGCCAGCGCCTGAAGCTGGCGGTCAAGCTCTAGCACTCGCGCGCCGCTCATGGCCCAATGAGGGGCCCCAGCCCGAGTCCCTTGCCCCTGAGGACCCGCATGTTCGGAGCGCTCCAGAAGCTGCGCCAGCACCTGCTCACCGGCGTTTCGTACGCGATCCCCTTCGTCGCCTGCGGCGGGATCATGATCGCGTTCGGGATCGCGTTCGTGCCGATGACGCCGAGCGGGCCCGACTTCTCGCACGCGCCCGTGCTGAAGCTCGTGCTCGACATCGGGGTGGCCTCCTTCGCGCTGCTCCTGCCGGTGCTCGCCGGCTACATCGCCTACGCCATCGGCGGCAAGCCGGCGCTCGTGCCCGGCTTCATCGGCGGCCATCTCGCCGGGGAAGTGCACGCGGGCTTCCTGGGCGCTCTGCTGATCGGGCTGATCGCGGGCTGGATCGTCGAGGGGATCAAGAAGGTCCCGGTCTCGCGCTACATCAAGCCGATCATGCCGATCCTCGTCATCCCGATCCTCTCCTCGCTGATCGTCGGCGTGCTGATGCTCAAGGTGCTCGGCGTCCCGATCGCGGACCTGATGGCAAACCTTGCCGACTGGCTCAAGACGATGCACTCGGGCAACGCCGTCGTGCTGGCGCTCGTGCTCGGCGCGATGATCGCCTTCGACATGGGCGGTCCGGTCAACAAGGCGGCCTTCTTCTTCGGCGCGGCCATGATCAAGGAGGGCGAATACTCCGTGATGGGCGCCTGCGCGGCCGCGATCTGCACGCCGCCGCTCGGTCTGGGTCTCGCGACGCTGCTGCAGCGCAAGCGCTGGAGCGAGGACGAGAAGGAAGCCGGCATCGCGGCCATGGCCATGGGCATGATCGGGATCACCGAGGGCGCGATCCCGTTCGCGGCCGCCGATCCGCTGCGCGTGATCCCGTGCATCATGCTCGGCTCGATGACGGCTTCGGTGATCGCCATGCTCGGCGGTGTCGGCGACCACGCGCCGCACGGCGGGCCGATCGTGCTGCCGGTCGTCGACCAGCGCCTGATGTACGTCGTCGCCATCGTCGCCGGCACACTCGTCACCGCGCTGGCGGTGAACCTCGTGAAGCGCAAACCCGCCGCGCAGGAGCTCCAGGCATGAAGATCGTCGCCGTCACCGCCTGTCCGACCGGGATCGCGCACACCTACATGGCGGCCGAGCAGCTCGAGAAGACCGCGCGCGCCGCGGGCCACCAGATCAAGGTCGAGACGCAGGGCGCGATGGGCATCGAGAACGAGCTCAGCGCGCAGGAGATCCGCGAGGCCGAGGTCGTGCTCTTCGCCGTCGATATCGAGGTCGAGCGCCGCGAGCGCTTCGCCGGCAAGAAGATCGTCGAGGTGCGCGTCGTCGAGGCGATCAAGAACCCCAAGGCCCTGCTCGAGCGGCTCCATGGCTGAGCTCGAATTCCAGTGCCCGCTGCCGAACGGGCTGCACGCGCGGCCGGCGAGCACGCTGGCCGAGGTGGTCGGGCGCTTCGAGGCCGAGATCAGCCTCGAGAACCGCCGCAACGGCGCGCGCGCCAACGCACGCAGCGTGCTCGAGATGGTCGCGCTGGGCGTGAAGCGCGGCGACCGCTGCCGCCTGGAGATCCGCGGCGCGGACGCCGAGAGCGCGGCCGCGAGCCTGCGCGCCTTCCTCGACAACGAGCTGCCGATCTGCGACGAGGCGCTGCCCGCCGAAGCGCCGGCGACCGGCCGCGCGCTGCCGCGCGGCTTGCGCAATGCCTGCGGACGCTGGTTCGCCGGCACCGTCGTGTGTCCGGGCATCGGCAAGGGCCGCGTGGTCGTGCTCGGCGCCGCGTTCGTGCCGCCCGAGCTGCTCGAGCAGCCGGCGGAAGCGCCCGCGGACGAACGCGAGAAGGTGCGCCGCGCGAACGTGGCCCTGCGCGCGACGCTCGAGATGCGTCTTGCGAGCAAGCCGCCGGCGGTGGAGGAGGGCATCCTGCGCGCGCACCTGGCGATCCTCGGCGACGTGGGCATGACGCAGCGCACCGTCGCGGCGATCGACTCCGGCCGCTCGGCGATGCAAGCCGTCTCCGAGGCCGCGGCCTTCTTTGCCGCGCGCATGCGCGAATCCGAGAGCGCCTACGTGCGCGAACGCGCGATCGACATCGAGGACATCGGCTTCCAGCTGCTCGAGCGCATGCACGGCTCGCGACTGCGTTCGCCGCAGCTCGACCTCGCGGAAGCTGCGGTCGTCGTCGCGGAGAGCCTGACGCCGCGCCAGTTCCTGGCGCTCGACAAGCGCTTCCTGCAGGGACTGGTGCTCGAGCACACCGGCGGCACCTCGCATGCGGTGATCCTGGCGCGTTCCTTCGGCATCCCGACGCTGACCGGCGTGGCCGAGGTGCGCGCGCACATCGCGCCGGGGACCGAAGCCGTCGTCGACGCCAACATCGGGATCGTGATCCCCGAGCCGAGCGCCACGGTGCGCGTCTTCTACGAGCGCGAACTGGTCACGCTGCGCCGGCGCGAGGAGCGTCTGGCACGTTTCCGCCGCGCGCCCGCGCGCACGCGCGACGGACAGACGCTCGAAGTGGCCGCGAACGTCGCGACCGTCGAGGAGCTCGCGCCCGCGTTCAGCGCCGGTGCCGACGGCATCGGCCTCTTCCGCACCGAGATGCTCTTCATGGATCGCGAGGCGCCGCCCAGCGAAGAGGAGCAGTTCGCGATCTACCTGCAAGCGGCGCGCGCCGCGCAGGGCAGCCCGGTGATCGTGCGCACCTTCGACATCGGCGGCGACAAGCCCGTGCCGTACCTGCAGCTCGCGCCCGAGCGCAATCCGTTCCTCGGCCTGCGCGGCCTGCGACTCTACCCCGGACACGCAAGCGTCTTCCGCGCGCAGCTGCGCGCGATCCTGCGCGCCTCGGCCTTCGGGAAGATCTGGATGATGGTCCCGATGCTCAACTCGGTGGACGAGTTGCGCTGGGTCAAGGCGCGCCTCGCCGAAGTGCGCACCGAACTGGACGCGGCGGGAACCAAGTACGATCCGGCGCTGCGCGTGGGCGTGATGATCGAGGTGCCCTCGGCCGCTTTCGCGATCCCCGAGCTCGCGACCGAAGCCGACTTCTTCAGCATCGGCACCAACGACCTGCTGCAGTACTTCATGGCCGTCGATCGCGAGCAGGCCAGCGTGGCGGGACTCGCGAGCGCACGCCACCCGGCTTTCCTGCGCCTCTTGAAGAAGATCGTCGACGACGCGCGCGCCGCCGGACGCTGGGTCGGGATGTGCGGCGAGATGACGCGCAGCCCGCGCAACTTGCCGCTGCTCGTGGGTCTGGGCCTCGACGAGATCAGCACGGCGGCGCCCGAGATCTCCGGGCTCAAGGCCGGGATCGCGCAGCTCTCGGCCGAGGAGTGCCGGGCGCTGTACGCGAGCGCGCTCGCGTGCGGCACGCTGGCCGAGGTCGAAGCGCGTGTGGCTGCCTTCCGCGAACAGGGTGCGACGCAGAGCCTGCTCACGGCCGACTTCGTCTGCATGGATTCGCGCAGCGCGACCAAGGAGGAGGCGCTGCAGGAGCTCGTGGGCGCGCTCTACGTCGCAGGCCGTACCGAGCAGCCGCGCGCGCTCGAGGACGCGATCTGGGCGCGCGAAGCGGTCTACTCGACCGGCCTGGGTTTCGGATTCGCGATCCCGCACTGCAAGAGCGACACGGTCAGCGCCAACTCGATCGCCGTGCTGCGCCTCGCGCAGCCGCTCGAGTGGGGCTCGACCGATGGACTGCCGGTGCGCTGCGTGATCCTGCTCGCGATGCGCGAGACCGGCGAGGAAGGCGCGCACATGAAGGTCTTCTCGAAGCTCGCGCGCCGCCTGATGCACGAGGAATTCCGCGAGCGCATGCTCGCCGCACGCGACCGGGCCGAAGTGCTGAGCTGCCTCGAAGAGGAGCTCGGACTCGCGCCTAGCCCGATAGGATGAAGCGCCATGAGTAGCCTTGCCCTCGCCAGCCTCCTGTGCCTGCCCGCGATCGCGCAGGACCCTTCGCAGAAGCCGACGCTCTACGTCGCCGGCTACGCGCACCTCGACACGCAGTGGCGCTGGACCTATCCGCAGACGATCCGCGAGTTCCTGGCGCACACGCTGCACGACAACTTCGCGCTGTTCGAGAAGCACCCAGGCTACGTGTTCAACTTCACGGGCTCGCGGCGCTACCAGATGTTCAAGGAGTACTTCCCCGCGGAGTACCAGAAGCTCAAGGGCTACGTCGCGGCCGGTCGCTGGTTCCCGGCCGGTTCATCGGTCGACGAGAACGATGCCAACACGCCCTCGGCCGAGTCGCTGATCCGCAACGTGATGTACGGCAATCGCTTCTTCAGGAAGGAATTCGGCAAGGCGAGCAGCGAGTACATGCTGCCCGACTGCTTCGGCTTCCCCGCGGCACTGCCGAGCGTGCTCGCGCACTGCGGCGTGACGGGTTTCTCGACGCAGAAGCTCACCTGGGGTTCGGTCGCGGGCATTCCGTTCAATGTCGGCGTGTGGAACGGGCCCGATGGCCACAGCGTGATCGCGGCGCTCAACCCCGGCCAATACGACGGCGAGATCGAGGAGAACCTCGCGACGAGCGAGAAGTGGAGGAAGCGCATCGAGGCGGACGGCCAGAAATCGGGCTTGTATGCCGACTTCCGCTACTACGGCACGGGCGA
>Ga0302299_10003074_pt1 | contig 10163 bp, 10 predicted proteins | sample III_Fen_N3_4_FD_198795 | JGI IMG/M metagenome (GOLD analysis project Ga0302299, IMG submission 198795) | Peat permafrost microbial communities from Stordalen Mire near Abisko, Sweden - III_Fen_N3_4 | ecosystem: Environmental > Terrestrial > Soil > Wetlands > Permafrost | place: Sweden: Abisko...
CAGGCGCCGCCGGAAATAGGCTTCGTCGCCGGACAGGTTCTGCTCGACCACCACGACCTCGACCCCGGCCAGGCCGTCGCGGACGAATCGTTGGTTGCGCGCCTCGTCGCCGCATTTGGCGGCCCACTCGATGGCGTGCTTGCCGACCCCTCCGGCGCCCAGGATCGTCACGCTGATCGGCGGACGCATGGGCGACAGGAGCGGCGGCCAGCGCCGTTCGAGAGCGTCGAATGCGGCGGCCAGCCCGTTGCGGGCCACGTCGCGCAGGTTCTGGACCAGGCGCCGCCCGTCGTCGCCTGTCACCATGTCGATCGCGATGGCTTCGATGCCCAGGCGGCGCAGCAATTCGACGCGTTCGGGCCGCGTGCTGAAGTGGAGCATCGAGAGCAAGATCGCGCCCGGTCGGAGCATCTCGTAGCGGCCTTCGGGCGCCCGCAGCACCACCACGATGTCCTGGCGATATGCCGAAGCTTCGTCGACGATGCGCACGCGCGGCGACGCCGCCAGGTAGTCGCCATCGGAAAAGCCCATGCCGGCCCCGCTCCCAGCCTCGACGTACACGTCGACGTCCATGCTCGCGAGCACGCCCATCAGGGGAGGCAGGAAGGCTCGCCGCTCGCCGGGCTCGTTGTACATGCGTGGGAATCCAATCGCGAGTCGGCGCTCGTCCGTCATCTTTGCCTCTGTCGTCCGGCTCCCAGCAACCGCCCCGCCGCGGAGCGTGAGCGCGGCATGGCTAACAGTATCCGGGTGCGGGCCGCCGGCCGTTTTGAGCGATGATCCGCGAGCGATGGCACGATCACCTTCTGCTGCTCGACTGGACCGGCCTCTTTGCGGCCCATTCCTGCCCCGGGCATCGTTCCGTCCCGCGCCGCTCTCGTGGTCAACGGCATGATGCGGCCGTCGATGGGACGATGGCTATCGTGGCGGCGGTCGCTCTTCATCCTGCTCCTGGTCGTCCTGCTCGTGATCGTTGCCGGCCAGTTCACGTCGGCCGAGGCATTCGGCGCGGACCTCTCGAAGGCAAACCCGTGGTGGGCGACGGTCGCGGTCCTCCTGCACGCGGCGTTCTTCCTCCTCTACGGGGGGCTGTACCAGTCAGGCTTCCGCGTGGTCGGGGTCTCCAGCCGGGCGCTGCGTCTGATCCCGGTGATGTTTGCGTCGATCTTCGCGAAGACCGTCGTCCCGTTCACGGCGGCGCCCGCTGCTGCGGTCTTCATCGACGACGCCATGGCGCGAGGCGAGTCCGGCCCGCGGACGGCGGTCGGGGTGGTCGTCGTGCTCGTCGTGGACCTGCTGACGGCGCTGCCCTTCGTGCTTGCCGGCACTGTCGCGCTCGTCCTGCGGGACCGGCTCGTCGTGTTCGCGGTGGTCGGTACGGCGCTCTTCGTCGCATTCGCCGGTGCGGTGCTCCTGTTGCTCGTCCTGTCGGCTCGGCGGCCCCCATTGCTCGAACGGCTTCTGGCAGCGTGCGGTGCCGCGGTGAACCGTTCGGCGGCCCTCCTGAGGCGTGGCGCGCCTGTACCGGACGGGTGGGCGAGCCGCACGACGGACACGCTCGCCGCGGCGGTCACCTCGATCCCCGACCATCCGCGCGACATCGCGATCGCGTCGGGTTACGGCGTGCTGCTCCACCTCGCGAATCTTGCGGGCCTCGGCGCGGTGTTCCTCGCCTTCGGCCAGGACCTGGACCCGGCTGCCCTCGCCGCCGGATTCGGCATGAGCATCGTGTTCTTCATCATCGCGATCGTTCCCGACGGGGTCGGAGCGGTCGAGGGGGCGATGGCGCTCGTCTTCGTCCAGCTCGGGATGCCGCCGACGACGGCGATCCTGGTGACGTTGGCCTACCGGATCCTCAACGTGTGGATCCCTGTCGCGATCGGGTTCTGGTGCGCGCGTCGACTCCGACTCTTCGGTGCCACCGAACGAGCTCGGGCAGCATTGAGCGCGATCGAGCCCGAAGCGACGTAGGTCGACGGAGTCGGCGAAGCCGACGGGCCTCGGCCTGTCAGGGCGTTGAAGGCGGAGGTTCGGTCGCCGGCGCCGGAGGGTCGGTGGGCGCGGGCGTGGCGCTCGGCTCGGGCGTCGGCGTGGCGCTCGGCTCGGGCGTCGGCGTGGCGCTCGGCTCGGGTGCGGCGCTCGGCTCGGGCGTCGGGAGTGGCGGGGGCGTCGGAGTTGGCGGCGGTTGGTATGGCGTCGGCCACGGCACCCAGCCCTGCGGCGGGGACGCGACCGGCGATCCCACCGGACCCGGAGTCGGTGTCGAGGCGTACGGAGGAGCTGCAGACGGAGACATGCCCGCGCGGGGCGCCGGCGTCACCGCGACCCACGAGCTTCCCGGTTCAGACCTTGGAGGGTTGGGCGCGATTGCCGGCGGCGTGCCGCCGTCCGGGCTGGTCGATGCACGTCCGGGCGGCATCGTCCCGGACGAGGGCGCCGTCGTGGCTCCAGGCGCCTGCACGGTCAGCTGGCCGTCAACGGGAGACGGAAGTGCCGAGAGGGGAGCGTCTGCGAGGGGCGACGCCAGCTTCGGGGATCCGCCCGAGAGGACAACCGCGAAGGCCGCCAGGAGGACCAACGCGGACGACGCGACGACGCCGGCACCCCGGGCTCCCCGGGCTCCCCGGCGTGGGCCGATGCGGCCCTCGACGGGAGCCGTGTCCGTCACCGACGTTCCGCTCGGCACGCCACGACGCGCCGCAGCCGCCGTCGGCATCGCACGGTCCGCCGACCAGGCGTCCGGCTGGCGAGTCCTCGGCACCGCCCGCACCACGAGCTGTCCCTCGACCTCGGGACCGGTGATCGCGTGACCCGTCCCGACGTGCCCCGTGAGGCCCGGTTCCCGTGGGATGAGGACGGGAGGCTGGCTCGACAGGTCGACCAGCCGGAAGGGCATGCACCGCAGGCACGCGTCGTCCACGAGGTTCCAGCAATCGGAACAGCTTGCAACGCCGCACCGTGAGCAGGTGTGGAACGAGATGCCAGCCGACGCGAAGGAATCGCCATCGCGTCCGCAGCGTTCGCAGAACTGGGCTCCGATTTCCACGCTGCACCCGACACTGGCGCAATCGACTGGCGGTTGCGCGACACGTTGACCTTAACCGCGCCGGCGTGCCCGGAACCTCACTCGCTAGTACCGAGCACGTCAGGCGTTCGTCGCGATCGGTGCGTCCCGGCACCGGCCGCGCTGGAATCCCGTGGGCCACGACCGCGACGCGTTGTGGCAGAGTTGGATCCGGGACCAACCCATTGACTCAGAGTGCGCTCAGCGCCGGAGGGAAACATGACTGCGGCAACCCAGTGGGAGTACGCGGAATCCACGTTCTCAGGTCCATCGAGTGACGTGACCGTCAGGTTCTACTGGAGCCAGGGCGACGGATTCGTGGCACGCGCAAAGGGATGGTTCGGCGATCAGCTCAGGGAGGCCGAGTCGGCGACGAACGTGCTCAAGCTCGCTGGCCAGGTCCAGTCGCCGATGGTCCTCGCCTTCATGGGCACGAACGGGTGGGAGCTGGCCGGGTTCTCCGCCGCTCCCGGCGGGGACACCCGGTGCGTATTCAAGCGACCCTTCGGCAACACCGACATCGGCAAGCCGGTCTGACGCCGGGCCCGCCCGGGCCAGCCGATCCTGCAGGCGTTCAGGGCGAGGTCTGGCGCACGACCCGGCACTGTGACTCAGTCGATCGGCTTCGTCGCTTCGGCCCAGGTGCTGTACCTCGGAGGCCAGATGTCAGGGCTTGCCCGATCGCCGAACAGCGCGTCCTCGACGAGGAATTCGAAGGCCGGCGCGTTGCCCACGGTCCAGTCCCAGTCGGCCGCCAGCGCGGCGCGCCTCACGTCGTCGACGGGGCGCACCCGGCCGCGGATGAGAAACTCGTGGGGAACGTCGGGATCGAAGTGTGCGTGGAGCGCATACCGGCCGTCCTGCTCCAGGTCGAGCAGCTTCGGCGATCGGAGGATGAAGGCATAGAGCCCGCCATCAACCACGCCCACCGAGATCGGGTGTGCCTGGGGCGGGTCGTCACCTCGAACCGTCACGAGGAGCGCTTCTCCGTGTCCGGTTCGGTAGAGGAGCTCCTTACCCTGTGCGGCGATGTCGGCCGCCGCGCTCGCGAACTCGCCCCAGGTACCCATCATCGTCCTCCCGAATGACTAGAAGTCGGCGCTGGCCGGGGTGCGTGGGAACGGGATGACGTCCCGGATGTTCGCCATCCCGGTGGCGTAGGCCACGGCCCGATCGAACCCCAGCCCGAATCCCGCGTGCGGCACGGTGCCGTACCGGCGCAGATCCCTGTACCACCAGTATGCCGAGGGATCCAGCCCCGTCTCGCGAATGCGTGCATCGAGCACGTCGAGCCGCTCCTCGCGCTGGCTTCCCCCCACGATCTCGCCGATGCCGGGGGCGAGCACGTCCATCGCCGCGACGGTGCGTTCGTCGTCATTCAGGCGCATGTAGAACGCCTTGATCTGCCTCGGGTAGTTGATCACCACGACGGGCCGCTTCGCGTACTCCTCGCAGAGATATCGCTCGTGCTCCGCCTGCAAGGCAACGCCCCAGTCGACCGGGAACTCCCATGAACGGCCGGACCGCTGCAGGACGTCGATCGCCTCCGTGTACTCCATGCGTGCGAAGCTCGAGGTGACGAAGGCCTCGAGACGCGTCACCGACTCCTTGTCGATACGGTCGGCGAAAAAGGCCATGTCGTCGGCACGCTCGTCGAGAACCGCGCGGAAGCTGTACCGGAGCAGGTCCTCGGCGAGGTCCGCGTTGTCCGAGATGTCGGCGAACGCGATCTCTGGCTCGACCATCCAGAACTCGGAGAGATGGCGGCTCGTGTTCGAGTTCTCGGCCCGGAAGGTGGGCCCGAACGTGTAGACGCGCGAAAGCGCGAGGCAGTACGTCTCCACGTTGAGCTGGCCGGAGACCGTGAGGAAGGCCGGCTTGCCGAAGAAGTCCTGGGCGTAATCGATCCCGCCCTCGGGTGTGCGCGGGAGGTTTGCCAGGTCGAGCGTCGAGACGCGGAACAGCTCGCCCGCGCCTTCGGCGTCGCTGGCCGTGAGGATCGGGGTGTGCACCCAGTAGAAGCCGTGCTCATCGAAGTAGCGATGGATGGCCATCGCGAGGCAGTGCCGCACCCTCGCGACGGCGCCGAACGTGTTCGTCCGGACCCTCAGGTGGGCGACCTCGCGGAGGTATTCGAAGGTGTGCCGCTTCGGCGAGATGGGGTACGTGTCCGGGTCGTCCACCCACCCGACGACGACAACAGAGTCGGCGAGGATCTCGACGGACTGCCCCTGGCCCTGCGAGGAGGCGACCGTGCCCGTGACGGTGACGGCGCAGCCGGCGGTCAGGTGCAGGATCTCGTCGTGGTAGTTGCCGAGCGTTGCCGGGGCCACGATCTGCAGGGCGTCGAAGCAGGACCCATCGTGAACATGCAGGAACGAGAGCCCGGCCTTCGAATCGCGACGGGTCCGGACCCACCCCTGGACGGTCGCACGCGCGCCGACCGCCGTCCGGCCCGCAAGGATGTCAACGACTCGTTCTGCCTTTGGCATGGAGGTTCTCCTTGCGGCCTCGAAGAGCGCGCGGTGTCCGGCCGTGATCATGGAGACACGTGATGGGCGGCGTGACCCGCTCAGGATGAACCACCTGGACGGGGCGTGCTGGCACCGGAGCGCCGTCGAGGGGGGTCGCGGAGATCGGCTGCGGTGCGAGGTGTCCGATCGGTCGTTCATCCGGGCGTCTTGACCGATCCAGACCGGTCATGTAGGCTTGGGCCGTTCTTGATCGATCCAGAACCCCAGATCGCACCGGCTCGACAGGGACAGGAGCACCGATGAACCTTCTTACGATGCCGACCAGCGAGGACCTCGCACGCGAGCGAATCGAGATGGCCTGGCGCGAGTACGACTTCTGCCGTGCGTGCGGCCAGCCGATGACGATCGAGGTCCACGACAGCAGCCTGTGGATCGAATGCGCATCGCTGCGTTCCCTTCGTGGGATCCGGCTTCGCCTCTCGACCCGCCTCCACGACCGTCACCCGATCGAGCTGCCGGATGACAGGATGATCCCGGCCGCCGCGTAGGCGAAATTCGCGCAAGGATGGGCGGGCCGTCCGTGACGAGCCCGCGGCCCCTCAGGACAGGCCGGCGACCCGCCGCACGAGCTCGCTGTGGGAGCGGACGCCCAGCTTTCCGTAGACGTGACCCAGGTGGAACTCGACGGTCTTCGGCCCGGTCCTCGCGATCTCCTGGGCGACGTTCACCCCGGCATCTCGAACGCCACACCCCGCAGCGCCCACACGTAGCCGGCGCACCCGATCAGGGAGGTCCCCGCGGCGATCGCGAGTGCCGCCACGAAGGTCCGCGGAGCAATCGTGTTCGACGCCAGCAGCTCGGCGAGCGGCGTCTGATCCACGCCGATGAACACGATTCCGATGGTGCCGGCGATGACGGCGAGGGCCCCGACCGCGCCCACGATCCGCATCGGGGGGCCCCCGAGGCCACGCCCCCAGGTACGCCGCGGCATCCAGCCCCTGGTGTAGACCAGGACGCCGGTCACGAACGAGGCCCATGCCAGGGAGATGAAGATCGCTCCCTCGACGTCGGCCAGGCGATGCCAGCCCGCGATCATCGTGCTGACGCCGACGGTTGCGATCAGGGCCGCCCCAAGGACGGCGACGACCGTCCTCACGGGCCGGGGGACGACGAGCACGGAGGCCAGGGCGAGGGACGAGACGATCGCGACGTGTCCGCTCGGAAAGCTGTTCCCCGGGGAATATGCGGCACCGGCGAGGAGGTCCGGACGCTCGAGCACCAGCTTCAGCGCCTGGGTCGTGAGGTTCGCCCCGCCGAGGAGCACGAAGACGGCGACGGCGAGTCCAAAGCCGCCCCGCGCGATCGCGAGGCTGAGGAGCCCGAGCGCGGCCGTCGCGACGAACGCGAGGCTGACTGTCGTGAGGGCGTCGGTTGCCGCGCCGAGGACCGCCGGATCTGACGCCACCCTCCCGTAGAGGATCATGTCCGCGACCTGCTGACCGATGACCGACTGGGTCGTGCCCAGCCAGACGGCGGCGACGAGGATCGCGGAAAGGATCCCGAGGGCGGCCAGGCGGCCGCTGCTTCCACGTGGCGTCACGACCGGTGTCCGCGTGCCGGAGAGCCGCCCACGGTGGAGGCGCATCGCGTCCCGGCGGCTCATCGCTCGCCCGATGCCGGGCTCGTCCCTCGCCGAGCCCGCCCAGAAGCCTCGCCAGTCATCAAGGCAGCCTACCCCGAACTGCGCCCGCTCTGATCGGCCGGCCGCTCGTCGCGAGCGGCAGCATGCCTCGATCCCTGGCACGAGCCAGCCGAAGGATCTCTGCGGCGGGTAGCATCCTGCTGTGGGAACGTCCTCGAACCGGCGCCTCGTGCTCGCGCTGCCTCTGCGTGCTCGCCTCCTCGACGATCGGTCGGGTCGCGCGTGACCATCGAGGCCGACGTCCTCGTCGAGGGCGGGACCATCGTCGACGGAACGGGGGCGCCGGGTTTCGTGGGCTCGGTCGCGGTCGTCGGAGACCGGCTCGTGGTCCTGCCCGCCGTCCCCGGAACCGGCGAGGGCAACCGGGGCAGCGCCGCTGTTCGGGCCGGCCGACGTATCGACGCCCGCGGACTCGTGATCGCACCCGGCTTCATCGACCTCCACAGCCACGGGGGCCTGGTGATGCTCGCGGAGCCGCGGAACGAGCCGAAGGTTCGCCAGGGCGTGACGACCGAGCTCATCGGCGTGGACGGCAACGCCTACGCACCGTTCCCTTCGCCAGGCGACCTCCTCGACTACGTGGTCCTCAACGGCGGGCTCGACGGCCGGCCGGACATCACCTACGACTGGTCGACCGTGGCGGAGTACATCGCGCGGTACGACCGCCAGGTCTCGGTGAACGTCGCGTATGTCGTCGGGAATTCGCCTCTGCGGATCGCCTCGGTGGGCTGGGACGAGATCGAGGCCGGGCGCACCGCGATGGCCGACCAGCGGTCGCGCCTGCGCGATGCACTCGAGGAGGGTGCGTTCGGCTTGTCGACGGGCCTCGACTACCCGCCCGGGTCCTACGCGACGACCGCGGAGCTCGTCGAGCTGGCCGCCGAGTCCGCCCGGCTCGGCGGGATCTACCACACGCACGTCCGGTACCCGCTCGGGGACGGATTCCTCGATCCGTACCGGGAGGCGATCGAGATCGGGCGGCGGTCGGGTGCCCCCGTTCACATCACGCACTTCTATCACCGGCCGACATTCCCGGGGCCGCCGGCCGTGATGCTGGCGCTGGTCGACGACGCTCGCGCCGAGGGGCTCGACGTCACGTTCGACCTCTATCCGTACGAATGGGCGAGCACCAGGCTCCTGATCATGCTGCCGAACTGGATTCAGGCCGGGGGCCTGGGCCCGCTGCGCGAGCGCCTCGCCGACCGGAAGGTCCGGGCCCGGATCCGCGCGGAATCCGGGGCACGAGGGCGGCTGTTCGCCGGCGACCGGTCGTGGGACGAGGTGCGGCTCGGCTACTTCGCCCGGCCGGAGAACGCGGAGTGGGAGGGCCGGACGCTCGGCGACTACCTGGCCGCGACCGGCGCGGACCCGGTGGACGCCATCTGCGACCTGCTGATCGCCGAGGACCTCCGGATCAACCAGGTGACGCCCGGGCCGCATCGGGCCGGGATCGAGGCGTTCATCCGGCACCCGCAGGCGATGATCGCAACCGACGGCGTCATGATCGGGGCGAAGCCGGCGCCCCGGACGTACGGCACGTATCCGCGCATCCTCGGCGAGCTCGTGCGCGAGGAGCGCATCCTGGGTCTTGAGGAGGCGATCCACAAGATGACCGGGGCTTCGGCAGCGCGGCTCGGCCTGAGCAACCGGGGCCTCGTCGCCGACGGGCACTTCGCGGACCTCGTGGTGTTCGACCCGGCGCGGGTGCGCGCGCTCGCCACGTACGAGGAGCCGCGCCGCTACCCGGAGGGCATCCCCTATGTCCTCGTGAACGGCGTGCTGGTGGTCGACGGCGGTGCTCACACGGGCGCCACGCCCGGCCGAACCCTCCGACGGGGACGTCCGGCCTGATCCCGGGTAGCAGTCGCCGGGTCCCGGCGTCGCGACGCCGGCAGGACCGCGGGCGCCCGGGTCCTGCCGCGACACGGCGGGCGAGAGCTCGACGGTGCTTGCATTCCGCGTCGCGGGACGGCACCCTTGCCCGACTTCCTTGCAGGCTCCCGGAGGATCGGCATGATCGAGCTCGGCGAGAACCGCTACGGCAAGCGGGCGATCCGGCTCGTCAAGGTCGTCCGCGATCCCGATGGCCACCAGGTCCGCGACCTCACCGTCGACGTCGCGCTCGAGGGCGACTTTGCGGGAGCTCACACCGCCGGGGACAACGCCTCGGTCGTCGCGACCGACACGATGAAGAACACTGTGTATGCCCTGGCCGCGGATCGGCTGACGGGCGCGATGGAGGCGTTCGGGATCATCCTTGCGACCCACTTCCTGGGCTTCCCCCAGGTCCGGCGTGCGATGGTTGATCTGCGCGAGCACCGCTGGACACCCATTGCCATCGGCGGGGCTCCCGCGCCGGACGCGTTCCGGCGAGCAGGGGACGCGACCCGGACCGCGACCGTGGCCGCGACCGTGGATTCCGCGACCGTGGAGTCCGGCGTCGCTGACCTCGTTCTCATGAAGACCGCGAAGTCGGCCTTCTCCGGCTTCCCGCGTGACCGCTTCACGACGCTGGCCGACGTGGCCGACCGGGTCATGGCAACCCGCGTCACGGCAACCTGGCGCCATGCCGGCCCGACCGCCGACTGGGACGCGAGCCACAACGCGATCTCGACCACGCTGCTCGCGGCCTTCGCGGAGCACGAGAGCGACTCCGTCCAGCACTCGATCTGGGTCATGGCAAACGCGATGCTCGAGCGTCACGCGGAGATCGACGAGGTCCGGATGTCGTTGCCGAACCTCCACCACTGGCCCGTCGACCTGGTCCCGCTCGGCGGGACGAACCGTGGCGAGATCTTCGTGGCCACGGCCGAGCCGCACGGACTCATCGAGGCCACGGTGCGCCGGTCGCCTTCATGACCCGTCTCGCGCCCGGGGTCGAGCATTCCGGGCCGGTCGCACCAGGCCAGGCGCGCGTCCTCAC
>Ga0302299_10003075_pt1 | contig 10161 bp, 10 predicted proteins | sample III_Fen_N3_4_FD_198795 | JGI IMG/M metagenome (GOLD analysis project Ga0302299, IMG submission 198795) | Peat permafrost microbial communities from Stordalen Mire near Abisko, Sweden - III_Fen_N3_4 | ecosystem: Environmental > Terrestrial > Soil > Wetlands > Permafrost | place: Sweden: Abisko...
CGCTGCGGCGGTGAGCGGGGGATGCGCTGCGGCGGGTGAGCGGGGCAGGCGCTGCGGCGCGTGAGTGGGCAGGCGCAGCGGCGGCGAGCGGGGCAGGGGCAGGCGCAGCGGCGGCGAGCGGGGCAGACGCTGCGGCGGTGCTGGCCGCGTCGAGATGCCGCGGGATACCGCGCGAAACCGGGTTGCGCACCGGCGCGACCAGGGGATAATCAGTCGTATGATAAAGAACCGGTGGTCGACGTGGCTGGTGCGCGCCGGGCTCGCATGTGCCGTCGCGGCCGGGTGCCGCATGCCGGACGTCACCCAGGGGCGCTATCAGGGCATGATCGAGTACGACGAGCGCGATCTGTCGTTCGAGGTGTCGGGCCGAGTGGTCGAGGTGCTCGTGCAGCGCGGCCAGCGGATCAAGGCGGGCGATGTGATCGCGCGCCAGGACGCCGCGGTGGATCGCGATCTCCGCGCGGTCGATGCCGGCGCGGTCGTGGTGGCCCAGGCCGATCTCGATCTGGTCAAGGCCGGATCGCGCGGCGAGGATGTTCGCGCGGCGGAGGCGCAGCTGATGTCGGCCCGCGCGGCGGAGAAGAACGCGCAGATCGAGCTCGAGCGGCAGCGCTCGCTGGTCGCCAAGGGCGCGGTGCCGGGCGCCGGGCTCGACCTGCTCGAGGCCCAGCTCGCTGCGGCGGTCGGCGCGCGCCAGTCCCAGGACGAGCGCCTGCGTGCGCTGCGCAAGGGCGCTCGGAACGAGGAAGTCGCGCGGGCGGCCGCGCGCGTCGCCCAGGCGAGCAGCGCGCTCGAGCTCGATGACCGCCGCATCGAGAAGCGAACGCTGGCCGCGCCGAGCGACGGCGTGGTCCAGGACGTGTACCTGCAGGCCGGCGAGATCGCCGGGGCCGGCGTGCCCGTGCTCGCGATCGCCGACGTCGCCCGGCCGTACGCCGATGTGTTCGTACCCGTGCCCGAGGTACCGCGGCTCGCGCTCGGCGACGCGGCCGCGCTACGCGTCGAGGGGCTCGGCGCGGACGCCGCGGGCGTGGTCGAGCTGATCCACGCCGAGGCCGAGTTCACGCCTCGCTTCGTGTTCTCGCCGCGCGAGCGTCCGAACCTGGTCGTTCGCGTGCGGGTCCGGATCGACGATCGCACCGGCCGGCTACACGCCGGGCTGCCCGCGTACGCGACGTTCGGCCCACCACCGGCGGGAGCCGCGCGATGACCGCGGCCGCGGCGCCGATCGCCGAGCCGGCGCCGGAGTACATCGTCGAGGCCGAGCACCTGGCGCGCCGGTTTGGCGACCTGATCGCCGTGCGCGACGTGTCGCTGCGCGTGCGGCGCGGTGAGATCTTCGGTGTGCTCGGCCCCAACGGCGCCGGCAAGTCGACGACGATCCGCATGCTGTGCGGCATCCTCGACCCGTCGGGCGGGCGCGGCACGGTGGTCGGCTACGACATCGCGCGCGATCCCGAGCGGATCAAGGAGCGGGTCGGCTACATGACGCAGCGGTTCTCGCTGTACGAGGACCTCACCGTGCAGGAGAACCTCGCGTTCTACGCCGGGATCTACGGCGTGCCGCGCGCAGGCCGGCGCGCGCGGGTCGACGAGGTGCTCGCCGCCACGGGCCTGGGGTCGCGCCGCAAGCAGCTCGCCGGGACGCTATCGGGTGGCTGGAAGCAGCGGGTGGCGCTCGCGTCGTCGACCATCCATCGCCCGCCGCTGCTGTTCCTCGACGAGCCGACCGCCGGCGTCGACCCGGTGAGCCGACGCGCGTTCTGGGCCGAGATCCACCGGCTCGCCGCGGGGGGCACGACCGTCTTGCTCACCACCCACTACATGGACGAGGCCGAGCGCTGCCACCGGCTCGCGTTCATCTTCGGCGGCCACGTGCTCGACGACGGTCGCCCCGAGGAGGTGGTCGCGCGGCGCGGGCTGTCCGCGGCCGAGCTCGAGTTACCGGACGGGCCGACCGCGCACACCGTCGCCGAGGCCCTGCGCGCGCGCGCCGGGGTCGACGGGGTGGAGCACTACGGACACACGCTGCGCCTCGTCGTCCGCACTGGCATCGACCCGGTGGCGCTGCTCGCCGAGCTCGTGCCCGGCGGTGCGCCTCGTACGGCGCGGGTCACCGTGGAAGACGCGTTCGTCTCGATGGTGCGCGACGAGGAGCAGGCGTCGTGAACCTGCCGCACCTCGGCCGCATCCTGGTCGTCGCGCACAAGGAGCTGCTCCAGCTCCGGCGCGATCGCCTCACGATCGGCATGATGGTCATGCTGCCACTCATGCAGCTCGTGCTGTTCGGCTACGCGATCGACACCGACGTGCGCCACCTGCCGACCGTGGTGTACGACACCGACCGCAGCGCGTCGTCGCGCGATCTGGCGCGCCGGCTCGAGGTCACCGGCTACTACGACATCGTGGATCAGGCGCGCGACTACGGCGACGTCCAGGCCGCGTTCCGCTCCGGCCGCGCCGGGGTCGCGCTCGTGATCCCCGCGCGCTACAGCGCCGACCTGGCGCGCGGTCGCGCCGCGCACGTCCAGCTCCTGATCGACGGCTCGGACCCGCAGACCGTCGCCAGCGCGTCGAACACCGCGGTGTCCGTGATCGGCCAGCTCGCCGCGCAGCGCGCCGCGGCCCGCCTCCCGGTCGGAGCCCGGGCACCGACGATCGACGTCGCGACCTCGATCCTCTACAACCCGGACCTCCGCACCGCGGTCTACATCGTGCCCGGCCTGGTCGGCGTGATCCTGACCCTGACGATGGTGATGTTCACCTCGATGGCGATCGTGCGCGAGCGCGAGCGCGGCACGCTCGAGCAGCTGATCGTCTCGCCGGTGCAGAGCGTCGAGCTCGTGATCGGCAAGATCGCGCCGTACATCCTGATCGGCTACGTCCAGATGACGCTGATCCTCGTGGTCGGGACCCAGCTGTTCGAGGTGCCGCTGTCGGGCTCGCTCCCGCTGCTCTACCTGCTCGCCTCGCTGTTCATCGCCGGCAACCTCGCGCTCGGCCTGCTGTTCTCTACGCTGGCGCGCACCCAGCAACAGGCGATGCAGATGTCGTTCTTCTTCCTTCTGCCCAACATCCTCCTGTCCGGGTTCATGTTCCCGTTCGCCGGGATGCCGAGGTTCGCCCAGGCGCTGTCGACCGGGCTGCCGCTCACCCACTTCCTCCGCATCATCCGCGGCATCGTGCTCAAGGGCTCCGGGTTCGCCGAGCTGGCGCCGGAGGTGCTCGCGCTCGCGATCATCCTCGGCGCGCTCGTGCTGGTCACCTCGCTGCGGTTCCGCAAGAAGCTCGGCTAGCCATGGCGCGCCCACGCAGCAACATCCGGGAACGCGTCGTACGCGCGGCCCGCCACGAGTTCCTCGAGCACGGCGTGGGCGCGACGGCGCTACGCGCGATCGCCCGGCGCGCGCGGACCAGCCTGGGCATGATCTACTACTACTTCCCCGCCAAGGAGGATCTGTTCCTCGCGGTGATCGAGGAGCCGTACGCCCGGATCGTCGAGGAGATGGCCGCGATCCTGGGCCGGCAGGAGCCGGTGCGCGATCGGATCCGCGCGCTGTTTCGCCGGATCGGCGCGCTGACTCCCGAGGAGGCCGAGACGTTCCGGCTGGTGATCGGCGAGGCGATCAAGTCGCCCCAGCTGCGCGCGAAGGTGTTCGCGCGAGCGTGGCGCGGCCACCTGCCGATCGTGTTCGCGGCGCTCGAGGGCGGCAAGCGCGATGGCCTGCTGTCGGCAGCGTCGCCGACGCCGCTGCTCGCGCTGGTGACCGCTGCCGTCGGGGTACTGCCGCAGATCGCCGCCCGCGCGCTGCCGATCGGCCTGGTCGGCGACGAGGCGCTCGCCGACCGCCTGGCCGACCTGCTGTTCGACGGTATCGGGGCCGCGCGCGACCCGGCCGCCGGGGGCGCCAAGCCGCGGCGGTGACCGCCGGGACGGCCGGTCCTGGGCGCTGGGCCTACATGCTGCGCGCCCGCACGGCCGACGCGAACGCCGCGCGGCGGCGGCGCGAGATCGGGATCTGCGCGCCGGTCGCGAGGATCGCGACGAGCCCGTCATCACCGGTGGCGGCGAGCTCGCGGAGCGCGTCGAGCCGGATCAGCGCGCGGCGATGCGCGCGCAGGAAGCCATGCGCGACCATCCTCGCCTCGAGCGCTCCGAGCGACTCACGCACCAGGTGATCGCGCTCGCCGACCCAGAGCCGCGCGTAGTTGCCCGCAGCCTCGATCCAGTCGATGTCGCGGAGCTCGACGATCACCTGGCCGCGCGGCGTGGTCACGATGAAGCCAGGCGGGCTCGGCGCGGCCGCGAGCACGCGCGCCACACGCCGCATCGTCGCGGCGAACCGCGCCTCGCTCACCGGCTTCATCAAGTAGTCGACCGCCTCGGCCTCGAACGCCCGCACGGCGTGGTGGCCGTACGCGGTGAGGAATACGACCGCGGGCATCCGCGCAGGCGTACGCCGCTCGATCACGTCGAACCCGTCGAGGCCGGGCATCTGGATGTCGAGGAACACAAGGTCGGGCCCAAGCGCGTCGAGCGCGCCGAGCACCTCGGCGCCATCGCGGCACTCGCCCACGACGACGTAGCCGGCGTGGCCCGCGAGCAGCTGGCGCACGCCGCGCCGCGCCGCCGGTTCGTCGTCGGCGACCAGCACGCGGCGGTCACGGGGCATCGGCTGCGTCCTCGCGCGCCGGTTCGAACGGCAGGCGGAGCGTGGCGCAGGTGCCGCCACCGGTGGCACGCTCGACGAGGAGCGACGCGCGGTCGCCGTACAGCACGCCCAGGCGCTCGCGCGTGTGGTCCAGGCCGTGGCCGCGCACGGCCGCGGCGCCGTCTGCGATCCCGGGGCCGTCGTCGCGAACCACGAGCTCGAGCCGATCGCCGTCGCGCCGCGCGGAGATCGCGACGAGCCCGGCGTCGGTGCGACGCGCGATGCCGTGGCGCACCGCGTTCTCGACCAGGTGCTGCAGCGCGAAGCTCGGGACGCGCGCCGGGCGCAACGCCGGATCGATGTCGAACGTCGGCCGCAGCCGGTCGGAGTAGCGCGCGCGCTCGATCGCGAGGTAGCCATCGACCAGCTCGAGCTCGTCGGCGAGCGACGCGTGCTCGCCGTGGTCGGGGTCGAGCGTGCGGCGAAGCAATTCGGCGAGCTGCTCGATGACGCGCACCGCCGCCGGGTCGCCATCGCGCACGAGCACCACGACCGTGTTCATGGCGTTGAACAGGAAGTGCGGGTTGAGCTTCGCGGTGAGCGAGGCCAGCCGCGCGGTGGCGAGCTGGGCCTCGCGCTGTCGCGCGGTCACGAAGTAGTAGATCGCGTGCTCGATCCCGACGAGCGCGAGGTACACCGCCACGCCGAACGGCAGCGTGATGAACAGCCAGCTCGCGAGCGCGCTCGCCAGGTCGCGGGTGTCGGCGGGCACGAGCAGCGCCTTGAGCAGCGTGCCGCTGGCCGCCCAGAGCACGCAGAACGCGAGCGCCGCCGCGAGGTGATAGACGGCGTGGCGCGCGAGGTGGGGCCGTGCGAGCGGCCAGCGCCGTGCGAGCACGAACACGCCTGGCGTGAGCAGCGCGTAGAGCAGCCAGTCTCCGGCGGCGAACGCGACGGCTCGCACGTCGACCTCGCTGTGCCACAGTCGGCCCTGCGCGACCTCGTTGACGCCGCCGAGGACCGCGGGTGCGATCCATGCCGCCGAGACCAGCATCCACGGGCGGACGCGCAAGACGTGACGGTAGCCCATCGCGCCGCGGCGCCGCAACCAGCCGACCGCTCCCGTCATGATCCGCGCCGTTCACGGATCGGCGGTTGCTGCGTGCGGTGCGCGTGGCGATCCTCGCGTCGTGCGAGCTCGTTCGATCGACGTGCTGCGCGGCCTCGCCGTCGCGCTCATGGTGCTCGACCACGTGCGCGTGTTCGCCGGAGTGCCGGCGGGTGGCGCCACGGCCGCGTTGTTCTTCACCCGCTGGGTCACGCACTACTGCGCGCCGGCGTTCGTGTTCCTCGCGGGGGCGAGCGCCTACCACTACGGTCGCGCGCATCGCGATCTGCCGCGGTTCCTCGTCACACGGGGGCTGTGGTTGATCGTCCTGGAGGCCACGGTCGTGCGCCTGGCGTGGACGTTCAACCTCGACTTCGGCGGGCATGCGCTGGCCGGCGTCCTGTGGATGCTCGGTGTATCGATGATCGCGCTGGCGGCGCTGACCTGGCTGCCGGTCTGGGCGGTGGGCGCGCTCGGGCTCGCGATCATCGCCGGCCACGATGTGTTGGACGGGCAGGTAGCCGCCGCCGATGGCCCGATCGCGTGGTGGTGGAAGCTGCTCTACGTCGGCTTCCTCGCCGGGCCGATCGAGGTCGCCGGCGGCCCACACATCCAGGTGCTGTACTCGATCGTTCCGTGGGTCGGTGTGATGGCCGCCGGCTACGGGTTCGGCGCGATCCTCGCGCATCCGCGCCGCGATCGCTGCGTCGTCATCGGGGCGTGCGCGATCGCGCTGTTCGTGGTGCTGCGCTGGCGCGATGGCTATGGCGATCCGTGGCCGCGGGCAGGCTCGTCGAAGCCGGGCTACCTCGCGTTCCTCGATGTGACGAAGTACCCGGCGTCGCTCGACTTCCTCCTCCTGACGCTCGGGCCGCTGCTCGTCGCGGTGCCGTTCGCCGAGCGCGCGCGAGGCGCGATCTCCCGCTGGCTCGCCACGCTCGGGCGTGTGCCGCTGTTCTTCTATTTGCTGCACCTCCCGCTGGTCCACGGGCTCGCGGTCGTCGTCTCGTGGCTGCGCGCAGGCGCGATCGAGCCGTGGTTGTTCGCGAACCACCCGATGGACGCTGGCAGGCAGCCCGCTGGCTACGCGTGGAGCTTGCCGCTGCTCTACGCGATCACCGCGCTCGCGCTCGTCGTGCTGACCCTCGCGTGCCACCGCTACGCGGCGTACAAGCAACGCCACCTCGACGGGTGGCTGCGGTACGTTTGAGTATGGTGCTCCGACCGACCGGCCTGGTGCCGCTGCTCCAGGTGTTCGACATGCCCGCGGCGCTCCGGTTCTATCGCGACGTGCTGGGGTTCTCCGTGGTCAGCTCGTCGCCGGAGATCGACGCCGCAGAGGGTCGCTACTTCCACTGGGCGTGGCTCCGGCTCGGCGGCGCCGAGCTCATGCTCAACACGGCGTACGACGCCAACGAGCGCCCCCCCGCGCGCGAGGCGGCGCGCTGGCGCGGCCACGCCGACACCGGGCTGTTCATCGCGTGCGCTGACCTCGACGCCGTGCACGCGCAGCTTGCCTCGCACGGCATCGCCGTCGCGCCGCCGAGGCTCGCGCCGTACGGGATGTGGCAGCTCCACGTGACCGATCCCGACGGCTACGGCCTGTGCTTTCAGCACCCGGCCGAGTAGCGCCGTCCTCGCGGGCCGTCCGTCGGTAGCGCGGCGCCTCGTCAGTGACCGTGCTTGCGGCGGTTCCTGCGCAGCTCGTGCTCCTCGTCGACGAGGCGGACGTAGTCGAGCGGCGCGGCTTCGGGAAACTGGTACGGCTCGCTCGGCCCGAGCTCGCGGACCCGGGTGCGAAACGCCTCGGAGATCTGCTCGAACGGCGGTAGGTCGTTGCGGCCGGACAGCGCGCCGGAGTGTGCGGCGTCCTGGGCCTCGACGGTGAGCTGGAGCGCGGTCTCGCGCGTGATCCGGCCGCGCCGGATCAGGTCCTGCACGCTGGTAGCGAGGTGGCCGAGCTCGTACTGCTTGGAGTCAAGCATCTCGAGCGCGACGAAGATCACCTGGCGCGCGGACAGCACGTGGTCGCCGTACAGCACGAGCGCAGCCTGGAAGTAATTGAACACCGGCACGAGACGCGGGCCGTACTGGCGGAAGCCGACCGGCGCTGACCGTCGATCGAGGTGGATGATCAGGCGGTTCACCGCGTCGTGCTTGGGCACGTCCCGCGCCAGCTCGAGGATGCGCTGGGCATCGTCCTCGTAGGCGCGACAGGCGACGAGCACGCGCTCGAGATCCTGCATCGACACCCGGCCGGCGACGAGATCGGCGTACAGGCAGTAGATGATCGCGTCGGCCTCGGCATCGTCGCCGAACAGGGTCTCGGCGTCGGCGGCCGCGCCGATCCGCGAGCGCATCATCGCCGGCAGCTTGTACGGGATCTGGGCGCGCAGCGAGCGGAACCGGCCGCGCAGCATGTTCTTCAGGTTGTTCTTGAGGACGAACTCGTCGTAGTCGACGCCGTCGAGCGCCAGCTTGGCCGCGAGCACCTGGCGCATCTGGGTCGGGCTGCCCGAGACGATGCAGATCCGGTGGCCGTCCTGGCGCAGCGCGCGCAACAGCGCGGTGGCGCCCGGGTAGGCTTGCTTGTCGGCGGCGTTCTCGAACGCGCTCCGGGCGAGGTCCGAGAACTTGTCGAACTCGGTGCGCAGGTAGGTCTTGTCGAGATCCCAGCGAAACGTGTGGCGGGGCTGCGGGGCACCCGGCGGCAGGCCGTCGGGGACGTGATCGAGCAGGCCGATGCGCTGGCCGAGCCTGCTCGGCAGCGACGCCAGGCGGCCGAGCAGCGACCGTGGCTTCATGATGCTGCGCCGGGCTCACCGGCCGGGTCGCTCGCCGACGACCGCCGGCTCGCGCGCTCCTCGAGCTCGGCCATCGTGCGCGCGATGTTGCCGCACAGGTTCCCCGCCAGCGCCTTGTGGGCGACCTTGATCGCGTTCGAGATCGCGCGCGCGTTGGACCGGCCGTGTGCCTTGATGAACGGGTGGGTGAAGCCGAGCAGCGGCGCGCCGCCGTACTGCTGCCAGTCGGTGATCGACTTGAGCTGGTCGATCGCGGACGACAGCGCGATCAGGCCGAGCCGCCACGCGAGGCGCTCCTTGTGGGCGTAGCGCGCGAGCCGCACCACGGTCTCCGAGACACCCTCGAGCATCTTCAGCACCACGTTGCCGACGAACCCGGAGGTGATGACGACGTCGGCGACGCCGCGCGGGATGTCGATGCCCTCGACATTGCCGATGAAGTTGAGCTCGGTGGTCTCGAGCAGCGCGGCGTGGGCGGCGACCACCGCCGGCGTGCCCTTGCCGGCCTCGGTGCCGTTCGACAGGAGCGCGACGCGCGGCCGCCGGTTCTGCGAGACCAGCTTGGCGTACGCCGAGCCCATGACCGCGAAGCCGACGAGATCCTCGGCGGTGGCCTCGATGGTGGCGCCGACGTCGAGGATCAGGGAGAACGGATCGTCCTTCTCGCCGCGCCGCAGCTCGGTGGGGTAGACCGCCGCGAGCGCGGCCCGGCGTACGCCCTTGAGCAGCGGCCAGCGCCGCGCGCAGGCCAGGACGCTGGCGCCGGTGTTGCCGGCGGAGACCAGCGCGTCGCCGTCGCCGCGCGCGACCAGGTCGGCCGCGATCGCGATCGATGAATCCGGCTTGGCGGCGAGCGCCTCGGCCGGCTTGTCGTCCATCTCGATGAAGGTCGGAGCGTGGTGGACCCGGACGCGGGCGCCGTCGTGGCGCATCCTGGGCAGCAGGCGGCCGAGCGCGGAGGCGTCGCCGACCAGGATGATCTCGGCGGAGTTGAGTGCGAGCGACGCCTCGGCGGCACCCTGCACGATCTCGTCGGGGGCGTGATCGCCACCCATGGCGTCGACGACGATTCGGTGCATCGCCAGCATCTTGCCACACAACGCAGGGGTGATGGCGCGTTCGTGGCGCGATCAGCGAGGCTGCACTCCTCGTCGGGATCGCGGCGCGAAGCCGGGGCTCGGAGCGGGGGCGCGTCGCGGGATCGCATGGGCGGGACCGGGCCGGGCGTGCGCGGCGCCCCACGGCGATGACTCCTCACCGCGAGGTGCTGTGAAGCCGCGAGCCGCGAGTTGACGCGACTTGTGTGGCACGCGCCCAATGGCTCGCACTGTCGTCATGTCGGCGGCACAGGGGGAGGCTCACGACCAGGAGACATTCAAGATACCGACTCGCGCTGGCAGCATCGCTCGCGATGGCACAGGCCGGCTGCGGAGGCGCTCCGCACACCGGCCCGTCTCCCGGGCCGAACCTCGTCCCCAGCTCGGTGGTCCCTCGCAAGCTCGTCGTTCACGGACCATTCTCGGTCGACTTCTCGAGCCTCACGGCCGGGGGCTCCGGAAATGTCGGCAACTGCACCCTGCCGCGCGCGGTCGCGGCG
>Ga0302299_10003076_pt1 | contig 10160 bp, 12 predicted proteins | sample III_Fen_N3_4_FD_198795 | JGI IMG/M metagenome (GOLD analysis project Ga0302299, IMG submission 198795) | Peat permafrost microbial communities from Stordalen Mire near Abisko, Sweden - III_Fen_N3_4 | ecosystem: Environmental > Terrestrial > Soil > Wetlands > Permafrost | place: Sweden: Abisko...
CCTCGTGACCACACACGTCCATCCGCTGGGCTTCGCTGCGCTGCCGCCACCGCGCCCGCCCGAGCGGGTCGACGGCCCGGCGGTCCGACAGCTCGGCGCCGCTCTCCTCGAGCTGGCAGCCGGGTTCTTCGTCTGGTCGACCCGGCTCCACGCCGACGAAGGTGAGCTCAGCCGCGCACGCGCCCACTGGCACCGCGCCGAGAACGTCGCGGCCCACGCCGGCTCGCTCGGAGTCGACCGGTCAGGGGCAGCGGGGGTCGTCAGCAACCGCGTGGAGACCATGCTGGCGCGCCTCGTGGTGAGTGAGGGCCCCGACGTCGCCCTGCTGCAGGCCCGACGGGCCCTCGGCCTCCCGGAGGAAGCCGACCCAGACTGACCGCGCGGGGACCGCCTACAGGTCGAACACCTCGAACAGCACGGCTGCCTCGACGTCCATCGCCAGCCCGGCCCCGGCCGCGATCATGGTGAGGAACTCCTCGGGGTCCGGTGCGGCGTCGCCCAGCCCCTCGAGGTAGGCCGCGTGGGCCCGCAGTGACCGCACCGCCGGGTCCATGAAGCCGGTCACGTCGGTCCCGTGGGTGGGCAGCGGGGACCCCGCGATCGCCACGAACCGCGTGCCGCTCCAGGGTTCGAGCCCCTCATCGATCAGTTCCGAGAAGATCCACCGGTTGCCCGCGTCCTTCGCCGCGTCGATCGTGGCGAGCCCGACGGCCCGGTGGTCGGCCTGGTTCGTGAAGCCCCCGGCGAACCGCTCGTGGTGGTTGATCCCGAAGACCGCCTCGGGTCGATGGCGGCGGATCGCGCGGGCGATGTCGCGCCGCAGCGGCAGACCGGCCTCGACCACGCCGTCGCTGTGGTCCAGGAACTCGACGACGTCGACACCCACCTCCCGCGCACCGGCGACCTCCTCGGCCTCACGCAGCGCAGCGGCGTCTTCGGGACGCATCCCGTCGATGCCGGCCTCCCCGCGAGTGGCCAGCAGGTAGGTGATGGTCTTGCCCTGGTGCGTCCACTTGGCGACGGCCGACGCGGCTCCGTACTCGAGGTCGTCGGGGTGCGCGACGACGCACAGCGCGCGCGACCAGTCTTCGGGCAGCGGCTGGACCGGGGGAGGGGTCGACGAGGTCATGTGCCGAAACTAGACGGCCTCAGTACCTGCCGTACACCACGACCCTGGTCCCGAGGGGTGACTCGTTGAAGATGGCGTGGATGTCCGGGCGCCACACCCGGATGCAGCCGTGGCTGGCCGGATACGGCAGCACGAGGTCGTTGCTCACCGACCCGTGCAGGGCGATCGCCGGCCGGGCCGGGTTGAAGAACATGGGCCAGTACATGAAGGCCCCCGGGTAGAGCGTGCTCTCGACCGGCCCGTCGACCTTGCGGAAGATCGCTCCGACGACGCTCGGTGTGTCGAGCCCGGGCATCCCGGTGGAGGCCCAGACGATGCGTCGGTACCTGCCGTGGACCACCTGGAACAGCACCTGACAGGTCTTGCTGACGTACAGACCGTCGATCCGGTTGGCTCGGGGCGCCCGCGGTGCGTTCAGGATCGACCGGGCGATCGCATTCGTCACGCCGTTTCGGGTGGCCTTCTGGCCCTGCACGTCGCGCCAGGCACACAACGCCTGACGTGCCCGCGCGTCGATCGTTCCGTCCACGGCCCCCACGGGGTAGCCGAACCTGGCGAGCTGCTGCTCGACCAGCTCGTTGCGCGAGCCCGTGACCATGGTGAACCGCGAGTCGATGTCGCCGGTGATCCGACAGCGTCCGCCGTGGCACATGGCGTCGGACTTGGTCACCCGAAGGGTGGCCGTGCCCAGCGAGGTGAAGCGGGTGGACAGGTGGAACTGGGCCCTCGGGAGCAGCTTGCCGTTGCGCCGCTGCGGTCGGACGTGGGCGACGTCGACGGTGCGCCACTTGCCGCTGACCAGACGCTGCAGGGAGACGTGGCCCAGCATCGCGGCGGGATAGCCGGGGCTGACGGTGCCGGTGACCACGTAGCGACCACCGGCCATGGCGTACGGCGGATGCCGCACGTTCAGCGCGAACCGGGATCGGGGCGTGTTCAACGTGCGGGTGTCCGACACGACCGATCCTGTGGCGCCCGCAACGCGCACCAGCAAGGTGCCGGCCACGCCGGAGCGTCGGTCGGCCCACGGCCACGGCGCGATGAACCGCCCCTGGCCGTCGGTGTGGGCGACGACCGCCGGCCGACCGCCGGCGCGGACCAGGGCGATGTCGATGCCTGACGCGGGAGTCGATCCACCGGCGTAGACCACGTGCCCGATCGCCTGCGCCCCGTGCGTTTGGCCGTGCGGCAGGCGCACGGGGCTCTGCACGAGGTCGGCCAACACCGGTGCGTGCGTCCCGTCGACGGTGATCGTGATGCCGAGCGGGTGGGTCTGCGGGCCGCCACGGTTGCAGTGGGTGCCCCTCGGACACACCTCGACGGCCAGGTCGTGACTGCCGTCGAGGCTCGCGGCGACTGGCACGCGGGCCCGCCAGATGCCGTCGGTGAGCGACCCACTGATGAGGCTGGCGACCTTCCGGGGGACGCCCAGCGTCCCCCCACCGGGCTCGACCACGGCCGGGACGGTGCGCACTCCGTCGTGGGCCCGGTAGGACCGCTGCTGGCCCTTGGGCACCCGGAGCCGGAACGTCACGGTGGCCGTGGCGGTCTGGTCCTGCGTGAGCGTGAAGGTGGCGGGCGAGACGGAGACGTTCGAGATCACCACCTTGGCCGAGGCCTGCGCGGCGCCGACCGGGCCGGCGACGACGAGGGCGGCCGCGGCCGCCAGTGTGGCGCCGACGGCGGCCGCGCGGGAGGCCTGACGCTCGCGGACAGGGCGATGGCTCATGGGGGATGATCGGCCGGACACACCAAGAGGCTAAGGGGTGACGGAATCTCCCGCGCGACAGCGGTGTTGCCCCGGACGTGTCTGCAGAGTCCGAATCCGCGCCCGGTGGGGTCGGCGGCGACCGCCGCCCAGCGGTGCCGGCCCCCCTTCTGGTCACCCAGCACGAGTCGGTCTCGACCAGTGCGCCCATCCTGATCCATGCCCTCCAGGGCGTGCTGGAGGCCGGATCTGCGGTCGACCAGGTGTCGGACTACCTGTTGACCCGGCCGCGTCGACTGATCGCCGAGTTCGACGCCGATGCCCTGATCGACTACCGCGGGCAGCGCCCCGCCATGACCTTCGTCCGCGACCACTACGCGTCGGTCGAGCTGCCGCGGATCGAGGTGCACGAGGTCGTCGACGCGGCCGGCCAGCCGTTCCTGGTGCTGACCGGGCCGGAGCCCGACCTGCACTGGCAGCGGTTCGTGGCGTCGGCGATCGGGCTGATCGAGCAGTGGGGTGTGCGTCTCACCGTCGGGGTGGGGGCCATCCCGTGGCCGGCGCCACACACCCGTCCGCTGGAGATGTCCGCGCACGCCACGGACGCGTCGCTGATCGCCGGCTACGAACCCTGGGTCGGGGCACTGCGCGTGCCGGCCCACGTCGCCGGCCTGCTCGAGTACGAGCTCGGGCAGCGCGATCAGCCGGCCCTCGGCTACGCCGTGCACGTGCCCCACTACCTCGCCCAGATCCGCTACCCGAGGGCTGCGCTCACGCTGCTCGAGGCCGTGCAGAACGCCACTGGGCTCAGCCTTCCGACCGACCACCTGGCGCGCGAGGCGGAGTCCGTCGACGCCGACGTGGTGACGCAGGTCGCGGGGTCGGCCGAGCTCCAGGCGTTGGTCGGTGCGTTGGAGACCCAGCACGACGAAGCGCTGGACACCCGACGGCGGTTGTCGGACTCCTCCGACGACGAGCAGCTACGGGCCGGCGAGCTCCCCTCCGCCGACGATCTCGCCGCGCAGGTCGAGCAGTTCCTGGCCGACCAGGCCCGACCCGACGCCGACTGAGGTGCGGACCGGTCCGGTGGCCTAACCGGCCGAGGGGGTCGCCGCCAGCGGGGCGAAGTACCGCCGGCGCAGCCACAGCGACACGTAGACCAGCGCGACCAGTGCGGGGACCTCGATCAGCGGGCCGATGACACCGGCCAGCGCCTCGCCGGACGTGACGCCCCAGACGCCGATGCTGACCGCGATCGCCAGCTCGAAGTTGTTGCCGGCGGCGGTGAACGCGACGGTGGTGGTCTTGGGGTAGCCGAGGTGGGCACGGGCACCGAGCAGGAAGGAGACTCCCCACATGATCGCGAAGTAGACCAGCAGCGGGATCGCGATGCTGATCACGGCGAGCGGGTCGGACGTGATCGCGTCACCCTGCAGGGCGAACATGACGACGATGGTGAACAACAACCCGTAGAGCGCGAACGGACCGATGCGCGGGAGGAACCGCTGCTCGTACCAGTCCCGTCCCTTGGAGCGGATCCCGATCCTTCGGGTCAGGTAGCCGGCCGCCAGCGGGATGCCAAGGAAGATCAGGACGGCCTTGGTGATCTCCCAGGTCGAGAAGTGCACGTCCTGGGTGTCCAGGCCGAGCCAGCCCGGGAGAATCTTCAGGTAGAACGTGCCGAGCAGCGCGTAGGCGACGATCTGGAATACCGAGTTGATCGCCACCAGCAGCGCCGCGGCTTCGCGGTCGCCGCAGGCGAGGTCGTTCCAGATCAGCACCATCGCGATGCAGCGGGCCAAACCGATCACGATCAGACCGGTGCGAAACGCGGGCTGGTCGGCGAGGAAGACCCACGCGAGGGTGAACATCAGTGCCGGACCGATCACCCAGTTCAGCAGCAGCGACAGCCAGAGCAGACGACGATCACCGGTGACGTGACCCATGTCCTCGTAGCGGACCTTGGCCAGCACCGGGTACATCATCATCAGCAGGCCCAACGCGATCAGCAGCGAGGTCTGACCGACCTTCACGGTGTCCAACGCTGACTGCATGCCCGGAACGACGCGCCCCAGCAGCAGGCCACCGGCCATCGCGGCCAGGATCCAGACCGGAAGGAACCGGTCCAGCACGGAAAGGTGGGCGAGAACCGCCTCGTCGTCGGCGGACGTCACGGTCATGCGACCGGCGCGATCTCGGCGATCAACGCCTCGACGCGGGTGCGGATCGCGTCGCGAATCGGGCGCACCGCAGCCACGCCCTGCCCGGCCGGGTCGTCCAGGACCCAGTCCTCGTACCGCTTGCCGGGGTAGAAGGGACACGCGTCTCCGCACCCCATCGTGATGACGACGTCGGACTCCTCGACCGCCTCGGACGTGAGCACCTTCGGGGTCTCCGCCGAGATGTCGATCCCTTCCTCGGCGAGGGCGGCGACGACCGCGGGGTTGACGGCGTCCGCCGGCGCGGAGCCGGCGGACCGGACCTGCACGCGGTCACCGGCCAGGTGGGTGAGGTATGCGGCGGCCATTTGGGACCGGCCCGCGTTGTGCACGCACACGAACAGAACCGACGGCTGGTCATTCACGACGGGTCGCCCTCCTGGATCTGCGACTGGATCTGCGACACCGTCAGCAGCACGGCGACGCCTGCGCCGACTCGCCCGTCCCGGCACCAGCGCTCGCGAACCCGGACTTCGGGGTGCAGCAGGCACTGTCACCGACCAGCCGGCTCACCAGCTGGTCGTGCCCGTCGCGCGGGTTGGCCGGATCGTCGTCCTTGACGGTGTAGATCTCCCACGGCGCTCCGGCCGGGTCGTGCACCCACACCTTGTCCTGCAGGGCGTAGCAACACGTGGTGTCCAGCTCGTCGAAGGCGGCCAGCCCGGCGTCGCGCAGCCGCGAGGCCTGCTGCGCGACCTCAGGGGCGTCGGCGACCTCGACCCCCAGGTGGTTCAGGGCACCCTGCACGCCGCTGCCGCGGGTGTCGGAGGGGACCTCGATCAGCACCAGCTTCAGCGGTGGCTCGGCGATCGCGAAGTTCGCGTACCCCGGGCGGCGCTTGTGCGGCTCGACGCCGAACAGTGCCGCGTAGAACGCGACCGAGGCCTCCAGATCGGCCACGTTCAGGGCGAGTTGCACCCGGCCGGGGGTCTTCGTGCCCGATCCGGTTCGTGTGGTGGACATCGTGGCCGCTCCTTGTCGCTTGACGTCAGTCCTATATTGACGTAGGTCGATAGTTTCGAGTCTGTCGGTCATATCGATGTCTGTCAATGTCTAGGCATGCTTGGGAGGGCGGCATGACCACCTCGCTGAGTCTGACCCCGCGCCCGGCCGGCCCGGCCTGCTGCCCGGCCGGCCTGGCGGCTCCGCTCGACCGCGACACGGCGGAGGATCTGGCCCGGCTGCTCAAGTCGGTGGCCGACCCGGCCCGGCTGCAACTGCTCGCCCTGATCACCTCCAGCACGGCCGGCGAGGCCTGCGTGTGCGACCTCACCGAGCCTCTGGGGCTGTCTCAGCCGACGGTCAGCCACCACCTCAAGGTCCTCGCCGAGGCCGGGCTCGTCACCCGGGAACGCCGTGGCACCTGGGCCTGGTTCAGCGTCGTCCCCGAGCGGATCGCCGAGATCGCCTCCGTGTTCGCCTGACCCGGTCCGCGATCGGTCATCGGGGGGAGGAGCGAACCGCACCCGGCTCAGACGACCGGTCCGTGACCCTCGAGGTGAGGGTGGATGGGCAGGTCCTCGTCGAGCTGCTCGTCGGTGGGCAGCTCGGCCTCGACGTCTGCGGCCTTGATCGTGTGGGTCATGGCGTAGGCGACCCATCCGAAGAAGACGATGAGCACCGCGCCCACACAGATCCAGGCGGCGACGGTGGGCAGCTGGGTCAGCTTGTACAGGGCCCACGACAGCAGCAGGGTCGACGGGATCGTCACCACCCAGGCCAGCACCATTTCGCCGACCACCTTCCAGTTGGCGCCGCGCCCCGAGGCGACTCCTGATCCGACCACCGACGATGCGGCTGCCTGCGTGGTGGACAGCGGCGCCTTGAGGAAGGTCCCGGCGAGGACTGCTGTCATGGTGCCGAGGTTGGCGGCCAGCCCCGAGTTGGCGTTGAGCCGGGTCAGCTTCAGACCCATGGTCTCGATGATCTTCCAGCCGCCCCAGACGGTGCCGAGCGCGATCGCGCCGTAGGCACCGATCTCCACCCACGACGGCGGGCTGATGCTGCCGTCCTTCGGGCTGGCCTCGAGGTAGCCGGCCGAGACGAGCAGCGCCGCGATCACGCCCATGGTCTTCTGAGCGTCGTTGGCCCCGTGCGCGAACGAGACGCCGGCGGCGGTGATCACCTGCAGCACCTTGAATGGTTTGGCGTCGTCGTGGGCGTGGCTGAGCCGCTGGATCCCGGCCACCAGGAACATGACCAGGAAGGCGATGCCGAACGCGATCAGCGGGCTCACGATGATCCAGACGGCCACCTTCTGGACGCTGCTCCAGCCGATGGCCGCGGCGCCGCCGGCCGAGAGCCCGGCGCCCACCAGGCCACCCATGATCGCGTGGGACGACGACGACGGCAGGCCCGCCCACCACGTGATGTAGTTCCAGGCGATCGCGGCGATCAGCGCGCTGAACACGATCGCGATCGACTCGTAGCCGGGGTTCACGGTCTTGGCCACGGTGTTGGCCACGCCGGTGCCCACGACGATCAGGGCGCTGAAGTTGAAGAACGCGGCGAACGGGGGCGCCCACTTGGCCGGCATTGCCCGGGTGGCGACCACTGTGGCCACTGAGTTCGCAGCATCGTGGAAGCCGTTGGTGAAGTCGAAGAGCAGAGCCAGCGCCACGAGGGCGATCACCGAGATCAGGAGCAGGTCCACGAAGTCCTCACCGGCCGCAGCGACGAAGTGGCCGTCAGATGAACGACCGGGGCCATGAAATGAGATCCGGCTGACGAGTTCCCGACACTCAGGTGAACTCCGGGTGAACACTCGGTCGCCAACCGGGGTGACCGAGACTGCGAGGCGACCAGGACACGCCGGGAATGAACCACCGGTCGGACTCTGTTCACCTGCTGGTAACCTCATGTTCATCTTCGGGGATGCCGAAGAACCCCCCGTGGGACTGGGGCGCCGCTGCGCCCCGCTGACGAAAGGACGGTGACCTGATGACTGTGACCGAAGCGCTGGCCCGAGTGCTGCGCCCGAGCGACTCCATGGTGATGCACAGCCTGGAGGCCGCCGAGTCGGCTTCTCCCACCGGCGAACCTGCTGAGTCAGACGACTGATCCGTCGATCGCCAGGCTCAGAACCGGCCCCGTCCCGACCAGGGACGGGGCCGGTGTCGTGAGCCGGCGCGTCCGGAGTCGTCGTGCGACGATCCGTCGATGAGCCCGTGGTTGGAGGCGGCCTGTCTCGCGGCCATGCTGGTCGGCCTGGTCGGCGTGCTCATCCCCGTGCTCCCCGGTCTGGTCCTGATCGTCGCCAGCGGAGTCGTCTGGGCCGTCCTCGACGGTGGGGGATGGACCCGGTGGGCCACCGTACTGGCGATGTTGCTGGTGGGCGCGGTCGGCTACGCGGCCGCGTGGGTGGCCCCCGGGCGGGCCACCCGGAACGCCGGCGCGCCCGACTGGGTGGTCGCGTTGGGCGTGGTGGGGATGGTGGTCGGGTTCTTCGTGGTTCCGGTCGTCGGGGCGGTCGTCGGGGGGCTGGCCGTGATCGTGGTCGTCGAGTTCCTGCGCACCCGTGACCTGCGCCGGGCCTGGGCCGCCACCTGGGCCGTCGTCAAGGGCTTCGGCATCGGGACTGCGATCAGCTTCGTGGCCGGGTTGACCATGATCGCTGTGTGGGCCGTAGGGGTCTGGGCCTCCTGATCGCGGGCTGAAGGCGGGGACACGAGGCCTGGGACGGGAGTGGGTGCTGGTGCCCCTGGGATCTGTGGGGCACAATGACGGAGCCGTACCGGAATCCGGGGCGAGCGTGCGTGGGACGCAGGGGAAGGCGAAACCCGCACGACCGTTCAGGAGGGCCCGGTCATGACCCGATCGACCATGCACGCTGCCCCGCGCGCGACGACCCGCGGGGTCGTCTTCGTGCATTCTGCCCCGGCCGCGTTGTGCCCCCACGTCGAGTGGGCCGTGGCGGGTGTGCTTGGTCAGCCGGCGCCCTTCGCCTGGACCCCACAGCCCGCCCAGAGCGGGAGCTACCGCTCGGAGCTGTCCTGGTCGGCCGAACCCGGCACCGGGGCCGGCCTGGCGTCGGCGCTACGCGGCTGGACCCACCTGCGGTTCGAGGTCACCGAGGAGCCCACGTCGTCGACCGAAGGGGCTCGCTACTCCTCGACGCCGGCGCTGGGCCTGTTCCACGCGGTCATGGGCCTGCACGGCGACCTCATGGTCCCCGAGGACCGGCTGCGCGCTGCGGTGCTCGACGCCGGACGCGGCGGCCTCCCCCTGGACGACGCCATCGCTCAGTTGCTGGGCAAGGCCTGGGACGACGAGCTCGAACCGTTCCGGCACGCCGGTGAGGGCGCACCCGTCCGCTGGCTCCACCACGTGGTCTAGCCGCCACACCTGCCGGGCGAGTGCGGGGCACCCCTTCGGCCCCGCGCTCGTCCGGCAACCACCGTCACGCGTCGTAGGCAGCCTGCAGCCCGGCCACGTCGATCTTCGACATGGCCAGCATCGCGTCTCGCACCCGCCCGGCGCGGACCGGATCCGGGTCGCCCATGAGCCGCCCGAGGACGCTGGGGATGACCTGCCAGGAGACGCCGAACCGGTCGACCAGCCATCCGCAGGGCCCCGGTTCGCCACCCTCGCCCAGCGCGTCCCAGTAGCGGTCGACCTCTTCCTGGCTCTCCAGCGACAGGAACATCGAGAACGCCGGGGTGAGGGAGTAGTGCGGCCCGCCGTTCAAGATCATGAACTCCTGGCCACCGAGGGTGAAGGTGGCCAGGAAGACGTCACCGTCGGGTCCGGGGCTGGAGTCGATGACGGCCGAGTCGTCGAACAGCGAGGTGTAGAAATCGACCGCCTCGCCGACGCGTCCGTCGAGCCAGAGGAACGGGGTGATCGTGGGCACAGGTCCTCCAAAGGTCGTTCCCTCGTCCAGCGTCCGGGGCGGTGACATCGGGTGATCGGCTCGCGGGTGGTTGGCAGGCCACGCGGAACTCGCTCATGACCCCCCCCGAAACCTCAACAAGTACGGAAGCGTCGAAGCGTTGCTTCAACAAGTAGTGAAGCGTCGAAGCGTTGCTTCAACAAGTAGTGAAGCGTCGAAGCGTTGCTTCAACAAGGGGGGCTTCAACAAGGGGGGTTTCAACAAGGGGTCAGA